>Ga0154433_1042_pt4 | contig 24382 bp, 20 predicted proteins | sample RifGroC2_FD_115937 | JGI IMG/M metagenome (GOLD analysis project Ga0154433, IMG submission 115937) | Chloroflexi bacterium GWC2_73_18 | reverse complement strand
CGAGCCACACCGCCACGGCCGCCCCGCCCACACCGATCCCCTCGACCTCGAGCGCCGTCCCGGCCGGGTCGGTCGCGGTGACCCGCCCGGCGATCGCCCGCACCGAGGCGGCGCCGTCGCGGTACCGGGCGGCCAGGGCTCCGGCATCGACGTCGTCGCCGAGACGGACCGCCACGAGTGGGCCGGGCCAGCGCCCCAGGCGCGCCAGGACGCGGCCCACGCCGTGGTCGCCCACGTTGGCAACGAGGACGGGCGGCGCGCCGCTCCCCTCCCCCGTCTCGGCCGCCATGCGCAGCCAGGTGGCGAACGCCTCGACGACCGCCGCCTCGTCCGCGAAGACGTCCGGGTGATCCCACTCGGCCGAGACGAGGACCGCAACGGCGGGCCGGAAGGCGTCGAAGTTCCCGGCGTACTCGTCGGCCTCCACGACGAAGGCGTCTCCTCGCCCCCACCGCGCCGTCGCCGGCGGTCCACCCGTCACTTCCGCCGGGAGCAGGGCCCCCACGAACGCGGAAGGGTCGCGCCCGGCCCCGACGAGGAGGTGGACGAGCCAGCTCGCCGTCGTCGACTTGCCGTGCGTCCCCGCCACCGCGACGAGGCGCTGCCCGGTCGTCGCCGCCACGTCCGCCACGACCTGCTGCCACGGCTCGGCCGCCATCCGGGCGGCACGTCCGGCCACCAGCTCGGGATGGTCGGGCGCGTGGGCGGTGAGCGCCTTCGTCACGGCCAGGCGCTCGGGCCGACCGCTGTTGACGTGCGCGGCGTCGTGCGCCCAGGCGAGCGGCACCCCGGCCGCCTCGAGGGCCGGTGTGTAGGGCGACGGTCCGCCCGCATCGCAGCCGCTGACGCGCGCCCCGGCCCGCGCGGCCAGGAGGCCCGCGGCCGACGCCCCCGCCCCGGCGATCCCGATGATGTGGATCCGCTCGCCGGCCCGGATCGGGCGGGGCGGACGCGCGCGTGCGAGCCCGGCCCCGACCTCGCCGGCGCTGCGCGTCACCGTCGGGGCTCGCCGAGCCGCTCGAGCAGCATGACCAACGCGGCGCCGGCGCTGGCGCGCTTGTTGACGTGGCGGTCGCCATGCCAGAGGTGGCGACGGACCGTCGCGCCCTCGGCATCGGCCACGGCGACGTAGGTGAGGCCGACGGGCTTGGCCGCCGTGCCGCCGCTCGGCCCGGCGATCCCGGTGACGGCGACCGCCAGGTCGCTGCCGAAGCGCCGCCGCACGCCCTGGGCCATCGCCATCGCCACCTGGGCCGAGACGGCGCCGTGGTTGGCGAGCACGTCCCGAGGCACGTCGAGGAGCGTGACCTTCACTTCGTCGCTGTAGGCGACGACGCCGCCGAGCAGGCAGGCGCTGGCCCCGGCGACCTCGGTGATGGCGTGGGCGACCAGCCCGCCGGTGCAGGACTCCGCCGTCGCCACCGTCGCGCCGCGCTCGGCACAGGCCTCCAGCAGGCGGGCGGTCAGCGTCTCGAGCGCCGGCCCCTCCGGCTCGTCCTCCATCGCCTCAGGACACCGGCTGCGGCGGGCCGCTGGGCCCGATCACCCAGGTGCCAGGGTTAGCACGTTCGCCGAGCGGCCCGTAGGGCGTCCCGTTCACGGTCACGTAGGTGACGCTCGCCGCCCCCGTCCGGATCTCGATCTGCTCCTGGCCGGCGAAGATGATCGTCGATCCGTCGCGGAAGGTGCGACCGGCGCCGCCGTTCGTCTTGGGGTCGTCGACGCCGTCGACGCGGACGACCAGCCAGGCGTTGCCGCCGCGGATCTCGACGACCAGGTTGACGCCCGTGTAGGCGACCGTGACCGAGCGCGTCTCGGTCGTCTGCTTGTTCTCCTGCCCCGTCGCCGTCACGGTGAGGCGCCAGGTGCCGGCGGTCAGATCGTAGGCGCCGCTGAAAGAGCCGTCGCCGGAGACCTCCAGCTCACGGGCGGGCGGCACCGGGGGGGGTGCCGGCGTCGGCTGGCCGTCGGGGACCGGCACGGCCGGCCCCAGGTACTCCGCGCTGACCACGACAGCGTCGCCGCTCGTCGTGCCCTGCATGGGGATCGCCCCGTTGGTGAAGCTGGTGCCGTCGTTGGGGCTGGAGAGCGAGAGCGTCGGCGCCTCGATGACCGGGATCGGGACGGTGATGATCAGCGTCACCGCTTCGCTCGACTTCGAGGTGGCGGGGTCGGTGGCCAGGAGCAGGAACTCGTTGCGACCCTTGCGCAGGGCCACCTCGCGCGACCATGCCCCGTCGGCGGCGGCCGTGATGCGGACCGGCTGCCCGTCCGGCCCGGTGATACTGACGGTCGCCCCGGGCGACGCCGTCCCGGCCATGACCAGTGTCTCCGCGTCGATCTCGAGGTTCGCCTGCGGCGGGCTGGTGACGACCAGTTCCGGCGGCTTGGCGAAGCGGAAGAGCTGCACGCCGATGTAGGCGGCGAAGGCGAGCACGATGATGACCAGGACGCCGGCGATGATCAGCCCCGAGGTGAAGGTGAAGCGGCGCCGGGGCGCCTCGAGCGCGCGCGGCACCACGGTGACCGGCTCGCTGGCCCGGCTTCCCAGCTCGCCGCGGTACAGCTCGACGACGGCGTCCGGATCGAGGTCCAGGTACTGCGCGTAGTTGCGCAGGAAGCCCTTCGTGTAGACGGTCCCGGGCAGTTCGCGGAAGTCGCCAGCCTCCAGGGCCGCCAGGTACCTGGCACGGATCTTCGTGTCGCGCTGGGCACGCTCGAGGTCGACGCCGCGGCGCATCCGCGCGGCGAGCAGGATCTGCCCCAGGTTCGGGCCCTCGACGGCGGTCCCGGCAGGCGCCCGGTCCTGCTCGGACTCCCATCGGCGCACCCCCTCGGGCGCGCCTGGCCGCGGGGCCATCGTCGGCTCGGAGACGCCCCGCCTGGGGAGTCCGGTCCGGCCGTCACCGCCCTCCGGGCGACGGCTCGCCGTCTCGTCGGGGCGCAGGCGGGCACCGTCGCGCTCACGGAGGAGCTCGAAGGGCCGGCGCGGAGGCGTGTCGCTGGCGCTCATGCGTCCTGGTCGCTGCCATCGTACCCCTCGTCGCGAGAGGCCAGCATCGGGCGCTCCGGGCGGCGCAGGACCGCCCGCGCATTGGAGCCGTCGAAGGGCCCCACGAAACCGCGCGCCTCGAGCTGGTCGACGATCCGGGCGGCCCGCGCATAGCCGATCCTGAGGCGCCGCTGAAGGAGCGAGGCGGAGGCTCGGTCGTACTCCTGGATCACCGCGATCGCGTCGGGAAGCAGGCGGTCCGCCTCGCTGTCCTCGGCCTCCTGGAGACCGCCCGGTTCCTCCTCGGTCTCCACGATCGCCATGTCGTAGTGCGCCTCGGCCTCGGCGCGCCAGTGTTCGGTGACCCGGGCGATCTCGCGATCGGAGACGAAGACGCCCTGCAGCCGCATCGGCCGGGGCAGGTCGGACGGCTGGTAGAGCATGTCGCCGCGGCCGATCAGGTCCTCCGCGCCCGGCGTGTCGAGGATCGTGCGCGAGTCGATCTGCGAGGCCATGGCAAAGGCGATCCGGCTCGGGAAGTTCGCCTTGATCAGCCCGGTCACGACGTTGACCGAGGGACGCTGCGTCGCCAGCACCATGTGGACGCCGACCGCCCGCGCCTTCTGGGCCAGCCGCACGATGGGGTCCTCCACGGCGCGGCCCTCGCGCATCATCAGGTCGGCCAGCTCGTCGACGACGATGACCAGGAAGGGGAGCCGGTCGGCCGGGTCGGCGCGGCTCTCGTTGAAGGCGGTGACGTTGCGGACGCCGGCGCCGGCGAAGCGCCGGTAGCGGTTCTCCATCTCGGTGACGACCCAGCGGAGGGCGGCCTTGGCCCGTTCCGGCTCGGTGATCACCGGGACCATCAGGTGCGGCAGGCCGTTGTAGGCGGCCAGCTCGACGCGTTTGAGGTCCATCAGGATGAAGCGCAACTCGTCGGGCGTGGCCGCCATCAGGAAGCTGACGATGAGGGCGTTGACCATGACGCTCTTGCCGGAGCCCGTCGCCCCCGCGATCAGCAGGTGCGGCATCCGCCCCAGGTCGGCCGCCCGGGCGTGCCCGGCCACATCGCGCCCGAGCGCGAAGGTGAGGCGAGATGGCGCCTCGAGGATGCGCGCCTCCTCCATCATTCGGCGCAGCGCCACGACGTTGAAGTCTGCGTTGGGGATCTCCAGGCCGACGACGCTCTTCCCCGGGATCGGCGCCTCGATCCGGATCGTCCGAGCGGCGAGCGCCATCGCCAGGTCGTCCGCGGCCGCCTCGATCCGGGAGACCTTGATCGACGGGTCGGGCTCGACCTCGTACTGGGTCACCACCGGCCCCGCGTTCCAGCGCGTGACGCGCGCCGGGATATCGAAGGCGGCGAGCTTGGCCACGATGATCGCGGCGTTCCGCTCATGGTCCATCTGCCCCTTGCCCTCGGCGGGCGCGATGTCGTCGAGGAGCGGGAGGGGTGGCAGGCGGTACTGGCGCGGCTCGCGCGACGACGCGTCGTGATCATCGGTCACGTCGCGGGCCGGCCGTGGCGACCGCTCAGGTGACGTCGCGACCGGCACCACGGCGGCCGTCGGGCCGATGGGGACCGTGCTGAACGTGGCCGAAAGCGGCGCCGGGGAGCCGGCCGGCGGCGGGATCGGGCGCGCCGTCGCGGTGTCATCCGGGCGTCCCCAGGCACTCACCGGCCCGGGCGGTGGCAGCGGCAGCTGCTCGGCGGTGCGGCCCCGGCCGGCCGCCCCTGCCCGCGGCTCTTCGCGCTCCTCGAGGGGCAGGCGCATCAGCTCGAGGAACCCCCGCCCGGCGGCGGCGACCGGGTGGACGAGGCTCCGCAGCGGCAGGTTCAACAGCAGGAGCACGCCGGCGACGGTCAGGCCGGCGAGGACGACGAAGGTCGCAGGTGGACCGAGCAGCCCGGTCATCCAGTGGCTCAGCTCGTAGCCGACCGCGCCGCCACCCTCGCGCAGCGCCGCTTCACCGTGCCTCTCGCCCTTCTGCCAGAGGTGGATCAGGCCGAGCGCGCCCAGGTAGGTGGCGACGCCACCGACGACGGCGACGCGCCATGCGCCGGCCCGGCCGCTCGTCCGCTCCACCAGGACGCCGGCCGCGATGAGGATGACCGGCAGCAGGAAGGCGCCGATCCCGAAGCCCGGGCGCAGGACGTCGGCGACGAACCCGGTAAGCAGACCGTCGCCCGGCAACAGCAGCGCGATGAGCGTCACCGCCCCGGCCACGAGGAGCACGACGCCGACGATCGAGCGGGCCACGTCGCGCGGCACGGCGAAACCCAGGCGGACACCCCCCCGCCGGGCCGAGCGCCCCGTGCCGCCGGTGCGGCGCCGCCGGCCGCTCGCCATCAGATCTCCACGACCACCGGCAGCACCATGGGTCGCCGTTTCGTCTGCTCGTAGAGGTACCGCGAGAGCCCGTCCTTGACCTGCGACTTGAGGAGCGCCACCTCGGCGGTGTGGTCGCCCGGGTTGGCGATCGACTCGAGGACCCGCCTCCGCGCCTCCGCGATGATGGGGTCCTGCTCGTTGCCCATGACGAAGCCGCGCGTCACGATCTCGGGTTCGCCGATCGGGTTGCCGGTCTGCTTGTCGACGGTGACCACCACGATCACCATCCCGTCCGAGGCGAGGGCGCGCCGGTCGCGCAACACGAGCTGGCCGACGTCACCGACCGAGAGGCCGTCGACGAAGACGTAGCCGGCGGAGACCGGCTGGCCGCGCCGGGCCGAGCCGTCCGTCGCCAACTCGATCGGCTGGCCGTTCTCGATGATGAAGATGTTCTGGGGCTCGACCCCGGTCTCGGCAGCCAGGCGGCCGTGCTGCACGAGCATGCGGAACTCGCCGTGGATCGGGATGAAGTGGCGCGGCTTCGTGAGCCCGAGCATCAGCTTGAGCTCCTCCTGGCTGGCGTGCCCGGAAACGTGCGCGCGCTTGATGGTGTGGTAGTAGACGTTGGCGCCGTTCTTGAAGAGGTTGTCGATGGTGCGCGCCACGTACTCCTCGTTCCCGGGGATCGGGCTGGCGCTGACGATGACGGTGTCGCCGGAGACGATCTCGACGTAGCGGTGGTCGCGGTTGGCCATCCGCGCCAGGCCCGCCATCGGCTCGCCCTGGGCGCCGGTCGTGGCGATCACCAGCCGCTCGTGTGGAACGCGCGCCAGCTCGTCCTTGCGCACCAACTGGCCGGGCGGGTACTCGAGGTAGCCGAGCTCGGTGGCGATCGCCGCGTTCTGCTCCATCGAGCGCCCGATCACGGCGACGCGCCGATCGAAGACGGCGGCGGCGGCGAAGACCTGCTGGACGCGAGCGATGTTCGAGGCGAAGGTGGCCACGATGACCCGTCCCGGTGCGGTCGCCATGATCTCGCGGAACGCCTCGCCGACGGTCCGCTCGGAGGGCGTGTAGCCGGGGTTCTCCGCGCGCGTGGAGTCCGAAAGGAGACAGAGCACGCCCTCCTCCCCGAACCGGCCGAGGAGCGAGAAGTCGGAGAGCTTGCCGTCCACCGGCGTGTGATCGAACTTGAAGTCGCCGGTGTGCACCACCAGGCCGACCGGGGTGCGCAGGCCGATGCCCATCGCGTCAGGGATCGAGTGGCCGATGCGGAAGGGCATCGCGGTGAAGGCGCCCAGCACGATCTCGTCGCCGGGCTCCATCGCCAGCATGGGGTTCGCCCCGACGAGTTTGTGTTCTCTGAGCTTGTTGGCAAGGAGACCGCGCGCCAGCTTCGACGCATAGATCGGCACGCCGGGGAACTCGGGCAGCACGTATGCCAGCCCGCCGACGTGGTCCTCGTGGGCGTGGGTGATGAGGAAGGCACGCACGCGCTCGCGCCGCTCGCGCAGATACGAGATGTCCGGGATGACCAGGTCGATCCCGAACATCTCCTCCTCGGGGAACATCAGCCCGCAGTCGATGACGATGATCTCGTCGCCGTACTCGAAGACGTACATGTTCTTGCCGATCTCCCCCACCCCGCCGAGGGGGATGATCCGCAGCACCGCATCCGCCCCGGCCGCGCGCCGGCCGGCCCCGGTCCTGGCCATCAGAAGAGGCTCATCTGCTCGGCGGGCGGCGGCGGCTCGCCATCGCCGGCGGGCGGCGGCGCGAGCGTCGCGGTCTCTTCCGCGGTCGCAGCCTCCACTCCGGCGTGCACCGCGCGTCGCTCCCGCGAGCGTTGCAGGGCCGGCGGCACGGCGGCCATGTCGGCGAAGAGGGTCTCACGCAGCGCCGTGGCCCGCAGTGCGGCGGCCGGATGATACATGGCCAGGCAGAGGGCGTCTCGGGCCCCGCTCGCCGGATCGACAGGGTGGACGGTACCGTGGACCCCGCCGATCCTGGTCCCCGGCAGGAAGGTCGCCATGGAGTAACGCCCGAGGGTCACCACCAGCGCGGGGTCGAGGACGGCCAGCTGCCGGCGCAGGTAGGGCGCGCAGGCGGCGATCTCGTCGGCCTCGGGGTCGCGGTTGCCGGGCGGCCGGCACTTCACCACGTTGGTGATGAAGACGTCGGCCCGCCGCCAGCCGAGTGTACCCAGGAGCTCTTCCAGGAGCGCTCCCGCGGCACCGACGAAGGGCCGACCCTGCTGGTCCTCGTTGAAGCCGGGTCCCTCGCCGACGAGGACGACCTCGGTCCCCGGGCTCCCCTCCCCCGGCACCGCCTGGGTCCGCCCCGCGTGGAGCCGGCAGCGGGCGCAGCCGCGGATCTCGGCGGCGATCGCCTCCAGTGCGGCGGCCCGCTCCGCGTCGTTCACGCCGCGTGCCGCCGCGCGGCGGGGGCGATCCAGCCACGCCGGAGGAGCAGCTGGGCGATCTGCACCGCGTTCGTGGCGGCGCCCTTGCGCACGTTGTCGCTGACGACCCAGAAGGCGAGGCCACGGCCGTCGGGGATCGAGACATCCTGGCGGACACGCCCGACGTAGATCAGGTCGCTGCCGGCCGCCAGGGTCGCGAGCGGGTAGCGATGCTCGCGCGGCACGTCGATCACCTCCACGCCCGGCGTGGCGGCGAAGAGCGCGCGCGCCTCGTCGGCGCTGACCGCCCGCGTCGTCTCCACGTGGACCGCCTCGGAGTGGCCGACGAAGACGGGGACGCGCACGGCCGTGCAGGAGAGGCGCAGGTCGGGCAGGTGGAGGATCTTGCGGCTCTCCACGATCACCTTCCACTCCTCCTTCGAGTAGCCGTCGTCGCGAAAGACGTCGATCTCGGGGATGGCGTTGAAGGCGATCGGGTGCGGGTAGACGGACACCTCCTTGGGAAGCCCATCGGCGTGCGCGCGTACCTGTTGCTCCAGCTCGGCCACCGCCCGGTCACCGGTCCCCGCCACCGCCTGGTACGTGTCGACGACGACCCGCTCGAGGCCGACCGCGTCGCGCAGCGCCATCAGGGGCGGCGCCAGCTGCATCGTCGAACAGTTCGGGTTCGCGATGATGCCGCCGTGCCCGGCGGCGTCCTCGGGATTGACCTCGACGACGACGAGCGGGACGTCGGCCTCCATCCGCCAGGCCGAGGAGTTGTCGATGACGGTGGCGCCACGGGCGACCGCCTCCGGGGCCAGGCGGCGCGAGGCCTCTCCCCCGGCTGAGAAGAGGGCGATGTCGACGCCGTCGAACGCGTCCGGGAGCGCCTCCTGCACCGTCCAGCTCCGGCCGTCCACCGTCAGCTCCCGGCCGGCCGAGCGCGCCGAGGCGAGGAGGCGAAGCTCGCGGGCCGGCAGGGCTCGCTCGAGGAGGACCTGCACCATCGTGCGTCCGACGGCACCGGTGGCGCCGACGACGGCGACGGTCAGGCCCTCGCCCTCGGGATATGTCGATGATCCGGGCATGGTGGCGCTCCCAGCGCGGGCCGTCGGGGCACAGCGACGATTATACGGAACGGGTCGGCGGCTCCCTCGTGGTGCCGCCGCTCCGTCTCAGTGATGCGACGCGGGCTCCTTGGCCAGGTGCCGCTGCATGGCGGCCTTGCGCGACAGGTTGACGCGGCCCTGGCGGTCGATCTCGGTCACCACGACCATGATCTCGTCACCGATCGAGACGACGTCCTCGACGCTCGGCACGTGGTAGTCGGCCAGCTCGCTGATGCGCACCAGCCCTTCCTTGCCGGGCAGGATCTCCACGAAGGCGCCGAAACCCATGATCCGGGTCACCTTGCCCAGGTAGAGCGAACCGACCTCGACCTCGCGCGTGAGGCTCTCGATCCACTGGATCGCCTTGCGCGAGTTCTCGCCCTTGACCGCGGCGATCTCGACCGTCCCGTCGTCCTCGACGTTGATCTCGGTGCCGGTCTCCTCTTGGATCTTGCGGATCATCGAGCCGCCCTTGCCGATGATGTCGCGAATCTTCTCGGGGTTGATCTTGATGGTGATGATGCGCGGCGCGAACTCGCTCATCTCGGCCCGGCTGGCCGGGATCACCTCGAGCATCTTGCCGAGGATGAAGAGGCGGGCGGTGCGCGCACGCTCGAGGCCGTCGCGGATGATCGCCTCGCTGATGCCGCCCACCTTGATGTCCATCTGCAGGGCGGTCACGCCCTCGGCCGTGCCCGTCACCTTGAAGTCCATGTCGCCGAAGGCATCCTCCTTGCCGAGGATGTCGGTCAGGACGGCGAAGCGCCCATCCGGCCCGGTGACGAGGCCCATGGCGGCACCCGCGACCGGCGCCTTGATCGGCACGCCGGCATCCATCAGGGCGAGCGTCGAGCCGCAGGTCGAGGCCATCGAGGTCGAGCCGTTGGAGGTGACGCACTCGGAGACGAGCCGGATGACGTAGGGGAACTCCTCCGGGGCCGGGAGGACCGGCAGGAGTGCCCGCTCGGCGAGCGCCCCGTGGCCGATCTCGCGACGGCCGGGGCCGCGCATCGGCTTGTTCTCGCCGGTCGAGTACGGCGGCATGTTGTAGTGGTGGAGGTAGCGTTTCGATTCCTCGGGGCTGATCGTGTCGATCCGCTGCACGTCCGACGAGGGGCCGAGCGTGGCGACCGTGAGCGCCTGCGTCTGGCCACGGGTGAAGAGGCCCGAGCCGTGGGCGCGCGGAAGGACGCCGACCTCCACCGAGATCGGGCGGATCTCGTCGAGGCCGCGGCCGTCCATCCGGATCCCCTCCGAGAGGATCATCTCCCGCACGATCTGCTTGTGAAGATATGTGAAGAGATGCCTCGAGACGCGGGCCTCGCGCCGGGCGGCCTCGAGGAGCGGCTCCGAGGCGGCCCTGTCCGAGCGTGCGGCGCGGATGGAAGTCCGGAGCCCCTCACGCAGCCGCTCGACGCGACCCGGCAGCTCGGCGGCGAAGCGCATCAGCACCTGGGCCGTCGCCTCCGCGTCCGCCAGCGCCCGGTGCGCGGGCTCCGTCTCGGTCCCCAGGAAGCGGGCCAGGTCGCCCAGCTTGAACGACTCGTGTTCCGGGTACGTCTCCCGGGCGAGGATCCAGGTGTCGAGGTAGCGCTCGCGGGCGAACCGGTAGCCGTCGCCCAGCGCCATCTCGAGGAAGCCGAGGTCGAAGCCGACGTTGTGGCCGACGATCGTCGCGTCGCCGGCGAAGGCGAGGAACTGCTGCGCCGCCTCGCGCGGGGATGGCTTGCCGTGTACGTCAGTGTCCGTGATGCCGTGCATCTGGTTCCCCACGATCGAGCGGCCCGGGTCGACCAGCGTCGACCAGCGATCGACGATCGCCCCGCCACGAACGCGCACGGCGGCGATCTCCAGCAGGTCGGCCATCTTCGGGTCGCGACCCGTCGTCTCGGTGTCCACCACCACGAACTCGCGGTCGGAGCTCACCTGCGCCACGAACTCGCCGATCGACTCGATGCCGGGCTCGAGGAAGGGGATCTGCTTGGGCTTGCCCGCTTGCTCACGGAGCCGTTCCTGCAGCTCGATCACGGGGAGGAGGGCGCGGTGGGCGAAGAGGATCGCCTCGGCCATGACGGCCTCGGGCAGGAGCTTCGCGCCCGCCTCGACCATCATGATCGCCTCGCGGGTGCCCGAGACGACGAGGTCGAGCTCCGACTCGTCGAGCTGGCTGATGGTGGGATTGACGACGAATTGGCCGTCGATGCGCCCGACCCGGACGGCCGCCACCGGCCCCAGGAAGGGGATCTCGCTGATCGTCAGCGCGGCCGAGCCGGCGATCGTGCCGAGGATGTCCGGGTCGTTCTCCTGGTCGGTCGAGAGGACCGTGATCACGACGTGGACGTCGTCCTTGTAGCCCGCCGGGAAGAGCGGCCGGATCGGCCGGTCGGTGAGGCGCGCGGCCAGGATCGCAGCCTCGGACGGGCGGCTCTCGCGCTTGATGAAGCCGCCGGGGATCTTGCCGGCCGCGTACATCCGCTCCTCGAAGTCGACGGTGAGCGGGAAGAAGTCGAGCCCCGGCCGCGGGTCCGCGCGGTTGGCGGTCCCCAGCACGACGGAGTCGCCGTAGCGGAGGGTCACCGACCCACCGGCGAGCAGGGCGAGTCTGCCCGTCTCGATGGTCAGCATCCGACCACCGAGCTCGGTTTCGAGAATGACTGACATGCAGCCCTCCTAGTCGCGGGAGGACGGACCTGTCGAACGTTGGGGCGCGACGCGCGGCCCCGACACGGCGGACCCGGGGTCGCGTGACCCCGGGCCGATCTCGGGTGGTCCGCGCCTAGCGGCGCAGGCCGAGCCGTGTGATCACGGCCCGGTAGCGGGTGTCGTCCCTGTGGACGAGGTAGGCGAGGAGCCGGCGTCGATGCCCTACGAGCTTGAGGAGGCCGCGGCGGGAGTGGTTGTCCCTGGGGAACTGCTTGAGATGGCCGTCGAGCCCGCGGATCCGCTCCGTGAGGAGCGCGATCTGGACTTCCGGCGATCCGGTGTCCCCGTCATGGATGGCGTTCGCGGTCGTGACCGCGTCCTTCGTCTCCCGCGTGAGCGGCACTCGATCCTCCGAGGCGATATTCCTATCTACAACCTGCGGGAGTCTAGCAGGCGGGTCGCGGTTCGGCAAACGCCTGTTCGGATTGCCCGCGGCGCCCCTCAGCGCACCGCCGCCACGATGACGCGCGCCCGGGCCGCGTCCCGCTCCATCTGGCGGACGAGGGCCGCCGGATCGCCGAAGCGCCGCTCGCCGCGCTGCCGGCGCAGGAACTCGACGCGCAGCCGCGTCCCGTAGAGCGGCTCATCGACCTCGAAGAGGTGGACCTCGAGAGTGCGCTCGCCGGGCCCGAAGGTCGGACGCACGCCCAGCGAGGCGACACCACCGGCGTAACGCGGCGCACCGCTCGCGTCCCGCCACGCCGCTCCCACGGCGTAGATGCCGTCGGGCGGCAGGCAGACCGGCGCGTCGAAGGCGAGGTTGGCGGTGGGGAAGCCGAGCGACCGACCACGGTTGGCACCGGCCACGACCAGGCCGGTCACTGCCGCCGGCCGGCCCAGCCACCGGCGCGCCTCGGCCAGCTTCCCGGCCGCGATGGCCGCCCGGATGCGACCGCTCGAGATCGGCGCACCGCCGCTTCGCAGCGGCGGCACCGGCACGACCCGGAAGCCGAGCTCCCGTCCGATCCTCGCGACCGTCTCGGGCGTCCCCTCGCGACCCCGGCCGAACGCCGACTCCGGTGTCATGACGACCGCCAGCAGCCCGGCGCCGGCGCCCAGCCGCTCGAGGAAGCGCGCCGCCGGCGTTGCCGCGAGGGCGCGATCGAAGGGCTCCAGCACGGTCTCCCCGACGCCGGTAGTGGCGAGCCGCTCGAGCCGCTCCTCGGGGTCGCAGAGGAGCGCCGGCGACGCACCGCGCAACACGGCGTCGGGGTGCGGGTCGAAGGCGACGACGGTCGGGACGGCGCCGGCTGCCGCCGCGACCCGGACGAGGGTCCGCAGGAGGACCAGGTGGCCGCGGTGGAGGCCGTCGAAGGCGCCGACCGTGACGGTACGCGGACGGGCCCGATCGAGCTGGTCGAGCGAGCGGAGGAGCCGCATCTCAGGCCGTCTCGACCAGGACCTTCTCGGGGTGGAGCCGGCCGCCCGCGACGCGCGCGATCGCCACCAGCCGCTCGCCGTCGGTCAGCCGGAGCCGCTCGTGCGGTCCGCGGGGCAGGGTGGCGGCCGCGCGGATGACCTGTCCACGGGCGACCGCAGCGACCTCCGCCGCGGTGAGCGCGAGCCTGGGGAACCGCTCCAGGCCGGCGTCTGGCGGGAGCAGGAGCGTACTCCCCTCCCCTGCCGCGAACCGCGCGCGCACCTCCTCGAGCGGCGAGGCGCCCCCCAGGGTGAACGGGCCGCTGGCGGTCCGTGTCAGCGCTGCCAGGTAACCGCCGCAGCCCAGCCGCTCGCCGAGGTCCCGCGCCAGCGAGCGGACGTAGGTGCCGGCCGAGCAGCCGATCGCGAGCACTGCGACCGGGCGCCCCAGCTCGGCGGCATCCCACTCGAGGAGCTCCAGGTGCTCGATCGTGACGCGCCGCTCCGGTAGCTCGAGCGGCTCCCCGGCGCGGGCCGCCCGGTAGGCGCGCCGGCCCGCCACCTTCACCGCGCTGAAGGCCGGCGGACGCTGGTCGATCTCACCGGAGAACCCGCCGAGGGCCGCCTCGAGCGCGGCCCGGTCGGGCGCCGGCGCGGACCCGGGGATCAGCTCCCCCTCGAGGTCGTCGGTGGTCGAGGCGGCCCCGAAGACGACCGTCGCGCGGTAGCCCTTGGCGTCGGCCTGGTGGTACTCCACGAGCCGCGTGGCCCGCCCGATGAAGACCGGCAGGACGCCGCGGGCGAACGGGTCGAGCGTGCCGCCGTGGCCCACGCGCCGCACCCCGCTGAGGCGTCGCACCAGGGCGACCACGTCGTGCGAGGTCGGGCCCACCGGCTTGTCGACGACCAGGATCCCGTCCGGCGTCGCCGCTCCGGGCCCGGACACGCTAGGCGTCACCGACCAGCCGCCGCGCCTCGGCCAGCACCAGGGGGCGCGCCTCCGCCAGCGGCAGCTCGATCATGGCCCCGGCGGCCCGGGCGTGCCCGCCCCCGCCGAAGGGCCGGACCAGAAGCGTCGCGTCGACGCCGCCGGGACGCGTCCGCACGCTGATCCGGGTCCGCCCCTCCTCCTCCTTGAAGAGGACCGCCACGTCACCCGTAGCGCTCTGGCTGAGGAGGTCGATCAGTCCCTCCGACTGGCTCGGGGCGGCGGCGGCGGCCTCCAGCGCGGCCTGCGTCAGGGTGGCGTGGACGACCCGCTCGCCGGCCATCTCGAGCCCGGCCAAGACGAGGCCGAAGAGCTTGAGCTGCTCGTTCGGCTTCGTCCGGTAGAGGCGCCTCGCGATCTCCGCCAGCGGCGCGCCGGCGGCGACCAGGTCGGCCGCCACGCGCAGCGTGCGAGGCGTGGCGTTGGGATGCTGGAAATTGGCGGTGTCCATGACCACACCGGCGAGGAGCGCGGCCGCCAGCGCTCCACCGGCCGCGGTCAGCGGCACGCCGAGCACCCCGGTGAGCAGCGTCACCATCTCGCAGGTGGCGGCGGCCTTCGCGTCGATCCAGTCGACCGTGCCGAAACCGCTGTTCGAGACGTGGTGGTCGATGTTGACGATGGGGACCCGCGCGAAGAGCGCCGCGTGCCGCTCGAGCACCGGCCCGATGCGCTCCAGCTCGCCGCAGTCGGCCACCACGATCAGGTCGTAGTCCTCGCCGTCGGGGTCGGGGCGAAAGCGTTCGACCGCCGGCATGAACGCATACATCGCCGGGACCGGGTCGGCGCAGACCGGCGTCGCCGCCCCGCCGCGCGCCTCGACCAGCAGCGCCAGGGCCAGCGCCGCACCGAGCGCATCGGCCTCGGGGCGCTCGTGGCAGACGGTGAGGACGCGTCCGGCGGCGCCGATCCGCTCGCGCACGGCGGCCGGGACCGCCTCCGGCTCGCCGACCGCCTCCGGCGCGGCCCTATCGGCGCCCACGGCTCCACCTCCGTCGCGGCTCCGGTGCGGCGGCCTCGCCCGGGGCCCCTCGCCCGGCGCTCGGTTCCGGCAGCGCGGTCACCTGCGGGCCGTCCTCGGGTACGCGTCCCTCCTCCAGCTCGTGCAGGATCCGCAGCACCCGCGTGCCGTGCTCGGCCGTCTCGTCGGGGCGGACGTGCAGCTCGGGGATCCGCTTGAGGCGCAGGCGGAGGCCGAGCTGCCGGCGCACGAAGGGCATCGCCCGCTCGAGCGCCCTGAGCGTCTCGCCCCGCGCCGCCGCGTCGCCGATCACGCCGATCCAGACGCGCGCGTGCCGCAGGTCAGGGGTCGTCTCGACCCGGGTCACGGTGGCGAAGCCGACACCCGGGTCGTGCACCTCGCGCGCCAGGAGCTCGCTGATCTCCGCGCGCAGGAGCGCGTCGATCCGGTCGGTCCGGGCGGTCATCGCGGCCCTCGCCCGCTCCGCGATCGGCTCAGGCGGTCGCGCGCGAGACGGTCTGTTGCGAGGTGCACTCGATGATGTCGCCGATGGCCAGCTCGGGACCGCCGGCCAGGCCGATCCCGCACTCGAAGCCGGCCGCCACCTCGCGCACGTCCTCGCGGAAACGCCGCAGCGACTCGATCCGGTCGGTGGCCACGACCTTCCCACCGCGGTAGAGACGCAGCCCGCCACCGCGCACGATCCGGCCGTCGGTCACATAGCTGCCGGCGATCGCCGGTCCGCGGCCGACCCGGAAGATCTGGCGAACCTCGGCACGACCCTCGACCACCTCGATCACCTCGGGCTCCAGCATCCCCTTGAGCGCGGCCTCGATGTCGTCGGTCAGCTTGTAGATGATGTCGTAGAGCCGCACGTCCACGCCCTCGGCCTCGACGGTGCGGCGCGCCTGCGGATCGACGGCGGTGTTGAAGCCGACGATGATCGCCTCGGAGGCGGAGGCGAGCAGGATGTCATTGTCGGTGATGGCGCCCGCCCCCTCGTGGATGATCTTGATGCGCACCTCCTCGGTGGAGAGGCGCTCGAGCGCGTGCTTGATCGGCTCGATCGAGCCCTGCACATCGGACTTGAGGATGATGCGCAACTCCCTGGTGCGGCCCGCCTGGATCTGCCGGTAAAGGTCCTCGAGCGTGGCCCGGCGGGCCGTCTCGGGCCGCGAGGCGGCGGATCGGACCGCCTCGGCGGCGACGCGCGCCGCCTTCTCGTCCGCCACGACACGCACGATGTCACCCGCGGCGGGGGCGTCGGATAGCCCGATCACCACGACCGCCGAGGAGGGGCCCGCTCGGCCGACCCGCTCGCCGCGCGAGTTCTCCATGGCCCGCACACGGCCGCTCGTCCCGCCCGCCGCGACCGCGTCCCCGACGCGCAGCGTGCCGGTCTGCACCAGCACCGTGGCGACCGGGCCGCGTTCCTTGTCCAGCTCGGCCTCGACGACGGTGCCGATCGCCAGCCGCTTCGGGTTCGCCTTCAGCTCCTGCAGGTCGGCCACCAGGAGGATCATCTCGAGCAGGTCGTCGATGCCGATCCGCTGCTTGGCGCTCACCTCGACGAGCGGCGTCTCGCCGCCGTACTCCTCGATGACCAGGCCGTGCTCGGAGAGCTCGGTCTTCACGCGGTCGGGGTTGGCGTTCGCCTTGTCGATCTTGTTGAGGGCGACCACGATGGGGACCCGTGCCGCCCGTGCGTGATCGATCGCCTCGACCGTCTGCGGCATGACGCCGTCGTCCGCCGCCACCACGAGGACGGCGATGTCCGTCACCCTGGCGCCGCGCGCCCGCATCGCGGTGAACGCCTCGTGGCCCGGCGTGTCAAGGAAGACGACCCGCCGGTCGTCCTTGACGATCTCGCTGGCGCCGATGTGCTGCGTGATGCCACCGCGCTCGCCGGCGGCGACCTCGGTCGTGCGGATCGCGTCGAGGAGGCTCGTCTTGCCGTGGTCGACGTGGCCCATGACGGTCACGATGGGCGCCCGCGGCTGCAGCTTGGAGGGGTCCTCCTCCTCCCACAGCCGCTCCTTCGCCGCCTCCGCCGGAGCGACCTCGCCGGTCTCCTCGCCGGCCTCGGCCGGGCTCGGTTCGGCGATCTCGAAGCCGAGCTCGCCGGTCACGAGAGCCGCGGTATCGCGGTCGATCGCCTGGTTGATGTTGGCGAAGATGCCGCTCTTGATCAGCTCGCGGATGACGTCCGCCGGGTTCACGCCGAGCAGGTCGGCGAGCTCCTTCACGGTGAGAGCAGCGGGGATCTCGACCGGCGCACGCTCGCGCGGCTCGGCGACCTGCACCGGCCCCTGGGCCAGCGTCTCCGGCCGGCGCTGAGGCTTGCGCGGACCCCGTCGCCCCCGCGTGCCGCTCCTGCTACGCGCCATGGAAACCTCCCGTCGTGAGCGGCGGCGGCCCGCCGGCGAGGATGGTGGCGAGCGCCTCGGAGGGACCGAGCTCGAGCGCGCGCTCGAGGGCGCGCGTCCGGAGCGCCTTCGACCAGCAGGCACCGTCGGCGCAGAGGTAGGCGCCGCGCCCGGCGGCGCGGCCCGTGGGGTCGACGCTCACCTCGCCGCTCGGCGCACGCACGAACCGGACCAGCTCCCGCTTCTGGCGCTCGGTGCGGCAGGCGACGCAGGTCCGCGCCGGGAAGCGGCGAGTCCCTGGCGGGCCGCGGCGGCCTACGGCGTCACCTCCTGGCGGGCTTTCCGCACGCGCGACCGCTTCGCGGGTGCGGGATCCGCGGCGGCCGGTTCGGCGGGGACCGGCTCGACGGCGGCCGGTTCGGCGGCGGCCGGTTCGGACGCGACCGCCTCGACGGCTGCGGCCGGTTCGGCGGCGGCTTCCGGGGCCGGGGCGGTATCCTCGGCGGTCCGCGCCGGCGCCTCGAGCGTGGCGGGCCTGGCGGCCGTGGCAGGATGCGCCTGTTCGCTGCGGATGTCGATCCGCCAGCCCGTCAGCTTGGCGGCGAGCCGGGCGTTCTGCCCCTCGCGGCCGATCGCCAGCGAGAGCATCCGCTCCGGCACGATGACGGTGGCGATCCGGTTGGTCTCGTCGATCTCGACGCGCACCACCTGGGCCGGGCTGAGGGCGTTGGCGACGAAGACAGCCGGGTCCTCGGACCAGGCGAGGACGTCGATCTTCTCACCACCCAGCTCGGCGACGACCGCCTGGACCCGGGCCCCGCGCTGGCCGACCGTCGCGCCGACCGGATCGAGTCCCGCCTGGCGGCTGGTCACGCCGACCTTGGAGCGGCTCCCTGCCTCGCGGGCGATCGCCTTGATCTCGACGAGGCCGCTGTGGATCTCGGGCACCTCCATCTCGAAAAGGCGGCGCAGGAAGTTCTTGTGGCTGCGGCTGACGTAGATCTGCGGCCCCTTGGTCGTGCGCCGCACCTCCAGGACGAAGGCCTTGACGTGTTGTCCGATCCGGTAGTGCTCGGTCGCCGACTGCTCGGTCGTCGCCAGGATCGCCTCGGCCTTGCCGACGTCGAGGATGATGGCCCGCGGCTCGACCCGGCTGACCGTCCCCGTGATGAGGTCGTTCTCGCGGTCGGCGTATTGGCCGAAGACGACCTCCCGCTCGGCCTCGCGGAGCCGCTGCAGCACGACCTGCTTGGCGGTCTGGGCGGCGATCCGCCCGAAGTGCTCGGGGGCGACCTGCTCCACCTCGACGAAATCGCCGGGCACCGCGTCGGCCCTGAAGGCGCGCGCCTCCTCGGGCGTCATCTGCAGAGTGCGATCCTCGACCTCCTCGACGACCTGCTTCTCGCGGAAGATACGGATCTTGCCGGTCTCCGCGTCGATCCGGACGTTGATGTTCTCGTTGCCGGCCGCGATCCGACGGTAAGCGGACTGGATCGCCTGCTCCACCGTCTCGATGAGGGTCTCCTTTGGGACGCCCTTCTCGGCGTTGAGCTGCAGGAGGGCGCCGATGAAGTCACGGCTCACGGGTGCGCCTCCTCGTCGTCATCGTCGGTCCGCCGTCACCCCTGCGTCCATCGTCCCCCATCAGCACGAAACGTGGGGGTCACCCACGTTCCGAGGCGGCCGGTGTAACGGATCGTCGGCCGGAAGTATACACCGGCTCCCCGGCGGCGCAACGCGACGCGGCCGCCAGCGCGCGGGGCCCGGCCTAGTAGGCGCGGGCGAAGAGGACCCGGTCGGTCGCCGCGCCGCCGTCGATCAGGCAGCGGCCCGGGTCGGCCGGCGCGTCGAAGGGGATCACCCGGATCGTGGCGCCGGTCTCCTCGTTGATCCTCTTCTCGCAGGCGGCCGCCCCGCACCAGTGGGCCATCACGAAACCGCCCTCCTCCTCGATGACACGCCTGAAGGTGTCGTAGTCGTCGGCCGCGTGGGTGTTGGCCGCCCGGAAGCGGGCGGCCCGCTCGAAGAGGTCGGCCTGGTAGCGCTCGAGCCGGGCCGGGATCTCCGCCGGCAAGGCCGCCAGCGGGGCCGCCTCCTTGACCCGGTCGACCCGGCGCACGACGACCGCCTGTCCGGCGGCGACGTCGCGCGGCCCGATCTCGATCCGAAGCGGCACGCCGCGGAGCTCCCAATGGCTGTACTTGAAGCCCGGCGAGACGTCGTCGCGCCAGTCGACGTGGACCCGCACGGCGCGGCCGTCCGGCGTCGACCGTAGCGCCGCCAGCACCGTCTCGACCGCACCGGCGACGGCGACACGATCCTCTTCCCGCCGCCAGATCGGCACCACCACGACCTGGTAGGGCGCCACGCGCGGCGGCAGGACCAGCCCGTCGTCATCGCCGTGGGCCATGATCGTGGCGCCCACGATGCGGGTCGAGAGACCCCACGATGTGCCCCAAGGGTTCTTGCGCAGGTTGTCGCGGTCGAGGAACTCGATTCCCTCGGCGCGGGTGAAGTTCTGCCCGAGATGGTGGCTCGTCCCCGACTGGAGCGCCCTCCGGTCGCGCATCATCGCCTCGATGGCGAGGGTCGTGACGGCGCCGGGGAACTTCTCGCTCTCGGTCTTGCGGCCGCTGGTCACGGGGATGGCCAGCCACTCATCGCAGAGACGGCGGTAGACATCCAGCATCCGGTCGGTCTCTTCGAGCGCCTCCTGCTCGGTGGCGTGGAAGGTGTGCCCCTCCTGCCAGAGGAACTCGGTCGTGCGCAGGAAGAGGCGCGTCCGCATCTCCCAGCGGACGACGTTGTTCCACAGGTTCATGAGGAGCGGCAGGTCGCGGTAGGAGTGGATCCAGTCGCGGACCGTGGCCGCGATGATCGCCTCGGAGGTGGGGCGCACGGCGAGCGGCTCGTCAAGCTCCTTGCCGCCGGCGTGGGTCACCCAGGCGACCTGGGGGTTGAAGCCCTCGACGTGTTCGGCCTCCTTGTCGAGGAGGCTCTTGGGGATGAAGAGCGGGAAGTAGACGTTGGAGTGCCCCGTCTCCTTGATCATCCCGTCGAGCGCGTCGCGAGTGTGCTCCCAGAGGGCGTACCCGTAGGGCCGGATCACCATGCAGCCGCGCACCGGCGAGTAGTCGGCCAGCTCGGCCTTCCGCACCACGTCGGTGTACCAGGCCGAGAAGTCCTCGCTCTGGCGCGTGATGCTGGTGACGAAGCGCTCCTGGGACACGTGACCTCCGACCGGGCGCTGCGATGCGCGCGTCCGCTTACCGGCCGGGCGCCCACGGGCGCCGATTGTAGCGCCCGGCGCGCCGACCATGACAGGGAACGGGAGTGCCGTGGCCGCCCCCGAGGAGCATGAGCCAGGCCGCGCTGCCCAGCGGCGACGGTCCGCGCTGGTCGCCGCCGGCGGATCGGCCACCAGCGCCGCGCGCACCAGGCGCGCGTCGAGGTGCGCCGGCGTCCTATCCCATGCCTTGGCGTGCGACGCCGTACCGTGCCGCCACGTACTCCTCGAGGATGCCGACGAACTCGCCGACGAGCCCTTCCCCGCGCAGCGTGGTGCGCAGCGCGCCGTCGACGTAGACCGGGGCGACCGGCTCCTCGAACGTGCCCGGCAGACTGATCCCGATGTCCGCGTGGCGTGATTCGCCCGGACCGTTGACGACGCAACCCATCACCGCCACGCGCAGCTCCTCGACGCCCGGATAGCGCTCCCGCCATTCCGGCATCCGGTCGGCCAGGTACGTGGCGATCTCCTCTGCCATCCGCTGGAAAAAGGTCGAGGTGGTCCGTCCGCAGCCCGGGCAGGCGGAGACCTGCGGGGCGAAGGCGCGCAGCCCGAGTGACTGGAGGATCTCCTGCGCCACGCGGACCTCCTCGGTCCGCTCGCCGCCGGGGCGCGGCGTCAGCGAGACGCGGATCGTGTCCCCGATCCCCTCCTGGAGCAGGATCGCCAGCGCCGCCGCCGAGGCGACGATCCCCCGGGTGCCCATCCCCGCCTCGGTGAGCCCGAGGTGGAGCGGGTGATCGCAGCGGGCGGCCAGCCGGCGGTAGACGTCGACCAGGTCCTGCACGCCCGACACCTTGGCCGACAGGATGATCCGGTCGTGCGGCAGGCCGGTCTCCTCGGCCAGCTCGGCCGAACGGACCGCCGATTCGAGCATGGCCGAGATCATCACCTCGCGCGCGTCGTGCGGCTCGAGCGACCGGGCGTTCTCGTCCATCAGCCGGGTGAGGAGATCCTGGTCGAGCGAGCCCCAGTTGACGCCGATGCGGATCGGCTTCCCTTCCTCGATGGCGACTCGCGCGATCGTCCCGAAGTTGGCGTCGCGGCGCTTCGTGCCGACGTTCCCCGGGTTGATGCGGTACTTGTCGAGAGCGCGCGCCATCGCCGGGTGCTCCGTCAGGAGCCTGTGGCCGTTGTAGTGGAAATCCCCGACGATCGGCACGCCGACGCCGAGACCGCGCACCTTGCGCACGATCTCGGGGACGGCCGCGGCGGCCGCGTCGTTGTTGACGGTGATCCGCACCAGCTCGCTGCCGGCGTGGGCGAGGGCCACGACCTGGAGCGCGGTCGCGTCGGCGTCGGCCGTGTCGGTGTTGGTCATCGACTGGACGGCGACCGGGTGGCGACTGCCGATCGGCACGCCGCCGACGAGGACGGTCGGGGTCGGGCGCCGGCCGGGGAGGTCGGCGCCGCCCTCTACGGACGTCTCGGCCGCCGAGGCGTTCACGGACCCGCCCCCGCGGCGCGCAGCACGTCGAAGATGGTGACCCAGAGCAGGAAGCCCATCAGCAGCACGAAGCCGATGAAGTAGGTGAGGCGCTCGGCGGAGACGCTGATGCGGCCGCCCACCGCCGCCTGCAGCAGCCCGACCGCGATCCGTCCGCCGTCGAGCGGCGGCAGCGGCAGGACGTTGACCAGCGCCAGGTTGGCGGAGAGGAGCCCGGCCAGCCAGAAGATGAAGACGGCCGGGTAATCGCGGATCACGTCGGCGAACTGGGCGGCGATGCCGACCGGCCCGGCGACCGGCGGCGGCGCGGTCGGGTCGGCGATGACCGAGCGCGCGAACGTATCGAGGGCGCCGACGATGAGCCCCAGGGCGCGCCAGGTCCGGTCGAGGCCGAGCCGCAGCGCGGAGACCGGGTCGTGCCCCACCGTCGTGGCGCCGGGCACGATCGCCAGCTCACCCACCGTCCAGGTGACGCCCAGGGGGCCATGCGTCGCGTCGATCCGGTCGGCAGGGCGCAGCCGGACGCGCAGCTCCTCCACCGAGCCGTCGGCGCGCCGCACGGTGAGCGTCACCTCCCGGCCCGGCCGCGCCCGCAGGTAGGCGGACGCGTCGGGCGAGTCGAAGAAGCGGAAACGGCGGCCGTCGATCGCCTCGATCAGGTCGCCTCGGCGCAGGCCGATCGAAGCGGCCGGCGAGTCGGCCTGGACCTCACCCAGCAGCAGGCCCCCGAGGGGGACCTGGACCTGCCGCTCCTCGGTCGTGCGGTCGGTGCGCCGCACGGTGAGGGTCACCTCGCGGCCGAGCCGCTCGTGCAGGTAGGAGATCGCCTCCTCGCCCTCGAAGTAGAGGAAGCGGCGCCCGTCGACGGCCTCGATCGCCTCGCCCGGCCGCAGGCCGATCGCGGCTGCGAAGGAGCCGGGCTCCGCGCCGTTGACACGGACCGCACTGGTGGGATCCCCGAAGGCGGCGATGCCGCCCATGATCGCCACCGCCAGGAGCAGGTTCATGACGACCCCGGCGGCCAGGATGACCGTCCGCTTCCAGAGCGGTTGGGCAGCGAAGCTCCGCGGGTCGCTCCGGTCCCCGCCGTCCTCTCCCTCCAGTCGCACGAAGCCTCCCAGCGGCAGCCAGTTCAGCGTGTAGATCGTCTCCCCGTCGCTGCCAAGGACTCGCGCCCGTGGCGGGAAGCCGATGCCGAACTCGTGGATGCGGACGCCAAAGCGGCGCGCCACGATGAAGTGGCCCAGCTCGTGGACCAGGACGAGCACGACCAGGGTGGTGAGGAAGACGACGAGCGTGAGCGCGCCCGTCGCCAGGTCGGCGAGGCTCACGACCGCTCCGCGTCGCGAGCCGCGTGACAGAAGGCACGCACCTCGGCGTCGAGAGCGAGCAGCTCCTCGAGGTCGGGCTCGGTTCGATCCCTGGTGCCGTAGCGCGCCACCGCCCCCTCGATCAGCGGCACGATGCCGCCGAAACGGAGCGAGCCCTCCAGGAAGCGCGCCACCGCGACCTCGTCGGCGGCGATCAGGGCGGCCGTGGCGCGCGCGCCGGTTGCGGCCGCACCGCGCGCCAGCGGCAGGGCCGGGAAGCGCGCCTCATCGGGCGTGGCGAACTCGAGCGGGCCGGCGGCGGCAAGATCGAGCCGCGGCGCCAGCGAGGGGAGACGGTCGGGAAACGTGAGGGCGTACTGTATCGGGAGCCTCATGTCCGGGAGACCGAGCTGCGCCTTCAGCGAGCCGTCGACGAACTCGACGGCCGAGTGGATGATGCTCTGGGGGTGGATGACGACGCTGATCCGGTCGTAGTCGATAGCGTACAGCCAGTGCGCCTCGATCACCTCCAGGCCCTTGTTCATGAGCGTCGCCGAGTCGACCGTGATCTTGGCGCCCATCCGCCAGGTCGGGTGCGCCAGGGCGTCCTCGGGCCGCGCGGCAGCCAGCGCCACCGGTTCCCAGGTCCGGAACGGGCCCCCCGAGCCGGTCAGGATGAGGCGCCCGACCGACCCGGGCGGCTCGCCGACGAGGCACTGCCAGATCGCCGAGTGCTCGGAGTCGATGGGGCGCAGCCATTCGAGGGCGCCGACCGGCGACGCGGCCTGCCCTCCCCCGCCCGACCGCCCCGCCAGGGCGCGGGCCAGCGGCATGACCAGGTGTCCGGCGGCGACGAGCGTCTCCTTGTTGGCGGTGGCCACCACCTTGCCGGCGCCCAGTGCGGCGAGGATGGGCGCCAGGCTGACCACGCCGCCGGTCGCCACGACCACCATCTCGACGTCGTCGCGAGTCGCCAGCCTGACGAGCGCGTCGGCACCGCCGACCCGCTCGACCCCGGAAGGCAGATCGAGCGCTCCCAGCGCCGCCCCGCCGCCGAGGGCGACCGCCCGCGGGCGGAAACGGCGGGCCTGCTCGGCGAGCAGCGCCCCGTCGCGACCGGC
>Ga0154433_1053_pt7 | contig 24716 bp, 18 predicted proteins | sample RifGroC2_FD_115937 | JGI IMG/M metagenome (GOLD analysis project Ga0154433, IMG submission 115937) | Chloroflexi bacterium GWC2_73_18 | reverse complement strand
CCGAACCGGTCGTGCCAGGCCTCGCCGCCCACCCCTGCGGCACGCATCTCGCGGAGCAGCTCGTCCTGGGCGTCACGTGCCCCTGCACGGGAACGGCAGTGCAGGACGAGCGGCTTCCCGGTCGCGAGCGCCAGGTCAAGGTGGCGGCGCAGGTTGGCCAGCTGCGCCTCGCGGGGGGAGAGCATCCGGTCGTAGTCGAGCCCGGTCTCGCCGATCGCGACGACGCGCGGGTCCACGGCGAGCTCGACCACGTCCGCCCAGGCATCCTCGTCGGATCCGGCCGCCGCGTGCGGGTGGATCCCCACCGCGGCGTCCAGCCACCGGTGCGCCGTTGCCAGCGCCAGCCCGCCGCGGCTCGAGGCGAGATCCCAGCCGGGAACGAGGATCCGTTCCACTCCCGCCGCTCGGGCGGCGGCAAGCACCGCATCGCGGTCGCGTTCGAACGCCTCCGATTGGAGGTGGGCGTGGCTGTCGACCAGGCGGGCGACGGCCTCCCCCATCAGCGCGCGACGGCGGCCGTCTCGGCGTCGAGCTCGAGGCGCGGGAAGAGCGGGCTCGCCTCCGCCACCCTCCCGCCGCGCGGCCCGGCGCCCCAGGCGAGCAGCTCCTCGAGCGGCGGGCCGCCGTTGCCGTCGGCGCCGTACGGGTAGTCGATCCCGAGCTGCGCCAGGACGCGCGGCGCGCTCTGCGGCATGAACGGCGCGGCCGCCAGCCCGACCAGCCGGCAGGCCTCGACCAGGTCGCCCAGCACTCCGCGCAGGCGGGTGGCCGCTTCCGCCGCGCCGGCCTGCGCCTCGCGCGCCAGGACCCACGGCTGCTCGGCATCGACGTAGCGGTTGGCCTCGCCGACGAATCCGAAGAGCGAGGCGATCGCCTCGTGGAGAAGGCAGCCCTCCATCTTCGTCGCGTAGTCGAGCACGGTGAACGCCCAGGCGGTCGAGAGCAAAGCGGACCCCGGCGTCCGCTCGAGCGTGGCCGCGTCGTCGTCCGTGTCGGGCCCCATCGCCCCGCCGGTCGGCCCGGCGGGGCTGGGATCGGGCCGCTGGCCGCCCAGATAGCGGTTGACCATCGCGACGGTGCGGTTGACCAGGTTGCCGAAGTCGTTGGCCAGGTCGGCGTTGTAGCGGCGAAGGAACGTATCCCAGCTGACGTCGGCGTCGCGGTCGAAGGCGACCTCGCGGAGCGTGACGTACCGCGCCCCGTCGCTGCCGAGCGCGTCGACCATGGCGACCGGGTCGAGGAAGTTGCCGCGGCTCTTGCTCATCCGCTCGCCCTGGAGGTGGAGCCAGCCGTGGATCCAGACCCGGCGCGGGGCCTCGAGCCCGGCCGACCAGAGCATGGCCGGCCAGAAGATCGTGTGGAAGCGGGCGATGTCCTTGCCGATGACGTGCAGGTCGGCCGGCCACCACGTCGCGAACATCGCCGGGTCGTCGGGGAAGCCGACGCCGGTGATGTAGTTGATGAGCGCGTCGTACCAGACGTAGATCGTGCCGGCGGCCGGGTCCCACGAACCGTCGGGGAGCTGCGCCGACGAGCCGTCCGCGCGGATCGGGAAGGGGATCCCCCACGTCGCGCCCGCCCGGCTGATCGAGAAGTCCTCAAGCCCCCCGCGGATGAAGCCGAGCATCTCGTTGCGCCGGTACTCCGGCTGGACCCAGTCGGGGTGCTCCTCGTAGTGGCGCAGCAGGCGCTCCTGGTAGGCCGAGAGGCGAAAGAACCAGTTCTCCTCGGTGAGCCACTGGAGCGGCACGTCCGGGTGGTTGGGGCAGCGGACGCCGGCGGCGTCCTCGACCAGGTCGCTCGGCGCCTTGAAGCCCTCGTTGGGGCAGTAGTAGCCCTCGTAGTGGCCCTGGTAGATGTCACCGTTGGCGTGGGCCCGGCGGACCATCTCCTGGGCCGAGCGGACATGGTCGGGGTCGGTCGTGCGGATGAAGCGGTCGGGGCTGATGCCGAGCAGGTCCTCGGCCCGTTGGAAGAGGGCGACCTGCTCGTCGACGAAGGCGCGGGGCGTCATCCCCCGCTCCGCCGCCTTCATGGCGATGTTGACGCTGTGCTCGTCGGTGCCGGTCAGGAAGCGCGTCTCGTCACCGCGCATCCGGTGCCAGCGGGCGATCGCATCGGCGCCGATCACCTCGTAGAGGGTGTGCAGGCCCGGCGCGCTGTTGGCGTAGGCGATCGCGGTGGTCAGGTAGTAGCGGCGGCGCGCAGCGACGGGGGTGTCGGCCATGGGAGAGCGATGGTAGCAGGGCGGAACGGCGGCACAGCCCTCCGCCGCGAAGCACGGCCGGATCGAGCATCCAGGCGTCGAGCGGGTGCGGCGCTCGGTGCCGGCTCAGCGCCGCACCCCCGGGGCCCGCCTACCACTCTGGGTGGCAGAACCCCCGGCCCGGCACGCGTGGACGGCGGCGCAGAACGCGCTTCGGCGGACCCGCCACGAAGGGATGGGGCGGCGGCTACCACTGGTAGTGGCACGCCCCCTCGCGGCGCCCCGCAGCCAGCCGTGGGAGCCCCCTGCCGGAAGAACCGCGTGCCCTCAGCGGCGGCCCCGCTCAGGCGGGTGCCCCGGTGGCAGCCTCGAGTCGCGCGAGGAACGGCGCCGCCCCGAGGCGGCCGAGGACCACGCGGGCCTCGTCGATCAACCCGGCGACCTGTGGCTCACCGGCGCCCAGGGCGGCCGCGGCGTCGAGGCCGGTCATCGCCAGCTCGAAGGGGAGGTCCAGCTCGCGCCAGCGCCCGGCCGCCTCCCCGTAGAGCCCGGCGGCTTCCTCGACGCGGCCCTCGATGGCGGCCAGGCCGGCGCGGGCGACGCGGCGGCTGTTCTCGAGCCACCGTCCACGACCGGGCGAGTGCTCCAGGTTCGCCGCCGCCGCTGCGAGCCGCTCGCGGTCCCCGAGCCAGAGCGCCGCCCGGGCGGCCGACACGTGGGTCTCCGGCAGGATGAGGAGCGCACCCTCGGCGGCGCGGACCGCGGCCTCGTGGGCCTCGGCGAGACGACCCTCTGCCAGCAGGACCGCCGATTCCGTCCGCCGCAGGACGGCGAGATCCTGCCACGACGTCGACGCATCGACGAGTCCCTCGACCTGAGCCAGCCGGGCGTGGGCCTGCTCGACATCGCCGCGGAAGGCGAGGATCCGCGCGCCGGCGAAGGCGACGCCGAGGAGGCCCAGGACGTTCGAGCCGCGCGGCCGGAGCTCGGCGACGACGGCGAGGATCCAGTCCCAGTCGCCGATGGGGGTCGCCGACTCGGCCGCGTTGCCGAAGAGCGAGCCGGCGGCCCCCTCCAGCCCGAAGCGGAGCGCCAGCTCGTAGCCCGCGCGGGCGACTTCCAGGGCCTCCCGCGGGTCGTCGTAGAAGAGCCAGTTGGAGAGGTTCATGCGCGCCCGGAACTCGCTGAAAAGGAGGCCGCGGCGCTGCGCCAGGGCGAGTGCGCCGCGGCCCGTCGCCTCGCCCTCCAGGTAGCGGCCCTCGCTCTGGATCGCCCAGACCCGGCTGATCAGGAGCTCGACGACGGCCCGGTCGCGGTCGTGCCGCTCGGCGACCGGGAGCGCGCGGTCGATCAGCTCGAGGGCGCGGGCGTGCTCGCCGCGGAAGAGGTAGGCGCGGGCGAGCTCGGCGACGACGTCGACCACCTCGGGGTCGCTCTCCATCTCGGGGAGGTCGGCGAGCGCCGCCTCGAGCGTCACCACCGCCGGTTCGATTCGCGAGCCCAGGATGAGCGCGACGCCGAGCCGCGCCGTGGCGCGCGCGGCCGCCGACCGGTCGCCGCGCCCCTCATGCCAGGCGATCGCCTCGCGCAGGTAGCGCTCCGCGAGGTCGAAGCGGCTCGCCGCGATCGCCTCCTCGGCCGCGCGCTCGCGGATCTCGGTCTGCTCGACGCCATCGGTCGCGACGCGCAGCGCCTGCTCGTACCAGGCGATCGCCTGCTCGTAGGAGTGGAGTGAGCCGGCGCGTCCGGCCGCCGCCAGGAGCGCGGACCGCGCCTGCTCGGCGAGCGCCGGCGCGTCGGGATCGGACCCGGCCGCCTGGTGCGCGCGCAGGTAATGGTCGGCGACGGCGCCGGCCAGCTCCTCGTCGCCGAGCGCCGCGAGGTGGCGAGCCACGGCCAGGTGGCGCTCGAGCCGGCCGCGCCGCGCCAGCGTCCCGTAGGCGATCTCCCGGATCAGGCCCTGCACGAACTGGTACTGGCCGCGCTCCGGCGAGCGCGGGTCCTCGTCCAGCCGCAGCAGCTCGCGACGAACCATGGCGCGCAGGCGGCCCTCCACCCCATCGAGAGGCTGCCCGGTCACCGCGGCCAGCGCCGGCGCGGCGAAGCTCTGACCGAGGACGGCCGCGTCCTGGAGGAGCTCGCGCTCGGCCGGCGCGAGGGCGTCGAGGCGGGCCGCGATCAGCGCGTGGAGCGTCGCCGGCACGGCCAGGCGCTCCACGCTCCCGACGAGTCGGTAGCCGTCGTCGCCGCCGACCAGCTGGCCCTGGTCGAGGAGCATGCGGACCGTCTCGATCGCGTAGAGAGGGACACCCTCGGCGCGTTCGAGGATCGCCGTCACGGCGCCCTCGGGGAGGCCGGGCGCGAGGCCGATGAGGAGCCGCCGCATCGCCTCGTCGGAGAGCGGCTCGAGGCGGATCCCGGTGAAGTTGCGCACCTCGCGTCCCCAGGCCGGTCGGCGCTCGAGCAGCTCGGGGCGCGCCAGGGCGATGACGAAGATCGGCCGGTTGCGGCTCCACTCGAGCAGCTCCTCGACGAAGTCGATCAGGCCCGCGTCCGCCCACTGGAGGTCCTCGAAGACCAGGACCGTGGGGCCCCGGTCGGCGACCCGCTCGAAGAGGGTGCGCCAGGCGGCGAAGAGCTCGGCGCGCTCGCCCGCGGGCGCCTCGTCGAGACCCAGCAGGTGGGCCAGGTGCGGCTCGATCCACCGGCGTTCCGCCTCGTCGGGGACGTACTGCGCCAGCATCGCCACGAGCGCCACCCTGGCCGCCACCGGCTCGTCGGACTCGGCGATCCCCGCGCGGCGCCGCACCATCTCGCCGAGCGCCCAGAAGGTGACCCCCTCGCCGTAGGCGGGGGACCGGCCGTGATGCCAGTAGACCGTCTCGACCAGGCCGTCGATGTATTTCTCGAACTCCCAGGCGAGGCGGCTCTTGCCGATGCCGGGTTGCCCGAGCACGGAGAGGAGCCTGGCGCGGCCCTCCCGGGCGGTCGCGTGGAAGAGGTCCTTGAGCAGCCGCAGCTCCTCGTCGCGCCCCACGAACGGAGCTTCCAGTCGTTCGGTGCGGCCGGCTCCGCGGCGCCCGGCGACGACGCGGACCGCCCGCCAAGCGGGCACGGGCAGGGACTTGCCCTTCAGCTGCTGCTCGCCGACCGGCTCGAAGACGATCGCCGCGCCGGCGGCGCCATGCGTGCCCTCCCCGACCAGGACGCTCCCCGGCGGTGCCACCGCCTGGAGCCGCGAGGCGGTGTTGACGAGGTCGCCGGCGACCATCCCCTGCCCGTCGGCCCCGAGCGTCACGGCCGCCTCGCCGGTCAGGATCCCGGCCCGAAGCTGGAGCGGGGCCTCGCCATCGGCCGGGCGGAGCTGGGCGATCACCTCGACCAGGTCGAGCGCCGCCCGCACCGCGCGCTCGGCGTCATCCTCGTGGGCGGTCGGCGCTCCCCAGACGGCCATCACCGCGTCGCCGATGAACTTCTCGACCGTCCCGCCATAGCGGCCGATCCGCTCGCGGGCCAGCGCGAAGTAGCGGGTCAACAGTTCGCGGACCGCCTCGGGGTCCTGCGTCTCGGCAAGACCGGTGAAACCGACGAGGTCGGCGAAGAGGACGGTGACGAGGCGCCGCTCCGCCTGAGAGGCGCCGCGAGCTCCGGTGGCCGCCGGCTCGACGGGGGGGGGCGTGGCGCCGACCGGGACGGCGACACCGGGGCGGAGCGGCGAGCCACACTCGCCGCAGTACTTCGGCGAGCCCTCGTAGGCGCTGCCGCAGGCGGTGCAGATCCCGCCGCCGAGCCGTGTTCCGCACTCGCCGCAGAAGCGCTGGCCGGGACGGTTCTCGGTGCCGCAGGCAGGGCAGATCATGGTGACGCCGATCACTCCTCCCGGCGGAGCGTAGCGCATCGCCGGAGCGATACGCAGGGGCGGCCGCTAGTGACGGAAGTGACGGACCCCGGTGAGGAGCATCGCCGCCCCCGCGTGCTCGGCGGCGGCGATCACCTCGGCGTCGCGCAGCGAGCCACCCGGGTGGACGAAGGCGGTCACGCCCGCCTCGAGGCAGACCTCGACGCCGTCGGGGAAGGGGTAGAAGGCGTCCGAGGCGCAGACGGCACCGCGGGCCCGCTCGGGACCCGCCTTGGCGACGGCGAGCCGCGCGGAATCGACGCGGCTCATCTGGCCCGCGCCGGCGCCGACCAGGGCGCCGTCCTTCGTCAGCACGATGGCGTTCGACTTGACGTGGCGGGCGATCCGCCAGGCGAGCTCGAGGTCTCGCGACTCGGCGGGCGTGGGGCCGCGCGTGGTGGCGACCTGCCAGGTCGCCGGGTCGTCCGCGGCGATGTCGGCCGCTCCGACGAGCACCGCACCGCCGGCCGAGCGAAACTCCCCCAGCGGGTCGGCTGGCGGACGGACGCGGCCATCGAGATGGGGATCGACGAGGACGCGCAGGTTCGGCTTCGTGGCCAGGAGCTGGCGCGCGTCGTCCTCGACCGCCGGCCCCACCACGACCTCCAGGAAGAGCGAGGTGAGCCGCTCGGCGAGCCCGCGGTCGATCGGGCGCGTCACTGCCACCACGCCGCCGAAGGCGCTCACGGGGTCGCCGGCCAGCGCGCGCCGCCAGGCGGTCAGCGAGTCGTCCGCCTCGGCGGCGCCGCACGGGTTGGTGTGCTTGACGATCACGCAGGCCGCGCCGTGGAGGTCCCTGGCCAGGCCGGCGGCCGCCGCCGCGTCGAGGACGTTGTTGTAGCTGAGCGCCTTGCCTTGGAGGAGCGCGCCGCCCGCCGCGAAGGGGCCGGCGGAAGGCTCGGTGCCGGGGCGCCGGTAGCGTGCCGCCGCCTGGTGGGGGTTCTCACCATAGCGGAGCGTCTCGACCTTCTCCAACCCGACCACGAGCACCGGCGGGAAGGGATCCTCCGCCCCCGGGAGTCCCGGTTCGTCGGGGAGGGCGATCTCGGCGGCGACACGCCGCGGAAGCTCGGCCGCGATCCGCGCGTCGTAGGCAGCCGTGTGCCGGAACGCCTCGAGGGCGAGCGCCGCGCGAAGCGGGGGTGGCACGCTCCCCTGGTCCCGGAGGGCGGCCAGGACCGCTTCGTAGCGGTCTGGTGAGGTGACGATCGCCACCGAGGCGAAGTTCTTGGCCGCGGCCCGCACCATGGCGGGGCCGCCGATGTCGATCTCCTCGACCAGCTCGTCCAGCGTGGTGCCGGGCCGCTCGGCGGCCCGGGCGAAGGGATAGAGATTGACGGCCACGAGCTCGAAGGGTGCGATCGCCGCGGCGGCCAGCTGCGCGCGGTGGTCGTCCAGCCGCCGGTCGGCCAGGATCCCGGCGTGGACCCGCGGGTGGAGCGTCTTGACCCGTCCGTCGAGCATCTCGGGGAAACCCGTAACGGCGGCGACCTCCGTCACCGGGAGGCCCGCATCGCGGAGCGCCCGCGCCGTCCCCCCGGTCGAGACCAGCTCGAAGCCGAGCTGGTGCAGCCCGCGGGCGAAGCCGGCCAGGCCGGCCTTGTCGGAGACCGAGAGGAGCGCCCGCCGTCCTCCCGTGACCGCCTCGGCAGCCCGCGCCGGGTCGATCCGCACCTTCCTTCCCTCGACCGAGAGTGCGCCGGCCAGGACGAGGCCGGCCGCCTGCGCGAGGAGGCGGTGCTCGACGGCGTGGACCCGCTCGAGGAGCGCGTCCTCATCGTCGTCGGGGCGGACGCCGACCGCCTCCTGGAGAACGATCGGCCCGCCGTCCAGGGTCGCGTCCACCAGGTGGACGGTGACGCCCGTCACCTTCGCCCCGTGGTCGAGCGCGTCGCGCACACCGTGGGCCCCCGGGAACGCCGGCAGGAGCGCCGGGTGGACGTTCAGGATCCGCCCGGGGAAGGCGGCGAGCGTGCGCGGGCCGACGATGCGCAGGAAGCCCGCCAGCACGACCAGGTCGGGCCGCGCCTCCGCCAGCGCCGCGCCGAGCGCCGCGTCGAAGGCGGCAGCATCGTCGCCGGTCACCAGGCGCGCCGGCAGCCCCTCGTCGCGCGCCCACTCGAGGCCTGGACAGGCGCGGTCGGCGACGACGAGGACGACCTCGCCGGCGAGCGCGCCACGCCGGGAGGCGGCGACGAGCGCCCGCAGGTTGGTGCCGGTCCGGCTGACACAGACGGCGATCCGCCCGCCGCTCACGGACCGGCCCCCGTGAGGGGCCCCTCGGCGTAGCGCTCCCCGTCCAGCGCCTCGAGCGGCGCGACCTCCCCGACCCACCAGGCGGCCGGCACGCGCCCGGCCAGCAGCGCAAGGGCGGGCTCGACCGCGGCCGGTTCGACGACCGCCACCATGCCCAACCCGCCGTTGAAGGTCGCCCGCAGCTCGGCCGGATCGAGGCCGGCGAGCGCCCCGAAGAGGCGCATGACGCCGGGGAGCGGCCAGCGCGTCGGGTCGAGGCGCGCGCCGAGCGCCTCGGGAAGCGCGCGCGGCACGTTGCCCGGCAGCCCACCACCGGTCACGTGGGCGTAGCCGCGCACGGCCAGGCCGCGCGTCTCGAGGCCGTCCCGGAGCGCCAGCAGGTGCGGTACATAGATCCGCGTCGGGGCGAGCAGCACCTCGCCGAGCGAGGCGAAAAGGTGCTCCGGCTCATCGCGCTCGACGCGCTCCATCTCGGCCTCGCCCAGGACGCGGCGGACGAGGGCGAGGTACGGCTCCGCCGGGTCGAGGTCGTGCTCGGCGATGATCGCCCGCACGAGCGAGTAGCCGTTGGCATGGAGACCCGAGGCGGCGATCCCCACGATCGCGTCGCCGGGGCGCGCCGCGCCTCCGTCGAGGATCCGGTCGCGCTCGACGACGCCGACGCAGAAGCCGGCCAGGTCGAACTCGTCGTGCTCGAGGATGCCGGGGTGTTCCGCCGTCTCGCCGCCGACGAGCGCGCAGCCGGCCTCGGCGCAACCGGCGGCCACCGAGCCGACCAGTTCCGCGACCGCCTCGGGATCGACCCGCCCGACGGCGACGTAGTCGAGGAAGAAGAGCGGCGCGGCACCCAGGCAGGCGACGTCGTCGGCGCACATGGCGACCAGGTCGATACCGATCGTATCGAAGCGGCGGAGACGCGCCGCGATGGCGGTCTTCGTGCCGACGCCGTCGGTGGCGCTCACGAGCACGGGGTCGCGCAGGCCGGGCGGCAGCGTCACCGCCGCCCCGAATCCGCCGATGCCGGCCAGGACCCCCGGGCCGTGGGTGGCCGCCACCCGCGCCCGCATCAGCTCGACCGCGCGCTCGCCGGTCGCCACGTCGACGCCGGCGCGGCGGTACGCCTCGCGGATCACGACGTCGCGGTGCCCGATGCGGCGGGCAGGGCGAGAACGGCGGCGCCGTCCCCCTCGAGCACGAACTTATGGGCGGCCACGTCGTAGGGGACGGGGACCGGGTAGCGGCCGTCGAAGCAGGCGAAGCAGAAGCGCTCGCGCGGCAGGTCGATCGCCGCCAGGACCCCGTCGATCGAGAGGTAGGCGAGCGAATCGGCCCCGACGAAGTCGCGGATCCCGTCGAGGTCGCTGCGCGAGGCGATCAGCTCGGTCTCGATCTGCGTGTCGATACCATAGAAGCAGGGGTGGTAGATCGGCGGCGAGCTGATCCGCAGGTGGACCTCGGCGGCACCCGCCCGGCGAAAGAGCGAGACGATCTGCTTGGTCGTGGTGCCGCGCACGATCGAGTCGTCGACGACGACGAGACGCTTCCCGCGCACCACCTCGCGCAGCGGGTTCAGCTTGATCGAGACGCCCCGCTGGCGCATCTGCTGGGAGGGTTGGATGAAGGTCCGTCCGACGTAGCGGTTCTTGACCATCCCCTCGCGGTACGGGAGGCCGCTCCGCTCGGCGAAGCCGGCCGCCGCCGGGGCGCCGGTGTCGGGGACCGGGACGACGATGTCGGCCTCCGCCGGCGACTCCGCGGCGAGCTTCTCTCCCATCCGGCGACGCACCTCGTAGAGGTTGCGCCCCAGCATGTACGAGTCGGGACGGGCGAAGTAGATCAACTCGAAGACGCAGAGGTTGAGCCGCCCCTCGGCGAACCGCTCGCTCCGCACGCCGTCGCGCTCGAGGACCACCATCTCGCCCGGTTCGACCTCGCGGACGAAGTCGGCGCCCAAGATGTCGAGCGCCGCCGTCTCCGAGGCGAGCATCCAGCCCGCGGCGCCCGCCAGGCGGCCGAGGACGAGCGGCCGGAAGCCATACGGGTCGCGCACGCCGACGATCCGCCCCTCGTCCATGACGACGAGCGCGTAGGCGCCCGAGACCCGCGGCAGGACGCTGCGGAGCGTCTGGACGAGATCGCCGGCCGGCTCTTCGGCCAGGAGCGCGGTCAGCAGCTCCGTGTCGGTCGAGCCGTGCAGGCGGCCGCGCCGGCCGGGCAGCAGCTCGAGAAGCTGGCGCGTGTTGACGAGGTTCCCGTTGTGCCCGACGGCGACCGCGCGCCGCGGGCCGAGCCGGAACGCCGGCCCGGCGTTCTCCCAGACCGTCGAGCCGGTCGTCGAGTAGCGGCAGTGGCTGATCGCCATCTCGCCGCGCAACGAGGGGAGTCGCCGCTCGTCGAGCACCTGGGTGACCAGCCCGAGGTCCTTGTAGACCATGACCTGCTCGCCGTCGGCGACCGCCACCCCGGCCGACTCCTGGCCACGGTGCTGGAGGGCGAAGAGGGCGAGCGCCGCCAGCGGCGACGCCTGCTGGCCCGGGCTGAGGATGCCGACGACGCCGCACACGGCTAGGCCACCACCGTGCCGGCGCCGTCCCTGCCGGTCTCGTCGACCTCGCCGAAGAGCCGCGGCAGCGCCGACGACCAGGCGTGGCGGAGCGCCTCGATCGACACGTCGACCGGGTCGGCGATGCCGGCCCCGCGGTCCTCGGCGGCGCCGGTCGAGCCCTCGCCGTGCAGTTCGATGACGAGACGGTCGCCACCGGTCGCGCCGAGCGGCTCGAGCGGGAGCCGGAAGCGATCGGCCAGGGCGGCGAGCCGCTCCCAGGCGTCCGGGTGGCAGGTGACGACCGCGCGCGAGGGGCCCTCGCCGAAGAGCTCGACCGCCGGCGCCGTCCCCACCCGCAGGTCGAGACGGGCGCCGCGCTCGCCCCAGATCGCCATCTCGGCGAGCGCCACGGCCAGGCCCCCGCCCGAGACGTCCTGCGCCGCGCTCGGGAGCCGTGCCGCGGCCGCCTCCTGCAGGAAGGCGTGCAGGGCGGCCTCGCGCTCGAGGTCGATCGCCGGCGGGCCATCCTCCGGCGCCACGCCGGCGAGCTCGGCGTAGACGCTCCCGGCCAACCCCGGGACCGCCTCGCCGACGAGGACGACCAGGTCGTCGTCCGCGGCGAATGCCGGTCCCACGCGGCGGCCCACGTCCTCGAGCAGGCCGACGACCCCGATCTGCGGCGTCGGGGCGATGGGTCCCTCGGGCGACTCGTTGTAGAAACTGACGTTGCCACCGGTGACCGGGAGGCCGAAGGCGCGGCAGGCGTCGCCCACGCCGCGGACCGCCTCGGCGAACCGCCAGAACGCCTCTGGCTTCTCGGGGTTGCCGAAGTTGAGGCAGTCGGTGACGCCCAGCGGACGGGCGCCTGTCACCGCCACGTTGCGGATCGCCTCGGCGACGGAGAGGATCGCCCCGAGGTGCGGATCGAGCGCCGAGACCGTGGCGTTCGCGTCGGTCGCGGCGACGAGCCCCTTCGCCGTCCCCTTGACGCGGAGGACGGCGGCGCCGCGCTCGCAGGCCTCCACCGTGTTGGTCATGACCGTGGAGTCGTACTGGCCGCTCACCCAGGCACGGCTGCACAGGTTCGGGCTCCCGAGGAGGGCCATGAGGACGGCGCCAGGGTCGGTGCCGCGCTCGGGGAGGCGGTCGGACGGCTCGACGGGAGCGCCGGGCGCCGGGGCGGAACGGACTCGGGCGGGCGAGCGAGCTTCGCGCCGGTAGACGATCGCCTCGCTGGCGATGGCGGCGACCGGGATCCGCGCCAGCTCGCGCGCGCCGGGGCGCGGCCGACCGTCCGGGTCGAGGCCGCCCTCGACGACAGCCAGGTCGCGCCGGGCGGTCACCCGCCCGATCACCGCGGCCGGCAGTCCCCAGCGCCGGCAGACCTCGAGCACCTCCGCGAGCCGATCGGGGCGCACGACCGCGCACATCCGCTCCTGCGACTCGCTGATCATCACCTCGAACGGCGCCATCCCCTCCTCGCGCCGCGGCACGGCGTCGAGGTCGACGACGATGCCGGTGCCGGCGCGATCGGGCATCTCGGAGGTGGCGCAGCCGATGCCGCCGGCGCCGAGGTCCTGCAGCCCCTCGACGAGGCCGCGCTCGATCAGCTCCAGCGTCGCCTCGACCAGGAGCTTCTCGGCGAACGGGTCGCCGACCTGGACCGACGGCCGCTTGGACGGGTCGTCGTCGGCGAACTCGGCGCTCGCGAGGACGCTCGCCCCGCCGATCCCATCGCGCCCGGTCGTCGAGCCGTAGAGGACGACGAGGTTCCCGGGCCCGGGTGCCACGGCGCGCGTCAGGTGGCGCTCCTCGAGCAGCCCGATCGCCATGACGTTGACGAGCGGGTTTGCGGCATAGGAGGGGTGGAAGACGAGCTCGCCGCCGACGGTCGGGACACCGACGCAGTTGCCGTAACCGCCGACGCCGCGGACGACGCCGTCGACGAGGTGGCGGACCCGCGGCCCACGGGGGTCGCCGAACCTGAGCGCGTCGAGGACGGCGATCGGGCGGGCACCCATGGTGAAGATGTCGCGCAGGATCCCACCGACGCCGGTCGCCGCGCCCTGGTACGGCTCGACCGCGCTGGGGTGGTTGTGGCTCTCCAGCTTGAAGGCGACGGCGAGCCCGTCCCCGATCGAGACGACGCCCGCGTTCTCTCCCGGCCCCGCCACGAGGTCGCGGCCCCGCGTCGGTAGCGTGGCGAGAAGCGGCTTCGAGCTCTTGTACGAGCAGTGCTCGCTCCACATGACGCTGAAGATCGCCAGCTCCAGGTCGTTGGGATCGCGACCGAGGCGTCCGCGGATCTCGCCGAGCTCGGCGTCGGTGAGGCCGAGCCGGCGGTGGAGCGGCTCGCCAGAGACAGCGGCCACCCGGGAGTCCTCCGCGACGGTCACCGGACCCACGCGGCCGCCAGGCTCGCGCCGGCGCTCCCCACGAGCGAGCGGAGGAGGCGGAGACCGTCGTCGGTGCCGAGGAGCGGCTCGGCCGCACGCTCGGGGTGCGGCATCAGCCCCGCCACGTTGCCGGTCGTGCTCCGCACCCCGGCGATGTCACGCAGGGACCCGTTCGGGTTGTCGAGGTAGCGAAAGAGGACGCGGCCGTCGCGCTCGAGCGCGTCGAGCGTCACCTCCTCGGCGAAGTAGCAGCCCTCCCCGTGGGCGACCGGCATGCGCAGGAGCGTCCCGGCCGGGATCCCCGCCGTGAAGGGGCTGTCATCGCGCTCGACGCGGATCGTCACCCAGCGGTGGACGAAGCGGAGCGAGGCGTTGCGCAGCAGGGCGCCCGGCAGGAGGCCCGCCTCGGCCAGGACCTGGAAGCCGTTGCAGATGCCGAGGACGAGGCCGCCGCGGGCCGCGTGCGCGGCGACGGCGCGCATGATCGGGCTGAAGCGGGCGATCACCCCCGCGCGCAGGTAGTCGCCGTAGGCGAAACCGCCGGGCAGGATCACCACGTCGACGCCGTGGAGATCCGCCTCCTCGTGCCAGAGCAGCTCGCCGTCGGCACCGGCGAGGCGGACCGCGTGCAGCGCGTCGGTGTCGCAGTTGGAGCCGGGAAAGACGGCGATGCCGACCTTCACGGGCGGCCCTCCGCGCGGCCGGCGCCGGACGCCTCGACGCGGATGCTGGAGGTGGCGCCGACGAGCTCCACCGCGTACGACTCGATGAGCGGGTTGCTGAGCAGCTCGTGGGCGAGCCGCTCGACGACGGCCCGCGCGGCCGCCTCATCCGGCGCCTCGACGGTCAGCTCGACCCGCCGCCCGACGCGCACCCGGCGGACGCCGGTGATCTCGAGGTGCGGCAGGCTCTGCTCGACGGCCCGGCCCTGCGGATCGAGGATGCCGGCCTTGGGCATGACCGCGACGGCGAAACGGAAGTCAGCCATCGGCGGTCGTGTCCTCCGCAAGGTAGCGCGCGAAGCCGGCGCCGGTGATCCGCTCGAACGCCTCGACGTAGCGGGCGCGGGTGCCGGCCACGACGTCCGCCGGCAGCTCAGGGCCAGGCGGCGTCTTGTCCCAGGGCTGCGCCTCGAGCCAGTCGCGCACGTACTGCTTGTCGTAGGAGGCCTGCGCGCGCCCGGGCCGGTAGGTCGAGGCGTCCCAGAACCGAGAGGAATCGGGCGTCAGCACCTCGTCGATGAGGAGGAGCTCGCCGGTGGCGCGATCGACGCCGAACTCGAACTTCGTGTCGGCGAGGAGGAGGCCGGCCGGCGCGGTCCGGGCCGCCGCGAACCGGTAGAGCGCCAGGGCGACCGCCCGGACGCGCTCGGCGATCGCGGCGCCGGTCAGCTCGACCATCCGGTCGAAGCGGATGTTCTCGTCGTGGCCGACGGCCGCCTTGGTCGAGGGCGTGAAGAGCGGCTCGGGGAAGCGCTCCGACTCGCGCAGCCCGACGGCGAGGGGGATGCCGCAGACCGCGCCGGTGCGCCGGTAGTCCTTCCAGCCGCTGCCGGCCAGGTAGCCGCGCACGATCACCTCGACCGGGAGGACCTCGACCCTCCGGCAGATCATGATCCGCCCCCGCAGCTCGCCGGCCGCCCCGGCGAACGGCGGCGGCAGCGTCGTCGGGTCGGTGCCGAGGAGGTGGTTGGGGACGATGCCGGCCGCCTCGGTCGCGGCGAACCAGTAGCGCGACAGGCCGGTGAGGACTCTGCCCTTGTCGGGGATCGGCGTGGGCAGCACGACGTCGAAGGCGCTGATCCGGTCCGAGGCGACGAGCAGGAGGCGCCCGTCGTCGAGGCGGTAGAGATCGCGCACCTTGCCGGCGCGCACGAAGGCGCCCTCGAGCGCGGTCGGCCGATCAGCGCCGGACATGAGCGGGCTCCTCCAGGCGGTCGAGGCGGGCGATCACGCGCTCCACGTTGCGGAGCAGGTGCGCCTCGTCGAAGCAGGCGTCGAGTGCCGCCGCGTCGAGGCGGGCGGTCACCTCCGGGTCGGCGCCGGCGACGTCGCGGAGCGGGCGCCGCTCGTCGGCCGCGCGCAGCGCGTCGCGCTGGACGGCCGCGTAGGCCGACTCGCGCGAGAGGCCCGTCTCGACGAGGGCGAGGAGGAGACGCGACGAGGCGTGGAGCCCGAGCCCGCGCTCGATGTTCTCGCGCATCCGCTCGGGGTGGACGGTGAGCCCCTCGACCAGGCCGGTCATCTTCACCAGCATGTAGTCGAGCAGGATCGTCGCGTCGGGGAGCGCCACGCGCTCGACCGAGGAGTGGCTGATGTCGCGCTCGTGCCAGAGCGCCTGGTCCTCGAAGCCGGCCGCCGCGTAGCCGCGCAGCAGGCGGGCCAACCCGGCGATCCGCTCGGCCAGGATCGGGTTGCGCTTGTGCGGCATCGCCGAGGAGCCCTTCTGACCCGCCCGGAACGGCTCGGCCAGCTCGCCGATCTCGGTGTGCTGCAGGTTGCGCACCTCGGTTGCCATGCGCTCGAGCGTGCCGCCCGTGACCGCGATCGTCGCCAGCATCGCGGCGTGCCGGTCGCGCGCCACCACCTGGGTGCTCACCGGCTCAGGCGCCAGCCCGAGCGAGGCGAGGACCTCCGCCTCGAGGTCGGGGTCGAGATGGCTGTAGGTGCCGACCGGCCCCGAGATCTTGCCGGTCGCCATCTCGGCGAAGACGTGCGCCAGTCGCCCGCGCGAGCGGTCGAGCTCGAAGGCCCACGAGGCGAGCTTGAGCCCGAGCGTCGTCGGCTCGGCATGGACCGAATGGGTCCGCCCCATCATCACCGTGCCGGCGTGTTCCCGGGCGCGACCCACGACGACGGCGACCAGAGCCGCGATGTCGGCGCCGAGGCGCTCGCCGGCCGCCTTCAGCTGGAGCGCCTGGGCCGTGTCGACGACGTCCGAGCTGGTGAGGCCGAGGTGGAGGTAGCGGCCCTCCGGCCCGACCCGCTCGGCGACCTGGCTGACGAAGGCGATGACGTCGTGATCGACCGTCCGCTCGATCTCCGCGATCCGCGCCAGGTCGACCGCCGCCCGCGCACGGATCGCCTCGAGCGCGTCGCCGGGGATCAGGCTGCGACGCGCCTGCGCCGCCGTCACCGCCAGCTCGACCTCGAGCATCCGCCCGAAGCGCGCCTCGTCGGACCAGATGGCGCCCATCTCGGGGAGCGTGTAGCGCGGGATCACGGCTCGGTCGCCTCCCCGCGGACGAGCTTCGTGACGTCGGCGCCGGCGGCCAGACGCTCCTTGAACTCGGCAAGGCGACGCGCGAGCTTGGCGTCGGCGAGGGCGCAGACCTGGACGGCCAGGATCGCCGCGTTGGCGACACCGTCGATGGCGACGGCCGCGACGGGGACGCCGCGCGGCATCTGGACGACCGACAGGAGCGCGTCGAGGCCGCCCAGGTCGGAGCCGGAGAGCGGCACGCCGATCACCGGCACCGTCGTGCTGGCGGCGATGACGCCGGGGAGCGCCGCGGCCTTGCCGGCGACCGCGATGACGACGCGGATGCCGCGCTCCCGCGCGCCCTCGGCCAGTTCGAGCACGCGGCGCGGGGCGCGGTGCGCCGAGGCGACGTGGACCTCGTAGACGACGCCGAACCAGCCGAAGACGGCGCGCGCCTCGTCGAGGCGGGGCAGGTCGTTGGCGCTGCCGACCACGACGGCGACGCTGGGCGTGGCCTCGGTCATGCGCGGGACTCCGCCAGGGCCGTCGTCGGCGCCAGGCCGATGTCGCGGCGGAGCTGACGGCCGGCGAAGTCGATCCGGTCGGCGGCGTGGTAGGCAGCCGCGCGGGCTGCCGCCAGGTCGGGCCCGGTCGCCACGACGGAAAGGACGCGGCCGCCGGCGGTCACGAACCGGCCGCCGGGCCCGACCCGCGTGCCGGCGTGGAAGACCAGGGCGCCGGCCGCGCGGGCGTCCTCGATGCCACGGATCTCGTCACCGGCCAACGGCGTGCCCGGGTAGCCGGCCGCCGCCAGGACCAGGGCGACCGCCGCCTGGCGGCGCGCCGGCACGAGGCCGTCGGCGAGTCGCACGTGGTCGGCGGCGTCGGCGAGCCGCCCCTCGGCCGCTGCCAGCAGGAGCGCGGCCAGGGGCGCGTCGAGGCGTGGCAGGACCGCCTGGGCTTCCGGGTCGCCGAAACGGACGTTGAACTCGAGCAGGTAGGCGCCCTCGGCGGTCAGCATCAGGCCGGCGTAGAGGGCGCCGCGGAAGGCGATCCCGCGGCGGGCCAGCTCCGCGAGGACGGGGCGGTGGAAGCGCTCGACGATCACCGTCGCGGCCGCGTCGTCGAGGTCGGGGACCGGCGAACAGGCGCCCATCCCCCCGGTGTTCGGCCCCGTGTCGCCGTCGCCGACCCGCTTGTGGTCGCGCGCGGCGGGGAGCGCCAGCGCCGCCGCACCGTCGCACATCGCCATGACGCTCGCCTCGCGTCCGGCGAGCACGCGCTCGACCACGACCCGCGCGCCCGCCTCGCCGAAGACGCGCTCCTCCACCGCCGCGCGGATCGCTCTCTCGGCTTCGGCCGGGGTGGCGCAGACGGTCACGCCCTTGCCGGCGGCCAGGCCGTCCGCCTTGACCACGACCGGCGCGCCGAGGGACCGAGCGCAGTCGAGCGCACCGGCGGTGTCGTCGAAGGCGGCGCCTTCGGCCATCGGGACGCCGGCCGCCGTCGCGACCTCGCGGCAGAAGCCCTTGCTTCCCTCGAGCCGGGCGGCCGCCGCCGAGGGTCCGAAGACGGGGATCTCCTCCGCCTCGAGCCGATCGGCGAGGCCGGCGACGAGCGGCGCCTCCGGTCCCACGACGACCAGCTCGACGTGCGCCTCGCGGCAGAGCCGGACGATCGCGTCGGCGTCACCGGCAGCGACCTCCGGATGCGCTGCCGCCACGTCGGCCATGCCGGCGTTGCCCGGGGCGGCGAGGACCCGTTCCACACCCTCGTCGAGCCCGAGCCGCCAGGCAAGGGCGTGTTCGCGCGCCCCGCCCCCCACGACCAGGACCCGCCGCGGCGTCCTCATCGCGTGGCCGCCCTCACGCCACGCGCCCCGCCACGTCGCGGCGCGGCCGCGCGCGGCGTTCGATCGTCTGGGTCCGCTCCGGTCCGACGCTGATGATCGAGATCGGGACGCCGGCCATCTCCTCGAGCGCGTCGACGTAGCGCCGGGCGTTCCCCGGCAGTTCCTCCGTCCGCCGAACGTCGGCGAGTTCCTCGTGCCAGCCGGGGAAGCGGCGGTAGACCGGGCGCACCCGTGCCAGCGCATCGGCCGCGACCGGCCAGCTGGCGATCCGCTCGCCGTCGACCTCGTAGGCGACGCAGACCAGGACCTCGTCGAGCCCGGAGAGGATGTCGATCTTGTTGAGCATGATGCTGGTCGCGCTGTTGACCGCCACCGCGTAGCGGAGCGGGACCGCGTCGAACCAGCCGCAGCGGCGCGGTCGCCCCGTGGTGGCGCCGAACTCGCGCCCCCGCTCGCGCATCGACCGCCCGATCCCGTCGTCGAGCTCGGTCGGGAAGGGACCGCTCCCCACCCGCGTCGTGTACGCCTTCATGATGCCGAGCACCTCGTCGACCTGGAGCGGTCCGATGCCGCCCCCGGTGCAGGCACCGCCGGCGACCGGGTTGGACGAGGTGACGTACGGGTAGGTCCCGTGGTCGAGGTCGAGGAGCGTCCCCTGCGCGCCCTCGAGGAGGACATGCTCGCCGCGCGCGAGCGCGTCCTGGACGAGCCAGAACGTGTCGGCGACGAAGGGACGAAGCGCCTCGCCGTGGCGGACGGCGGCGGCGTGGAGCGGCTCGAGCTCGAACGGCTCGGCGCCGTAGGCCGCCAGGATCGCGTTCTTGCCGGGGAGAAGGCGCTCGAGGCGCAGGCGCAGGCCATCGGGGTCGAGCAGGTCCTCCACGCGCAGGCCGGTACGCCAGGCCCGGTCGGCGTAGGCGGGCCCGATGCCCCGGTGCGTCGTGCCGATCCCGCCCTCGGCCAGGCGCGCCTCCATGGCGCTGTCGAGGGCCACGTGGTAGGGCATGATCAGGTGCGCCTGGGCGCTGACACGGAGGCGGGCCGTGGAGACGCCGCGCGCCTCGAGCGCCGCCATCTCGTCGAGCAGGACGGCCGGGTTGACGACGACTCCGCTGCCGATCACCGGCGTGATGTGCGGGTGGAGGATCCCCGAGGGGACGAGGTGGAGCTTGAACGTCTCGTCTCCCAGGACGACGGTGTGGCCGGCGTTGTCGCCGCCCTGGTAGCGGACGACCATGGAGACCGACTCGCCGAGCAGGTCGGTCGTCTTGCCCTTCCCCTCGTCGCCCCACTGCAGGCCGACGACGACGGTCGCCGGCATCAGGGTGTTCCCACCGAGCGCGCCCGCGCGGCGGCACCGCGGGAAAGCGAAAGGCCCGCGGCCCGAGAGCCGTGGACCTGGATAGACTGCCCCTCTTGCCGGACGCCGGCCGTCCGGCGAGGCTGCGGGGCGAAGGTCCGGATCGGCCTCACGGGACCGATGCCGCGCCTTCCTCTGGCAACGGCTCCTCCCTCGATCGTTCGCGGGGCGGCGCCCGCTGGCTGGGGACGGCGAGAGTATAGCGGAGCGGAGGTCCCGGTCGAGCGAGGCCGACGGCCGGGGCGGGCGGCGGCCGTTGCCGCGCCGCGCGGTTGCCGGGTTCCAGCCAGGTGAGCGGTATGGCCACCAAGCGGTCCGGAAGCCACCGGATTCCAGCCAGCCTGGCGTTACGTCGGATCGGGTCGGATGCGGCCGCCGTCCGGGTCGTGCCCTGGTCGCTGCCACGCTCGGCGGCGAGCCGGATCGCCGGCTCGCGGCCAGCGAGGGCGCCGTCGGGGTGGCGGGATCTCGCCTAACGCCAGTGTGACTGGAATCTGGTCTGTTCGATGGTGGCGGCAGCGGGCAGCCTCGCTGTGTTCGCCCTGGTCAGGACCTCATCCCATGTCTGCACCGAGGGTAGAGGCGGTTGACGGTGACGCCGTTGCGCCGGTAGACTGCGCCCCACAACTGAATAGCCTTATCAAGAGTGGCGGAGGGACCGGCCCGATGAAGCCCGACAACCAGCCGGACGCGGTGTGAGCCGCGCCGGCCAGGTGCCAAATCCGGGCAGGACCTCCTGCGAGATAAGGGATCGAGCGAACCCTTCCATCGCAAGAGGAAGGGTTCGATGATTCTCGGGTCCTCCCGGGCCGGCCGGACGCCACTCGCCAGACGACCGAGTCGCGAGGAGAGCATCCGCCCATGTCGCGCATCGCCGGCCTGCGCTGCCGCATCTGCGCCGCCGAGGTCCCCACCGGGCCGTCCTTCGTCTGCGCCCGCTGCTTCGGGCCGCTGGAGGTCGCCTACGACTACGGGGTGATCGGCGCGATGCTGAGCCGCGAGGTGATCGCGGCACGACCGGCGGGCATCTGGCGCTACCTGGAGCTGCTCCCGGTCGAAGCGCCGCCGGCCCGCGGCCTGGCGGTCGGGTCGACTCCGCTGGTGGCGGCGGAGCGGCTCGGAGAGCTGCTCGGGATCGAGCGGCTCTGGCTCAAGAACGACTCGGTCAACCCGACCCTCTCCTTCAAGGATCGCGTCGTCGCGGTCGCCGTCGCGCGGGCGGTCGAGTTCGGCTTCGACACGCTCGCGTGCGCCTCGACCGGCAACCTGGCCGGCGCGGTCGCCGCGGCCGCCGCGGCGGTCGGCCTCCCCGCCTACGTCTTCGTGCCGGCCGACATCGAGCCGGCCAAGATCCGCCAGGCACTCGCCTTCGGGGCGCGGCTCGTCCCGGTCGAGGGCACCTACGACCAGATCAACCGGCTCTCCCTCGAAGTCGCCGACGAACTCGGCTGGGCGTTCGTCAACGTCAACCTGCGGCCCTACTACGCGGAGGGCTCCAAGAGCCTGGCCTACGAGGTCGCCGAGCAGCTCGGCTGGCGGCTCCCGGACGCCGTCGTCGTGCCGATCGCCTCGGGGTCGCTCTTCACCAAGATCGCCAGGGGCTTCGGCGAGCTGGTCGACCTGGGGCTGGTCGGAGCGAAGCCGGTCAGGTTCATCGGCGGCCAGCCGGAGGGATGCGCGCCGGTCGCCGCCGCGTACGCCGGCGGCGGGGAGGAGATCCGGCCGGTCCGCTCGCCCGACACGCTCGTCAAGTCGCTGGCGATCGGTGACCCGGCCGACGGCCGCTTCGCCGTCCGCCTGGCGCGCGAGTCGGGCGGCTCGATCGAGTCGGTCTCCGACGCGGCGACGGTCGCCGCCCTGCGGGCGGTCGCCGAGCGCGAGGGGATCTTCACCGAGACCGCCGGCGGCTGCACCGTGGCGGCCCTCGCCCAGGCGCGGGCGAACGGCGTGATCCGGCCCGGCGAGGAGGTCGTCGCCTTCCTGACCGGCAACGGGCTCAAGACGCCCGAGGCGGTCGCCTCCCCGGAGGTCGAGGCGCTCTTCGACGGCGAGGGGATCGCCGCGACCGCCCGGATCCCCGCCCGTTTCGGGGCCTTCGAGGCGTGGCTGGCCGCCGCGTCCGAGGATGAGGCCGGTGCCTCCGGGCAACTCCCTGACCTCCGGGACGCCGCGCCGGTACCTTCGTAGGCCCCTGTGCCACCGGTCGCCCGGCTAGGCTCAACGGTGCGGGGCCGAGGGGCTCCGTCGGGACTCGCCGCTCCATGCATCGGTAGCGGCGGGCGCCGGATCGCGCCGCACCAACAGGGACCTGTTTGCTGCTCCTCGTCCGGCTCCTCGCGCTCCTGCTGCCGCTGGCGGCGAGCGTGCGCCTCGGGCTCGTCCCGGTGGGGGCGCTGCTGACCGGGCTCGCCATCGACCGCGACGCCGTCGAGACGACCGCCACCGCGGCCGTCGGTGCCGGGGCGATGGCTCTGCTCGTGGCCCTCTACCTCCAGTTCCGCGTCGTCCCGCTCGCGCGTGTCGCCGAGCGGCTGGCCGATGGCGACCTCGAGGCGCGAGCCCGCCCGCGCCGGCGGGGTGTGGATGGCCGCTTCGCGGTCGCGCTCAATGCCGTGGCCCAGCGGCTGAGCGAGACGAGCAGCGACGCCACGACCGACCGCCTCACCGGCATCCCCAACCGCCAGGCGCTCCTGACCGGGCTCTTCACCGAGGTCGAACGGGTCAACCGCTACGGCCGGCCTCTCTCGGTCGCCTTCGTCGACATCGACCGCTTCAAGTCGGTCAACGACACCTACGGCCACCACGCCGGCGACGTCGTCCTGCGCCACGTCGCCCAGGTGCTGCGCTCCAGCCTGCGCCACACGGACCTGGTCGGCCGCTACGGCGGCGAGGAGTTCATGCTCGTCCTCACCGAGACCGACATCGCGGAGGCCGGGACCCTGTCCGAGAAGCTGAGGCTGCGGGTCGCCAGCGAGCGGATCGCCATCGAGAGAGGGCTGACGGTCGGCGTCACCGTCAGCATCGGCGTCGCCGGCGGGATCGGCCAGCAGGTCCGCTTCGACACGATCGTGCGCGACGCCGACGCGGCGATGTACTCGGCCAAGTCGCTCGGACGCAACCAGACCTACGTCTTCGCCGAGGTCGACGACGACACGCGCGTTCCGCGCGCCCCGGTCAGCCCCGCGGGTCGCCTGCGCGCCCTGGAGATCGGTCGGGCGGCCCGCGCCGCCGCCGAGGAGCTCCTCTACACGGTCGTCGCCCCGCTGCCCCACTACGGAGGGCGCCCGTCCCGGCTCATCGCCGCGCTGGCCACGTCGATGGCCGATCGCCTCGACCTGCCGGAGGGCGAGGTCGAGCGGATCCGCGTCGCTTCGCTGCTCCACGACATCGGCAAACTCGCGGTGCCGCCCGAGATCCTCGCCAAGCCCGCCCCGCTGACGACCTCGGAGTGGCAGTCGGTCGTGCAGCACCCGCGCATCGGGCAGCTCATCCTCGAGCAGTCCGGTGCCCTGCGCGAGGCGGTGCCGATCATCCTCCACCACCACGAGCGCTTCAGCGGCCACGGTTACCCGTACGGCCTGCGCGGCAGCGACATCCCGCTGGGGGCGCGCATCGTGGCCGTCGCCGACGCCTACGACGCGATGATCCACGATCGCCCCTACAAGCGCGCCGTCGACCACGCCGGCGCGGTGGCGGAGCTGCGCCGCCACGCCGGTACGCAGTTCGATCCGGAGCTCGTCGGGCTCTTCTGCGACCTCTTCGGGTCGCGCCTGCCGGACGAGATCGCCGAGCTGCTCACGGCCGACCCGGCTGCGCCATTCGTGGCGTCGCGCCGGCGCCGCTCTCCCCGCTCCGTCCGCCCCGGCTCCGCGGCCGCCGCCGGCTGAGGCGCGCCCGGGCAGACCGCGGAGCCGGGCGTCCAACGCTTCGGTCGGGTCGAGGCGGTCCTGGCGGTCAGTGCTCGGCGCGGTGGAGCCGCTCGATCAGCGCGTTCATGATCGGGATCGCCATCTCGGGATGCTCCTTCAGCAGGGCGCGGAACTCCCAGACGACGAAGAGGAGGCACTCGGTCTCCTCGAGGGCGACGACGCTGGCGCTGCGCGGCCGGTTCTCGATGAGCGCCAGCTCCCCGAAGAAGTCGCCCCGCCCGAGCTCGTTCAGGCCGTGCCGCTCGGCGCCGTCGCGGTGCTCGACGCGGACGCGTCCGCTGGCGATCACGTAGAGCGCAGTGCCGGTCTCGCCCTGCTCCACGATCGTCGCCCCAGCGGCATAGCTGCGACGGACCGCCTGCTGGGCGAGCCGCCGGACCGTGCGCGCATCCAGCACGGCGAAGAGCGGCACCGACGCCAGCATCTGCTCGAGATCCACGCCCCGTCCTCCCAGCCGTCGGACCGGACCGTCCGCCCGACGCCGCCCATCGTACGGCATCCGCGGAGCCGTCCGGATGCCCTGAGCGCCCCGGCAGCGCGAGCCGGCGGGCGCGGGAGGGGGACCGCGCCCGCCAGACGAGGGGGGTGGCATTCGATCAGGCGACGAGGACGGCGTCCTCCGGTTCGCTCGACTCGGCCGCCTCGCCGAGGGCGGCCGCCTGGGCGACGAGCCCCTCGGCCGCCGTCTCGGCCGCGTAGTCCTTCTTCCGCCGCCCGGAGAGCATCTCGACGCTGGCGGCGACGATCTCGGTCTTCCAGTGGCGCCGCCCCGCGTCGTCGTCCCACTGGCGTGTCTGCAACCGCCCCTCGATGGCGACCTGCTGGCCCTTGCCGAGGTAGGTGCCGCAGATCTCGGCGAGGCGATCCCAGGTCACGATGTTGTGGTACTCGGCCTTCTCGTTGCCGCCGCGGAACTCGTTCGTGGCGACCGCGAACTGGGTGACGGCCTTGCCGCTGGCGAGCGAACGAAGCTCGGGGTCGCGGGTGAGCCGCCCGGTGAGCAGGACCTTGTTCATGGCGTCGTTCCTCCGTCGGACCGCCGGGGCGCCGGCCGGTCCCTGCGTCTGCGGCGG
>Ga0154433_1076_pt1 | contig 25422 bp, 24 predicted proteins | sample RifGroC2_FD_115937 | JGI IMG/M metagenome (GOLD analysis project Ga0154433, IMG submission 115937) | Chloroflexi bacterium GWC2_73_18 | reverse complement strand
CCGCCGTGGTCGGGGCTCGGGGTGGGGGAGGGCGAGGCCGGCGGGCTGGTCGGCGTCGGGGTGGCGGAGGTCGGCGCCGGCGACGGCGTCGCGCTCGCGCTCGCGCCCGGTTCGGCCGAGGGGACCGGTCGCTCGGTCCAGTGTGGCGCGCCGCTGGCGGCGGTGCATGCGCCGATGGCCAGCGTGGCGGCGATGAGCACGGCGAGCAGAACAAGGGCTCGCTTCAACGGGTCGTGGGCCTCCGGACCGTCGGCGGGTTCTGGATGGGGCGACCGGGTTCGGTCGCCCCGACGCGGCGGCCCATGGTACCGCCGATGGCCGCCGGCGGTACGGCGACGCCTGCCGGGCGGTATCCTCAGCCGACCGATGCGCATGTGGGGTGGCCGCTTCAGTGGCGAGACCGACCCGCGGGCGGCCGACTTCACCCGGTCGCTCGAGGTCGATCGCGCGCTTGCCCTCGACGACCTGGCCGCCTCGGTCGCACACGTCCGCGGGCTCGAGCGCGCCGGGCTGCTGGACGCCGACGAGGCGTCCTCGCTCATCGTCGGGCTGGACGTCCTGCGCGGCGAGATCGAGGCGGGCATGTTCGCCTGGGACCCGGCCCTCGAGGATGTCCACCTCAACCTGGAGGCGGCGCTGGCGGCGCGGATCGGCCCGCTCGCGGGCCGACTCCACACCGGCCGTTCGCGCAACGACCAGGTCGCCACCGACCTCCGGCTCTGGACGAGGCGCGCCTGCGCGGCCGCCGACGACGCCCTGGTCGGCTTCGAGCGCGCCCTGGTCGGGCTGGCGGAGCGGTATCGCGGCGCCGTCATGCCGGGGATGACGCACGTCCAGCCGGCCCAGCCGGTCCTCCTCGCCCACCACCTGCTCGCCTACGTCGAGATGGCCGAGCGCGACCGCGACCGCTTCGCCGACGCGCGCCGACGCGCGGACAGCTCGCCGCTCGGGTCGGGCGCCCTCGCCGGCGCCGGTTTCCCGATCGACCGCCGGGCGGTCGCCGCCGAGCTCGGCTTCGCCGGGGTGACCGCCAACTCGATCGACGCCGTGAGCGACCGCGACTTCGTGGTCGACTACATCGCGTCCGCGGCGCTGGCGATGGTCCACCTCTCGCGCCTGGCCGAGGAGCTCGTCTGGTGGTCGAATCCCGCCTTCGGCTGGGTCGTCCTCGCCGACGCCTTCGCCACCGGCTCGTCGATGATGCCGAACAAGAAGAACCCGGACCCGGCCGAGCTGGTGCGGGCCCGCGCGGCCCGGGTCGCCGGCGCCCTGGCCACGCTGCTCGGCGTGCTCAAGGGCCTGCCGCTCGCCTACCAGCGCGACCTCCAGGAGGACAAGGCGCCGCTCTTCGATGCGGCGAGCGTGCTGGAGGGATCGCTGGCGGTGATGGCGGGGCTGCTGGAAACGCTGGAGGTCCGATCGGAGCGGATGCGCGCCGCGGCGCGGGGAGGGTTCGTCACGGCGACCGCGCTCGCCGACGCGCTCGTCCGGCGCGGGGTCGCCTTCCGGGGGGCGCACGGGATCGTCGGGGGCTGGGTCGGGGCCGCGGAGGCGGCCGGGGTCGGGCTCGAGGCGCTCCCCGGCGAGTCGTACCTGGCCGGTCTGGCGGCGAGCGACGACGCCGCGGCCCGGGTCCTGGCCGTGGACGGGACGCGCGACGGTGGCGGCCTCCTCGAGGCGCTGCGCGCGGCGGCCGACCTCGACGGTGCCCTCGCCACCTGCGACGTGGAGGGTGGGACCGCTCCGGGACGGGTCGCCACCGCGCTCGCCACCGCCCGGCAGCGGCTCGGCTAGCGGGCCGGAGATCGCGACTGGCAGGTACGAAGGGCCGGGGTCGGCCGGTACCATTTTCCTGCAGCGAAGCGCGCCGAACGGCGCATGCTGGCGACCTGGATCCGTACGGGGTCACCCCGATGGAGACACCGTTCGAAGCGTTCATGGCCGACCTGCACCTGGCCGGCCGCCTGGTGCAGACGGAAGCGGCCGGGGCGGGGAGCGAGCGCCTGCCCGAGCGGCTCAACGCGGGCGCGCCCCTGGACGTGACCGACCTTCGCTTCGTGGCCGTGCAGCCGGGCGATCCGACCGAAACCGGCCAGCTCTCCGCGGCCACGGTCGATCCTGACGAGTTGCTGCTGGTCGTGCCGCCGGCCGAGGCGCAGGCAGGCTACGTCCACGCGGCGCACCATCCGGTCGTGCTGGAGCTCGGGCCGTATCGCGTCTCCGGCGATCTCGCCACGCTACCGGGCTTCGACCCGGGCCGTGCTCTCGCCCGGCCCTCCGGCCAGTTCATCACCCTCAAGGACGTCCGGGTGGAGGCACCCACCGCCGATGGGCCGTTCGTCCGCCGCTACGCCGTCGTGCTGGTCAACCGCTACACGGTCGAGCGCGTCTGGAGCGACATCGACCTGAGTTTCTTCTTCCCCGGCGCGCGTCACGAGGGTCGCCCCGAGGCCTAGTCCAGCCGGGCGATGCGCCCGCGCGCCCCCTCCTACCGGCTCGCCCCGTTCGGGGCCACGACCGGCAGCCGGCGGCCGTCCCGGAGCCGCGGCTGCGGCGGCAGGTGCTCGGGCATCCCCGGCGCCCGCGGAGGCACCACGTGGGCGGTCAGGCGCGGGTCGGCGCGGAGCGGCGCCGCGTCCCGCACCAGCGGACGGAGGACCGCGACCTCGTCGCAGGCGGTCTGCTTCGGGCAGCGCGCACAGTCGCCCCAGACCTTCTGGTAGAGGAGGGCGCGATCGGCCTCGGCGAAGCCGTGACGCTCGAAGAAGGGGGCGACCCGGGTCAGGGCGAAGAGCCACGTGACGCCGTAGCGCTGCGCCTCGCGGCCGACCGCCTCGACCAGCTTGCCGCCGTAGCCGTGTCCCTCGACCGCCGGGTCGACCGCCAGCGAGCGGATCTCGGCCAGGTCGTGCCACCAGATGCGGAGGGCGGCGCAGCCGACGATCTGGCCGTCCCGCTCGGCGACCCAGAAGTCGCGGATCCGCTCGTAGATGTCGGCCAGGGGACGCGGAAGGAGGAGGTCCTGCGCGGCGTAGCGATGGACGAGGGCGTGGATCGCCCGGGCGTCGCTCGGGCGGGCGCGGCGGATCACCCGGCGACGTCGGCCGGGGTGGCGTCGGCGACGCGGACCGGCAGCTCGTCGACCAGCGGCTCCGTCCACGCCCAGGCCGAGCCCTGGCGCGCCGCCTCGGTGCGGAGCGGCAGGCCCCAGATACGGATGAAGCCGACCGCCGCGGCGTGGTCGAAGGCGTCCTCCGCGTCATAGGTCGCCAGCGCCCGGTCGTAGAGCGACAGGTCGCTGCGACGGCCGACGACGTTCGCCTGGCCGTGGTCGAGCCGGACCCGCACCTCGCCGCTGACCACGCGTTGCGCGGAGGCGACGTAGGCGCGCAGATCACGGTGCAGCGCGCTGAACCAGAGGCCGTCGTAGGTTGCCTGGGCGAGCTCGTCGGCGACGAGGCGGTGGAAGCGGAGCTGCTCCCTGGTGAGCGTCAGGCCCTCGAGCGCGCGATGGGCGACGTGCAGGACGGCGGCCGCCGGCGCCTCGTAGACCTCGCGGCTCTTGATGCCGATCAGGCGGTCCTCGACGTGGTCGATCCGTCCGACCCCGTGGCCGCCCGCCAGGGCAGAGAGCGTGTCGACCACCTCGACCGGCGAGAGATCCCGCCCGTCGAGGCTGACGGGGAGACCGCCGACGAAGCCGATCGTCACCTCGGCCGGGACCGCCGGCGCCCGCGACGGGTCGACCGTCCAGGCGTAGACGTCGGACGGGGGCGCCACCCAGGGATCCTCGAGGGGGCCGGTCTCGATGGAGCGGCCCCACAGGTTCTGATCGATCGAGTAGCTGAAGCCGCGCGTCACCGGCACCTCGATCCCCCGTGCCAGCGCGTAGTCGATCTCCTGGTCGCGCGAGAGGCCCATCCCCACCCGCATCGGGGCGACGACCTCGAGCGAGGGGTCGAGAGCGTGGACGGCGACGTCGAAGCGGACCTGGTCGTTGCCCTTGCCGGTGCAGCCGTGGGCGACCGCGTCGGCGCCCTCGCGCTGGGCGATCTCGACGAGGAGCTGGGCGATCAGTGGGCGCGCCAGCGCCGTTGCCAGCGGGTAGACGCCCTGGTAGAGCGCGTTGGCCTGGAGGCTGGGCCAGCAGAAGCCGGTCACGAAGCGCTCCCGCGCGTCGATGACGTAGGCGCGCGACGCCCCCGCGCTCAGCGCCCGCCGCTCGACCCCCTCCCTGAGCGAACCGCCGCCGACGTCGACGGTGAGCGTGATCACCTCGGCGCCGGTCGTCTCGCGCAGCCAGGCGACGGCGACCGACGTATCCAGGCCGCCCGAGTAGGCGAGCACGACCTTCTTCATGACCTGCCTCCCTGGGGTTCGTGGATGGGAGCCGAGGCGGGTACGTCGAGGCCCTGCAGGGCCCGGAAGCGCGTCAGCCAGCGCTCCAGGCGGGCGCCGTCGGCGAAGAGGACGAGGACGGTGTCGTCGCCGGCCAGCGTCCCCTCCTGCTCCTGGAGCGTCGAGCGGTCGATCGCCCGCGCGAGCCCCTGGGCGCTGCCGATCGGGCCGCGCAGGACGAGGACCAGCCCGCTCCGGCCGATGGTGACCGGGGTCTCCTCGAGGAGCCGACGGAGCCGCTCGTCGGCGGCCGGCTCGTGGCCGCCGGCGAAGTCGTCCGGGCCGACGTAGACGTGCCGGTCACCGCGCAGCACCTTGACCAGCCCGAGCTCGGCGATGTCGCGGGAGACGGTCGCCTGGGTGGCCGGGAGGCCGCGCTGGGCCAGGCGCTCGACCAGCTCCGCCTGGCTCGCGATCGAGCCGCGAGCGGCCAGCTCGAGGATCAGCCGATGACGGAGCCGGCGGGCCGGCGGCCCGCCCCCGCTGCTCATCCGGTCGCGGGCACTCACCGGGCGGTCGCCTCGACGGCCGGGCCGAAGCGCGTCCCGAAGGCCGGGTCGTCGAGGGCGCGCGCCAGGGCGCGCTCGGCCGAGCCGTCGGCGATGACCGCCACGGCGGCCGGGTCGCCGTCGAGGGCCCGCAGCGCGGCGCGGACCTTGGGCACCATGCCGGTGGCGATCACCCCGGCGCCGATGAGCGACTCGGCCCCGGCGGCGGTGAGCGTCGGGATCCGCCGCCCGATCGCGTCGAGGATCCCGTCCGTGTCGGTGAGGAGGACGAGCCGGCGTGCCCCGATCCCCCGGGCGATGCCGGCCGCCACGTCGTCGGCGTTGACGTTGCAGGCGATGCCGTCCTCGTCGAGGGCGAGGGGCGCCACGACCGGCACATGCCCTGCGGCGAGCAGCGCGGCGAGAAGGTCACGCCGGACCGCGGCGACGGTCGCCACCAGCCCCATGGCGGGAAGCCGCCGTCCGGCGAGCAGCCCGCCGTCGACGCCCGAGAGGCCGACCGCGTCACAGCCGAGCCCCTGGAGCGCGGCGACCAGCTCGGTGTTGACGGCCCCACGCAGGACCGCCGCGGTCACCTCGATCGCGGCCTCGTCCGTGACGCGCAGGCCCTCCTCGAAGCGGCTGGCGACGCCGAGGCGGTCGAGCCACTCGCCGAGGCGCTGCCCGCCGCCGTGGACGACGACGACCGGTCCGCGCCGCGCCGCTCCGGCGATCTCGCCCAGTACCCCGCGCTGCTCGGAGAGGGTCGTCCCGCCGAGCTTGACGACGAGCGTTTCGCGCAGGTCCACCATGGCCGCGCCGCCGCCGATGCCGACCGCACCGCTCACGTCGAGTACTCCGCGTTCTCCCGAACGTAGGTCTCGGAGAGGTCGCAGCCCCACGCCTCGCCGGAGCCGCCGCCGAGTCCGAGATCGAGGTCGACGAGCACCTCGGGAGCGGACATGCGCCGGCGCAGCGTCGCCGCGTCGAAGGCGAGCGGCTCGCCGGCGAAGACGCGCGTCCCGCAGAGGGTTACCGCCAGTCGCTCGACGCGCAGCCGGACGGCGGAGCCATCGGCCCGACGCGCGTTCCCGGCGGCCGAGACGATGCGCCCCCAGTTCGGATCGCGGCCATGGACGGCCGCCTTGACCAGCGACGACCCGACGACCGCGCGCGCCACCGCCCGCGCCTCCGCGTCGCTCGCGGCGCCGCGCACGCGCACCGTCAGCAGCGTCGCCGCGCCCTCGCCGTCGGCCGCCTGCTGGCGCGCCAGGGAGCGGCAGACCGCCGTGATCGCCGCCCGCAGCCGCCGCGCCGCCGCCGAGCCCCCGGCGACCGGCGCTGCGCCGGCCGCCCCGGAGGCGAGGAGGAAGACGGTGTCGTTGGTGCTGGTGTCGCCGTCGACGGTCAGCTGGTTGAAGGTGAGCGAGACCGTCGCTTGCAGGAGCCGCCCCAGGAGCGCCGGCGCGACCGTGGCGTCGGTGAGCACCACGGCGATCATCGTCGCCAGGCGGGGATGGATCATGCCGACGCCCTTGGCGAACCCGCTCACCGTGACCGTCACGCTCCCCCGCCCGCCCGCCGCCGGCAGATCGAGGGCGAGGCCGGCCGTCTTCGATCGCGAATCGGTGGTCAGGATCGCCTCCGCGGCCGCGGCCAGGCCGGCGTCGTCGGCGCGCAGGGCGTCCGGGACGAGCGCGGCGATCCCGGTCTGCACCAGCGGGACGGGCAGGCGCGTCCCGATCAGGCCGGTCGAGGCGCACAGGATCTCCGCGACCGGACGACCGAGTACCGTCGCCAGCGCGGCGGCGACCTGGGCCTGGTCGGCGTCACCGGCCGGCCCGGTCGCGGCGTTGGCGCAGCCGCTGGTGACGACGATGCCGCTCGCCCGGCCGGTCGCCACGCCGGCCGTGTCGCCCGCCCCGGTCGCCGCCAGGTGGGTGCGCGAGAGGCGGACCGGCGCCGCCTGGACCAGGTTGCTCGTGAACGCCGCGGCGGCGGCCGCCGGACCGGCCGTCGTGGTGACGACGGCCAGGTCCGACCGACCGCTCGCCTTGATGCCGCAGGTCCAGGCGCCGGCCTGGAAGCCGCGCGGCATCAGGGGCGCCTCGACGACGGGCGGGAGATCCGCGGTCGAGGCGGGTGACCATCCGGAGAGGAGCGCCGCACCGGGCGCCGTGCCGGGGCTCATGCCGGGCCTACGGGTAGAGCGCGATCTGCTCGAGGCCGGACGTCTCGGGCAGGCCGGCAACGACGTTGAAGGCCTGGATCGCCTGGCCGGCCGCCCCCTTCACCAGGTTGTCGATGGCGGCGAGGGCGACGATCCGCCCGGAGCGCTCGTCGAGCCGGACGTGCACGCGTGCCGCGTTCGAGCCGGAGACGTGCTTGGTGCCGGGGGCCGCGTCGACCAGTCGGACGAACGGCTCGCCGGCGTAGGCCGCTTCGTAGAGACCGCTGATCTCCGCCGCGGTGACCGGGTGCGACGGCCGCACGTAGCAGGTGGCCAGGAGGCCGCGTGTCATCGGCACCAGGTGGGGAGTGAAGGTGACCGCGTCGACGACGCCGCTCGCGGCCCCGAGCGCGCGCAGCTCCTGCGCCAGCTCGGCTAAGTGCCGGTGGCCGCCGAGGCCGTAGGCGCGCAGGTTCTCGTTCGCCTCGGAGAAGTGGGTCTCCAGCTTCGGCTCGCGGCCCGCCCCCGAGACGCCGCTCTTGGCGTCCACGACGACGTCCGCCACCAGGCCGGCCCGCGCCAGCGGCGCCAGGGCCAGCAGAGCGGCGGTCGGGTAGCAGCCGGGCGAGGCGACGAGCCGTGTCGCGGCGAGGGCGGCGCGGTGCAGCTCGGGGAGGCCGTAGACGGCCGCGCCGGGGCCGGCGCCGGGCAGGAGCTCCGGGGCCGGATGCTCGAAGCCGTACCAGCGTGGGTAGTCGGCCGGGTCGGCGAGCCGGAAGTCCGGCCCGAGGTCGACCACGGCCAACCCGCGAGCCAGCAGCTCGGGCACCCGCGGCGCGCTCGCCCCGGCCGGCAGGGCCAGGAAGACGGCGGCCACGTCGGAGGACGTCGGGAGCGCGCCGTCGATCCGGTGGCCGGTTTCGTCCAGGTGGGCGAAGGCGGCCCCGACGGGCAGCCCGTCGCGCCCGCGCGCCGCCAGCCCCACGATGCGGACATCGGGGTGCCGCTCGAGCAGGCGGATCAGCTCGGCGCCCACGTACCCGGTCGCCCCGATGATGGCGACGGGGATCCGTCCGGCGGCGTCGCGCGGCAGGACGCCCGGGTCGGTCGTCCCGGGCACGGCAGAGACACTCGTCTGCATCAGACGCATGAGCATACAACCATGTGCATAGTCATGCACGGTGCGGGCGGCAGTCCCGGCGTGGCCGAGCACGCGCACGCGAATCGGTCGGGGGTGCTGCCGGTCCGGGACCGACGGGACCTTCGGCATTGAACGGGAGCGGGTCGGCTGCTACCATGACCGCTCGGCAGACGCAATCGATTACGTCTACGCGTCGCTGCCGGTGCCGCTCGGAAGGAGGGGCATGACCATGCGGATGGCACTGCTGGGGGCCGGCCGGATCGGGCGACTCCACGCTCGGCTCCTGAAGGAGACGGCGGGGGTCGACGAGGTCCTCGTCGCCGATGTCGAAGCCGAGCGGGCCACCGCCGTCGCCGCCGAGACCGGGACGACCGCCGTCCCCACCATCGACGAGGCGGTCGCGCGGGGCGACGCGCTCGTGATCGCGGCGGCGACCGACGCTCACGACGGCCTGATCCGGGCCGGGGCGGCGCGCCGCATCCCGATCTTCTGCGAGAAGCCGCTCTCGCTCGACCTGGAGGCGACACGCGAGCTCGTGGCGCTGGTGCGAGACGCCGGCGTCCAGCTCCAGGTCGGCTTCCAGCGCCGCTTCGACCCGGCCTACGGCGAGGCGCGCCGGCTGATCGAGAGCGGCGAGCTCGGCACGATCTACGTGGTGCGGCTCGCCGGCCACGATCCGGCACCGCCCCACGAGGCGTACATCCCCGCTTCCGGCGGGCTCTTCCGCGACTTCTCCATCCACGACTTCGACGTCCTGCGCTGGCTGACGGGGAGCGAGGTCGAGGAGGTATACGCCGACGGCGGCGTCCTCGGCTTCGAGGTCTTCAGGAAGTACGACGACGTCGATACCGCCGTGGCGACCCTGCGCCTCGATGACGGGACGCTGGGAGTGCTGACGGTCGCCCGGCACGACCCGCTCGGCTACGACATCCGTACCGAGGTGTTCGGTTCGAAGGACAGCATCTCGGTCGGCCTGGGGCCCCACACGCCGATGCGCTCGGTCGAGCCGGGCGTCCCGCCACCGGCCGGGCCGGCCTGGCAGAACTTCCTCGTCCGCTTCGAGGAGGCCTACCGGCTCGAGCTGGCCGAGTTCGTGCGCGTCGCCCGGGGCGAGGCGCCGAGCCCGTGCACCGGCGAGGATGCGCTGCAGGCGCTGCGCATCGCCATCGCCGCCACCCGCTCGCGCGTCGAGCACCGCCCGGTGCGTATCGCCGAGGTCGCGTGAGGCGGGACTTGCACCGGCGGGGGATTCAGGGCATCGTAGTCAGGCGCGCGCGCCGGTTGCCAATGGAACGGCTGGACGGGAACGGCCGGGCGCCGGGGGGAAGGAGGTTAGCTTTTCGCCGTCGCAGGACCCGATCGGCGTCCCGTCGGGGCACCATGAGCATGCGAGTCGAACCCGCCGGGTGAGGCTCGCCCAGGAGGAGGAACCATGAAGTCATTCAAGTGGTTGGCGGTCGCGATCGCGGCGATCCTCGTCGCGGCGGCCTGCCAGGCGGCCGCCACCCCGTCACCGACCGGTGGCGGCGCCACCAAGGACATCAAGATCGAGGTCGTCAGCCACGGCCAGGCGTCCGACCCGTTCTGGTCGGTCGTCAAGAACGGCGTCGACGCTGCCGCCAAGGACATGGGCGTCTCCGTCACCTACAGCGCCCCGGACACCTTCGACATGGTCAAGATGGGGCAGCTGATCGACGCCGCCGCGGCCAAGAAGCCGGCCGGCATCGTCGTGTCGCTCCCCGATGCCAGCGCCCTCGGGCCGCACATCAGGGCGGCGGTCGACGCCGGCATCCCGGTGCTGACGATGAACTCCGGCAGTGACACGTACAAGCAGTTCGGCGTTATGGCCCACATCGGCCAGACCGAGTACGAGGCCGGACTCGGCGGCGGCGAGCGGATGGCGGCGGAAGGCGTGAAGAACGCCCTCTGCGTCAACCAGGAGGTCGGCAACGCCGCCCTCGACCTGCGCTGCAAGGGCTTCACCGACGGCATGACGGGCGCCAAGGTGACCGTCCTCGCGGTCGACCTGAAGGATCCGACCGGCGCCCAGAACGCGGTCAAGGCGGCCCTCCAGGCCGACACGACGATCGACGGCATCCTGGCGCTGGGCCCGACCGGCTCGACCCCGACACTCAAGGCGATCGAAGACCTCGGACTGCTGGGCAAGGTGAAGCTGGCGACGTTCGACCTGTCGCCGGAGGTGCTGAAGGCGATCGATGCGGGGAACATGCTCTTTGCCATCGATCAGCAGCAGTACCTGCAGGGCTACCTGCCCATCGTCTTCCTCACCCTCTACAAGCAGTACGGCCTGATGCCGGGCGGCGGCGGGGTGATCCTGACCGGCCCCGGCTTCGTGACCAAGGCGACCGCCAAGCAGGTGATCGACCTCAGCGCCAAGGGCATCCGCTAGACGCTGAGAACGTTCGCCGCGGAGTGACGACGGGGCCGGCAGTCGCCGGCCCCGTCACCTACCGAGGACGAGATGAGCAAGGCCCAGGCACCGGCTCCGGAGCGCGTCCGCCGGGTCAGCCCGCTCCGCGGCCTCATCACCCGTCCCGAGTTCGGGGCGATCGTCGGGACGACCGCCGTCTTCCTCATCTTCTCGGCCATCGCCGGCGGGAGCGGCTTCCTCAGCGTCCTGGGCGCCGCCAACTTCCTCGAAGTTGCGGCCCAGGTGGGGATCATCGGGTCGGCGGTGTCGCTGCTGATGATCGCCGGCGAGTTCGACCTCTCGGTCGGCTCGATGGTGGGGGCTGCCGGCATGATCGTGGCGCTCGGCATCGCCCAGTTCGGGCTGCCGCCCGTGGCCGCCGTGGCGCTCGCCTTCGTTTTCGCCCTCTTCGTCGGCTGGCTCAACGGTACGGTGGTCGTCCGGACCGGCCTCCCGTCCTTCATCGTGACGCTCGGCTCGCTCTTCATCCTGCGAGGGGCGACGATCGGCCTCACGCGTTTCGTCACCGGCCGGACACAGGTCGGCGGGCTCGACGAGTTCACCCGGAGCGACCCGTTCTCGCAGCTCTTCACCGCCTTCGTCGGGATCCCGCAGGGGACGGCGACGGCGCAGTTCAAGGTCGCCATCGTGTGGTGGATCGGCCTGGCGCTCCTGGCCACCTTCATCCTGCTGCGCACCCCGTTCGGGAACTGGATCTTCGGCGCCGGCGGTTCGGCCGTCGCCGCCCGCAACGTCGGCGTCCCGGTCGCCCGGGTCAAGGTGCTGCTCTTCATGGCGACCGCCGCATCGGCGGCGCTGCTGGCATGCATCCAGGTCCTCAGCGTCGGCAGCGGTGACGTCCTGCGGGGCGGCCAGAAGGAGTTCGAGGCGATCATCACCGCCGTCATCGGCGGCACGATCCTGACCGGCGGCTACGGGTCCGCCATCGGTACGACGCTGGGCGCGCTGACGCTCGGCATGACCCAGATGGGCATCATCTTCGCCGGCATCCCGGCCGACTGGTACCAGTTCGTGCTGGGCGGCCTCCTCCTCGCCGCGGTCTTCGTCAACGACTGGGTCCGCCGGCGAGCCTCGGAGACACGACGATGACGCTCGACGGCCCGCCGCTCATCGAGGCGCGCGGTGTATCGAAGTACTTCGGCAAGGTCATCGCCATCGAGGAGATCTCGCTGCAGGTGCGCCCCGGCGAGGTCGTCTGCCTGCTCGGCGACAACGGCGCCGGCAAGTCGACGCTGATCAAGATCCTGTCGGGCGTCTTCCCGGCCGACTCGGGCTCCGTCCTCCTGGAGGGCGAGGCGGTCCATTTCGCCTCGCCGCGCGACGCCATCGCCCGTGGGATCGCCACGGTCTACCAGGACCTGGCGATGATCCCGCTGATGAGCATCTCGCGCAACTTCTTCCTGGGCTCCGAGCCGCGCCGGCAGATCGGGCCGATCTCGATCATCGACTTCGCCTACGCGGACCGGATCACCCGCCAGAAGCTCGACCAGATGGGGATCCACCTGCGCGACACGACGCAGTCGGTGGGGACGCTCTCGGGCGGGGAGCGGCAGTCGGTCGCCATCGCCCGGGCGGAGTATTTCGGCGCCAAGGTCCTGATCCTCGACGAGCCGACCTCCGCGCTCGGGGTGAAGGAGGCGGCCGTCGTGCTGCGCCACATCGTCCAGGCGCGGGCGCGGGGCCTCGGCGTCATCCTGATCACCCACAACGTCAACCATGCCTACCCGGTGGGCGACCGCTTCCTGATCCTCGACCGGGGCCGAAGCGTGGGGACGTTCAGCAAGGCCGAGCTGCGGCCGGACCAGCTCCTCAGCCTGATGGGTGGCGGCGAGGAGCTGAGCAGGCTGAGCCACGAACTGGAGTCGTACGCGCGCGCCGTGGACGCCGGCGCCGTGCCGATCGAGCCACCCGTGCAGGTCGGGGAGGACGTCGCCGGGGGAGCATGAGATCGGCGGCGCTCCGGGTCCGTCCCGGAGCGGGGAGACCGCTGCAGCAGCGAAGGCTCGCGCCCGTACCCCGGCGCGAAGGAGGTCGACGATGAAGGTCGCGCTGGTGGGCGCGGGCCGGATCGGGCGGATGCATGCCGGCCTGCTCCGGGATCGTCCGGAGGTATCCGAGCTGCTGGTCGCGGACGCCGAGCCCGAACGCGCCCGCACCGTCGCCGCCGAAGTCGACGGCACGTTCGTTGCCTCGGTGGACGAGGCGGTCGGGCGGGCCGAGGCGCTCGCCATCGCCGCCTCGACCGGGGCCCACGCGGGGCTGATCCGGGCCGGCGCCGACCGCGGCATCCCCGTCTTCTGCGAGAAGCCGCTGGCCATGACGCTGGAAGAGAGCCGCGACGTCGTGGAGCACGTCGAGCGCGCCGGGATCCAGCTCCAGCTCGGCTTCCAGCGCCGCTTCGACGCCGGCTATCGAGCGGCCAGGGCACTGATCGAGCAGGGCGCGCTGGGCCGGGTCTACATCGTCCGCCTGGCCAGTCACGACTCGGTCCTGCCCGACGAGGCGTTCATCCCGACCTCGGGCGGGCCTTTCATCGACATGTCGATCCACGACCTCGACGCGGCTCGCTTCCTGACCGGCGCCGAGATCGAGGAGGTCTACGCCGACGGCTCGGTGCGCGGCTTCGAGATGTTCGCCCGGCACGGCGACTACGACACCACGGTGGCGACGCTCCGCCTGAGCGACGGCACGCTCGGCGTCCTGACCATGGGCCGCCATGACCCGCTCGGCTACGACGTCCGGGCCGAGATCTTCGGTTCGCAGGACAGCATCGCCGTGGGGCTCGGTCCGCGCACGCCGATGCGCTCGGTCGAGCCGGACGTGCCGCCGCCGGCCGGGCCGGCCTGGCCGCACTTCCCCGGCCGCTTCGAGGACGCCTACCGCGCCGAGATCGCCGAGTTCATGCGGGTCATCCGCGGCGAGATCGCCAGCCCCTGCACCGGGCGCGATGGACTGGAGGCGCTCCGCGCCGCGCTCGCCGCCACGCGCTCGCTCCGGGAGCACCGCCCGGTGAGGGTCGCGGAGGTCGTCTGAATGGCGGCGGCGCGGCGGGCGCCCTGCACCATCGCCGACGTCGCGGCCCGCGCCGGCGTCTCGCCCGCCACCGTGAGCCGGATCCTCTCGGGCGCCCTGCGCGCCCGACCGCAGACGCGCGAGCGGGTCCTCGGCGCGGTCGCGGACCTCCACTATCGGCCGTCCGGGGTCGCTCGTTCCCTCAAGCTGCGCACGACCCGCACGCTGGGGCTCATCGTCACCGACATCGAGAACCCCTTCTACCCGGAGGTCGTGCGCGCGATCGAGGATGCCGCCCTGGCCAGCGGCCTCGCTCTCATGCTCTGCAACGGAGCCGAGGACCCGGAGCGGGAGGCCGCTTACCTGGAGCTGCTCGCCGGGCGTCGCGTCGACGGCATCATCGTCGCCGCCAGCCGCGTCACCGCGCGCCACGGGCGCTGGCTTGCCCACGCCCCGATCCCCATCGTGCTGGTCAACTGCGAGGCGGAGGGCTCGGGTATCCCGGCGATCCTGAGCGACAACCGGGCCGGGGGCCGGCTCGCCGCCGAGCACCTGCTGGCGCTGGGACACCGCGCCATCGGCCACCTGACCGCGCCCGTCTCCAACGCCGCCGCCGAGCTGCGACTCGCCGGCGTGCGCGAGGCGCTGTCGGCGATCGGCCTGGCGCCCGGGGCGCTGGCGGTCGCCGAGGGAGACGGCCACGTCGCCGGCGGCGAGCGGGCCATGGCCGAGCTGCTGGCGCGCGCCCCCGGCACGACCGGCGTCGTCTGCTACAACGACCTGACCGCGATCGGCGCGATGCGCGCGCTCCGGGAGCACGGTCTGCACGTGCCGCGCGACGTCAGCGTCGTGGGCTTCGACGACCTCGACCTGGCCGCCTACGTCGATCCGCCGCTGACGACCGTCGCCCAGCAGAAGGCGCGGATGGGTCGCTGGGCGGTCGAGCGGCTGCTGCGCCGCATCGCCGGTGAACCGGGACTCGGCGGCGAGGTCGTCCACCTCGACGTCTCGTTGCAGGTCCGCGGATCGACGGCGCCACGCCGGGCCGGCGGCGCATCCTGAAAGGGGAGACGATGGACTACCCGCGCTTCGACCTGGCCGGGCAGGTCGCCCTGGTGACCGGCGCCAGCCGCGGCATCGGTCACGATCTGGCCCTGGCCCTCGCCGCCGCCGGCGCCAGGGTCGTCCCGGCGGCCAGGACGGTGACCGATCTCGACGGGGTCGTCGCCGCCATCCACGCGGCCGGTGGCGACGCGTACCCGGTGGAGATGGACCTCCGCGATGTCGGATCGATCGCGGCGGCGGTCGTCGCGGCCACCGACCACTACGGACGGCTCGACATCCTGGTCAACAATGCCGGGCTCGGCGCCAACCACGATGCGCTCGAGGTGACCGAGGCCGACTGGGACGAGATGATGGCGGTCAACCTGCGCGGCCTCTTCTTCGCCTGCCAGGCGGCGGGCCGGCGGATGGTGGCGCAGGGCCACGGGCGGATCGTCAACATGAGCTCGCAGGCGAGCGTCGTGGGCATCCGGCGCCATGCCGTCTACTGCGCCGGCAAGGGCGGCGTCAACATGCTGACGAAGGTGCTCGCCCTCGAGTGGGCGCCCCACGGCGTCACCGTCAACGCGGTGGCGCCGACCTTCATCTACACGCCCGGGACGGCCGAGCGACTCGATGACCCGGTCTTCCTGGCCGACGTCCTGGAGCGGCTGCCGGTCGGGCGGGTCGGCGACACGATGGACGTCGCCGGCGCGGTCATCTACCTCGCCTCGCCGGCGGCCGACATGGTGACCGGCCACGTCCTGCTGGTGGACGGCGGGTGGACGGCGCAGTAGTGCAGCAGGCGCTGCGGGAGGGCACGACGATGGATGCGACCGCAGTGGTCGGGAGCGAGGTGCGTGCCGCGGTCATGCGCGGCCCGGGGATGATCGGGGTGGAGCGCTTCCCGTATCCGCGGGTCGAGCCCGGCGCGGTCGTGATGCGGGTCGAGTACTCAGGCATCTGCGGCACCGACAAGCACACCTACCGCGGTGAGACGAAGCAGTACGCCGGGACGCCGCACGAGATCGAGATCGGATTCCCGTTGATCTGCGGCCACGAGAACGTGGGCGTGGTGGCCGAGACCGGCGGCGAGGTACTCGATAGCGAGGGTGTCCTGCTCCGCGCCGGCGACCGGATCGTGCCGGCCGCCAACGTCGCCTGCGGCGCCTGCTACTTCTGCCGCAACGGCTTCCCCTACTACGCCTGCGAGCGCCTGGAGGACTACGGCAACAGCCTCAACGCGGCCCGCCCGCCGCACCTCCTCGGCGGCTGGGCCGAGTACCTCTACCTGCTCCCGGGCACGCCGATCTTCCGGGTCCCCGACGGCCTCCCGGCCGACGTCGCGGTCCTCACCGAGGAGATGTCGGTGACGCACGGCCTCGACACGGCGCGGCTGCTCGCGGCCGACGTCGGCGGGCCGCGCGTCGGCGAGACCGTCCTGGTCTACGGCGTCGGTCCGCTCGGGCTCTGCCACCTCATCAAGGCGCGGCTGATGGGCTGCGGGCGGATCGTCGCGATCGACCGGCTGCCGCACCGCCTCGCGGTCGCCGCCGCCTTCGGGGCCGAGCTTCTCCTCGACGTGACGGAGACCGACGAGGGCGAGCGGCTGGCGCGCGTGCACGAGCTGACCGGCGGCCGCGGCGCCGACATCGTGGTCGATTGCAGCGGGGCGACGACGGCACTCCCCGAGTGCCTGCGCCTGGTCCGCTACGGCGGCACGGTCGTCGAGGCGGGCGCCTTCGTGGACATGGGCCCGACGGGGATCAACCCCTCGGCCGACCTCTGCGCGCGGAACGTCGCGGTGCTGGGAATCGGCGGCGAGCGCAGCGACCTCTACCTGCCGACCATGCGGATGCTGGCGCGCAACCTCGAGCGACTCCCCTTCGAGCAGGTCGTCAGCCACCGGATGCCGCTCGAGCGCGCGGCCGAGGCGATCGAGCTGGCCCAGGCGAACGAGGCGATGAAGGTCGTCTTCGCCCCGAACGGCATCCCGCCGGCGGCCTGAGCGACGGGGGAGGCGACGGTGGCGAAGCTCAAGCTGGGGATCCTGCTCTGGGGCCAGTGCACCGACTGGCCGGCGATGCTCGCCGCCGCGCGGCGGGTCGACGAGCTCGGTTACGACCATCTCTGGGCGGCCGACCACCTCCTCGCCGACTGGGGCGACCCGCATCAGCCGCTCTTCGAGGGCTGGACCACGATCGCCGCCTGGGCGACCGCCACGCAGCGCGCTCGTCTCGGACTGACGGTAGGCGCCAACACCCTGCGAAACCCGGGCCTGGTGGCCAAGATGGTGACCACCATCGACCACGTCAGCGGCGGACGGGCGATCTGCGGCCTGGGCATCGTCCGCCGCCTGCTCGACGGCGAGGAGGTCAGCCATGCCTCGGCGAGGTACCAGTTCGACCGGGCGCGCCACGCGCCGCGTCCCCTCCAGGCGCACCTCCCGCTCCTGATCGGCGGGGTGGGGGAGCGCAGGACGCTGCGCATCGTCGCCCGCCACGCCGACATGTGGAACGCCATCGGGACGGTCGAGGAGCTGACCCACAAGGACGCGGTCCTGCGCGAGCACTGCGAGGCGGTGGGGCGCGACCACCGCGAGATCGAGCGGACCCTCGACATCAAGCTGCTGATCCGCGACGACGAGGCCGAGGCGCGGCGCGCCTGGGACGCGCTGATGCGGGCCAACCGCGTCGAGCATTTCGGCGAGCCGCTCCTGCTCGGCTCGCCCGAGCGGGTCGCCGAGGCGCTGCGGCGCTACCGGTCGATCGGCTTCCACACCGTCATCATCGAGCTGCCGGCGCCCTACGACCTCGAGACGATCGAACGCCTGATCGGCGAGGTGCGGCCGCTGGCCGGGGAATGAGTCCGGGCGGCGCGTGCCGCTGGCAAGAGGAGGAGGACCGTGGAGAGCGTGATGGAACGTGGTGTCCGCAGCGTCGTCGCCATCGAGGCCCACCCCGACGATGTGGAGCTCGGCTGCATGGGGACGCTCCTCAAGCTGCGGGCGCGCGGCGCCCGCGTCACCATCGTCTCGATCACCGCCGGCGACCAGGGCGCGGCGCACGACCCGGACGCCGACCACGCCGCCGTCGCTGAGGTGCGGGCCGCCGAGGCGACGGCCGCCGCCGAGCGGATGGGCGGCGAGTTCGTCAGCCTCGACGGACCGGACGGCTATCTCTTCGACGCCAGCGCCCTGCGCGACGCGCTCTCCGCCGTCATCCGGCGCGCCGGAGCGGATCTCGTCTTCGCCCCGCCGCCGGCCGACTACCAGAGCGACCATATCGCCGCCAGCGAGATCGCCTTCCACGCCGTCTTCACCAGCGCGCTGCCGCAGTTCCCGATCGCCGGGGCGGCGCTCGAGCGAACACCCGTGCTCTACTACTACGACGCGATCATGGGCCTCGAGTTCGAGCCGACCCTCTTCGTCGACATCACCGATCAGGTGGAGGAGAAGAAGGCGCTCGCCCGGCTCCACGCCAGCCAGATGGCGAACATGAAGGCGATCGGCGGCTGGGACCTCGTGGAGGAGATCGAGATCGTGGGGCGCTACCGCGGGCTCCAGTCCGGGACGCGTTACGCCGAGGCCTTCCGTCCCTGCCTGCGCTGGCCGCGCGTCCGCGCGCTCCGGGAGTTCCCCGAGTGATCGGCGTCGGTCTGCTCGGCTACGGATTCGCCGGACGGAGCTTCCACGCCCCGCTGCTCCGGGCCGTCGAGGGCTTCCGGATCCTCGGCATCGTGACCCGGGACCCGGGGCGGGCCGAGGCGGCGCGGCGCGAGAACCCCGGGGCACGCGTCGTCGACGACGCCGCGTCGCTCCTCGGCGAACGCTCCATCGAGCTGGTCGTGGTGGTGACCCCGAACGAGCGGCACGTGCCGCTGGGGATCGCCGCGCTCGAGGCCGGCAAGCACGTCGTTGTGGACAAGCCGATCGCCAGGAGCGCCGCGGAGGCGACACGCCTCGCCGACGCCGCGCTCCGCAGCGGCCGGCTCCTGAGCGTCTACCAGAACCGCCGCTGGGACGGCGACTTCCTGACCGTGCGGCAGCTCGTCGGCGACGGTCTGCTCGGTCCCATCGACAGCATCGAATCGCGATTCGGGAGCCATCTGCCCGAGATCGCCGGCTGGCGGGAACGGCCCGAGGAGGCGGGCGGGCCGCTCTACGACCTGGGCAGCCACCTTGTCGACCAGGCGGTGCAGCTCTTCGGGCCGGTCCTCCGCGTCTATGCCGAGCTCGACGAACGCCGGCCCGGCACGCTGGTCCCCGACTCGGTCTTCCTCAGCCTGACCCATGCGTCGGGCGTGCGGAGCCGGATCTGGACCAGCTTCGTGACCGCCGAGCTGGGCCCCCGCTTCCTCGTGCGCGGGACCCGCGGCGAGTTCCAGAAGTTCGGCCGCGACGTTCAGGAGAGGCAGCTGATCGCCGGTCTCGGGCCGGGTGACGATGGGTGGGGCAGCGAATCCGAGGAGCTCTGGGGGACCTTGCGGGTGGCGGGCGCCGTCCCCGTCGAACGGCGCTTGCCGACCGCCACCGGCGCCTACCAGCGCTTCTACGAGCTGCTCCGCGACGCGATCGCGCGCGGCGGACCGGCTCCCGTCGAACCGGCCGAATCGATCGCCGTGTTGCGCGTGCTGGAAGCCGCCCTCGTCAGCGCGCGGGAGCGGCGCGCCGTCGAGCCCTGAGTCCGCGCCGCTGGCGGCGCTGCGCTGGCCGAGGCCGGCCCTCCGGCGGCGCCGGCACGGCCCCCTGCTCGTGGGCGGGGAGGACGGGCCAGGTCTAGCTCGTCACCTCGATCGGCCTCCGCTCCTCGTCTGGCGCGGTCGCGTCGAGCTCGACGACTCCGACGCCGTGGTCCTCGGCGGAGCCCTCGGCCTCCGGCGGACCCACCGGGATGCCCACGGGAGCGCCCGCCAGCGCCGTCTCCTCCGCCAGCGAACCCTGCGCCGTCTCCTCCGCCAGCGCACTCTGCGCCGTGGGAGCACCGGCGCCCTCCCAGCCAGCCGGCTCGCCCGCCGATCCCTCCTCCCCGTGTTCGACCGGCTCCGGCGCGGAAGGCGCGGACAGAGGCGGTCGCTCCGCGGGCGACGTGGGGCGGACGATCTGCCAGCCGAAGCGCTCGAGCGTGGCGAGGAGCGCCTCGGCGAACGGCGCGCAGGCGACGCGGTGCCGCTCGGGTTCGTCGTCGCCGCAGGCCAGCGCCGTCCCCTGGGCCAGCAGGGAACGGTGCACCGCGGCGATCAGGGCGTCGCGGGCGCGGTAGGGACGTCCCGCCCGAACCAGCGCGGCCTCGAGCGCCTCCATGGCCGGGTTCACCGCCCCGGAGGCGAGGGACTGGCTGTCCAGCTGTTGCAGCAGGTCGAGCGTGTAGCGCGCCGCCTCCGCGAGCTCGTCGACCTGCTCCGCAAGGACATTCTCCTGTTCCACGACGGTCACCTCTTCCTGCCTCTCCTTCCCCTCGACGAGGGCTACACCGCCCAGGTCAGCCGCGCGCCTCGCTGGATCGGGCGCTCCCCGATCGGGCCAGGCGGCGATCGCCCGGCGCCCGGCGCCGGCCCGGTCCCGGGCGTCGACCTTGGCGGTCAGCGCCCACAGGGATCCCTGCCCGACCGGTGGCTCATCCGGCGGGCCGACCGCGCCGCGATCGGGCGTGTCGGTCGTCTCGGCCACCACGACGCCAACGGCGGGACGTTCGCGGGTGCCGCCATCCTCGGCTGACAGAGCCCCGTTGTCCCTGACCGTCGGACTGGCGCCCGGAGCGACAAGGATCCGCGGCGCGTCCGGCGAGTCGATCTCGTTGCCTTCGATGAGCCCGGTCGCGCCTTCGCCGACCCAGATCGCCGCCAACTTCTTGTCGCGGATCCGGTTGCCGCGCACGGTCGGGTGCGTCCCCTCGTCCGTGATACGCACACCCATCGCGGCGGAGCCGATGATCTCGTTACCTTCGATGAGGGCACCGGCTCCGGAGTGGATGAACACGGCGGCGGGGCCGCCCTGGCGGATTCGGTTGTCGCGGAGCGTCGGGTTGGCGCTTCGCCCCCCGATGACGACGGTCAGGCCCGTCGCCGAGAGGAGCTCACAGGACTCGATGATCGGATCGCCCCCCGCGACGTGCAGGGCGGCGTCTTCATCCGTCTGCCGGAAGGTGATGTTTCGCACGACGGGCGAGCCCGCCGCGACGCGAAGGCACACGCCGCGCCCCGTCTCGACGACGACCCTGCTCGGCGCCCGCCACCGCTCCATCCAGCTTGACGCGGCCCTCGGCTCGGCGAGTCCGACCAATTCGACCGTCTTGGCGAGCAGGAGCGCCTCGCGGTAGGTCCCCGGATGGACCAGGATCCTGGTCCCGGGAAGGGCGGCTGCGACGGCATCGCCGATCGTCGTGAAGTCGGCGGGCCGCCTCTTGGAGACGGTCAGTTCGGGTTGTGTCCCAGGGGAACGGGGATAGGGACGACCGGCCGACTCCGCGACCCAGGACTCGCCCATGTCAAGCCTCCCGCCTCACGTTCGAGGCGATCGAGGCCTGGAAGAAAGCGACTGGCACCCGCCGTGCCGCACGGGGTTGGCGTCTCAGTCCTTCTTCCAGCCTCTTTCTCAGGTGCGCCAGCGACGCATCTGCCGCTCGAAGCCGGAACCCGGTTGAAGGACCACCGATGATACACGCCGTCAAGCGGCGCGAACACCCCCTTTCTTATCGGCCTCTGCGGCCGGGATCGGCACTCGCGGAGGGGAGTTCAGGCGGTTTCCGGCGAGGCCCGACGTCCGCTCCAGGTGGCCGTGGGGTCGGCCGGCCCGGCGCCTCTGGGTCCGGTGACGAGCACCTCGCCCCGCACGCGGACGGCGTAGCCGGTCACGACCTGGCGCTTCTTGCCCAGGATCGAGATGACCTCCATCGCCGTGCACCCCGCCAGCGCGACGAGGAGCAGCTCGGCCGGCCGGAACTCGCCGGAGCCCGCCTCGTCCATGACCAGCCGTTCGCCACCGGCGCGCTCGGCCTCGAAGCGGAGGCCGCCCTTCCAGCGGGCCACCGCGCCCTTCTCCATCGGCGGTCGGCTGTTTCCCGCTACCCGGCCGCGGCGACCGTCGCCGCGGCCAGGAACTGCTCGTGGTAGAGCCGCGCGTAGAGACCGTCGCGGGCGAGCAGCTCGCGGTGCGTGCCGCGCTCGACGATCCGGCCCCGATCGAAGACGAGGATCTGGTCGGCGCGCAGGATGGTGGAGAGGCGGTGCGCGATCGCCACCGTGGTGCGTCCCTCCATCAGCCGCTCGAGGGCGGCCTGGATCAGGCGCTCGCTGACCGTGTCGAGAGCCGAGGTCGCCTCGTCGAGGATCAGGATCCGCGGGTCCTTGAGCAGGACGCGAGCCAGGGCGATCCGCTGCTTCTCGCCGCCCGACATCTTGTAGCCCCGTTCCCCGACGACCGTGTCGTAGCCCCGCGGTGATTCGAGGATCCGATCGTGGATGGCGGCCGCCCGGGCCGCCGCCTCCAGCTCGACATCGCTCGCTTCCGGGCGTGCGTAGCGCAGGTTGTCGCGGATCGAGGCGTGGAAGAGATAGGTCTCCTGGGTGACGAAGCCGATGGCCCGCCCGAGCGACTCGAGCGTGACCGCGCGGACGTCGTGGCCGTCGATCTCGACCGCGCCGGCGTCGACGTCGTAGAGGCGTGGGATCAGGTAGGTGGTGGTCGTCTTGCCCGAGCCGGACGGCCCGACCAGGGCGACCAGCTGGCCCGGCTCGACCTCGAGGTCGATCGCCTCCAGGCCGAACGGCTCCGGCGCGGGCACGAGCGGTCCCCGTCCGTTCGTCGGCGGGCCGGCCGCACCCGCCCCGTTCCCCGGCGTGGCGGTCACCGCCTCGGGGGTCGCCGGGGCCCGGTACCTGAAGGTGACGTCGCGGAAGCGGATCCGCCCGCGCACCGTCGACGGGTCGAGGGTGACCGCCCCGGCGGCGTCGGCGATCTCGGGTTCCATCTCGAGGTATTCGAAGATCCGGTCGAAGAGGGCGAGGGCCCCCTGGATCTCGACCTGGACGCTGAGCAGTGAGCCGAGCGGGAAGAAGAGCCGGCTCTGCAGGGTCGTGAAGGCGACGATGGCGCCGATCGTCGGCGCGGTCGGGTCGCGCCAGATCGCCAGCACGCCGGCGAGCCAGTAGACGAAGGCCGGGGTGATCGAGAAGATCGTGCCCACGATCATGAAGAACCAGCGGCCGACCATCGACTGGCGCAGCTGGAGGCCGGCCAGCCGCCGGTTCTCGCGGCGGAAGCGATCGATGGAGGCCCCCTGCTGCCCGAACGTCTTGGAGAGGAGGATGCCGCTCACGCTGAGTGTCTCCTCGGTGATCGCGCTCACGTCGGCGAGCGAGCGCTGTGTCTGGCTCGACGCTTCGCGACGGACCTTGCCGACGCGATGGGTCAGGTAGACGAAGAAGGGGAGGAGGCCGAGCGAGAGGAGCGTCAGGCGCCAGTCGATCCAGAACATGGCGACGACCGTCGAGGCCACGACCGCCACGTTGGCCACCACCGAGGAGGCCGTGTCGGTCACCACGCCCTGCACCCCGCCGACATCGTTGGCCAGGCGGCTCTGGATCTCGCCGGTGCGCGTCTCGGTGAAGAAGCGGAGCGGCATCCGCTGGAGGTGCGCGTAGAGGGCGTTGCGCAGGTCCTGCATGACGCTCTGGCCGACGGCGTTGTTGAGGTACGCCTGCCCGAGCCCGATCAGCCCGCTGACGACCGGCACGGCGATCATCAGCCCGACGTAGAGGTTGAGCCTGGAGAAGTCGCGCGACGGGAGCGCGTCGTCGATGAGGAGCTTGAGCAGGTACGGGTTGACCAGGCCGAGCAGGCTGGTCGCCAGGATGGTGAGCAGGACGACCGCGATGCGGAGCCGGTAGGGACGGAAGAAGGCGACGATGCGGCGAACGGTGTGGGCGCGCCGCGCCGGGCTTACGCGGTGCGTCGTCGCGGGGCCGCCGAAGGCGCGGCCGTGGAAACCCATGCCGCCTGCCCGGACTACCGGGCGGTCGCGGCGGCGGTCGTCTCGGGGATCCCCTGGGCCTCGAGCCAGCGCTCGGCGTCGATGGCCGCCCGGCAGCCGTCGCCGGCGGCGGTGACCGCCTGGCGGTAGCGGTGGTCGTGGACGTCGCCGGCGATGAAGACGCCCTCGATCCGGCTGCCGGTCTCGTCGTGGACGACCAGGTAGCCCTTCTCGTCGACCTCGAGCCAGTCGCGGAAGGCGTCGGTGTTCGGCCGGTAGCCGATCGCCAGGAAGAGGCCGTCGGTCGGCTCGTCGGTCTCCTCGCCGGTGACCGTGTCGCGCAGGCGGACGCCCGTCACCACGTCGTCGCCGAGGACGTCGACGACCTGCTTGTTCCAGCGGAAGCCGATCCTGGGGTTGGCCAGCGCGCGCTGCTGCATGATCCGGCTGGCGCGCAGCTGGTCGCGGCGGTGGACGATCGTCACCTTCGTGGCGAAGCGGGTCAGGAAGGTCGCCTCCTCGATCGCCGTGTCGCCTCCGCCGACGACGACCACCTCCTTGCCGCGGAAGAAGAAACCGTCGCAGGTGGCACAGGCCGAGACGCCCCGTCCACGCAGGCGCGTCTCGTTCTCGAGGTCGAGCCAGAGCGCCGAAGCGCCGGTCGCCACGATGACCGCATCGGCGGTGTATTCGGCGCCGGCCGCCCAGAGCCGGAAGGGGCGCGCCGAGAGGTCGACGCGTTCGACGTCGGCGTCGGCGAAGGTCGTGCCGAAGCGGGCCGCCTGGCGGCGGAAGAGCTCCATCAGCTCGGGGCCCTGGATCCCCTCGGGGAAGCCGGGGTAGTTCTCCACCTCGGTCGTGATCATCAGCTGGCCGCCGGGGACGTAACCGCCGATGACGATCGGTTCGAGGCCGGCGCGGGAGGCGTAGATCGCCGCCGTCAGGCCGGCCGGCCCGGAACCGACGATGATCACCTTCGCGTGGATCCGCGCGCCGGGTCCCTGTTCGGAGACCGGGCCGGAACGGTCGGGGCCGTCGGGGGTGGGGGCGTCGCCCAGGTCGATCGGCCCGAGGCCGGAGAAGTCGCTGTTCACCGCCCCATCCTACCAGAGACGTGATACTCCTGGGGAGTATCGATCCTGGCAGGTGTTGCGCGTGACCCGATCGTGGCCGCAGCGGCGTTCCGGAGCTCTCTCTATCGCCTCCTCGAGGAAGGACCAGGTTGGATCGAGTGCTCGGGTGACAGGTTCTTGACCGCCTCGCCGATGACCTCGAGGTTGCGGATCACCGCGTCCTGGACGATCGGCTCTGCGAGAAGGCGGTCCTTGCCGCCGGCCGCACATGCCTCGATGCGCCCGACCGCGTCGAGCAGATGATGCAGGTAGGCTCGATCGTCCCTCACAGCGGGCGCGCGTCGCGAAGGATCTCGTCGCGCAGGTAGGGGCTCAGACCGTCCTCCTCCACGACGTCGACCGGGCAGCCGAGGAGCTCCTGGAGGCGGAGCTTGAGCCCGACCAGGTCGATCAGATCACGGCCCGGCTCCAGCTTGACGAGAAGGTCCACGTCGCTGCCGGCCGCCGCGGTCCCTCGCGCGTGCGAGCCGACTAGACGCGCACCGGCGCGCCGTCGGGATTCCAGTGCCACTGGCGTTAGTGAAGTTCCCCGGTGATGATGCGACTGGGTAGCGTGTGCGTCGAGGAGGACGCGCATGCCGCTGAAGTCCGATCCCCGGAGCCTGCCCCGGCGCAACC
>Ga0154433_1059_pt2 | contig 26291 bp, 29 predicted proteins | sample RifGroC2_FD_115937 | JGI IMG/M metagenome (GOLD analysis project Ga0154433, IMG submission 115937) | Chloroflexi bacterium GWC2_73_18 | reverse complement strand
GGCGGCGGCCCCGGTCGGCTCCTCGCCCGGCCTGGGGAGCATCTCGATGGCGAGATCGGGGCAGTAGCGCTCGCAGAGCCCGCAGCGGATGCAGTCCTCGGCCTCGATGATCGCGTCGTGGGTGAGGACGAGCGTCTCCTTGGGGCAGATCTCGACGCAGATGTTGCAGCGCTTGCACCAGTCGTCGACCCAGCGGATGTTGACGTAGTCGACGACCGCGGGCTCCCGGTGCGTGCGGGTCGGCGCGGCCGGATAGGGACTGGCCAGGTTCGTGGACTCCGAGCTTCGGGCCTGCCGGCGCTCGGCGCGACGGCGAAGGGACCCACAGTCTAGCGAAACCGCCGCGATCGGCCGTCCGGCGCGCCTGCTAGCATCGCCGCCCGTGGAGGACAGGACCACCGGCCGCGCCGGGCTCGTCGGCTCGCTCGACCGGCGACGCGCCGCGGGCGTCCTCCTGGTCATCGTCTCGGCCGGCAGCTTCGGCTCGGGCGCGCTCTTCGCCAAGGGCGTCTACCCGACCGGCATGGACTGGCTCGGCCTGCTGGCCTGGCGCTTCCTGATCGGCGCTGCGCTGTCGTGGGCCTGGCTGCTCCTCGTCCCGGCGAATCGCGATGCGCTGGGACGCCTCTCGCCGCGCCGGGCCCTCGTCCTGCTCGGGCTGGGCGCCTTCTTCGTCCTCAACGCGTCGCCCTACTTCATGGCCCTCGAGACGGTCCCCGCCTCGCTGGCGGCGCTGATCATCTACATCTACCCGGTCCTGGTGGCGGTCCTCTCGGTCCGCTTCGGCCGCGGGTTCCAGGGGCGGCGGCCCTGGCTCGCCCTGGGCCTCGCCTTCGGCGGCATCGTTCTCGCCCTCGGTGGCATCCCCGCCACGACCGCACCGCCGGTCCAGGGGATCGCCCTGGCGGTCCTCTCGCCGGTCATCTACAGCTTCTACATCGTGATGACGGCGCGCGTCGCCGGCGAACGACCGGGGCAGACGGCTGCTGAGTCGGCCGACCCGGTCGCGCAGCGCCAGGCGGCCGCCGCTCCGGCAGCGGCGCTGATGCTGACCGCGACCTGGGCGGTCACCTTCCTGATGGCGCTCGCCGCCGGCCGCCCGGTCCTGCCGGACCAGGTCCCGGCCGCGGCCTGGCCGGGGCTCATCGGTATCGGCGTCATCTCGACGGCGATCGCGATCCAGGCCTTCTACGCCGGGACGGCGCGCCTCGGAGCGGCGCAGGCGGCGCTCATCTCCACGATCGAGCCGGTCTTCACCATCGCGCTGGCGAGCCTCCTCCTGGCGGAGCGGCTGACGGCGATCCAGGTCGTCGGTGGAGCGCTCGTCATCGCCGCCGTGCTGATCGCCCAGTCGACGCCGGGGACGGCGGCGCCGGCCGTGCGCGAGGAGTGAGCCGCCGATGCGCCGCCTCGCGCGCCGCCTCGCCGCCGCCGCGCAGGCGCTCCCGGCCGAGGCGGCCGTCGGGTACGTCCTGGGCCGGCGTGCTGCTCGTCGCCGAGCGCGGCCGCGACCGGGTGGTGGCGCTCCCGTACACTGTGGGCCGTGCTCGAGATCCACCCGCTCACCCCCGAGCGCTGGGACGACCTGGTCGGGCTCTTCGGCGAGCGCGGTGCGGTCGGCGGCTGCTGGTGCATGTGGTGGCGCACTACCAGTGCCGAGTTCGCCCGATCGGCCGGGGCCGCCAATCGCCGGGCGATGCGGACGCTGGTCGGGGCCGAGCGCGAACCGGGGCTCCTCGCCTACCTCGACGAACGCCCCGTCGGATGGTGCTCCGTGGCGCCGCGCGCGGAGTTCGGGCGGGTCGAGCGCTCGCGCGTCCTCCGCCCGGTCGACGACCGGCCGGCCTGGTCGATCGTCTGCTTCTACATCGACCGCCGCCACCGCGGGCGGGGCGTCGCCATGGCTCTCCTGCGTGCCGCCGTGGCCCACGCGGCCAGCCGGGGCGCGATGATCGTGGAGGGCTACCCCGTCGAGACGGTCGGCGGTCGGCGCGACAGCGGCGCCGTCTTCACCGGGACGACCGCCATGTTCGCGGCCGCCGGCTTTGGGGAGGTCGCGCGGCGCTCGCCCGACCGCCCGATCATGCGTTACGCGATCGACGCCGAGTCGGGGCTTGCCCCGGGTGGACCGAGGGAGTAGGGTTCCGCCCACTGGTCACCCACAGTGAGGTAGGGAGCGATGGCGAAGTTCGTGATCCTGGGCAACTGGACCGAGCAGGGGATCCGCAGCGCGAAGGAGACGACCCGGCGCGCCGCCGCCGCCCGGGAGGGCGGCGCCCGGATGGGCGTGCGGATGATCGACATCTGGTGGACACTCGGCCAGTACGACTTCGTGGCCTGGGTCGAGGCGGATGACATCCAGAAGGCCGTCGCCTTCCTCCTCGCCCTCGGCATGCAGGGCAACGTGCGCACCACGACGCTGCAGGCGTTCGACGCCGCCGAGACCGACCGGATCATGGCGATGGTCCCGTAGGGCGGACTACGAGCGCCCGGGTCTGTCGCGCAACACGCTCCGCAGGATGAACAGGGCGTTGGCCGGGCGCTCGGCCAGGCGGCGCATGAAGTACGGGTACCACTCGGTCCCGTAGGGGACGTAGACGCGCATGCGGTAGCCCTCGCGCACGAGCCGCTCCTGGAGATCCCGTCGGACCCCGTAGAGCATCTGGAATTCGAAGCGCTCCGGTCCGATCCCCCCGCGCCTGGCGAAGGCGATGGCGCCCTCGATGAGGCGCTCGTCGTGGGTCGCCAAAGCGGGGTGGACGCCGCCGACGAGCAGTCGCTCGGCGAGCCGCCGGAACGATCCGTCGACCTCGCGCTTGGCCGGGAACGCGACCGAGGCCGGCTCGTCGTAGGCGCCCTTGCAGAGGCGGACGCGCGCCCCCTCGGCGATCAGCGCCTCGACGTCGGCGGCGCTCCGCCGCAGGTAGGCCTGGATGACGGCGCCGATCCCGGGGAACTCGGCGTGGAGCTCGCGCCAGAGGTCGAGGGTCGTCTGCGTCAGCGAGGAGTCCTCCATGTCGATCCGCACGAAGGCGCCGGTCGCTGCGGCGCGTTCCAGGATCCGACGCAGGTTGCGGCGGCAGAGGTCGGGATCGACGGCGAGGCCCATCTGGGTCAGCTTGAGCGAGACATACGGGTCCAGGCCGCGGGCGGCCAGGGCGTCGAGAGCGACGAGGTAGCGGTCGGCGGCCGCCTCCGCGGCCTCGGCGGTCGTGACCGACTCGCCGAGGATGTCGACCGCCGTCAGGAACCCGGCCGCCTTCAGCCGTGCCAGCACGGTGAGCGCCTCGTCGAGCGTCTCGCCGGCCACGAAGCGGAAGACGAAACCACGCGTGCGGCCACGCGAGAGCGCCAGGCGCTGCAGCGAACGGCGGCGGGAGAGCCAGATGAAGAGATGGCGGAGCAGGTGGCCCGGGAGCTCGCGGATCGCCTCGACCAGCCGGCCGGCCATGTCCTCATGGTGCACCGGCCGCCCGTCCGGCGCACGGCGCTGACGGACCGCGCCGACCGTGCCGGATGGGCGTCCCGCCGGGGGCACTCGCGGCCGGGCCGGGTCCGACCGAAGCCTCAGTCCGTCGGCGGGTCCGCGGCGTCCCCACCGGCCTCGGCGTCCAGGATCGCCGCCGCGGTGCGCTGCGCCTCGTCGCGCTGGAAGCGTTCCAGCTCGCGGGCGCGCCGCGCCCTGAGAGCCGCGCGCATCACCTCCCTGGACGGGAAGCCGACGACACGGCCCTCCTCGTCGCGGTAGATGCGGCAGGCCATGGCGAACGGGGCGTCGTGCGGAGGCGGGACGATATCCTGGCCGTCGATGCGGATCGTCGGCGAGCCGACGAAACGGAGGAACCCGGCGTCCTCGTCCGAGGAGACGAGGACCATCTGGACCGGGATCTCGATCGAGCCTTCGTGGATCACCTCCTCGAGGGCCCGTCGCGCGGCGTCGTAGTTGGGGCAGCCGGCGAAGTAGAGGAGCTGGACCTCGATCTCAGCCATCAACCGCCGACGGCTCGACCGGCCTCGCCCCTCCGACGCGGCGGACGGCGACGTTCCCGACCGTCGAGGTCGCCTCAAGCCGCACCCGCCGGGCGCTCGAGGCGTAGTCGTCGGTGGCCACGACGCGCTCGTGGAGGAAGCCCTCGTCCTGCCGACCGAAGAGCTCGAGGTCGCCGATGAGCGTCTGTCCGCGGACGAGCGCCCCCACGCCGGCCGGCAGCAGGACGCGCACGCCGCCGATGCCGCTCGAAACCCGCAGGTTCGTCTCGCCTTCCGGCACGTCCGCCGCCGAGAGGTCGATCCAGACCTCGCCGATGAAGGTCTCGTAGCGGGACGGCGCCAGCGCCAGGGGGCCCCGCACCGAGAGTTCGCCGATCAGCCGCGTCCGGCCGCCGGCCGACGGACCGCCCCACCCGGGAGCCGCGTCCCAGGCCTGGCGGGCACGGCCGCCGAAGGCCCCGGAGCGCATCAGGACCCAGATGCCGGCGCCGATCACCAGCAGGGCAACGGAGAGACGCCAGAGCTCCCCGAACCCGAAGGCGAAGAGGCCGGTCGTGCTGAACAGTGCCAGCACCCCGACGAGGATGAGGATCGCGCCGAGGATCTCGCCGGCGGAGCGCATGAGGTGCTCCCGTGTCAAGCTGCTGGCGCGAGTCTAGTCGAGCCGTTCGAAGCGGGCCTGGAAGAAGCGCAGGTAGCGCGGCTCGTAGACCATGCGCAACCCGCGCACGTCCTCGCGGCGCTCGAAGAGATCGGCGACGGACTCCCAGGTGACGTCCATGTGCGCCTGCGTGTAGACGCGGCGCGGCAGCGTGAGGCGGACCAGCTCGAGCCTGGGGTGACGGTGCTCGCCGGTCTCGGGGTCGCGCCCGGCGCTGACGATGCCGCGTTCCATGGAGCGGACGCCCGAGTCGATGTACAGCTCCGCCGCCAGCGCCTGGGCCGGGAACTCGTCCTGCGGGATCTGCGGGTAGAACCGCCTGGCGTCGATGAAGACGGCGTGCCCGCCGATCGGCCTGACGATCGGCACGCCCTCGTCGATCAGGTGCTTGCCGAGGTAGAGGACCTGCCCGACGCGGGCCTTGATATGCTCCTCCTGGACCGACTCCTCGATGCCGCGGGCCATCGCCTCCATGTCGCGGCCGGCCATCCCGCCGTAGGTGTGGAGCCCCTCGTAGACGACCGCCATGTTGGCCGCCTCGTCGAAGAGATCGCGGTCGTTGAGGGCGAGCCAGCCGCCGATGTTGACGAGGGCGTCCTTCTTGCCGCTCATGGTGCAGCCGTCGGAGAGCGAACAGAACTCCCGCAGGATCTCGGCCACGCTCGGGTCCGCGTAGCCGGGCTCGCGCATCTTGATGAAGTAGGCGTTCTCCACCGCGCGGGTCGCGTCGAGGATGATGCGGAGCCCCTTCGAGTTCGCGTAGGCGCGCACGGCTCGCATGTTCTCCATGGAGATCGGCTGGCCGCCGGCCATGTTGACGGTGGCGGCGACCGAGACGTAGGGGATCCGCTCGGGACCGACCCCGTCGACCAGCACCGCCAGCTTGCCCAGGTCGACGTTCCCCTTGAAGGGGTGCTCCGACTCGGGGTCGTGCGCCTCGTCGATGACGACGTCGTGGAAGGTGCCGCCCGCCAGTTCCTGGTGGAGACGGGTGGTGGTGAAGTACATGTTGCCGGGGACGTGGTCGCCCGGCTTGATCAGGAGCCGGCTGATGAGGTGCTCGGCGCCGCGACCCTGGTGCGTCGGCACCATGTGACGGTAACCGTAGTACTCGCGCACCGCGTCGAGCAGGTGGTAGAAGTTGCGGCTGCCGGCATAGGCCTCGTCGCCGAGCATCATGCCGGCCCACTGGTAGTCGCTCATGGCCGAGGTGCCCGAGTCGGTGAGGAGGTCGATGTAGACGTCCTCGCTGCGGAGCAGGAAGGTGTTGTAGCCCGCCTCGGCCGCGGCCGCCACCCGCTCGCCACGGGTCAGCATCTTGATCGGCTCCACGACCTTGATGCGGAATGGCTCGGCCCACGAGCGATGGCGCGGCTGGCGGCGGGGCCGCTCGGTCGGCTCGAACTCGGGGACCGGCGGCGGGGCGCCGGGCTCCTCCAGGCTCTGGGCGAGGCCGCGCACGAGCTCGATGCGGGCGGGCGAGGTGGACGGGGCGGGCCCTTCGGTCGGCGTCGGTCCCCCCGTCGGGGCGGGCTCCGCGGGATCGGGTCGGGTCACGGGAGCGGCTCCTCGATGCGGTCCGGGTTGGCGGCACGATGGGCGGCGGGACAGGGCTGATGGTACACGGCCCTACGGCGCGGCCGACGCGCTGCCTCCGAGCTGCGCCTCGAGGCGGGCCCTCTCGTCGGGCGGTAGGAGCTGCTCGACCAGGCCGCGCAGCATCGCCGTCTGGCGGAGCAGCTCGGCGTCCTGCGCGTCGAGGTGCGCCATCGTCAGCTCGAGGTCGTGGAACGTCTTCTGGGTCGTCCTGAACTCCTCCTCGGCGCGCGCCTCGGAGTGCCGCGCCTGGAGGTTCTGGCCGACCATGATCAGCGGCATCAGCAGGAGCTGCACGATGTTGCCCATGATGAGGAGGAACGCGAAGGGGTAGGGATCGAAGGCCGCCGCACCGGACGCGACCTGCCAGAGCATCCAGCCCGCCATGGTCGAGGCGAAGAGGTAGACCGCGTACATCGTGCCGACGGCGGTCGTGATCGCCAGCGCGATCCGGTCCTGCGTCCCGAAGCTCTCCCGCACGCGCCGGTGCGGGTTCGTCGGGACATGGGCATGGGGAGGGAACGTTCCCAGGGTCCTCCGTCGCTCGGTCACCGCGATCGCCTCCTTCTCCGCCGGCGGCGTGCCTCCCACGCCTGGCGGGCACACCACGACCCGAGCATGGCCGCGTGCCTGCGGACGTGGCCGTGCAGCACCTCGTACGTCCAGCCCCAGGCGCCGGCGCCGCGCAGCTCGGACGGGTCGAGCCGGTCCGCCAGCCCGATCATCCGCGCCCGGGCGGCCGCCAGGCGGTCGCGGATCTCGGCCGGCCCGACCGCCCGCCACTGCTCGACCGCCCGGGCGTTCCAGGCGTCGAACCCCTCCGGCGGGTCGTCCGGCCAGGGACGGCCGGCGGCGCGGGCGGCGAACGCCCCGATCGCCTCTTCCATCCAGGCGGCCAGGTGCCCGGCGTGATCGGCGATCGACCAGCCGGGCGTCGCCCCGGCGAGACGCCAGCGCTCGTCGGGGACCGCCTCGACGAGCGCGGTGAAGGCGCGGAAGATGGCCGCCTCCTCTGCCCGGAAGTCCGCCTCCGGGGCGCGAGGGTCGCGCCCAAACGTGTCGCCGTCGACCTGCCGGGCGCGCAGCGAGCCGGTCCAGGGCTCGATCGCCCCGAGATGGTCGAGGGCGTGCCCGTGGAGGACCATGAAGACCCAGCTTCAGGCGTCGCGACCGCGGACCGTCTCGAGGGGGAGCCGCCGCGCCTCGGCGAGGGCGGCCGCACGGGCGGCCTCGAGTCGCCCCCGCAGGGCTCCGGGCGCCAGCTGCCACCCGCCGCCGCGCAGCCGCTCGTTGAACGCGTCGAAGTCCCCTCCCTCGAACTCCTCGTCACGCGGCCAGCGCCCGCTGCGCCCTGCCTCGGCGATGTAGCGGGCACCGATCTCCTGCCAGGCGCCGACGTGGGCGAGATGATCGGCGAGCGACCAGTCTGGCCCACCGGCGTCGGAGCGCGAGGCGCCGGACAGCGCCCAGGCGGCGGCGTCGAGCCCGGCCGGGGCATCGACGAAGCGCGCCCAGACGGCCGACTCGTCCGCCCAGACGTCCCGCGCAGGCGAGCGGAAGTCGATCGACCGAAGATCCGCGAGGGAGCCCGTGTAGAGATCGGGCGTCAAGACCCCTCGTCGCGCGCGGCCTCGCGGGCGGCGTTCTGCTCCAACGCGTCGCCGAGCTCGAGGGTGCGCCGGTAGGCGGCCCAGACCGCCTCGGAGAGGACGGTGCGGAGGCGCCCGGACTCCAGCTCGTGGAGCGCCGCCGCGCTCGTGCCGCCCGGCGAGGTGACCATGTTGCGCAGCTCGGCCGGGTGCATCCCGCTCGACTTGGCGAAGAGGGTCGAGCCCTCCAGCGTCTCGATCACCAGGTCGTGGGCGACGTGGCGCGGGAAGCCCAGGTGGACCGCCGCGTCGATGAGCGCCTCCATCACCAGGAAGACATAGGTCGGCCCGGTGCCGGAGACCGCCGTCGCCATGGCCACCATCTTCTCGTCGTCGACCTCCAGCTCGGCACCGAGCGCGCGCAGGAGCGTGCGCGCCTGCTCGCGCTGGTCGGGCGTCGCCTCCGGGGTGGCGTACCAGACGGTCATCCCCTTGCCAAGGCGGGCCGGCGTGTTGGGCATGGAGCGGACGATCGCCCCGTGGCGGAGCGTCGTGCGCAGGGCGTGGCAGGTGGCGCCGGCGATGATGCTGATGACGAGCTGGCCGTCGGCGAGGGCCGGGGCGAGTTCGCGTCCGACGCGGGCGAGCATCTGCGGCTTGATGCCCAGGACGACGATGTCCGCGCCGGCGACGGCGTCGCTGTTGGTGCCCACGAGCCGGATCCCGTAGTCGCGGGCGAGCTGCTCCCGGCGGTCGGCGCGCGGGTGGCTGGCGACCAGCTGCTCGGGGCCGACGAAGCGGCCGCGGAGCAGCCCGGCGATCATCGCCTCGGCCATGACGCCAGCGCCGACGGTGGCGATGGTGCGACCCTGGAGTGGCGACATGGCCGCGAGTATACGCGGCACGAAGAGGGGCCCCGGGCGGTCCAGCGCTGCCCGGGGCCGAGGGCGAGCGGCGGGCTCTCCGCTAGTAGGCGACGCTGTCGCCGAGAGGCGGCCAGTCGTGGAGCGGCCCGCCGTTGACCCGGTACGTGCCGCGGCCCTTCAGATAGGCGTGCCCGTGGCCGGTGACGACGAAGCGCACGTCCGCGCTTCCGAGCCCGACCCGGATCGTTCGGCCGGCGACGTGGAAGCTGCCCTGCACCCCGCGGTAGAGGAGCGACCCGTCGGCGAAGCGGGTCTTCGAGGTCCAGCCGGTGACCCGCACGATCGTGTCGGGATCGATGCCGGTCACCGAGAGCCAGCCGCCGTCCATCGACCCGACGAGGACGAAGCTCCCGGCGAGCTTGACGTAGCCCGAGCCCTTCGCGGCCAGGGTCCCCGTGCCCGCGACGGTGACGTCGCCGGCGCCGGTCGCCGGTTCGGCGGCCGCGACGACGCTGGCGCCGGTGAGGGCGAGGGCCAGGGCGACCGGGATCGCCGCCAGGCGCAGGAGGAAGATGAGCCGTCGCATCGGTGACGCTCCTTTCTGCTCCGGTCGGCCGCTCGGGGCGGCCGCTCTCGGTGCAGGCAGGCTCGACCGGGCGCGTAAGGCCGGTGCTCGGCTCGTGCAAGTCGGGTGTGAGCCGCGGCGGCCTCCGCCTTACGTCGGCAACGCCTCCCAGGGGACCCAGCGCGCACCGTCCCAGAAGCGGTGCCAGAGGGCGCCGTCGCGGCCGCTGGCGAAGACGTCGAGGCGCTCGTCGCCCCAGGACGAGGCGGCGGGCGTGCCGACCAGGTCCCCCCCGAGCGACTCCCAGGGATGCCAGCTCTCGCCATCCCAGTAGCGGTCCCGCAGCGAGCCGTCGGGGAAGACGGCGAAGACCTCCATCTGGCTTTCCCGCCAGGCGGTCACCGCCGGGGCGGAGGCGAGCGTTCCGCCCAGCGACTCGGGGTCCGTCCAGCGCGCCCCATCCCAGGTGCGGTGCCAGAGGTCTCGCGCCGGGCCGACCCAGAAGAGGTCGATCCGGTCCTTCCCCCACGAGGCGGCGGCGACCGCGTCGAGCCGTTCGGCGCCCATCTCTCGCTCCTTTCCTCCTGCTCCGTTCAGGCCGAACCGCCATCCCCGCGCCGGCGGCGCTCCGTGCAAGAATGCCACCGCCGATGAGAGCCGTGACCGCCGACGCACCGTCGCCACGCGCCGCGACCGAACCTGCGCCCGTCGTCGTCGAGAGCGCATGGAAGCGCTACGGCGAGACGGACGTCGTGCAGGACCTCTCCTTCGAGATCCGCGCCGGCGAGCTGCTCGGCTTCCTGGGGCCCAACGGCGCCGGCAAGACGACGACGATGCGGATGATCCTCGACATCGTCCGGCCCGACCGCGGCACGATCCGCGTCTTCGGCGAGCCGCCGGGCGTCGTCCACAGCCCGCGGATCGGCTACCTCCCCGAGGAGCGCGGGCTCTACCGCGACGTGCCGGTCCTCGACACGCTCGCCTACTTCGGGGCACTCAAGGGGCTCCCGAGATCCGAGGCGCGCCAGCGCGCCCGGCGGATGCTCGAGGAGGTCGGCCTGGGCGACGTGCTGCGCAAGAAGGCGGCCGAGATGAGCCGCGGCATGCAGCAGAAGGCGCAGGTGATCGCCACGATCCTCCACCAGCCGGACCTGCTCATCCTCGACGAGCCGTTCCAGGGCCTCGACCCGGTCAACGCCGAGATGCTCCGCAACGTCGTCCTCGCCCAGCGCGACCGGGGCGCCGCCGTGGTCATGAGCACCCACCGGATGGAGGAGGCGGAGGCGCTCTGCGATCGGATCCTGCTGATCGACCACGGCCGCCGGCTGCTCTACGGGCCGCTCCGCGAGATCCAGGCCGCCTTCAGCGACGGCGCGGTGGTGGTCCACGGGGAGGGCTTGCCGCCGGTCGAGACGCTGCGGAGCGTGACCGCGGGGCGTCCCGTCGACGGCGCGGTCCGGCTCAGCCTGCGCGAGGGCGCCTCGCCGCGCGATCTCTTCCACGAACTGGCCGGCACCGACGCCCGGATCGACCGCTTCGAGGTGGCGACGCCGCCGCTCGACGAGATCTTCATCCGCGTCGTCGCCGGCGAGACGCGCCGCGCCGGGGAACCGCGGGGGGCAGACGGCCGATGACCAAGACCGGGCTCCGCCGCTCCGCCGCGCTGGTGGCGCTGGTGGCCCGCCGCGATTACCTGCGCACGGTGCGGCGGCGGGGCTTCGTGCTGGGGACCCTGCTGATCCCCCTGGGCGCGGCCGCCTTCGTCCTGCTCGCCCAGCTCTTCAACCCGACCGACGACCCGAGCCAGGTCGACCCGACCGTCTATCTGGTCAACGAGAGCGCCCTCGAACTCCGCCCGGACCCACGGTCACCCCGTGTCGCGCTCCTCGCCGACCGGGCCGAGGGCCAGGCGCTCGTCGCCTCCGGCGAGGCGAAGGAGGTCTACGTCCTCCCGCCCGACTACGCCGCCAGCGGCCGGGTCGAGCGCGTCGTCAAGGGCTGGCGAGGGACCGAGATCGAGCGGGTGCGCCGGCAGGCGATCGAGGAACAGCGCCTGGCCGAGTACCTGCGGCGGTCCCTCGTCGGCGGGCTGCTTCCGCCCGAGGAGGTCGATCGTCTGGTGGCGCCGCTCGCCGTCCAGGAGGTCGGCCTCGACGGAGAGCCGGCGCCGGCCAGCGAGATCGCCGCGTTCTTCGTCCCGTACGCCTTCGCCCTCCTCTTCATGCTCTCCATCTTCATCACCAGCGGCTACCTGCTCCAGTCGGTCACCGAGGAGAAGGAGAACCGCGCGGTCGAGATCGTCATCTCCTCGGTCCCGCCGCTCCCGCTCATGACCGGCAAGATCCTCGGCCTCGGCGGGGCGGGGATGAGCCAGGTCGTCGTCTGGGTCGCCTCGGCGATGGCGCTTCCCCGCTGGTCGGGGACCGCCATCCCTGGACTCTCGCAGGTGAACATCGCGCCAGCGGTCCTGATCCTGGCCGTCGCCTACTTCGTGCTCGGTTACGCCGTCTACTCGGGCATCTACGCGGCCGTCGGGGCGCTCGCGCCCGGGGCCCGCGAGGCGCAGCAGTACGCCGGCTTCCTGGCCATGCCGGCGGTGCTGCCGCTGGTGGCGACGGCGGCCTTCCTGACCGACACGCACCAGCCGCTGGTGATCGCCCTCGCGCTCTTCCCCTTCACCGCTCCGGCGGCGATGCTCCAGGTGCTCGCCCTGGAGGAGACGATCCCCTGGCCGCTCGTCATCGCCTCGCTCGGCGGGCTGGCCCTCACCAGCCTCCTGACGATGGTCCTCTCGGCGCGCGTCTTCCGCGCGACCGTCCTGCTCTACGGGAAACGGCCAGGGATCCGCGAGATCGCGATGGTGATCCTGGGCCGCGCGTAGGTCAGCGCCGTCCGGCGGGCGTCAGCGCGGTTTCCACTCGTCGACGGTGGCACGGGCGCTCGCCCGGTCGGCGAACCAGCGGGCGTTCAGCTCCGTGTACTTCGCCCACTCCGGCGGGACCGCATCCTCGGGGAAGATGGCGTTGACCGGGCACTCGGGCTCGCAGGCGCCGCAGTCGATGCACTCGTTCGGATCGATGTAGAGCAGCCGGTCGACGCCGGCCTCGAAATGGATGCAGTCGACCGGGCAGACCGCGACGCACGCCTGATCGATGACGTCGATGCAGGGCTCCGCGATCGTGTACGTCATGAAGGAAGTCCTCCTCGAGGAAGGCCTTGGGGGGTCAGTGGCGCAACGGTAGCACGTCCCTCCCGCTGGTTCAGGGCGCGGCAGGAACGACGAAACGCACCTGCGCCACCATCCCCTCCGCCGTATGCCCGGGGATGTGACAGCCGAGGGAGAGCGGTGCCTCGAGCGGCATGGCGTGGAGCATGCCGGTGCGTGTCTCCCCAGAGGCGAGCACGAGGCGCAGGCCGGCCAGCTCGGGCGTCAGGCTGATCTCGGGGCTCTGGCCGGGTGCCGGCGGCGTGGCGGACGCCTCGGCCGCCTCCCAGGCCGCCTGGATCTCGGGACCCCCGACGACCATCTCGTGCGCGACGAGGCCGCCGTCGATGACTCGGAACTCGACCGCCCCGCCACGCACGAGCTCGATCGGTCCGGCATGAAGCGGTAGTCCTTGAGGATGACCTTGACGGGGCGCGGGGACGCCGCCGTTTGCCAGCGCAGTCCGACAGCGGGAACCCTGCCATTTCGACATCCGGGGACGCGTGGGCCGACGGGCGTGGGACGTCGCCGTCCCGGGCACGATCGGCGACATCGCGGTCGGACGCAGATGCTGACGCCAGCCCGACGGCGAGGACGCTGCCATCTCGACATCCGGGGAGGCTTGGGCTGATGACCCCCGAGACCCTGCCACCCCGGGGCACCCGAGCGGGACGCGCCGGCCGGGTCTGCGAGCGCGACCCACGCTCGCGGCCGGGGCGGGAGCCCCCGGCCCGCGCGCCGCCGAGAAGCGTCCGAACGCCCAGCATGCGGCCCAAGCGCTCCCCGGTGTCGATCTGGCGAGGAATCCAGCGGTGCGGCGGGATAGCCGTCCGCCGGTGTGCCGCCGCCCTGGGGACGCACATCCCATCCTCTGTGCCGACTCGGGGTGCCGGCTCGGGCCGTGCCTCCGCCGGGCGGAGGCCGCCGGCCGCTGATGCCAGGGTGCATCACCCACGCCCACCAGAAGTGGTAGGAGCCGGATCGGGCCGGAACGAGTGCCGCAGGGTGGCCGACCACGCTCGATCCTCGCTCCGCGGAAGGCCCGGCGCGCGGCGGTCGGCCTCTATCACGCCCACCAGGCGTACGTGAGCCACGTCCCCCGCGCCGACGCCCCCGGCCGGCCCTCTGTCGGAACGGGCCGGTCCGGCACCGGGTCGCGCTCATCTTCCCGGTGATGCACAGCGGCATCACCACCGCCCCGCGGCGCGGCTTGGCACAAGCGTTGGGACGCCTACGCCGCCGCCCTCGATGCGGCTTGACACCGCCGGTCGGCAGGCCCCAAAGTTCGCATCCGCCTCGACCGATCCCCGCCCGCGTGGCGCCACCGGCAGAGCGCTGAGAGGAGACGCGTGCAGCAGGTCGCCAGCACTGTCCCTTCCGCGACCGAGCGCGCCCCCTCGCGCGCCAGCGTCGCCGTCCACCTCGAGCGGGTGCGCAAGACCTTCGGAGAGGTCGTCGCCGTCGATGACGTCGACCTGGAGATCCGCGACGGCGAGTTCTTCTCGCTACTCGGTCCCTCGGGCTCGGGCAAGACGACGACGCTGCGCATGATCGCTGGCTTCGAGCAGCCCACCTCGGGGCGCGTCCTGCTGCACGGCAGGGACGTGACCGGCGTGCCGCCCTACGATCGGGACGTCAACACCGTCTTCCAGGACTACGCCCTCTTCCCGCACATGAACGTCGGCGACAACGTCGGCTACGGGCTGATGGTCAAGGGCGTGCCCGGCAAGGCGCGCCGGGAGCGCGTCGCCGAGGCGCTGCGCATGGTCCGCCTCGACGGTTTCGAGCGCCGCAAGCCGAACCAGCTCTCCGGCGGCCAGCGCCAGCGGGTGGCGCTCGCGCGCGCCCTGATCAACCGTCCCCGCGTGCTCCTCCTCGACGAGCCGCTCGGCGCGCTTGACCTCAAGCTCCGCGAGGAGATGCAGATCGAGCTGAAGGCGATCCAGGAGCGCGTCGGGATCACCTTCATCTACGTCACCCACGACCAGGTCGAGGCGCTCACGATGAGCGATCGGCTGGCCGTCTTCAACCAGGGCCGCGTGGAGCAGGTCGCCAGCCCCGCCGACGTCTACGAGCGTCCGGCGACGGCCTTCGTGGCCGGTTTCGTGGGCACGTCCAACCTGATATCGGGCGATTCCGCGGAACGGATCGTGGGGCGACGCGGTATCTTCACCGTGCGTCCGGAGAAGATCCGGCTCAGCGAGCCCGGGGATGCGGCGCACGAGGAGGAATGCACCGCCCTCGGCACGGTCCGGGGTGTGGCGTACCAGGGTTCCGACACCCGGTACTTCGTGGATCTCGACGGCGGTCTCGAGCTGGTCGTGACGCGCCAGAACCTGGCCACCTCCTCGATGGAGGCGTTGGCCCTCAAGGGCAAGGCGGTCCGCCTCACCTGGGACCGCAGGCATAACCTTCCCGTCACGAAGGGCGGCGAGGGAACAGAGGAGGAGTGAGGAGAATGACCAGGCGTTTCCTGTCGCTCGCCGCGGCGGCCATGCTGATCGCCGCGGCGTGCCAGGCCCAGGCGACACCCACGGTCGGACCGACCGCGACCCCGACCGCACCGCCCGCCGCGACGCCGACCGCCCCACCGGCGACCGCGACGCCCGAGCCGACGCCGGCCGGGCCGACGCCGATCGCCTCGATCGGGGCGGGCGAGGGCGAGCTGAACATCATCATCTGGCCCGGCTACGCCGAGGAGGGCCTCAACGAGCCCGCCTACGACTGGATCCACCCGTTCGAGACTGAGACCGGCTGCCAGGTGACCACCAAGGAGGCGGCCACCTCGGACGAGATGGTGCAGCTGCTCCGCCAGGGCGGCGGCACCGTCTACGACGGCCTCTCGGCCTCGGGCGATGCCAGCAACCGGTTGATCGAGGGCGGCGACCTGGCGGCCGTCGACCCGTCGATCTTCCCCGACTTCAACGACATCTGGCCGCCGCTCCAGAGCCCCGCCCACAACACGGTCGACGGGGTCCACTACGGCGTCTCCCACGGCTGGGGCGCCAATCTGCTGATGTGGAACACCGATGTGGTGACGACGGCGCCCGACAGCTGGAGTGTCGTCTTCGACGCGAACTCCCCGTACAAGGGCAAGGTGACCGCCTACGACAGCCCCATCTACATCGCCGACGCCGCTCTCTACCTCTCGTTCGCCAGGCCGGACCTCGGGATCACGGACCCGTACGAACTGACCCAGGCGCAACTCGACGCGTCGGTCGAGATCCTCAAGGACCAGAAGACGGTCGTCGGCAAGTACTGGTCCTACTACGGCGACCAGATCACCGACTTCGAGAACGGCGATTCGGTGCTCGGGACGACCTGGCCCTACCAGGTGACCGTGCTGAAGGGCGAAGAGGTCCCCATCGAGGCTGGCCTGCCCAGGGAGGGTGCCACCGGCTGGGCTGACAGTTGGATGATGTCGGCCAACGCCAAGCACCCCAACTGCATGCTGATGTGGATGGCCTGGATGATCACGCCGGAGACGCAGCAGCAGGTGGCCGAGTACTTCGGCGAGGCGCCGGCCAACATCAAGGCCTGCGACCTCATCGAGACGAGCCCCGGCCCCTGGGGCTATCAGGGCTTCTGTGCCGACCAGCACGCCAGCGACCCCGACTACGCCGCCCGCATCAAGTTCTGGAAGACGCCGTCCACCGACTGCGGCGACGCCCGCGGCAAGACCTGCACCGACTACTCGGTCTGGACCCAGAAGTGGGCGGAGATCAAGGGCTGACCCGTCCCTCTCCTCGCGTCACTCACCCGGGGGTCCGCGGCGAGCGGGCCCCCGGGGCGTCTCCTGCGCCGGAGACGTGCCCGTGAGCGCCGCGACCTCCGCTGGACCGGGTGGGACGTTGACCGGACTGAGACGAGGCGTCGCTTCGGCGCTGCACCGGCGGCCGCGCCTGCAGCTCGGTCTGCTCTTGACACCGCCGCTCGCCTGGCTCGGCGTCATCTACCTGGGCTCGCTCGCCGTGCTCTTCCTGTCGGCCTTCTGGCGGCTCGATCCGGACACGACGCAGATCGTTCAGGAGCCGAGCCTGGTCAACTTCGAGACGCTGGCCAACACCGAGGTCTACCGCGTCATCGCACTGCGTACGATCGGGATCGCCGCGGCGGTGACGATCACCGACGCGGCCCTCGCCTTCCCGCTGGCCTACTACATGGCCCGCGTCGCCTCGCCGCGGGTGCGCAACCTGCTCTTCATCGCGGTGCTCATGCCGCTCTGGTCGAGCTACCTGGTGCGGGTCTACTCGTGGCGGATCATCCTCTCCGAGGAGGGGCCGCTCAACTGGCTCCTCGGCCTGGTCGGGCTGAGCGGTCCGGGCTTCGGTGAGATCTCGATCTGGCTCGTCTTCAGCTACATCTGGCTCCCCTACATGATCCTGCCCGTCTACGCCGGGCTGGAGCGGATCCCGGCGTCGCTGCTCGAGGCGTCCGGGGACCTCGGGGCGCACGGGCTCACCACCCTGCGCCGGGTCGTCGTCCCGCTCGCCTTCCCGGCGATCGTGGCCGGCTCGATCTTCACCTTCTCGCTGACCCTAGGCGATTACATCACGCCCCAACTGGTCTCGAGCACGCAGTTCATCGGCAATGTCGTCTACTCCAACGTCGGCGTGGCGGGGAACCTGCCGTTCGCCGCGGCGTTCGCCACCGTGCCGGTGATGGTCATGGCCGTCTACCTGATCGGGGCACGCCGGCTCGGCGCGTTCGAGGCGCTCTAGGGCGATGGGCGCACACGCGGGACGGATCGTGCTGCGGCTCGCCGCCGGCGGGGTGCTGGTCTTCCTCTACATCCCCCTCGCCATCATCGTGCTCTACGCCTTCAACGACGCGAAGTCGCAATCCTGGCCGATCGAGGCCTTCTCGCTCCGCTGGTTCGGGGTGGCGCTCGGGAACGCGAAGGTGCGCGACGCGTTCCTGCTCTCGTTCCAGGCCGCCCTGGGCGCCACGACGATCGCGCTCCTGCTCGGGAGCGCCGCGGCGTTCGCCGTCCACCGCTTCCGCTTCTTCGGGCGTGACACGATCTCGTTCCTGGTGGTGCTGCCGCTCGCCCTGCCGGGGATCGTGACCGGCATGGCACTCAACTCGGCCATCAACTTCGGCATCGAGCGCGGCGGACCCTCCTTCGGCCTCATCACGATCATCGTTGGCCACGCCACCTTCTGCATCGTGGTCGTCTACAACAACGTGATCGCCCGACTGCGACGGATCCCCCGCTCCATGGAGGAGGCGTCGATGGACCTGGGCGCGGACAGCTGGCAGACGTTCCGCTACGTGACCCTGCCGGCGATCGCCACGGCACTCGTCGCCGGCGGCCTGCTCGCCTTCGCCCTCTCCTGGGACGAGATCATCGTGACGACCTTCACCGCCGGCACCGACGAGACGCTCCCAGTCTGGATCTTCAGCAACTTCCGACTGCCGAACTTCCGGCCCGTGGTGAACGTGGTCGCCCTCTTCCTCATCCTGCTGAGCGCGATCCCCGTCTACGCGGCCGCGCGGCTCACCGGCGGGAGCGGGCAGGTCGGGACGCGCTAGCCGGTCGTTTCGGGCCGGGCCGCCGCTCAGGCGCTACCCAGCGGCATCCAGCGCGTTGGCGCCAGGTCGGCGGGAGCGCCGGCGATGGCGAGCAGGACGAGGAGGAGCGCGGTTGCCAGGATGCCCGCCGCGGCGAGGGCGGCGAGCATGGGGATCGCGTCAGCGAGGACGAGCACGAGGGCGGCGGGACGGCGGCGGGGCATGGTACGACCTCCCTGTGCCCCTCTGGGTGATGGTGCGGCGGCCGCGTTCCGGCGCGGTGGGCGACAGTATCGCCGCCGGCGCTTCACTCGCGCTTAGCTGCGACTTCGCGCCGGCGCTGCGGGAGCGGCCCGCGTCGCGGCCCGCCAGCGCCGGCGGTCACATCGAGGGCTCGTAGCCCGGGTCGAGGTAGTGCTGCGGGTCCTCCTCGAACTCGAGCCGGCAGCCTTTCCCGCAGAAGTAGTAGACGGTGCCCTCGTACTCGAAGGTGTTCTGGGCGATGGTCGTCTCGACCTCCATGCCGCAGACCGGATCGATGGCGATGCTCATGGCTGGCTCGCTCCCTTTGGTGAATACTCCCTGGCAGTATAGCTGTTCCGTGCCGGGAGGCCGGAGGTCGGGCCGGGTCGGGTCTTCGGAACAGCGGGCCGCACGACCGCCCTGAAACCCGCGGCCGGGTGCCGTAGCATCGACCCTGATGGACCCGGCAGCGGCACGCGTGGCGCTCGAGGCCGAGCGGCAACGGTTGCTGGCGGAGATCGACGAGACGCAGCCGGAAGCACCCGAGCCGATGACCTACGGCTCGCAGGCGGCGGCCGCGACGCAGGTCTTCGACCAGAACCGCGCGCTCGCCCTGCGTGAACGCGCCCAGAACGAGTTGGCCCTCGTCGAGGCCGCCCTCGAGCGGCTCGACGCGGGCGGCTACGGCACCTGCCTCGACTGCGGTCGCTCCATCGCCGAAGGGCGCCTCGAGGCGCTCCCCTGGGCCGCCTACTGCGTCGACTGCCAGCGCAAGCAGCCCCGGTAGGCGCGGGGGCGCAGGGGGCGCGGCACGCAGAGCCCCCACCCGGCTCCGCCCCCGGATTCCCACCGGTGGGGAAGCGGGGGCCACGACCCAGATCTGGCACCGGATTCCCACCGGTGGGGAGGTGGGAAGGCGGGTGCCGCGTCTCGGCGACGACCGGGGGGTCTTCCGCGGCCCGCCTCCGTCACTCCACGCACCGGACCGGGGTGGCGGTCGGCCCCGCACTCCCCGGGGGCGGGAATGTGGCACGCGCGACGAGCACTCCGGCCCATCGTGCCCTCCGGGCGGGAACGTGGCCCGAGGTGGGTCACGCGCGGGGCCGCTCCGCCCTGCACGGCACTCGGTACGATGGCCGGGTGATCGACCGGCGAGACGCCCCCGGCTCGGACGCCCTCCCGCGCTGCTGGTGGGCGGCCGGGGAAGAGCCGCGGGACCCGCTGATGGTCGCCTACCACGACGAGGAATGGGGCGTGCCGGTCCACGATGACACGGCGCTCTTCGAGCGGCTGGCACTCGAGTCGTTCCAGGCCGGCCTGTCGTGGTCGACGATCCTCCACAAGCGCGAGGCGTTCCGGGCCGCCTTCGCGGGCTTCGACCCGACCGTCGTCGCGGCGTTCAACGAAGCCGATCGCAGCCGGCTTCTTGCCGACGCCGGGATCGTGCGCAACCGCGCCAAGATCGACGCGGCGATCGGCAACGCGGCTGGCGTGGTGGCGATCCAGGTCGAGCACGGCGCGCTCGACGCGTACCTCTGGCGCTTCGTCGGGGGCGCCACCCGCCGCCTTCCGCCGAGCGTCCGGACCTGGGCGGACGTGCCGCCGATGACGCCCGGATCGGAGGCGCTCTCGGCCGACCTGAAGGGCCGGGGCTTCCGTTTCGTCGGCCCGACCGTCGCCTACGCCTTCATGCAGAGCGTCGGGATGGTGGACGACCACCTGCCGGGCTGCTTCCGCTACGGGGGCGCCGGCTGACCCGGAGGGGGCTATCCTCTCCCCGTGAAGCGCGACCCGGAACAGCCCGCCCAGCCCGCTATGAACGAGCACGCGCGCCTCCGTTCCGAACGACGGCGGAGCGGGCGTCTCCTGATCCGCGAGGGGGTCGGCCTCCAGCTCGAGGATCGGCGCCTCCTCCAGCCCGAGCCGTACGCCGACGTCGGCTTCCTCGAGACCGACCCGTGGCGGGCGCTCCGTATCGTGGCCGAGTTCATCGAGGGCTTCGATGCCCTGGCGCGGCTCGGACCGGCGGTCAGCATCTTCGGCTCGGCGCGGATCGGCCCCGGTGACCCGATGTTCGCCGCCGCCGAGCGGCTCGGCGGGGCGCTGGCGGGGGCCGGCTTCGCCGTGATCACGGGCGGCGGCCCGGGGATCATGGAGGCGGCCAACAAGGGCTGCCACGGGGCCGGCGGGATGAGCGTCGGACTGAACATCGAGCTGCCCTTCGAGCAGCGCACGAACCCCTATGTCGACCTCGCCGTCGCCTTTCGCTACTTCTTCGTGCGCAAGACGATGTTCGTCAAGTACGCCCAGGGGTTCATCATCTTCCCCGGCGGCTTCGGCACGCTCGACGAGCTCTTCGAGTCGCTGACCCTCGTCCAGACCGGCAAGATCGAGCACTTCCCGATCGTCCTTTTCGGGTCGAAGTACTGGTCGGGGCTACTGCGCTGGCTGCGCAGCCCGGTGGCGAGGCAGCACAAGATCGGGCCGGGCGATCTCGATCTCGTGACCGTCACGGACGAGATCGCTGAGGTCGTGCGGATCATGGAGCAGTCCCGCGACGCCGCCCTGGCGCGACGCCGCGGCGACGACCGCAAGGGGCCGCGCCGCCGCCCGCTATCCGCGCCGAGCTGAGCCCGGACAAACGCCCGGGGAGCCGGAGCGAGGGGGCATGGAAACCGATCAGAGGCACGACAACGCGGTCCGGCCGGCGCGCGAGCCGCACCGGCCGCGTACCGTCGGGTCGGTCGCCGCGGCCGCGCTGGGCCTCATCGTCGTCGTGGGGCTCCTGGCGTGGGCTGCGCTGTCGGGCGCCGGACCAGGTGCCGGCCCGGAGCTCAAGCACTTCCGCGGCGACGGCCTGGGCTTCGACTACCCAGCGGAGTGGCGCGTCCACGACGCGTCGGCCGGCTTCAGCGGCGGATCGGTCGTCGCGATCCTCGGGACGGTCCGGATCGACCCTGCTTGCGGCGTGCTGCGCGTCGACATCAACTGCTTCTACCGGGGAGAGCTGCAGCCCGGCAGCGTGGCACTCGTCGTCGGCACGGTGGCGTGGATGGATCGGGCGTTCTTCGACTTCGAGCCCTCCGAGGGGTGGACGCTGACAGCAGGCGGCCTGCCGGCCGCGCTCACGGTCAGCGGGCCGAACACCGCCGACGGCTCCGACCTGGGCATGGAGTGGATCCTGCCCATGCCCGGCATGGTCACCAACGGCTACACGCTCCGCGCGTCGCTGCGCGGCCCCGGCGTCGCTGAGATGCGCGCCCAGCTCGACGCGCTCGTCGCCAGCATCTGCTTCGACCAGCCGGCCCCCCGGCTGCCCTCGGGTCCCGATGCCGCGGAGGCGGCGGCGCGCGCCGCCAGGGTCGCGATCGACACAATCGACCGCGACTCCCGCGAGTGGTACGACTCGGCCTTCTACGGCTGCTTCCTGCGCGAGCCGGGGCAGACACGGGAGACGACGATCGAGGACGGGCCGGGCGGCCCGCTGCCAGGTCCCCTGCCGGTCGCCTGCGCGACCGCGGTCGAACCGACCGAGCTGGGCCTCTGGCAGCTCACCCTCACCGTCGCCTGGGCGGCAGGTGAGGGATACCCGGCGGGCCGGTACGAGGAGACTCACTGGCTCCTGCCCGACGGGACGAGCGCCGGCCGCAAGCCGACCCTCGAGACCGTCGCATGGCCGGTCACGAAGCCGATCGTGACGCCAGCGCCCCTCGGGACGCCGCTGATCATCCCGCCCGGTAGCGTCGTCGAGGTGCTCGTCCCTGGCCTGACGATCTGGCTCCGCACCGAGGAGGGCGACTCGCTCGACACGATGCAGCCGGACGACCGCGTCTACGTCGTCTCGGGCCCGGTGCCGTCCGGCGGGCGGGACTGGTACCGCGTCGAGTGGCGCCCCGGCCGGAGCTTCGTGCCGCTCTTCGGCTGGGCGGTCGTCGAAGCCGAGGGACGACCGCTGGTGCAGGTCGTCGAACCGGCCTGCCCGCGCGCCGGAGCCGCCATCGACCTCGCCACCGTGGTCGAGCTGCTGCCGGCCGAGCGGCTCCTCTGCCTCGGCCGCCGGGATCTGATCCTGGGACCGGTGGACGTGGCGGAGGACGAGCCGGACGTCGAGGTCGACGGCGACCCGGCCTGGCTTGCGGGCGGGTCGCACTGGCGGCTCTACGGCGCGGACGACCCGGCGGGCGTCGAAGGCTCGCTCTCCGTGCAGCTCCACCCGGACGCCGGGCCCGGTCTGCCGGAGGGGGTGCCGCTCGTGGTGACCGGCCACTTCGACGACCCGGCTGCGGCGGGGTGCCAGCGGACCCTTGTCGGCGACGACGCCCGGTCCCTCTCCGCGGAGAGCCCGGAGGAGCAGGTGCTGCGCTGCCGTGAGCAGTTCGTCATCACCGCGATCCACGTGGAGCCGCCGGAGCTCCTGCTCGGCGGTTAGCCGCTGCTCACGACGGGTCCATCCCCGCGGCACGGCGTATGATGGCCGTTCGATGACCGCGGGCTTCGCTCACCCTGCCTGCCCCCGTTGCGACGCGGCGCTTCCCGCCGACGCGCGGTTCTGCATGAACTGCGGGCAGGCGCTGGGCGATGCAAGCCAGGCCGACCTGACCCTCCAGGCGCGCCTCGCGGCGGCCGCTCCCGCGCCGCTCATCGAGAAGATGCGCACGACCAGGCTGACCGGCGAGCGCAAGCCGGTGACCGCGCTCTTCGCCGACGTCGTCGGCTCGACCGCCCTCGCCGAGCGGATCGACCCCGAGGACTGGACGGCGATGATGAACGAGGCCTTCGACCTGATGTCCAGGGCCGTCTTCCGCTACGAGGGCACGATCGCCCAGCTCCAGGGCGACGCCATGCTCGCCTTCTTCGGCGCCCCCGTGGCCCACGAGGACGACCCCGAGCGGGCCGCCCGTGCCGCCATCGACATGATCGCCGCGACCGAGGAATTCGCCCGCCAGCTCAAGGCGGCGCACGGCATCGACTTCCGCATCCGGGCCGGGATCAACACCGGACCGGTCGTCGTCGGCAACGTCGGCACGGATCTGCGCTACGAGTACACCGCGCTGGGCGACGCGGTGAACGTGGCGGCGCGGATGCAGGCCTCGGCCCAGCCGGGCACCGTGCTCATCACCCTCAGCACCTACCGGCTGGTCGCCGACGCCTTCGAGGTCGAGGACCTCGGCGAGATCGCGGTGAAGGGCAAGACCGAGCCGGTCCACGGGTACCGGGTGATCGGCCTGAAGGCGGTCCCGGGGAGGCGCCGTGGTCTGGAGCTCGTCGGCCTCGAGAGCCCCATGGTCGGCCGCGACGCCCAGCTCGCCGGCCTCCGGTCGCTGCTCGGCGTGGTGCGGGCCGGGCGGGGCCGGGTCGTCTGCATCCTGGGCGAGCCGGGGATCGGCAAGACGAGGCTCCTCGCCGAGCTCAAGCGGGGGGCCCTCGAGAGCGACCAACCGGTCGCCTGGGTCGAGGGCCGCTGCGTCAGCTACGGACGCCAGCTCCCCTACCACCTCGTGCTCGACCTGGTGCGCGCCTGCCTCGGCATCCCCTTCTCGGCCGAGGAGGCCGAGGCCCGCTCGATCCTGGAGGACCGCCTGCGGGCTTTGCTCGGCGAGGGCTGGACCGACGCGTACCCGTACCTCTCGCACCTGCTCTCGCTGCCGGTGGAGGGTGAGCTTGGGGAGCGAACGAAGATCGACCCCGAGACGATGCAGGGGCGCTACATCGCCTCGATCCACCAGCTCCTGCGCGCGCTCTCGGCCGAGGCGCCGCTGGTCGTCGTCTGCGAGGACGTCCACTGGGCCGATCCGGCCTCGGTCGAAGTCATGAGCCAGCTCCTGCCGCTCGCCAGCCAGCTCCCCGTCCTCTTCATCGCGGCCGCCCGTACCGAGACCGACGTCCCCGGCTGGCGCCTCGTCGCCCACGCCCGGGAAGTCTTCGGCTCCGCCCTCACCGAGATCCAGCTCGGGCCCCTCGAGGCCGAGGAGAGCCGGAGCCTGGTATCGAACCTGCTGGAGATCGAGTCCTTGCCGGACCGCGTGCGCGAGCTCATCCTGGCCCGCGCGGAGGGCAACCCCTTCTTCGTCGAGGAGGTCATCCGCATGCTGATCGACCGGGGAGCGATCCAGCGGCGGGACGGGCTCTGGGTGGCGAACTCGGCGGTCGAGTCGGTCGAGATCCCCGAGACGCTTCACGGTCTCCTGCTCGCCCGCATCGATCAGCTGCCCGATGAGGCGAAGCGCAGCCTCCGGGTGGCGTCGGTGATCGGTCGCCAGTTCCCCGTCCGCGTACTCGAGCGCGTCCTCGCCGGGACCGGGGCATGAAGCGCGAGGGGTTCCGATGACCGTCGACCCGCGGCTCGACACGCTCGAAGCCAGGGGCCTGATCCGGCTGGCGACGATCCAGCCGGAGCTGGAGTACCTCTTCCGGCACTGGCTGGTCCAGGACGCGGCCTACAACTCGCTCCTCAAGCAGGAGCGACGGGGGCTTCACCGGCTCGTCGGCGAGGCGCTCGAAGGGCTCTATCCGGAGCGCCGGCCGGAGCTGTCGGCGGTCCTCGCACTGCACTTCGAGGAGGCCGGCGACGAGGCGCGGGCGATCGACCACCTGGTCGAGGCCGGGCGGTACGCCCTCGAGCGGCACGCCATCACCGAGGCGCGGGGCTTCTTCGACCGGGCCCTCGCGCTCATGCCCGCGGGCGACGAGCCGGAGTATCGAGCGAAGCGGGTGGAGGCGTCCATCGGTTCGGTGAAGGCCGGCTGGACGTTCAACCCGCTCGAGGGAGAGCTCGCCACGCTGGAGGCGGTCATCCCCACGGCCGAGGCGCTCGGCGACCTGCGCCTGCTCGCCGAGGCCCACGTCTACGACGCGATGCTTCGCCAGTTCGGCGGCGAGACGCACACCGCGAGCCCCGAGCTCCGCCGGTCGCTGCAGCGGATCGGCGAGATCGGCCGGGAGCTGGGCGACGAGTCGATCCGCGCGCTCCCGCTGGCGATCGTGGGGACCTTTCAGATCTTCACCGGCTACCTCCGCGAGGGGATCGCCGCACTCACCGAGGCCGCCCCCGTCCTGGAGGCGCGCAACGACTCGATCGGCGCCTCGTTCGCCCGCGACGGGCTGGCGATCGGCTACGCGCGGCTGGGCGACTTCGAGCGGGCCGAGGCAGCGGCCGCTCAGGCGGTCGAGCTGGCGAAGGACGCCGACGCCATCGCGCAGCTCGACGCGCTCATCGGCCAGGCGGCGGTGCGCTCCGCGCAGGGGAGGCTGGACGAGGCGATCCCGCTCGCCCAGCTCTGCATCGGCAAGGCGGAGGAGAGCGGGGCGACCGCCTGCATCGTCGTCAGCGGCTTCATCCTCGGGGACGCCCTGATGCGCCAGGGTCTGGTCGAGGAGGCGAAGCGCGTCCTGGAGCGGAGCGGCGAGATCTCGCTCGTCTCGGGCCGCGCCTTCTGGCGACCGACGATCGAGGCCTGGCTCGGCTACGCCGGCTCGCTGCTCGGTGAGTTCCCCGCGACCGAGCAGGGCTGGGACGCAACGCTCGCCGCGGCGCGCGAGGTCGGGGACCGCTTCGCCGAGGCCGGGATCCTGTGGAAGCGCGGCCAGGCGCTCGCCGCCGCGGCCGAAGAACGGGACGCGGCGCTCGCCGACCTCGCCGCCAGCGCGGCGCTCTTCGAGGAGATGGGGGCGCGACCGTTCCTGGCGCGCGTCCTGCGCAGCTGGGGCGAGGCGCTCCGGGCCGCGGGGCGGAGGGACGAGGCGAGCGACCGGCTGCGGCGGGCGCTCGAGCTCTTCGAGGCGATGGGGATCGGCGGGGAGGCCGAGGCGGTGCGGGCGGCGCTCGCGAACGCGGAGGGCGCGACCGGGGTCCCGGCGCCGTCCTAGTCCCGGCGCCGTCCTAGTCGCGGCGGGCGAGGCCGCTACTCCGGGCGCGCCGCCAGCCCCAGGATGTTGAAGCCGCCGTCGACGTGGACGACCTCGCCGGTCACCGCCGCGGCGAGGTCGCTCGCCAGCCAGACGGCGGCGCCGCCGACGTCCTCCGGGCCGATGCTCGCGCGCAGCGGGGCGACGTCGCGGAAGG
>Ga0154433_1061_pt1 | contig 26802 bp, 24 predicted proteins | sample RifGroC2_FD_115937 | JGI IMG/M metagenome (GOLD analysis project Ga0154433, IMG submission 115937) | Chloroflexi bacterium GWC2_73_18 | reverse complement strand
GGGGCGTGGGGCCGATCGAGCCCGAGACGCCGACGACCGCAAAGGGCGCGCCGGGACGGCGAGCGGGACGCGCGAGGGTCGCGGCCGGGACGCGCGAGCGGCCGCCGCTCGCCGAGGCGCGGAGGTGAGCGGATGAGCGGGGAACGACCGACGATCGTCTTCTTTCCCGAGGGCGCCTACGGCCCGACCAACAACTGCGTCGGCATCGGCGACGTGCTCCGCGCGCGCGGCCACCGGGTCGTCTTCATCGTGGAGGAGTCGTTCGCCGGCACGCTCGAGGCGAAGGGTTTCGAGGAGCGGCTGATGCGCCTCGGCCCGAAGCCCGAGGTGGAGGAGGCGCCCGGCCAGTTCTGGAAGGACTTCATCCGCGACACGGCGCCGGAGTTCCGCAAGCCCACGATCACCCAGCTCTCCACCTTCCTGCAGCCGACCTGGCAGGCGCTGATCGATGGCGCGAAGTACGTGGAGCCGCGCCTCCGCGAGGTCTTCGACGAGCTGCGCCCGGACGTGATCGTGGAGGACAACGTCGTCTGCTTCCCGGCGGTCACCACCGCCGGCGTCCCCTGGGCGCGGATCATCTCCTGCAACCCGGCCGAGCTGAAGGACGCGGCGGTGCCGCCCGTCTTCTCCGGTTACCCCACCGCGAACCGGGGCGGCTGGGACCAGTTCCGTGCCGAACACCGCCGCTCGCACGGCGAGATGTGGGCCGACTTCGACGCCTTCGTCCGGGAACAGGGAGCGGAGGGGCTCCCCGACGGCGCATTCGGGCCCGAGTTCATCCACGAGTCGCCCTGGCTCAACCTCTACCTCTACCCCGCGGAGGCCGACTACGAGCGCGGGCGGCCGCTCCACCCGACCTGGCACCGGCTCGACACGTGCGTCCGGGCGACCGAGGCGCCCTTCGAGCTGCCCGATCACCTGGCGAAACCGTCGGGCCGGCTCATCTACCTGAGTCTCGGCAGCCTCGGCTCGGCCGACGTGGAGCTGATGCAGCACCTGATCGACGTCCTGGGCCGCACCGAGCACCGGGTCATCGTCAGCCAGGGACCGCAGGCCGAGCTGCTCCGGCTCCACGACAACATGTGGGGCGGCGAGTTCGTGCCGCAGCCCTCGATCCTGCCCCTCGTCGACCTGGTGATCACCCACGGCGGCAACAACACGGTCACCGAGGCCTTCTACAACGGCAAGCCGATGATCGTGCTGCCGCTCTTCTGGGACCAGTACGACAACGCCCAGCGGGTCGCCGAGCTCGGCTTCGGCGTCCGTCTGCCGACCTACACCTTCGACGAGGCGGATCTACTGGGAGCGATCGATCGGATCGGCGCGGACGGGGCGCTGCACGCGCGGATGGCGACGATCTCGCGGCGATTGCAGGCCAACCCCGGCACGCTGAAGGCGGCCGGACTGATCGAGCGGCTGGCCCACGAGGGACGGCCGGTCACCCGACAGGAGGCGAGCGCGTGAGCGAGGCGGAGACGGTCGGGGCGGCGGGGGCGCCGACCCTGCAGCAGCACATCGGTGGCCGGGCGGTCGAGGCCGCCGACGGGGCCACGATGGCGGTCGAGAACCCGGCCGACGGCCGCGCCATCGCCCATGTCCCGCGGAGCGGCCCCGAGGACGTCGATCGCGCCGTGGCGGCGGCGGCCGGGGCGTTCGGCGAGTGGGCGGAGACGACGCCCAAGCAGCGCGCCCTGGCGCTCCTCCGCATCGCCGACGCGGTCGAGCGGCAGATGGACGAGCTGGCGCGGGTCGAGTCGGCCAACGCGGGCAAGCCGTTCCGGGCGGCTCGCAGCGACGTCAAGACGTTCGTCGACAACATCCGCTTCTTCGCCGGCGCGGCGAGGACCGTCGAGGGCCGGGCCGCCGGCGAGTACGCCCGCGGCTTCACCTCGATGATCCGCCGCGAGCCGGTCGGCGTCGTCGCCTCGATCGCCCCGTGGAACTACCCGCTGATGATGGCCGGCTGGAAGATCGGGCCGGCCCTCGCGGCGGGCAACACGGTGGTGCTCAAGCCGGCGGCGCGGACGCCGCTGACGAGCCTCCGCCTCGCCGAGATCGCCGCCGAGTTCCTGCCGGCCGGCGTCCTCAACGTCATCAGCGGGACCGGCGACGTGGTGGGGGCGGCCCTGGCGCGCCATCCCGGCGTCGCCATGGTGTCGGTGACCGGCGACTCGGAGACCGGGCGCACCGTGGCGCGCCTCGCCTCGGACTCGCTCAAGCGGGTCCACCTCGAGCTGGGCGGCAAGGCGCCGGTCGTCGTCTTCGATGACGCCGACCTCGACGAGGTCGTCGCCGCGGTCCGGGAGGCCGGCTACTGGAACGCCGGGCAGGACTGCACCGCCGCCTGCCGGGTCCTCACCGGCCAGCAGGCCTACGGGCCCTTCCTCGAGGCGCTGGCGCCGGCGGTCTCCTCGATCGCCTTCGGCGATCCGGCCGAGGGCGATGGCGTCGAGATGGGGCCGCTCATCTCGGTCGGGCAGCGGGACCGCGTGCGAGGCTACGTCGAGCGGGCGGCGGCCGCGGGTGGCCGCGTCCTCGCCGGCGGGCACATCCCCGATCGGCTCGGCGCCTTCTACGAGCCGTCGGTCGTCGCCGACGTCGACCAGCGCGCCGAGATCGTGCAACAGGAGGTCTTCGGGCCGGTCGTCTCGGTGCAGCGCTTCGGAGACGAGGCGGAGGCGATCGCCTGGGCCAACGACGTCCCCTACGGCCTGGCCGCCTCGGTCTGGACGAAGGACGTGGGACGTGCGCTGCGCGCGGCCCGGGCGCTACAGTTCGGGACCGTCTGGATCAACTGCCACTTCACCCTGGTCAGCGAGATGCCGCACGGCGGCTTCAAGCAGTCGGGCTACGGCAAGGACCAGTCGGTCTACTCGCTCGAGGAGTACACCAACGTCAAGCACGTGATGGCACGGCTGTGAGGGGCCGACGCCCAGGAACCGGCGTGGACGCCGCAGACAGAGGAGGAGGGTCGGAGTGATGGCAGAGACGGAAGCGCGGAGGACGCGAGCCGGCGGGATGAGGGCCTGGGCCACGGTCGGCGCAGCGGCGCTGCTCGTCGCCGCGGCGTGCACCACCGCGGCGACGCCGGGCCCGACGGGGACACCGCAGGCGACCACGCCGCCCCCGGCGGCGACGACCCCACCTGCGGAAACGCCCGCGGCGACGCCCGCCGAGACGCCGAAGCCGTCGGGGAAGATCGTCATCTCCAACTGGGATCTCTACATGCCGGAGGACCTGATCCCGAACTTCACCGCCGAGACCGGCATCGAGGTGGAACTGGCGCTCCACACCACCAACGAAGACATCATGGGCAAGATCGAGGCCGCCAACGGCGGCGGCTTCGACATCGTCTTCGTCTCCGCCCCGTTCGCCGAGGCGCTGGCCAAGCGCGGCTGGGCGGCCAAGCTCGACAAGAGGCAGCTGCCCAACGCCGCCAACCTGGCCCCGGAGGCGGACCGGCTCGAGTACGACCCGGGGAACCAGTACTCGATCCCGTACACCTGGGGCACCACGGGGCTCTGTTATCGCTCCGACCTCGTCAGCTTCACGCCCGACAGCTGGAACGACCTGCTCACGCCGCGCGACGAGCTGAAGGGCAAGATCACCATGCTGGGGACCGACCGCTGGCTGATGCTGCCGGCGCTCAAGGTCCTGGGCTACTCGATCAACACGACCGATCCGGCCGAGCTCGAGGCGGCCAAGCAGCTGCTCCTCGAGACCAAGAAGTCGCTGCTCGCCTACGACGACATCACCTTCTACGCCAAGCTCGTCTCCGGCGAGGCCTACCTGGTGGAAGCCTGGGACGGCTGGTGCAACTACGGGATCGCCGAGAACCCCGACATCAAGTGGGTCGTGCCCAAGGAGGGGAGCGACCTCTGGAGCGACACGATGGTGATCCTCGAGTCCTCCCAGAACAAGCCGGCGGCCCACGCCTTCCTCGACTATGTCCTGCGCCCGCTGACCGGCAAGGCGGTCGCCGAGCTCGTCTATTACAAGGTCCCCAACCCCAACGCGATGAGGCTCGTCGATCCGGCGCTCCTCGAGCAGTTCTCGAACCTGGCCATGACCGCCGATGAGCTGAGCAAGTTCGGCCAGCCCGAACGCGACCTCGGCGACGCCGCGCCGCTCTGGGCGCGGATCGTCGCGGAGATCACCGCCGGCGGGTAGGTAAGGCGGCGGCGCGAGCTGAGGTGATGAGCAGGCTCGCCCGTCGGCTCGTGCTGCTGGGGCCGGGGCTCGGCTGGTGGCTCGTCTTCCTCGCCCTGCCGCTCATGGTGGTGCTCGCCTACAGCTTCTTCCGGCGCGGCACCTACGGCGGCGTCGTCTTCGACTTCACCCTCGACAACTACGTCCGCGCCCTCGATCCGCTCTACCTGGGCGTCCTCGGCTTCTCGCTCCGCATCGCCGTCATCACCACGGCCGTGGCGCTGCTGATCGGCTACCCGGCGGCGTACTTCATCGCCACGCGTCCCCGGCGCTGGCGGACGCCGCTGCTGGTGCTGATCATCCTGCCCTTCTGGACGAGCTTCCTGATCCGGACCTACGCCTGGATGGTGCTGCTCAACCGCGAGGGGCTAATCAACCGGCCGCTCCTCGCCCTGGGGATCATCGACGAGCCGCTGCCGCTCCTCTACAACGAGTTCGCCATCGTCATCGGGCTCGTCTACGGGTACCTGCCGCTCATGATCCTGCCGCTCTACGCGGCGATCGAGCGGCTCAACCCGGAGCTGCGCGAGGCGGCGACCAACCTGGGGGCCCGCCCGATCAAGGTCTTCTTCACCGTGACCGTGCCGCTCACGCTCACCGGGATCGCCGCGGGCTGCATCTTCGTCTTCGTGCCGAGCCTGGGGAACTTCATCGTGCCCGACCTGCTCGGCGGCGGGCGGAGCATCATGGTCGGCAACCTGATCCAAAGCCAGTTCCTGAAGGCCCGCGACTGGCCGTTCGGGGCGACCCTGGCGCTGGCCCTGATCACGCTGATGATGGTGCTGCTCGTCGTCCAGGCGCGCATCATCAACCGCGACCGGCCGGTGAGCGCCGATGCGGGCTAGGCTCCTCGACCCGGGGCGCTGGCTGGGCGCCCACCTCGGCCTGGTGCTCCTCTTCCTCTACCTGCCGATCGCCGTCCTGATCGTCCTCTCCTTCAACGAGTCGGGGCTGCCGACCGCCTGGACCGGCTTCTCGACGCGCTGGTACGAATCGGTCGTCGTCAACGAGAAGATCCTCGGCGCGGCGGCGATCACCATCGTCATCGCCGCCGTCTCGACGCTGATCGCCACCGCCATCGGCACGCTCCTGGCGCTCGGGCTCGAGCGGCTCACCAATAACGCCCTCCTCGACGGGCTCGTCTTCGTCCCCGGGATCATCCCGGACATCGTCCTGGCGATCGCGCTCCTCTCCTTCTACAACCTCGTCTTCACCGGCCTGCTGGGCCTCAAGCTCGGCCTCTGGTCGGTCATCGTCGCCCACGTCGTCTTCAACATCACCTTCGTGACGGCGATCGTGCGGACCCGGCTCCGCCACTTCGACATCTCGATCGAGGAGGCGTCGCTCGACCTGGGCGCCAACGAGGTGACTACCTTCCGGAAGATCACTCTTCCGGTGATCCTCCCCGGCGTGATCGCTGCCGCGCTCGTCGCCTTCACCCTCTCGGTCGACGAGTTCGTGGTGGCGTTCTTCACCGCCGGCACGACGATCACCTTCCCGATCCAGGTCTACTCCATGATCCGCTTCGGCGTGACGCCGGAGATCAACGCCATCGCCACCGTCGTCGTGGTCGTCAGCTTCGTCCTGGTCCTCGCCTCCCAGCGCCTCAACCCGGAGCAGGTCTGAGCCCGATGGAAGCGCACCGCGAGCTGATCCGGATCGAGGGGGTCACGAAGCGCTTCGGCCACCTCGTCGCCGTGGACACGGTGAGCACCACGATCCGCGAGAACGAGTTCTTCGCCCTGCTCGGGCCGAGCGGCTGCGGCAAGACGACGCTGCTGCGGCTGCTGGCGGGCTTCGAGGCGCCCGACGCGGGCCGGCTCCTCCTCGACGGCCGCGACCTGGTCGGCATGAGGCCGTACCGGCGCCCCCTCAACATGATGTTCCAGTCGTACGCGCTCTTCCCGCACATGACCGTCTTCGACAACATCGCCTACGGCCTGCGCCAGGAGCGGACGGGGCGCGACGAGATCGAGCGGCGCGTCAACGAGGTGCTCGCGCTCGTGCAGCTCGGCGGCTTCGGCCGGCGGCGGCCACACCAGCTCTCCGGTGGCGAGCGCCAGCGCGTGGCGCTGGCACGGGCCCTGGTGAAGCGCCCCCAGGTGCTCCTGCTCGACGAGCCGCTCGCCGCCCTCGACCGCAAGCTCCGGGTCGAGATGCAGCTCGAGCTGAAGCGGCTCCAGCACACGGTGGGGATCACCTTCCTGATCGTGACGCACGACCAGGAGGAGGCGCTCGTCATGGCCGACCGCGTGGCGGTGATGGACCGCGGCCGGATCCTCCAGGTCGCCTCGCCCGACGAGCTCTACGAGGCGCCGGGGTCGCGCTTCGTCGCCAGCTTCATCGGCGAGTCGAACATCTTCGCCGGGCGATTGAGGATCGCGGGAGACGCGGTGACCCTCGTCGGCGAGCGGGGGACCTGGCACGTGGCGCCCGCGGCACCTGGCCATGCCGGGCTGGCGGACGGGGCGGCGGCGGCGATCGTGGTTCGGCCGGAGCGGCTCCGCCTCGCGCCGGCGGGAGCCCGGGCGTCCCTCGAGGACCCCGGGGCCGGCGGCGGGCTCGTCAACCGCGTTGACGGCGTGCTCAGCGACGTCGCCTATCTTGGATCGACGCGCAAATACGTCGTGGAGCTGCGCGACGGGACCCGCGCCCTGGCGCGCGTCCAGGTCGGCCAGCGCGGGGACGACCTCGCCCCCGGGACGCCCGTCGGCGCCACCTGGGCGGTCGAGCACGGCGTCCTGATCGCGGACGAGACGGCCTCGCCGGCGTCGCCGGGCGCCTGAGCGGCTGGGCGTCGGGCGGAAGCGCGGTGGCGCTGCCGGGTGGCCCCATCGACCAGGCGCGCCTGGCGCGCCTGGTCGCGGCGATCCCGGCCGAGCGCTTCGCCGCGCAGCGCTGGTTCGGCGCCAAGGGCCGGCCGATCGCCCGCCTCGGGCTGAACGACGCCGCGCCGCTGCCGGGAGGGGCGGGGGAGCCGGATGGGCTGCTCGCGGTCGTCGGCGTCGGGTACATCGACGGCGGGGCGGAGCGCTACCTGCTGCCGCTGGTTCACGGGGACCCCCCGCCGCGCGGTGAGTGCCCGGTATCGCCGGCGCTGGAGCTCCGAGACGAGCACGGCGCCGTCGTCCTACGAGAGGCGCGCGAGGGAGACGGGGTCGGGCGGCGGCTGGTGCGGGCGATCGCCGGCGGGGCGACCCTCCCGGCGCTGCGCGGCGCCTTCGTCGGCGAACCGGCGGACGCCATCGGGACGCTCCTCCCCCCGTCGCTCCTCGCGGACGCGGCGCTGGCCGAGCGGGGACTGCCGGTCGACCAGACCAACGCGTCGGTCATCGTCGGCGAGCGTGTCGTCTGCAAGAGCTACCGGCGGCTCGAGCCCGGCATCAACCCCGACGTCGAGATATCGCGCTTCCTGGTCGAGCGGGCCGGCTTCCCCCACACGCCGACCTACGCCGGCACGGTGCGTTACGTCGGCCCCGACGGGGTCTCCGCCTCGGCGGGGATGCTCCAGGCGTTCGTGCCGGGCGGCCGAGACGGGTGGGCCGCCACGGTCGAGGAGCTGCGCGCCTGGCTCGGCGCCCCGCCGGAAGACATCTCGCTGACCGCGGCGACGGAGGAGGCGGCCCGGCTCGGCGCGATCACGGCGCAGCTCCACGCGGCGCTGGCGAGCGCCCGCGACGAGGGCGACTTCGCCCCGCGCCGGGCCGATGCAGCGATGTTGCGCGACTGGCGCGCCGCCGCCGAGCGTCAGCTCGACGACGGGCTGGCGCTCCTGGACGGGGAGGCGCGCCGCGCGGTGGCGGCCCTGGCGCCACGGATCCGCCCCCGGTTCGCCGCGTTCGAGACGCCCGCGGCGGCGCCGATCCTGATCCGCGTCCACGGCGACTACCACCTCGGGCAGATCCTCCGCGCCGGGGAACGACGCCTGGTCGTCGACTTCGAGGGGGAACCGACCCGCACGCTGGAGGAGCGGCGCCGGCGGCAGTCGCCCCTGCGCGACGTCGCCGCCATGCTCCGCTCCTTCGACCACGTGGCGCGCCAGGCGGTCCGGGAGAGCGGCGGCGGACCGGGGCTCGACGTCGAGGCGTGGCTCCGCGAATCGCGGCGGCGCTTCCTGGCCGCCTATCGGGCCGGGCTGCGGCGGTCGGGCGCGCCGATCGTCGTCGACGCGGGGCTGCTCCGCGCCTTCGAGCTCGAGAAGGAGTGCTACGAGCTCACCTACGAAGCGACCTACCTGCCCGACTGGCTCTGGATGCCACTCACCAGCCTGCGCGCGCTGGTGGCGTCGCCTACGGCATCGCCAGCGCCGCGGTGTGGCCCCCGTCGATGAAGACCGCCGCGCCCGTCAGATAGGTCGAGGCGCCGGTCGCCAGGTAGCGGATCAGGCCGGCGACCTCGGCCGGGTCGGCGGGGCGGCCCAGCACGTTGAAGCGCCGCAGCTCCTCCGGGGTCGCCTGGGCGATGTACTCCTCGGTCATCGGCGTCCGCATCCAGCCGGGGACGACCGCGTTGGCGGTGATCCCGTACCGGCCGATGTCGACCGCCATCGAGCGGGCCAGCGAGATGATCCCCGCCTTGGCCGCGTTGTAGTGGGCGGAGTCCGGCTCGGACATGGCGCCGCTCACCGACGAGACGAGGATGATCCGGCCGCCGCCGTGATCCCGCATGTGCCTCGCCGCCGCGAGGCTGCAGAGCATCGCGCCGCGCAGGACGACGTCCATCGTCCGATCCCACGCCTCGGCGGTCATCTCGAGGAACGGGACCGGCTCATAGATGCCGGCGGCGGCGACCAGGACGTCGAGGCCCCCGAGATGGCCGACGACCGCCGCCACGAGCCGTTCGACCGCGTCCGGGTCGGCGACGTCGGCCTCGTACGCGTGGACGGTCGAACCGGGCACCTCGTCGCGGAGCCGGGAGGCGGTCTCCCGGCAGACGTCAGCGCGCCGCCCCGCGATCGCCACCGCGAAACCCGCCTCCGCGAGCGCCTTCGCCGTGGCGCGGCCGAGCCCCGTGCCGCCGCCCGTCACCAGCGCAACGCGACGCGCTCCCATGGCGTCCTCCCTTCTCCCGCGGCCCCTCCACCTTGGCCCATCGTAGCAGCGACCGGCGAACGGACCCGACGGGTGCGGGCCGCTCGGGCGGCCGAGTTGTCCACAGTCCGACCGGACGCCGGCCAACTTGGTGGATAACTTCGGCCGACCCGGGCCGAAGTTCGTGGACAACTCGGTTGACCGGGGCGCGCGCCGGCCCGTATGGTGGGTCTGCTCGAAGGAGCCAGTTGTGATCCAGGGTCCTGAGATTGCATCAAGGGACGCGGGAACGCGCGGTTCCTTCGGGCGCTTGATTCCCCGCCGGGCCGACCCGGCGGGTTTCCTGTCTCCTAGCGCCCCGTCCAGGCCTGCTCGGCGCGGTCGGCGATCTCGCGGGCGATCGCCAGGGCGGACGTCGCCGCCGGCGAGGGCGCGTTGAGGACGTGGATGATCGGACCGGCCTCGAGGATGGCGAAGTCGTCCACCAGCGAGCCGTTCCGGGCCACCGCCTGGGCCCGGATCCCCGACGGTCCGGGAAGGAGGTCCTCGGCCCGCAGCTCCGGCACGTAACGTCGCAGGGCGCCGAGGTAGGCACGCCTGACGTGATCGCGCCACATCTCGGCGACGCCGGTGCGCCAGTAGCGCAGCGCGGCGCGCCAGAAGCCACGCCAGGCGAGCGTCGCCGCCAGGTCGCGCGGACGGATGCTCCAGCGCCCGTACCGCTCGCGGGCGAAGGCGAGGACGGCGTTCGGGCCGACCCAGACCTCGCCGTCGATCCGCCGTGTCAGGTGGACGCCGAGGAACGGGAAACGCGGGTCGGGGACCGGGTAGATCATCGAGCGCGTCACGTGGCGTGCCGCGGGCCGGAGCACGTAGTAGTCGCCGCGGAAGGGGACGATCCGCAGGTCGGCCCGGCCGCTCATCGCCGCCACGCGGTCGCACTGGAGGCCGGCGCAGGCGATGACGCCGCGCGCCGCGATCGGGCCGCCCGCCGTCTCCAGGATCGGGCCTCCGTCGCGTGACACGATCCCCGTGACGCGGTGGCTCGTCAGGATCTCGCCTCCGGCGCCGCGGACCTCGTCCGCGAGCGCGGCCGCCACGGCGCGGTAGTCGACGATCCCCGTCGTCGGGACCCAGAGCGCAGCGCGACCGACGGCGGCCGGCTCGTGCTCGCGGATCCGCTCGGGCCCGATCAGCGTGACGCCCTCCACCCCGTTCGCCCGGCCGCGCCGGAAGATCTCCCGCAGCGCCGCCTCCTCGCCCTCCGCGACGGCGACGATCAGCTTGCCGCTCAGCTCGTAGCGGATCCCGTGCTCGTCGCAGAAGCGGAGGAGCTCCGCCCGTCCTTCGACGCACAGGCGGGCCTTGAGCGTGCCGGGCTTGTAGTAGACGCCCGAATGGATGACCCCGCTGTTGCGCCCGCTCTGGTGGGCCGCCAGCTCCGGCTCCTTCTCGAGCAGGGCGAGGCGGGTGGCAGGCTCGCGGCGGAGCAGCTCGCGCGCGGTCGCCAGCCCGACGATGCCGCCGCCGATGACGACCCGGTCGAAGGTGCGGTCCGGCATCTCAGCCGACCGAGCCGGTGGGCCCGGTTCCGCCGGCGTGACCGGCCTGCGGCACCTCGATGATCCCGGGACCGTCGGCGGCCGGGCCGGCCAGCGCCGCGGCGCCCTCCACGCGCGGCACGGGCGCGGTGCCCCGCATCGAGGGGTCGACGAGCGCCACCAGCCCCGCCCCCACCACCCCGGCGATCCCGGCCACCATCGCCGGCTCGAAGCCGCCGAGCGCCACGATCGGGGCCCCGCCGACGCTGCCGAGCGCCAGCGCCAGCGCGAAGGCGACCGAGAAGAGGGCAAAGGCGCTGCCCCGGTCGGCATCGCTGCTGCGGCGTGAGAGCTCGAGGAGGAGCGGGCTGACGATCAGGCCGCCACCGGCGCCGGTGCCGATCCCGGCCAGGATGAGGAGCGTGGTCGTCGGCCGCGGGAGGAGGAGCAGGAGCGAGACGAGCGTCACGAAGAGGCCGGCGAGCACGAGCCGGCGCGGGGCGACGCGGTCGGCGAGCCAGCCGGTCGGAACGCGCAGGGCGATGATGGCGAGCGCGTCGGCGGCGAAGAACGGCCCGACGCTGGCGCCCGCCAGCTCGGCGCGCTGGGGCAGGTAGGCGACGACGACGCCCCAGTGGGCGACGAAGAGGATGCTCATCAGGAGCGGGAGCGTCCAGGCGGTCCGGTAGCTCAGGCCGAAGCGGCGGTGGACCCTTCCCTCCGGCGCGACCACGTCCGCGGCGAGCTGTCCGCGAGCCGGGAGACCGACCGAGAGCGCGGCGCCGACGAGTACGGCCGCGACGACGGTCAGCGCGACGGGATGGAGCGACGTGCCGGCGCCCAGGATCGCCAGCGAGATCGGCGGCATGATCCCCATCGTCAGGTTGTGGGCGCTGCCGATGAAGGCGAGCCCGAAACCCTGCCGCGTGTGGGGGACGAGGCCGCTCACCAGCGAGAGGGCCGAGGGGATGACGGAGGCGATGCCGATCCCCTGCAGCACGCGCGCGGCCAGGAACGGCAACGCCGAGCCGCCCGGCTCGACGCCCGGGACGAGCAGGACCAGCGCCCCGGCGAGGTAGGCGGCGGCGCCGACCCAGAACAGGCGGAGCCCGCCGAAGCGATCGATCAGCGCTCCGGCGACGAGCGCCGCCGGCACCTGCACGACCGAGGCGATGCCGACGATCACCCCGATCTGGGCGTCGGGCAGCCCGGCGCGGTAGAGAGCGAGCGGCAACGAGGCGGTGAATCCATGGAATCCGGCCTGCACGGCGAAGATCGCGACGGCAAGCCGGAACATCGACCCGATGATACCGGCCGGCCACGTCCGGGACGGCGGGCAGCACTGCGCCGGGGGCTCGGCCGGTATCGCCTGGCCGCGCGGCGGGTCGACGGGTCGCCGCCGGTGCGCTGCCACTCCCGGTGGCCGGTTCGAGCGGATCCGAGCGTGGAGCGGGCGCCGATCCGGCCGTTCGGGTCCCGGCCCGAGAGCGGAGGAGCCCTCCGCCGCCACTCACAGTGGCAGAGAGAATCAGCGGCGGTCCGCGCGACCCGCTAGCCTGTCTCCTCGGCCTCCTCGAAGGCCGGCGGCTCGCGCTTGAAGCCGCGCCAGATCCCCGCACGCTCGCGGGCGGCCAGGTCGGCCATCACCGCCTCGAGGCGCGGGCCCTCCAGCTCGGGGTAGAGCCGCCGGAGGATGAAGCGGGCGCGCTCGAGCTCGGTCATCGGGCCGGCCTGCTCGGCCGCCGCCCAGACGCGCGCGAAGGCGAGGCGGCGCAGCTCGAGGGCGCGGCGGGAGCGCTGCTCGGGCGTGAGCGCGCGCACGCTCTCGTCGACAAGCCGCTGGACGTCGTCAGCCGGCACCGATCGACTCCAGGAGCGCCATGAGTCCGAGCTGAGCGGCCCAGCGCTCCAGGTAGGGCCAGTCGAGCGCGGGGTCCAGGCGGACGATCGAGCGACAGTCGCGCAGCTGCAGCTCGGATCGCCCCTCTGACCACTCGAGCTTGGCGAGCAGCAGGTCCTCGGGGCTGCTGAACCAGGCGCGCCCGAGGCCGGGATCCTCGCGGAGCACGCGGCGCTCGAAGGCCGAGCGTCCCCATGCATCGTCGTCGCGCATGATCAGGTCGACCTTGCCGCTCCCGTCCGTGGCGATAAGGGAGCCGAACGTCCGGTGGCCGCTTCGCATCGGGTCGCTCACGGCGTAGGCGTCCTCGAACGCCGGCCGGATCCGCCGCGCGTAGCGCCCGGGGTCGAGACCCACGACCAGGTCCGTGTCCTGCGTCTGGCGGGGCTCGGCATAGATCGCCAGCGCCTCGGAACCGGTCACGTAGTAGCGGACCCCGAGCCGCGCGAGCCGGGCGATCACCACCCTTGCCGGGTGCATGCGCCTCCCTTCGGTCCTCCTGCCGCGTGATGCCGAGTCGAGAGGGCGACTACGCCCGCATCGGTGGGGACGAACCCACACGCGTCGAAGTAAGAGGCGCGGAGGTGGTCATCGAAATCGGCGTGCAGCCACTCGCACCCCGCGGCGCGAGCCTCGTCCGCCGCGATCGCGATCATCCGGGTGCCGATGCCCTGCCGGCGGGCGCGCGCAGTCACCAGCGTGTCGAGGATGAAGGCATGAGTCCCACCGTCCCACGGCACGTTCACGAACCCCACGAGCCCGTCGCCGTCTCGCGCGCAGACCCACCCGAGGCTATGTCGCTCGACCTGGCCCTTCCAGTCGTCCGCAAGCACGGGGTGGCCGAAACCCTCGGCGTGCAGCGCGTTGACCTCGCCGTTCTCGAAGTCTCCGCGCCAGTGGTAGGTCACTTCCATCACGCGAGCATAGCGTCGGCGCGCTCCGTCACGCCCGGACGGCGCGGCATGACTCCCGGGTGTCCGGGCGGCGGGCAAGCCGGTCGGGTCGTCGGTCGGTCGGGCCGATGGTGCATCCTGTCGGGCGTGAGCAGCGGCGTCCCGATCCGTCTCGCCCCGCGGGGGCGGCCGCTCCCGTCGCGGCGCGACCTGGGCCGCTCCGACGATCGGCGGATCACGCAGGCGGGCCTCGCCGTGGCCGGCGTCTTCCTGGCGCTCGCCGTGGCCGCGGTCTGGCTCCCGGCCGACGCCCGCCTGGGGGTCTGGCTGCCGCTCCACCTCGCCTTCGCCGGCGCGGCCGCCCAGGCGATCGGGGCGGTGATGCCGTTCTTCAGCGCCGCGCTGTCGTCGGCCCCTCCGGCGCCCCCGCGCTGGCGGGTCGTCGCGCTGGTCCTCCTCGGTGGAGGTGCGGCGCTCGTGGCCACGCGCGTCGTCCCGGGCGCCGCGCCGCTCCCCGCGGCCGGTGGTGCGCTCTCCATCGCCGGCGTCGGGGTCCTCGCCGTCGTCACCTTCCAGCCGGTCCGCCGGGCGCTCGGCCGCCGCCACCCGGTCGTCCTGGCCGCCTACGGGCTGGGGCTCGCCGACCTGGCGGTCGGGGCCGGCGTCGCCACGCTCCAGGTCGGCGGCTACCTGCCGGTCCTCCAGGACTGGGCGGCCTGGAAGCCGGCCCACGCCTGGCTCAACCTGCTCGGCTTCGTGGCGCTCGTCGTCACCGGCACGCTCGTCCACCTCTACCCGACCGTCACCGGGACGCTGATCCGGGACCGGCCGGCGGTCGTCGTGGCCGTGGGCGGGATCGGCCTCGGCGCCCCGCTCGTCGCGGCCGGTTACGCGCTTCATGCCGATGCGGCGGCGCGCCTGGGTGCCCTCGCCGCCGTCGGCGGGGCCGCGGGGCTCGTCCACCTCGCTGTCGCGACGTGGCGCGACCGCGGCACCTGGACGACCGATCTCCCATGGCACCGCCTGACGACCGGTCACCTGAGCGCGGGCATCGCCTGGTTCGCCGTCGCGATCCTGATCGCCGCCCAGCGGACGCTCGCCGCGGGCGCCGACCCGGCCGGCTGGTCGATCGCCTGGCTCGTCGCCCCGCTGGCGGTCGGCTGGATGACGCAGACGCTGATCGGGGCGTGGAGTCACCTGCTCCCCGCGATCGGCCCGGGCGACCCCGAGCGCCACGCCTGGCAGCGCCGCCTCCTGGGAAGGGGCGCGATCGCGCAGCTCGCCGCCATCAACGCCGGGGCGGCGCTCCTCGCCGCCGGCGTGCCGGCCGGGTCGGTGCCGGTCGCGGTTGCCGGGGCGATCGTCGCCGCCGGGGGCGTGGCGCTCGGGCTCGGCAAGCTCGCGGCCGCCGGTCTGCCACGACGCGAGGCCGGCTGATCCGTTCCCGCCGGGGGACGCTACGATGGCGCCGAGATGGTCGGGGTCGCCACGCAGCTGGATGCCGCCTTCGTCGACGAGCTTGAGCGGATCGTCGGACGCGGCGGGATCGTGCGCGACCCGGTCGAGCGGCTCACCTACGAATCGGATGCGCTGACCCACCTGCGGGCGGTGCCGGGCGTCGTCGTCCTCCCCGAGACGGCGGCGCAGGTCCAGGCGGTCGTGCGCGCCTGCCACCGGGCGGGCGTCCCCTTCGTGGCCCGCGGCCACGGGACGGGGCTCTCCGGCGGCGCGCTCCCCCACCCCGAGGGAGTCCTCCTCGTCCTGACCCGCCTCGATCGGATCCTCGAGGTGGACATCCCGAACCAGCGGATCACCGTCGAGCCCGGCGTCACCAACTCGGCGGTGACGGCCCGGGTCGCTTCGGCCGGCCTCTACTTCGCGCCCGATCCCTCGAGCCAGCAGATCTGCTCGATCGGCGGCAACGTGGCGGAGAACAGCGGCGGCGCGCACTGCCTCAAGTACGGCTTCACCGCCCATCACGTCCTGGGCCTCGAGGCGGTCCTCCCCGACGGCGAGATGGTCCACCTGGGCGGCTCCGCGCTCGATGCCCCAGGCTACGACCTGGTCGGCGCGATCGTCGGTTCGGAGGGGACGCTCGCCGTGGTGACCAAGGTGACGCTCCGGCTCCTGCGCCGGCCCGAGGCGGTCCAGACGCTCCTCGCCGCCTTCGACTCGACCGACGCCGCCGGCACCGCCGTCTCGGACATCATCGCCGCGGGGATCATCCCGGCCGCGGTCGAGATGATGGACCGCCTCACCGTCGAGGCGGCCGAGGCGGCCGTGCACTGCGGCTTCCCGGTCGCCGAGGCGATCCTGATCGTCGAACTCGACGGGCCGCGCTTCGAGGTGACGGCGCTCTTCGGCGAGGTCGAGGCGATCTGCCGGCGGGACGGGGCGCGCGAGATCCGGGTCGCCCGGGACGCCGACGAGCGGGCCGGCTTCTGGCGGGGACGCAAGGCCGCCTTCGCCGCCATGGGCCGCGTCTCGCCCGACTACTACGTCCAGGACGGGGTGATCCCGCGCACGAAGCTCCCCGAGGTGCTCCGCCGGATCCGCGAGCTCGAGGAGCGCTCGGGGCTCCGCGTCGGCAACGTCTTCCATGCGGGGGACGGGAACCTCCATCCGCTCATCTGCTACGACGATTCGGTGCCGGGGCAGGCCGAGCTGGCGGCCGAGGTCGCCGGCGAGATCCTCGGCTACTGCATCGACGCGGGCGGCTCCATCACCGGCGAGCACGGCGTGGGGGCCGACAAGGCGAAGCACATGCCCCGCGTGTTCAGCGCCGACGACCTCGACACCATGCAGTTGCTGCGCTGCGCCTTCGACCCGACCGGCATCTGCAATCCCGGCAAGGTCTTCCCGGCGCCGCGGCTCTGCGGCGAGGTGCCGGGGAAGTACCGGGCCCATCCGGCCGAGCTGGCCGGGCTGGCCGAGCGCTTCTGATGGCGGCCGACCAGTGACCGAGCCGGGCCGGCGAGGCCGCTCCACCGACGCCCTGGCGGAGGCGGCCGCGCGCATCGACGGGGCCGACGCGGTCCGGCCGGCGACCGAGGCCGATGCGGTCGACGGCGTTCCGCCCAGGCTGGTGGTAGAGCCGCCGACGGCCGACGCGCTGGCGGCGACGCTCGCCTGGGCGGCCGGCGAGGGGCTGCGCGTCCTGCCGCGCGGCGGCGGCACGAAGCCGGGCTGGGGGCCACCGCGGGCCGGGGTCGATCTCGTCCTCTCGACGGCGCGGCTCGACGCGCTCCTTGCGCATCGCCACGGCGACCTGACCGCCACCGTGCAGGCCGGCGCGCCGCTCGCCCGCGTCAACGCCGAGCTGGCCCGCCACGGCCAGTGGATCGCCCTCGACCCGCCGTTCGCCGAGCGCGCCACGATCGGCGGGATCGTGGCCACCAACGACTCGGGGCCGCGCCGCCAGCGTCACGGCGCGCCGCGCGACCTCCTGATCGGGATCGCCATGGCGCGCGCCGACGGGGTCCTGGCGAAGGCGGGGGGCATCGTCGTCAAGAACGTCGCCGGCTACGACCTGGGCAAGCTCCTCGCCGGCTCGTTCGGGACGCTCGCCGTCATCACCGAGGCGACATTCAAGCTCGCCCCGCTCCCGCCGGCCTCGCGGACGGTCGTCGCCGGGCCCGCCGGGCTCGACCCACTGGGCGCCCTCGCCATGGCGCTCGCCGGCGGCCAGCTCGTCCCGACCGCGATCGAGCTGGCGCTCCCGCCTGGCGAGCTCCTCGTCCGCTTCGAGTCGGCCGAGGCGGGGGCGGTCGGGCAGGCGGAAGCGGCCGCCGACCTTGCGCGCGCGCAGGCCGGCGACGCGCGGATCGTGTCGGGCGAGGAGGAGGCGGCGCTCTGGGCGGCTCACGCGGCGCGGCCCTGGGCGGGGCCGGGGGCCGTGGTGCGGCTAAGCCTCCTGCCGTCCGAGCTGGCCGACCAGGTCGGCTGGCTACAGAAGACCTGCTCGGCCGAGTCGGTCGGACCGGAGATCGTCGGGCGGGCCGGGATCGGGCTCCTGCTCGTCCGTCTCGACGGACCGCCCGAGGCGCAGGCGCGGGTCGTGACCGGGCTGCGGGCGCGCCTGCCGGCGGGGCGCGGCAGCGCGGTCGTGCGGCGCGGCTCGCCGGAGCTGCGGGCGCTCCTCGACCCGTGGGGCCCGCTCGGCGACGGGCTCGCGCTCATGCGGTCGGTGAAAGCGCGCTTCGACCCTGCCGGCATCCTCGCCCCGGGCCACGGGCCGGGCGGGCTGTGAGCCGATGACGGAGGCCGCGATCGCGCCGGCCGCCTTCGACGCTCGCCGGCCACCGAGCCGCGAGCTGCTCGACGTCTGCGTCCACTGCGGCTTCTGTCTGACCACCTGCCCCACCTATCTGCTCTGGGGCGAGGAGATGGACTCGCCGCGCGGACGGATCACCCTGATGAAAGCCGGGCTCGAGGGGCGGGCGCAGATGACGCCGTCGTTCGCGCGGCACTTCGACGCCTGCCTCGGCTGCCTCGCCTGCGTCACAGCCTGCCCGTCCGGCGTCCGGTACGGGCCGCTGATCGAGGCGACGCGCGCCCAGGTGGAGCGGCGGCACCGGCGCGGGCGGGGCGACCGGCTCTACCGGCGGCTCATCTTCGCCCTCTTCCCGCACCCGCGCCGGTTGCGGATCGTCGCGGTGCCACTCATTCCCTATCGCGCGCTGCGGCCGGTGCTGGAGCGAAGCGGGGTCGTGGCCCGGTTGCCGGGGCGGCTGCGGGCGCTGGCGACACTCGCCCCGTCGGTCGGTGCGCGGGCACTGGTGCGCGGCGTGGCGGCGCGCACGGCGGCGCGAGGAACGGCACCGGGCGAGACGCCGCGGCTGCGGGTCGGGCTCCTCACCGGCTGCGTGCAGCGGGTCTTCTTCGGGGAGGTGAACCGGGCCACGGCGCGCATCCTCGCCTCCGAGGGTTGCGAGGTGATCGCGCCCCCCGGGCAGGGCTGCTGCGGCGCGCTGGCCGTCCACGCGGGGCGCGACCGCGATGCCCGCGCCTGTGCCCGGCGACTGATCGACGTCTTCGAGCGGACGGCGCTCGACCGGATCGTCGTCAACGCCGCCGGCTGCGGCTCGGTGATGAAGGAGTACGGCGAGCTGCTGGCCGACGACCCTGCCTGGGCGGCGCGGGCGGCCGCCTTCGCGGCCAAGGTGCGCGACGTGTCGGAGCTGCTCGTCGAGCTCGGGCCGGCACGGGCGCCACGCCACCCGCTGCCGATGCGCCTCGCCTACCACGACGCCTGTCACCTCGCCCACGCCCAGGGGATCCGGGCGCAGCCGCGGGCGCTCCTGGCGGCGATCCCGGGCGTCGAGCTCGTGCCGCTCGAGGAGGCCGAGATCTGCTGCGGCAGCGCCGGCATCTGGAACCTGGTCGAGCCCGAGCCGGCGGCCCAGCTGGGGGCGCGCAAGGCGGCGGCGATCGCCGCGGCGGCCCCCGACGCGGTCGCCACGGCCAACCCCGGCTGCCTCCTCCAGATCGGCGCCTCGGCGCGGCGGACCGGCCAGCGCTGGCCGCTCTTCCACCCGGCCGAACTCGTCGACGCCTCGATGCGCGGCGTGCCGGTCGGGGAGCTGCTGCGGCGGCGACGCTGAACCGCGAGGGCGTGATCGCAGCCGGCCGCGCGCGGCGCCGCTACCCGAGCATCGCCCTGAGGACGCGGCACGCCCGCAGGGTGACCCATTTGCTGGGCGCGCCCTGCCGCTCGAAGTCGACCCAGGTCTTGCCGTTGTAGGCGTAGCGGTTCGCCCAGCGGCCCTGGCGGTCCTGGAGCGAGAGGAGCCAATCGATCGCCCGGCGCAGGCGCTCGTCGCCCGCGTGGCCGAGCTCGGTGAGCGCCTCGAGGTTCTGGAGCACGTCGGCGACGTAACCCGAGGGGAAGCCGAGCCTGAACCACGAGCCGCTCGGCTTCGTGTTGCCCCAGCCCATCGGGTAGTCGGCGCGGGCGGGGTCGCGCGAGAGGAGGAACGCGACCCCCTGCTCGATCGCCCGCGCCACGTGGGGCGCACGCCGATCGGGCGGGATGCGCGCCAGGCCGAGGAGCGCCTTGACCGCGCCCCAGGCGCAGGGAAGGCGCTCGTTGGCGGTGCAGGCGAAGCCGGGGCCGCTCGTCCCGGAGCGGTAGAAGCGGATGGCGCCCTCACCGGTGATCGCGGCGGCCTCCCAGTCGACCGCCCGGCGGAGGCGCTCGTCGTCGAGCCACCCGAAGCCGATCAGCGCGCGCAGCAGGTTGCCGTTGAGGCAGTGGATGACGTACGAGTTGGGCGGGCGCGGCGCCGTCCGGTCGCCCGAGGCGCCGAAGCCGCCCGATTCGGCCTGCGTGTGGGCGAGCACGTACTCGCAGGCGCGCCGGATGCGGGGGTCGCTGCCGTCTGCGCCGAGCTGGTCGAGGAAGATGACCTGCCAGGCGGTGCCGCGGTACTTCGTTGCGTAGCCGGGACCGGGCTTCTCCCAGTAGCCGTCGGGGTGCTGATTGGCGAGGATGGCGGCGATCGGGTCAACGCGCATCGCCGCCGCGCGGGCCTCTGCCACGTCTGGGTCGCCGGCGGGGCGGTCGAGGAGGTCGCGGAGCGCCCGGTGGCGGACCGCCGGCGTCTCGGGATCGAGAAGCCAGGGGAGCGGGTCGGCGTTGAGGTGTTCGGTCCAGCTGTTCATCGCTGATCTTGCGTTGCGCCGTTTGGCCGGAACAGGGCCGGGGGCGGCGTCGCGCGCGCGGCGTCGCCGCAAACGTACCGGATTCCAGTGGGGTTGGCGTTACCGCGTCGGCGGGGCCGGGAACGTGCCGGATTCCAGTGGGGTTGGCGTTACGCACATCGTGCGTGGCGCGTGGCGTCGGGCCGCGCCCAGGCCAAGCCCACGGGACGAGTGGTGAAGCGTGGAAACAGCGGCGTCAGGCGCTGGGGAGCCCGCCCGAGCGGCAGCGGACGCGTTGCGGCGTGGTTCGGTCGCGCTTAACTCCAGCCTGGCTGGAATCTGGCACGAACCAGAGCCCGGAGAGCGGGCCCCGCGGGTCGCGGATCCAGGTCCGCAGCGCGCGCCCCCGAACCGGGAGCGCGGCGTCGAAGAGCGAGGCGTGTCGCGCGACTCGCCGTCGAGCGGCCGTCCCGGCGGGGAGCACCAGGAGACGGCCGACGGCAGCCGGTCGCCAGCCGAACCGCTCGGCCGCGACGGCCGGAGCGAGTCGGACCTTCTGGTCGTGCTTGCGCAACGTCTCCTCGATCGAGGTGAGCTCGGACTTGATCTCGACGACGAGGAGCGTCCGGCTCGAAGCCTGCCAGGCCAGGAGGTCGATCGACCCGCGCTCGCCGTAGCGCGAGTACGAGACCTCCACCTCGACATGCCAGCCATCGGTTCGCAGGATCGTGGCGACGGTGGCGGCCAGGGCGGCGTGCCGCTCGTCGAGCAGCCGGTCGAGGGCCCCGCCTCGCCATCGCACGTCGATCACCAGGCTGGCGTCGAGTCCTTCGACGACGCGCCGGAGAGTCCCGATCGCCACACCGTCCAGGCGACCGAGCTCCATGAGGGAGACCGCGCTCCTGCTTACGCCCGTGGCGCGCTCGAGGTCCGCCTGGCGCCACGCACGCCGCCTGCGGAGCGCGCGAAGCGACGCACCGACCTTTCGCCCATCCATGCCGCCCAGCATGGAGCGGCGCGCTTCACCAGCGCTTACCTGGCCGGAACGGGGCGGCCGAGACGCAACCCAGGTGGGGCGAGCCTCTACCTGGCCGCCACGCGGGCAGCGGCCGCTACCCGTTCCCGCAGCGCCGACCAGAGGCGCGGCGGCGTGATCGGGAGGGCGTCGGGGCGGACGCCGGTCGCCGCCGCGACCGCGTTGGCGACGGCGGCGCCGACCGGGATGACCGGCGCCTCGCCGACCCCCTTCGCGCCGTACGGCCCCTCGGCCGAGGGCACCTCGACGAGGACCGTCTCGATCGGTGGGACGCGCTCCACCATCGGGACGGCGTAGTCGAGGAACGAGCCGCTCGCCAGCGCGCCGGCCTCGTCGTGGACGAGCTCCTCGAGAAGCGCCCAGCCGATCCCCTGGGCCGCCCCGCCGGCGAGCTGCCCGTCGATGAGCGCCGGGTTGAGCGCCCGTCCCACGTCCTGCGCCGCGACCAGGCGCAGCACCTCCACCCTCCCCGTCTCGGCGTCGACGCGCACGTGGGCGAGGTCCCCGCTCACCGCCGGGGAGAGGCGCGAGACGGCGGCGCCGCCCCGTCCCACGACGGGCGGCTGCCCGGCATCGCCGCTGTGGATCCGCGTCGCCAGATCCCCGAGCGCGATGCCGCGCTCCGGACTGCCCCGCGGGCGAACGGCACCGTCGGCGATCACGAGGTCGCGCGCGTCGATCTCGAGCTCCTCGGCGGCGACGGCCAGGACCTGGCGGCGCGCGTCCTCGGCGGCGGCGCGGACGGCGGGCCCCACCGAGTAGGTGATGACGCTCCCGCCGCTGTACGGCGTGTAGGGCGCGCTGGCGCTGTCCCCGAAGACGACGTGGACCGACTCGATCGGGACCCCGATCGTCTCGGCGGCGATGGCGGCGAAGGTCGTCGAGGCGCCGGTCATGTCGGCCAGGCCGGTCACCAGCGTGAACGTGCCGTCCCCGTCGAAGCGGCAGAGCGACGAGGCCGGCGCGTTCGCCCCCGGCCAGACGCCGATCGCCAGCCCGACCCCCTCGCCGGGGGGCAGCGCCCCGCGCTCGCGCCAGAGCGGGTGGCGCCCGAGCGCCTCGAGCACCTCGCGCGCCCCGATCGGCTCCCAGGGCGTGCCGTCGAGCTTCAGGTCGCCGGGCGCCACCAGGTTGCGCAGCCGCAGCTCGACCGGGTCGAGCCCGAGCGCCTCGGCCAGCTCGTCGATCGCGGTCTCGAGGGCGAAGGCGGCCGGCGGCGCCCCCGGCCCGCGGTAGTAGCCGGTCCCGACGCGGTTGGTGAGGACCCCGTGGCCGGTCACCCGGTGGGCCGGCCAGCGGTAGACGCCGCCGAGCAGGTCGCAGGTCATGGCGACCGCGCCGTTCTCGGCGAAGGCGCCGTAGTCGGAGACGACCCTCGCCTCGAGGCCGAGGAAGGCGCCGTCCCGCCGCGCCCCGATCGCCAGCTCGATCCGGCAGGCCGAGACCGGGTTGGTCGCGGCGAAGTCCTCGAGCCGCGTCAGCTCCAGGCGGACCGGCCGGCGGAGGTGGAGCGCCGCCCCGACGGCGAGCGGCTCGACGACCATCGCCTTGGCCCCGAAGGCGCCGCCCATCGGCGTCGAAACGACCCGGATCGAGCCCGCCGGCAGCCCGAAGAGCTTCGCCAGCTCCTTCTGCGTGTAGAAGACCCCCTGGGTGCTCGACCAGACGGTGAGGCCGCCGCTCGGCTCCGGCGCGGCGATCGCCACCTGCGGCTCGAGGTACGCCTGGTAGACCCAGCCGGTCCGCGCGCTGCGGCGCACGACGAGGTCGGCCGAGGCGAGGGCGGCGTCGACGTCGCTGCTGACGTGCTCGATGCGCTCGATGACGTTGGGCGAGAGCGCCTCGGGGGGCGGCTCGCCCGTCTCGTCCGGCCCGCTCACCGCCCCTTCGCCGGCGTGGCCGCCGCCGCCGTGGGCCGCCCGCAGGGACGTGTCGAGCTCGCCGGTCAGGCGCCGCACGGCCGGGGCGTCCGGGCGCATCGCCGCCTCGACGTCGATCGCGGCCGGGAGCAGCTCATACTCGACGAGCATCTCGGCGACCGCGTCGGCGGCGGCGGCCTCGCTCTCGGCGACGACGATGGCGAGCGGCTGGCCGGCGAAGACCGCCTCCTCGCGGGCGAGCGGCTCGTTGAACCGCGCGTCGCCCCCGGCCCGGATCGGCAGGTCGGCGGCGGCGAGGACGGCGACGACACCGGGGACGCCGAGGGCGCCGGCCGGGTCGATCCGCCCGATCCGGGCGTGGGCGTAGGGACTGAGCACGAGCCGCGCGTGCAAGAGACCCGGCACCGCCAGGTCGGCGGCGTAGCGGGTCGCCCCGGCGACCTTCTCGCGGCCGTCGAGGCGGGGGATCGAGCGGCCGATCATTGGACCAGTCTATCGGCGGTCCCGGGGTCGGCGCGCCGGCTTGACCGGAGCGCGCACAATGGCAGCACGTTGCGGGAGGCGACGACGCGCGATCTCTCAGCACGGTCGCCTGGATCGCGCCGAGCCACTGGCGAGACCGACCCGCCCGAGGGGGCGCACTCGCGCCCGGAGGGTCGGGAGATGACCATCGATACGACGACCCCGCGTTCGCGACGGGCGCTCCTGGCCGCGGCCGCCGGCGGGCTGACGGCTCTCGCGGCCCAGGCGCTCGGCAGGCCGGCGCCCGCCCGCGCAGCCAACGGTGGCAACGTGGTCCTCGGCACGAACAACTACGAGACGAGCCGCACCCTGGTCAAGAACGAGACGAGCGGCTCCACGGCACTCTGGGCGGACGCCCTCGACGCCGGCACCGCCCTCTACGCCACGAGCGATTCGGGGATGGGCGTCTCGGGCTACAGCCGCGATGGCACCGGCGTGCGCGGCCACTCCGTCTACCAGGCCGGCGTCTACGGCTTCTGCGGCGGCAGCCTCGCCAGCGCCGTGCCGACGCCGGCGTCGAAGACCGGCGTCTATGGCCGGAGCGACGCGACCGACGGGTACGGCGTCAAGGGCCGCGCTTCGGCGGGGACCGGCATCCTCGGCTACACCTCTGGCGGGTATCCCCGCGCCGGTGTCTTCGGGGACGCCGGCGCCGACGGCATCGGCGTGCGCGCGCGGAGCGTCGACGGGTCCGGAGTCCTTGCGGCGAGCACCGGTGGCCGTGGCGTCCTCGCGACCAGCGTCGACGGCACGGCCGTCGACGCCGGGAGCACGAACGGCATCGGCGTCAACGCGTGGGGTGGCTGGGGGGGCGTCTGGGCCGACAGCGACGACGGGATCGCCCTCTTCGCCAACTGCCAGACCTCCTACGCGGTCTATGGGTTCACGAACTCGAACACCAGGCCCGCCGTCTACGGTCGGGGCAGCCACAACACCGGGATCATGGGCCACGTGGGGAACGGCGTGCCGGACTCACCGGCAGCGACCGCGGTCTTCGCCCTGGCGGAAGGCGCCGGGACCGCCTTCGAGGCGTCCGGCCCGGTCAAGTTCAGCTCGGCCGGACTGGCCACCATCCAGGCGGGCGACAGCGCGGTGACGGTCACGCCGGGGGTTGCCATCGCCGGCACGACCAAGATACTGACCACCCTCCACGGCAGCCCGGGCGGGGCGACGACGATCCAGCGTGTCGTCCGCCACGCCGACACCGACACGTTCACCATCTACGCCACTGCGAACGTGGCCAACGACTGCCCCGTCTCCTGGTTCGTCATCAGCTGACACCGGCGGTCGCCGCGGCGCAGCGGCCGTCGTGCGACGATGGGAGGCATGGCGACCGGGCGCCCACCCAGCGTGGCACGGCTGATCCGGGCGGCGGACCTCGGCGGCGCATACGACCACACGGCGGGCGTGGCGGTGGCGCGCGAGGTCATCGCCGGAGAGCGCGCCCGTCTGGCCCGCGGGTCGGCCACCCGACCGCTCGAGGCGCTGGCGGCCGAGCTGGCCGATCGGCTCGAGGGGTTCGCGTCGGCCGGGCTCGTGCCGGTCGTCAACGCGAGCGGCGTCATCCTCCACACGAACCTGGGGCGCGCGCCGTGGAGCACGGCCGCGATCCGGGCCGCGGCCGAGGCGGCGTCCGGGTACTCGCTGCTGGAGCTCGATCGCGCAACGGGGCGGCGCGGCCCCCGCTTCCGGCAGGCGGAGGACCACCTCGTCGCCCTCACCGGCGCCGACGACGCACTCGTCGTCAACAACAACGCGGCGGCGGTGGCGCTGGCGGCGGGGATCGCCGGGCGGCGAGCGGGCGTGGCGGTGGCGCGCGGGGAGCTGGTGGAGATCGGCGGGGGCGTCCGGATCCCCGAGGTGATCGCGCGCGCCGGGCTGCGCCTGGTCGAGGTCGGGACGACGAACCGGACGCGCCTCACCGACTACCAGGAGGTGCTGGCCGACGGGCGGGCGCGCCTCGTGCTGCGCGTCCACGCCTCCAACTTCCGGATGGAGGGCTTCGTCGAGCGGCCCGAGGCGGCGGAGCTGGCCGAGCTGACGCACCGCCACGGCGCCCCGCTGGTCGACGACCTCGGCAGCGGGGCGCTCCTCGACACGGCACGCTTCGGGCTCGCCCACGAGCCGATGCCCCGGGAGTCGGTCGCCGCGGGGATCGACCTCGTGTGCTTCTCCGGCGACAAGCTGCTCGGCGGGCCGCAGGCGGGCCTGATCGCCGGGCGGCGCGAGCTCGTGGCGAAGCTGCGGCGCGATCCGCTCGCGCGAGCGATGCGCGCCGACAAGGCCACGCTCGCCGCCCTCGCCGCCACGCTGGGCGCGTACCGCGCGGGGCGGGCCGTCGAGGAGCTACCCGTCTGGCGGATGATCGCGGAGAGCGAGGTGTCGGTGCGGGCGCGGGCGGAGGCGGTGCTGGCTGGGCTCCCGGAACCGCTCCCCGGCGGGGCGGTGGCCCGGCTGGCGGAGACGCGCGCGACCGTCGGCGGCGGCTCGCTCCCCGGGGAGACACTCCCCTCCTGGGCGGTGGCGCTGCGAGGCGTCTCCGCCGAGCGGCTCGCGACGGCCCTCCGCGCTGGCGAGCCGGCCATCCTGGGGCGGATCGAGCGCGACGCGCTCCTCCTGGACCTGCGGACCGTGACCGACGAGGAGGCAGCGGCCCTACCGGACGCGCTCACGGCGGCCTTGTGGGAGATCGGCACCGGTCCCGATCCCCGCCGGCGACGATGACCGTCGTCTTCGGCACGGCCGGCCATATCGACCATGGCAAGACGGCGCTCCTGCGCGCGCTCACCGGGATCGAAGCCGACCGTCTCCCCGAGGAGCGGGCGCGCGGCATGACGATCGACGTCGGCTACGCCTGGCTGGCGCTCCCCGACGATCGACAAGGGTAATGGCAAGGATCGGCTGGGCCGAACGGGTGACGTGGGCCTTTCGGCTCTGGTATCCCTGGGAGCGGGACCGAACATGGCGAGTGGCCAACAGCGTCGCGAGATCTTGTGAGCAGCCGGCAGCCCGCTGTCTGTTCCCCGCACCGACATCTCGGCCGCTGGCAGGATGTTGGTCGCTGGCCGCGATCGAACGTATCGATTGAGGTAGGGATCATCATGGGCCTCCGCACCGCGCCCGGCTCCCTCACCGCCGAGGAGATCGTC
>Ga0154433_1130_pt5 | contig 26856 bp, 29 predicted proteins | sample RifGroC2_FD_115937 | JGI IMG/M metagenome (GOLD analysis project Ga0154433, IMG submission 115937) | Chloroflexi bacterium GWC2_73_18 | reverse complement strand
ACCAAGGGGCTATCTCCCCCGACGATGAGATCGATCGATCGGAGCGCGGAGCGGTCGATCTCATGCCTCCCCGAGATGAGACGGTCACGGCCATCACCCGGAGCGATGAGACCGACCGGAAAGCCGCCGGAGCGGTCACGCCCATCTCCCGGGGAGATGGCGGTCCGGGAGGCCGGTCCCGCCGCCGCCCGCCCTCCGCCGGCCGGGCACGAAGCCCGCGACCATCCCGACGACCGCGGCGAGCGCCCCGCCCCAGAGGCCAAGCAGGACGATCCCGACCTCGCCGTAGCCGCCCCCGTACGACCAGGTGCGCGAAACCTGGGCCGGGTCGGGCGCGGGCAGCAGGAGCGTCATCGCCGCGGCGGCGAGCGCCGCCACCAGCGCCCCGCCGACGACGACCAGCGCGAGCGTGGCGACGGCGGCGTGTCCCCCCGACCAGCGGCGCCGGGCAGCCGCACGACCGGCCCACCAGCCCGCGAGGAGGAGCGGAACGCTCCCGGCGAGGACCGCCGCGAGCCCGACCCCCTCCGGCTCGGACGCGTCGAGCGGGTGGCGGACGGTGATCGCCAGCGTGTCGGCCGGGACGCCGTCGAAGCGGGCGGAGAGCCGGTCGCCCTCGCGGGTCATCGCCAGCGACGTGGCGGCGTCCCAGCCGGCCGGCAGCTCGACCGTCACGTCGAGCCTCCGGAACGAGGCCCAGGAGCGGGCCGGCGCCAGCACGTAGCCGACCTGCCAGTCGCGGTAGACCTCCGGCCCGTGGTACTCGGACGGCCGCATCGTGTAGCTGACGGCGAGCTCGTGAACCCCGCGCGCGAGCGTGGCGCGGAAGAGCAACGCGATGCCGGTCGGTTCGACGACCGTGTAGCGACGCTCTCCGCCCCCGATGGCGGGGGCCTCGCTCGGCGGCGCCCAGTCGGGCGGGAGGGTCGGCTCCGCGAGCGGCTCGACCGGTACGGCCTCGCCGTCGACCGTCAACGAGCCGGCCTCGATCCCCGGTGAGACGAAGAGGAGCTCGACCGTCACCGCCTCCCCGCGGTTGTGAACGCGATAGGTGGCCGTCACCGCCGCAGGAGCATTCACGGCGAGCGGCCGCAGGTCGAAGGCGAGCGTCTCGCGCTGGATGTCGAGGTGGCGGAAGACGCCGGACGGCTCGCCGACCGGGTCGCCCGGCGTCCAGGGCGCCGCCATGTTGGCGAGTGCGGCCGATCCGAGTGCGAGGAGCGCCAGCGCCGCCAGCGGGGCCGCGATGCGGGAGACGCGCAATTCAGCCGACCTCCTCCGTCCGACCGGCCGCCCGGGCTCGCGCCCACTCGTCCTCACCGTACTCCGGGATCCCGGCGGTGATCCCACCCTCGACCGGGAGGGCGATCCCGGTCACGAAGCTGGCCTCGTCGGAGGCGAGCCAGACCGCCGACGCGGCGATGTCGGCCGAAGTCCCGTGGCGGCCCCACGGCGGGAGCGGGATCCCCGCGGCCGTGTCGCCCTCCGGCTCGCCCGCCATCCGGTCGGGGAAGCCGCGCATCCCGGGCACGATGAAGCCGGGGCAGATGCAGTTGGCGCGGATCCGGTCGGGTGCCCCGTCGAGGGCGAGCATCCGGGTCAGCATGACGACCGCCGCCTTGGAGACCGAATAGGCGCCGAGCCTCCGCTCCCCGTTGAGCGCGGCGTCCGAGCCGATGGTGATGATCGACCCGCCGCCATGGGCAGACATCCGGGGCATCGCCAGGCGGGCCGCGCGCCATGTCCCGGACAGGTTCGTCTGGAGGATCCCCTGCCAGTCCTCCTCGGTCGTGCGCGAGACGAGCTGGACGACCCCCACCCCGGCCGAGCAGACGAGGATGTCAAGGGGGCCGTGCGCTCGCTCGGACGCGTCGAGAGCGGCCTCCAGCGCGGTCGGGTCGGCCACGTCGGCGGAGACTCCAAGGACCCGTCCCTCCGGGACCGCCGCCGCGAGCGCGCCCGTCGCCTCACGGCAGCGCCCAGGATCCCGACCCACCACCGTCACGGCGGCGCCTTCCTCGAGGAAGCGCCGCGCGATCCCCAGCCCGATGTTCGAGGTGCCGCCGGTGACGAAGGCGACCTTGTCAGCGAGACGCGCGCTGCCCATCGGGTGCAGGATAGCGACGCCGCGGCCGAGCGGCGGACCCGATGTCTCTCAGTACTCGCGAACCGGCACGCCCTGGCGCGCGAAGTCGGGGCGATCCCGGCTGACCACGGTGGCGCCGAGGCCGACCGCGACTCCCGCGATCAGGGCGTCGCCGAGGCCGCGACGCCGACCATCTTCGGCGACCCGCCGGCTCTCCGCGGCCCAGCGCGCCGCCGCGGGATCGACCGCCACGTACTCCAGCGCATCGAGGAGCGTCCGCAGCGCCCGACGCTCGACGGCCGACCCGCCCGAAAGCGCCTCGCACACGACCACGTCGCAGGAGTAGAGCTCGTGCCACTCGGAGAAGAGCTCCCCCAGCAGGCGGATCGCGCCGGGGTGCTCGTGGACGTAGTCGAGCAGGAGGGTCGTGTCGAGGAGGTAGCGCACCGGTGCTAGTCGGTCTCCTCCGAACGGAGCGCCTCGACGCGCGCGGCGATCTCCGAGGGGGTCGCTCGCTCCGAAGGAGGCACCGCCCCGGCCGTCTCGCGGAGGGCCCGGGCCAGGCGATCGCGCTTCACTCGCAGGGCCACGGCCTCCGCCACGTAGCCGCTCCGTCCCCGAGGCCCCGCCAGCCGGTCGACCTCTCGCAGCAGGTCCTCGGGCAGGGTCACGTTGGTGCGGGCGAGCTTCGCCGGCGCGGCCGGTCCAGTGTGCTTTTCGATGTGCATCGGAGTGTGAACCCTAGCACACTCCGGGCATGGCGTGGCTACGCCCGCACGCGGAGGCGGTCGGGGTCGTGGAAGGCGCGCTGGTGGACGACGCCGGCAGCCGACGCGCCCGTCTCGGCCGAGGCGACCGTCAGCGCCGTCCCGTCGCGCGCCGCGTCGGGGACGAGGTAGCCCATCGCCAGGGAGCGGCGCAGGTAGTGCCCGTAGTCGGACGAGGTGACCTTCCCGACCTGGCGGCCGTCGACGCTCGCCGCGTCCCCCGCCTTCGGCAGGAAGTCCATCCCCTCGAAGGCGATCCCCACCAGGAGCCGGGAGAGGCCCTCGTCGCGCTGCCGCTCGAGCGCCTCGCGGCCGACAAAGTCGCCCTTCTCGAAGTGGACCGTCCAGCCCACGTTCGCCTCGAGCGGGCTGGTCGCGTCGTTGAGGTCGAGCCCGAAGAGCGGGTACTTCTTCTCCATCCGCGTGCTGCGCAGCGCGCCGAGCCCGCAGGGGGCGATGCCGAACTCCTCTCCGGCCGCCGTCACCGCGTCCCACATATGCTCGGCGTAGTCGCGCGGATAGAAGAGCTCGTACCCCAGCTCGCCGGAGTAGCCAGTGCGCGAGAGGGTCGCCGGCACCTCGGCCACGACCGCCGTGGTGAAGTGGTAGTAGGGCAGGGCCGCCGTGGAGAGGTCGGCGTCGGTCAGCCTGGACAGCGTCTCTCGCGAGCGCGGCCCCTGGACCGAGAGGTACGCGTTCCCCGAGGTCACGTTCGTCACGTACGCGTGCGTCCCGCGCGCGTGCTCGGTCAGCCAGTCGGTCACGATGTCCGTCCGCGAGGGGGTCGGGCAGACCCACCAGTGTTCGGCCGAGCGGCGGTAGATCGTCAGGTCGTCCACCATGCCGCCCCGCTCGTTGAGCATCGAGGAGTAAAGCGCCCCGCCGTCGGCGAGCCGCGTCACGTCGTTGACCGCCAGGTGCTGAAGGAGCGCCTCCGCGTCGGAGCCCTTCACGTCGACGACGCCCTGGTAGTAGACGTCGTACAGGCCGACCCGCTCGCGGGTGGCCAGGTGTTCCTCGGCGATGGTGGTGAAGCGGAAGGCCGAGTCGAAGCCGAGCCGGTCGACGATCTCGGCCCCCAGCGCCATGAACTTGTGGTAGTAGGGCGTGTGGCGACGGGCCATCGTTCCGTCCCTATCCGCGCCGCCGCAGGCCGCGGCCCTTCAGGTCCCGGATCGCTTCCCGGGCCGCGTTGTGGCCGGGGAGGCCATAGACGCCGCCGCCCGGATGGGTCCCCGAGCCGCAGAGGTACATCCCCCGGATCGGCGTCCGGTAGTCGCCGTAGCCGGGGACCGGGCGCAGGAAGAAGAGCTGGTCGAGGGTCAGCTCACCGTGGAAGATGTGGCCCTGCGGCAGCGCGTAGATCCGCTCGAGGTCGGGCGGCATCAGGATCTGGCGGTCGATGATGCAGTCGCGCAGGTCGGGCGCGAACTCGGCCAGCGTCTCGACCACCGTGTCGGCGAACGTCTCGCGCTCCTCGTCCCAGGTCGTGCCGGCCAGCTCGTAAGGGGCGTGCCCGCCGAAGACGTTGAGGATGTGCTTCCCCTCCGGAGCGAGCGAGGGGTCGGTGAGCGTCGGCACCACCGGGGAGAGGAAGGGGCGGGTCGACGGTCGCCCGTACTTCGCGTCGTCGTAGGCGCGCTCGAGGTACTCGACCGTCGGACCGATGTGGATGTAGGTCGGGAAAGGGAGGCCGATCTTCTCGCGGTCGAAGGTGCTGTAGGTCGGCAGGTGGTCGAGCGCGAAGTTGATCTTGAAAGCGGTCGAGAAGGTCTTGTACGACTCGATCTCGGCGACGACGTCGCCGTCGAGATTCTCGCGCCCGATCAGCCGCAGGTAGGTCGTCTTGGGATCGGCGTTGGAGAGGATCGCCCGGGCAGTGTAGGTGTCGCCGTTGGCGAGCGCCACGCCGACCGCCCGGCCGTCGCGGATGGTGACCCGCTCGACCTCGGCGTCGGTCAGGATCGTCGCCCCCGCCGCCTGGGCGCAGCGCGCCAGCGCCTGGGTGAGGCCGCCCATCCCGCCGCGGATGAAGCCCCAGCCGCCGGCGCCCTCGTGCTCGCCCATCAGGTGGTGGAGCAGGACGTAGGCGCTGCCGGGCGTCATCGGTCCCTTGAAGTTGCCGATGACGCCGTAGTAGGCGAGCGTCGCCTTCAACTGGTCCGACTCGAACCAGCGGTCGAGGAAGTCGACGACCGACTCGGTCATCAGGTCGATGAAGCGGAAGGCGGCGCCGCCCATCTTGCGGAACTTCCAGCCCAGCTCGAGCATGTCGCGGGCGGCGCCCGGCGAGAGCGAGGCGGGCGGCGTCTTCCAGGCCAGCTCGCGCACGAAGCCGGCCGCCTGCGCGAGGAAGCGGTTGTACTCCGGGTACCGTTCGGCGTCGCGCTTGGAGAACTTGGCGATCTCCGCGCAGGTCTTCGCCTCGTCGTCCCAGAGGATCATGTAGCGGCCGTCCTCGAAGGGGACGAAGAGGTTGTCGGTGGGGATCAGCTCGAAGCCGAAGCGGTGGAGCTCGAGCTCCTCCATGAGCCGCCCGTGGAACATGGAAAGGACGTAGCTGGTCGTCGAGACGTGGAAGCCCGGCCAGACCTCCTCGGTGACGCAGGATCCACCGACGATCCCCCTGCGTTCCAGGACGAGCGTCCGCAGCCCGGCCTTCCCCAGGTACGCCGCGGCGACCAGGCCGTTGTGGCCCCCGCCGATCACGATCGCGTCGTAACTACCCGCGCCAGCCATCGCCTGCTCTTCCTCCGCACGGTGCCCCCCGATGGGGGCCATTGTCGCCTCCGCGGGGGCGTCCCGCAGGGCTTTCCGGTGCCGGTCAGGAGACGCGGATGGCAGGAGCGGCGGCGGCCGGCCGGCCCGGCACCTGGTCGCGGGCGCGGTAGCTGGAGCGGACGAGGGGGCCCGACTCGACGTGGCGGAAGCCGAGCGCGAGCGCCTCGGCCTTCATCTCGGCGAACTCGTCGGGATGGTAGTAGCGGACGACCGGCAGGTGGCGCTCCGAGGGGCGCAGGTACTGGCCGATGGTCAGGATGTCGCACTCGACGGCGCGCAGGTCGCGGAACGCCTGGCGCAGCTCCTCGCGCGTCTCGCCCAGGCCGACCATGACGCTCGACTTGGTGTGGACGGTGCCGTCGCGGCCGGCCTCCTCGCGAGCGTACGCCCTGGCCCGCTCGAGGACGCCGAGCGAGCGGTCGTAGCGGGCGCGCTTGCGCACGGGCTTCTGCAGCCGCGCGACCGTCTCGATGTTGTGGTTGAGGATGTCCGGAGCGGCGGCCATCACCGTGCGAAGGGGCGCCTCTGCCCCGTTGAAGTCGGGGATCAGGACCTCCACGCCCATGCCCGGGCAGGCGGCCCGCAGCGCCCGGATCGTGGCGGCGAAGACGTGCGCCCCGCCGTCGGGCAGGTCGTCGCGGGCGACGCTGGTGACGACGCAGTGCTCCAGGCCCATCGCCCGCACCGCCTCGGCGACGCGGCGCGGCTCGTCCTCGTCGAGCCCCAGCGGCCGCCCGGTGGTGACGGCGCAAAAGCCACAGGCGCGGGTGCAGATGTCGCCCAGGATCATGATCGTGGCGGTGCGCTGGTCCCAGCACTCCCCGACGTTGGGGCAGCGCGCCGACTCGCAGACCGTGTGGAGGTCGAGGCCGCGGAGCAGGCGCTTCAGCTCGAAGTAGCCGTCGCCGCTCGGGATCCGGGCGCGGATCCAGTCGGGGTGGCGGCGGAGCGGGGCGCCGCCCGGCGCGGCCGGACCGCTCCCCTCCTCCGGCGCGACGCCGCCGCCCATGGCGATGGTGGCGGGAAGGTGGGCGTGAGCGGTGCGCGCGTCCGCCGCGGTCGGCGGCTGGAAGAGCGGGAGCTCGCGGCGCATCGCGGCCATTCTAGGCGCCCGCCTGCGGCGTGCCCGGCGGCGGCCTGTCCGGGGAGGCGCTACGCTGCGCGTCATGCCGCCCGTCCCCGACCCGTACCGGCTCCTCGGCCTCGACCGGAGCGCCGACGAGCGGGAGATCAAGCGGACCTACCGGCGTCTCGCCAAGCGCTACCACCCCGACACGACGAGCGGCGCCGACGTTCGCCACTTCCTGGCGCTCCAGCACGCCTACGAGCTGCTCGGCGACCCACTGCGACGGCGCGAGTGGGACCGTCGTCACCCCACCAGCGGCTACCGCCGCGCGGCAGCGGCGATGCCGACCAGCCGTCGAGCGGGGGCCACACCGGCAGCGCAGGACCGCGACCGGCCGCGCGATGTGCGCGGTCGCTTTGCCCGCCCCGACCCGAGCGTGCCGTGGTGGGAGGAGGTCCGGACGCCCGGCACCGCCCGTCCCGAGACGTCGGGGTCACGCGGCGAGCCGGGGCTCGGCCCGAGCGCCAGCGGCGCCGCCTGGTCGTCCGCGTCGCGCGCGTACTTCCGCCGGCTCACTCGCCCCGAGGCGTCGTCGGGGACGCGCCGGCCCGCGCCCCGCCGGCCGGCGGCCGACGCGGGGTAGCGTCGCGACGGGTGGTGGACGATGACGATCTCCTGCCCTCGCTGCGGCCGGCCGGTCACCGCGGAGGACGAGGTCTGCCCGGGTTGCGGCGCACGCCTCGCCCCCGGGGAGGCCGGGCGGTCCGCCAGCTTCAGCGAGCGCTACCGGGGGACGGCCTGGGAGACGGACCTTGCGGGTGTCCCGGAGGCAGCGCCGCTCGCCCAGGGGTCGACGGTCGGCGCAGGGCCACTCCGCCTGCTGGCGGCGGGGAGCTGGCTCGCCTTCGCCGCCCTGACCGGGATCCCGGCGGCGCAGGCTCTCTGGGCCGCACCTCCGGCCGGCGAGGCGGTCGCGTCGCCGCTTGCGCTCGTCAACGGGCTCGCCGCCCTCGTCGCGCTCCTGCTCGCCGGGCTCCTGCTCGCCGCTCCGTTTCTCCGCCGCGGGGAGCGTCGCCTCCTCGAGGCGTCGGTCGCCTGGGGACTCGGCTCGGCGGCGGGCGGCCTCCTCCAGGTCTGGCAGGGCCGCGCGGCGGAGGACTTCACGCTCTCGATCCTCCTGGCGCTCGCCGCCGGCGGGCTTAGCCTGGCCGCTCGAGGGGCACTGCCCGACGCGGGGGAGTAGCGGGCCGCTTCAGTGCTCGCGGCGATCGGGGACGTTGGCGACGGCCGCCCCCGGCGATGCGCGGGAGGGGATCACCAGATCGGCGTGTTGGTGTCGATCGCCTCGAGCTCGCGGCGCAGGTCCTGCAGGAAGGCGCCGACCTGGGCCCCGTCGGTGGCGCGGTGATCGAACGACGCGCAGAGGTTCATCATGGGCCGGATGGCGATCGCCTCGCCGCCCGGCGTCTCGACCACGACCGGCCGCTTGACGATCGCTTCCATGGAGACGATGACGACCTGCGGCACGTTGAGGATCGGCTGGCTCCAGACCGAACCGAACCAGCCGGTGTTGTTGACGGTGACCGTGCCGCCCTGCACGTCCTCCAGCCTGAGCCCGCCGGCGCGGGCCCGGTCGGCGAGGTCGCGGATGGCGCGGTTGAGGCCGTGGACCGAGAGCTGGTCGGCGTCCTTGACGACCGGCACGATCAGGCCGTTCTCGACCGCCACCGCGATCCCCACGTTGATGCGGCGCTTGCGCAGGAGGCCCTGCTCGGTCCAGTGGGCGTTGAGGTCGGGGTGGCGGCGCAGCGCCTCGACGGTGGCCCTGACCACGAAGGGCACGAAGGAGAGGCCGATCCCCTCGCGCGCCTCATAGGGCGCCTTCGCCGCGCCGCGGGCGGCGACGATGCCCGACATGTCGATCTCGATGCAGGTGTAGGCGTGCGGCGCCGTCGTCTTGGAGCGGACCATGTGCTCGGCGATCTGGCGGCGCATGGTGACGAGGGGGACGAGCTCCTCGTCCGGCGCGATGGCGGGAGGCGCGGCGGGCGGTGGCGTGGCGGGGGCGGCCCCGGCGCCGGCAGCGAAGGCGAAGACGTCCTCGCGGGTGATCCGCCCGCCCTGCCCCGTGCCGGGCACGCGGGCCAGCTCGACACCCAGCTCTCGGGCGAGCCGACGGACCGCCGGCGTCGTGCGCCCCACCTCGCCGGGCGCCGGGGCCTCCGCAACGGCCGGGGCAGGTGTCGATTCGATCGCGCGCGGCTCGGTCCCGGCGACCGTCCCCAGAACGGTGGGCTCCATGGCGCCCGCGCCCGTCTCGTCGATCTCCGCGATCTCGGCGTTGTTGGGGACCGTGGCGCCCTCCGGGGCGAGGATGGCGGCGAGCGTCCCGGCGAAGGGTGAGGGGACCTCGGCGTTCACCTTGTCGGTGATCACCTCGACGAGCGGCTCGTACTTCTCGACGCGGTCGCCGACCTGCTTGAGCCATTTGCCGATCGTGCCCTCGGCGACGCTCTCGCCGAGCTGGGGCATCGTCACCTTCGCCATCGTCGGGACCTCAGTAGGCCGCCAGGGTGCGGATCCCCGCGGCGATCTTGTCGGGGCTGACCATGAACCAGTCCTCCAGGGCATGGTTGTAGGGGACGCCCGGGACGTCGGGGCCGGCGACCCGCGTGATCGGGCCGTCGAGGTAGTCGAACGCCTCCTCCGCCAGGATCGCCGCGATCTCGGCGCCGTAGCCGCCGAACTTGTTGTCCTCGTGGACGATCAGGCACTTGCCGGTCTTGCGCACCGAGGCGAGGAGCGTCTCACGGTCGAGCGGGCGCAGGGTGCGCAGGTCGATCACCTCGGCGCTGATCCCGTCGGCGGCGACCAGCTCTGCCGCCTCCAGGGCGTAGTGGGCCATCAGCCCGTAGGCGACGATCGTCACCTGCGAGCCGTCGCGGGTCACCTGGGCGCGCCCGAGCGGCACGGCATAGTCCCCCTCGGGGACCTCGCCTCGGACGCTCCGGTAGAGCTTCTTGTGTTCGAAGAAGAGGACCGGGTCCTCGTCGCGGATGGCGCTCTTGAGCAGGCCCTTGGCGTCGTAGGGCGTCGACGGGATGACGACCTTGAGCCCCGGCACGTGGGTGAAGAACGCCTCGACCGACTGGCTGTGGTAGAGCGCGCCGTGGACGCCACCGCCGTAGGGGGCGCGGATCGTGATGGGGCAGCCGAAGGCGCCGTTGGAGCGGTAGCGCATCCGCGCCGCCTCCGACACGATCTGGTTGAACGCCGGGAAGATGAAGTCGGCGAACTGGATCTCGGCGACGGGGCGGATCCCGTTGGCCGCCGCGCCGATCGAGACGCCCACGATCATCGACTCGGTGAGCGGCGTGTCGACCACGCGGTCGGCGCCGAACTCCGCGTGCAGCCCGTCGGTCGCCAGGAAGACGCCGCCCTTGCGCCCGACGTCCTCGCCCAGGACGACGATCGAGGCGTCGCGCCGCATCTCCTCGGCGAGCGACTCGCGGATCGCCTCGATGTAGGTGCGGACTGCCACGGGACGCCCGCTCCTAGGCTTCCGGCTCGAAGTAGACGTGGCGCCTCGCCGTGGCCGGGTCGGGGTCGGGCTGCGCCTCGGCCCAGTCGGTGGCGTCGTCGATCGCCGCCCGGACCTCCGCTCCGAGGCGCGCGTCGGCCTCCTCGTCGAGCACGCCCGCCCCGAGCAGCTCCTCGCGGAAGCGCGGCAAGGGGTCGCGGGCGCGCTGGGCGGCGATCTCCTCCGGGGCGCGGTACTTCGTCTGCTGGTCGTCCGAGGAGTGACCCGTAAGGCGCGTCACCTTGGCCTCGATCAGCGTCGGCCCCTCGCCGCGTCGCGCTCGCTCGATCGCCGCCCTGCCGGCCCGGAAGCAGGCGAGGACGTCGGCCCCGTCGACGACGACACCGGGCATGGCGTAGCCGGCCGCCCGCTCGGCCAGGTCCTCGATGGCGCACTCGATGCTCGCCGGCACGCTGATGGCGTAGCCGTTGTTCTCGATCATGATGACCACCGGGAGACGGTGGATGCCGGCGAAGTTGAGGCCCTCGTGGAAGTCGCCCTGGTTGGACGAGCCCTCGCCGAGCGAGGTGAGGGCGACCTGGTCGGTGCGACGCAGCTTCGCGGCGAAGGCGATGCCGACGGCATGGAGGACCTGGGTGGCGACGGGCGAGGAGGTGGAGAGGATGTTGTAGGCCGAGCCGCCGTAGTGGCCGGGCATCTGCCGCCCACCCGAGGAAGGGTCGGGCGCCCTGGCGTAAAGGGCGAGGAGGATCTCGCGCGGGGTCATCCCGAAGGTGAGGACGGCCGCCACCGAGCGGTAGTAGGGAACGAGCCAGTCGTGGCCGTGGCGCAGGCCCGAGGTGATCGCCACCTGGGCCCCCTCGTGGCCCTGCCCGCTGATGACGAAGGGGACCTTGCCGGCGCGGTTGAGCGTCCACATCCGCTCGTCGAGCGCCCGGGAGAGCGCGATCAGCCGGTAGATCTCGAGGAGCTCGCGGTCTGAGAGGCCGAGGTCGACGCCGAGGCGGCTCCCGGCGGCCTTCGTGCGCTCGGTGGTGGCCATCGCCTCCCTCGACCCTCTAGAAGTTGATGGCGCGCCCGTCGACGGCGAGCGCCGCCTCGCCGAGCGCCTCGGAGAGGGTCGGGTGCGGGTGGACCGCGCCGCCCATCTCCCAGGCGGTCGCCTCGAGGAGCGTCGCCACCGACGCCTCGCCGATGAAGTCGCTGACGTGCGGCCCGATCAGGTGGACGCCGACGACGCGGCCGTCATCCGCGCGCGCGATCACCTTGGCGAAGCCCTCGTACTCGCCGCCGATCAGCGCCTTGCCGTTGGCCAGGAAGGGGAACTTCCCGACCTTCACGGCGATCCCCGCCGCGGCGCACTCCTGCTCGCTCTTGCCGAGGGTGGCGACCTGCGGGCGGCAGAAGGTCGCCCTCGGCATCTCGTCGTAGTCGATCGGCTCGGGGTCGGTGCCGGCGATCCGCTCGACGGCGACGATCCCCTCGTGGGCGGCGACGTGGGCGAGGGCGAAGGTGGGGACGATGTCGCCGATGGCGTAGAAGTGCGGCTCGGCGGTGCGCATGAAACGGTCGGTCTCCACGAAGCCGCGCGCGTCGACCTTCGCCCGGGTCGTCTCCAGGCCGACGTCGTCGGTGACCGGCGCCCGACCCACCGCCACCAGCAGCATCTCGGCGCGCAGCTCCTTCCGCTCGCCGCCCTCGGGTCCCACCGCCAGTCTCACGCCGCCGTCCCCGCGCCCGACCGCGGCCGGGTCGAATCGGGCGTTCGTCATCACCTCGATGCCGCGCCGCCGGAAGGCGCGCTCCAGCTCCTTGCCGATCTCGGCGTCCTCGAGCGGCACGAGCGAGGGGAGGTACTCGAGGAGCGTCACCTTCACCCCCAGGTCGGCGTAGAGGGAGGCGAACTCGACCCCCACCGCCCCGGCGCCGACGATGACGATGCTCTCCGCGGCGCGGTCGAGGCGCATCAGGTCGTCGCTGGTCACCACCCGCTCGCCGTCGGGCTCGAGGCCGGGCAGGCTCTTGACGCGGCTGCCGGTGGCGAGGATGACGTCGGTCCCCTGGAGGATCCGCTCGCCGCCCTCGCCGAGCGCGACGCGGACTTTCTTCCCGCCCTCGAGGCGGCCGCGGCCGGCGACGTACTCGATGCCGTTCTTCTTGACCAGCGACTGGAGTCCCTTGTGCAGCCGCTCCACGATCCCCTCGCGGCGCTTCACGATCGCCGCGTAGTCGAAGCCGGGGTTCTCGGCGCGGACGCCGAAGTCCGCAGCGTGGAGGACGCGCGCGTAGAACTCGGCCGACTCGAGCATCGCCTTGGTCGGGATGCAGCCGACGTGGAGGCATGTCCCGCCGATCTTGGCCCGCTCCACCAGGGCGGTCCGGAGTCCCAGCTGGGCCGCGCGGAAGGCCGCCGAATAGCCGCCGGTGCCACTCCCCAGGATGACGAGGTCGAAGTCGTTGCTGCTGCCGACCGCCACGGCCGGATGGTAGCAGCGCACCCCGGGAGCCGCGAATCCCCCCGAGAGCCCCGCCGCCCGCCGCTCAGGTCCGGTGGCGCGAGCGCAGCTCCTCCTCGAGGTGGAGCGGGGCGACGATGGCGCGGCGCTCGTACTCGCCCCACTCCTCGCGGGGCAGCATGTACATCACCTCGAACTCGTTGCCGTCGGGGTCGTGCCCGTAGAGGCTCTTGGTGGCGCCGTGGTCGCTCTCGCCGACGTAGGCGCCGGCACGCAGCAGGTCGTCGCGGGCGGCGGCCAGCGCATCGATCGAGTCGACCTGCCAGGCGAGGTGGTAGAGGCCGACCGAGCCGCGCGGCGGGCTGGGCGCCTGCGGGCCGACCGCCATCAGCCCCAGGTCGTGGTGGTTGGCCGAGCCACCGGCCTTCAGGAACGCCATGACGCTGCGCTCGCGGGCCACCTCCTCGAAGCCGAAGAGATCGCGGTAGAAGGCGCAGGCGCGGTCGAGGTCGCGGACGTAGAGGACGGCGTGGTTGAGGCGGCGAACGGGGATCATGGGACACGGTCTCCTGGCTGGGTGAGGCTCGCCCGAGTCTACCCGACGGCGTACACTCGGCCCACGAATGGATGCGTTGTCGCTCGTCCAGGCCGCCATCCTGCTCGTCCTCGGCTACCTCGTCGGGTCGGTCCCGACCAGCGTCATCGTGGCGCGCCTCACCCGCGGCCCCGACCCGCGCACGGTGGGGAGCGGCCGCACCGGCGGCACCAACGCGATCCGCGCGCTCGGCTGGGGGCGCGGGCTGGCCGTCGGCTTCCTCGACGTCGCCAAGGGGCTCCTGCCGGTCCTCGTCGCGCGCTGGCTGAGCGCCGGCGCCACGGTCGAGACGCTGGTCGCTCTCGCCGCCGTCCTGGGCGCGAGCCGCTCGGTCTTCCTCGGCTTCTCGGGCGGGCGCGGGGTCGCGTCGGGGATCGGGGCGATGCTGGTCATCGACTGGCGCGTCGTGGCCCTCGCGCTGCCGGTCTTCCTCGTCGTCATCGTGGCGACGCGCTACGTCTCGCTCGGCTCGTTGCTGGCCACGGCGACCGCGGCCGCCGTGCTGGCCGGACTTGTCGCGCTCGGCGGGGCGCAGGCGGTCTACCTGCTCTACGGGATCGGGGCGGCGCTCCTGATCTGGGTCTCCCACGCCGACAACATCGACCGCCTGATCCACGGCCGCGAGCGGAAGTTCGCCATCCCCGGCCTCGACCGCCGCTGATGGACCGCCCGCGTCCGGGCCCGACCGACTCGATCGTCGACGTCGCCGGCCTGGTGGTCGGCCAGGTCGAGCTGGGCGCCTGCGAGGAGACGCCCGACGGCGCGACCGGGGTGACCGCCATCGTGGCGCCGGGAGGCGCGCTCGGAGCGGTCGACGTGCGCGGCGCGGCGCCCGCCACTCGCGAGACCGATGCCCTCTCGGCGCTGGCCTCGGGTGAGCGGACCCACGCCGTCCTCTTCGCCGGGCGAAGCGTTCACGGGCTCGACGCCGCCGGCGGCGCCGTGCGAGAGCTGGAGCGTCGGGGGATCGGCCTGCCGATCGAGGCGCCCCGCGGACGGATCCTCATCCCCATCGTCGCGGCGGCCGCCATCTTCGATCTCGCCCACGGCGACGCCGACGTTCGTCCCGACGCCGATGACGGGCGGCGGGCGATCCTGGCCGCCCTCGACGGCCCGGGCGGGCGGCCGCGCAGTGGCAACGCCGGTGCCGGCGCCGGGGCGGTCACCGGGAACGTCGCCCCGCCGCGACTCAAGGGCGGCGTCGGGCACGCCAGCCTGGTCGTCCCCGGGAGCGGGGCAACGGCCGATCTCGTCGTCGGCGCGCTGGTCGTGGTGAACAGCGCCGGGTCGCTCGTCGACCCGCTCAGTCACCGACCGTGGGCGACATGGGGCGGCTTCAACACGCCCGGCCCGGTCCCCGACTTCGAGCGGATCGGCTCGGCGCGCGGGCAGACGACACTCGCCGTCGTCGGCACCAACGCGCGCCTGGGCAAGGCGCAGCTGGCCCGCGTCGCGGCGATGGCCCACGACGGCCTGGCGCGCGCGATCCGGCCGGTCCATTCGAGCGTCGACGGCGACGCCGTCTTCGCTCTCGCCGTCCCCGAGGCGCTCGACCACCCGGGGGTCGACGCTCACCCGTGGGGCCCCGCGGCGGTCACCATCGTCGGGGCGCTCGCCGCCGACGCGGTGACGCGCGCCATCCTCGACGCGCTCGAGTCCGCCCGCCCGAGCGGCGGGTTGGAGGCGTACCGGGGCTGAGGGCGGTCGGGGCGGCGCGGCTGGGCCGGCGCGGCTGGGCCGGCAGGCCGGGATGCGGCTGGGCCGGTGGGCCGGCGCGCGGCGGCGACCCACCCGGGGCGGAGACGACCCACCCGGGGCGGAGGCCCTACCACCAGCAGTGGCATGGAATCGTTCGCCCACGCTCACAGCGTGGCGCGAACCCGGCTTCCGCTTGCCGGTTCACACGGTCGAGGCGATCCGCTTCTCGGTGCGTGTGCCGCGTTACGGTGCCCCGGCGCGGGCCGAGCCGCGACGGCGGCCGGACCACACCCGGCCACGACCTGACCTCCGGCCCTGCCGTCGCGACCCGACGCAGGCCACCATGATCCCGTGACGAACGTGGATCGAGTCGAGCGGTGGGTGCGCCTGGCCGGTGCGATCGCCGTGCTCCCGCCGCTGGTCGCCGTCTTCTGGGGGCTCGGAAAGGGGCTGCGGCGCCCGTCGGGACGCGAGACGGGACGGGCGCGGGCGTTGCTGCGGGGGCCTGTCCTCACGGTCGAGACGATCCTCTTCTTCGGTGCCTGTGCCACGCTCTGGCGTCCCGTCCGGCGCCAGCCGTCCGGTCCGCTGCGGGCGCTGGCGCTCGTCCTCGGAACCGTCCTCTACTTCCCCGGGCTCGCGCTCGTCATGTGGGGCCGCATCGCGCTCGGCGCGATGTTCAACGTCTCCAGCGGTTTCGGCGCCCGCCTCTACGCCGGGCACCGGCTGGTCAGCGGCGGGCCCTTCGCCATCGTTCGCCATCCCGTCTACCTGGGGTACCTGCTCGCCGCCGTCGGCGGTCTCCTCCTCTACCGGACCTGGACGCTCGTCCTCCTCGTGGCGATCTCCCCCGCTCTCGTGCTGCGGGCGCGCCGCGAGGAGGAAGCGCTGGCGGGGGAGTTCGGCGAGGCCTGGGAGGCGTACCGCCGGCGCGTGCCGGCGTGGCTGCCGCGGCTGCCTCAGCTCCCCGCCGAGGCTTCCCCGGCGAAGAGGTAGCGCCACAGGAGCGCCACGGCCGCCGCCCCGGCGAGCGGGCCGATCCACCAGACGTACCAGGCGTCGAAGTATCCGCCGGCGACGGCCGGGCCGAACCAGCGCGCCGGGTTGAGCGCGCCGCCGGTGAGCGGCCCGCCGAAGAGGATGCCCGCCGCCAGGGCGAGCCCGATCGCCAACCCACCGACCTTCGGCCCGCGCCGGTCGATCGCGGTGCCGTAGACGGCCAGGACCAGGACCGCCGTGGTGAGCCCCTCGATGGCGATCCCCTGCAGGTCGCTGGTGCCCGGCCCGAGCACCGGGACGCCGAGCTTCGCCGCGTTCACCGCGTCGACGGACGCGACGCCGCGGATCGCCAGGCCCGCGGCGACGGCGCCGATCAGCTGCGCGGCGACGACCGCCACGGTGCGCACCGTGCCCTGGTGCCCGCTGATCCAGAGCGCGACGCTGACCGCCGGGTTGAGCTGGCCGCCGCTGATGTGACCGAACACGCTCACCAGGACGGCCAGCACGACGCCGTGGGCCAGGGCGACGGCGACGAGCTCGGGCGTTCCCCCGGCCTGGATCGGCGCCACGATGCTGCCGATGCCGACGACGAAGAAGAGGAACGTCCCGACCGCCTCGGCGACGACCGGTCCGAGCAGCGAACGATCCATCGGCTCCTCCCTCCGGTAAGTGGACCGGCGCGCGGTTTCGGGCGCCCTACGGCCGTCCCCGCCGCAGCGCCACGACGAGCACGACGGCGGTGACGACGACCAGGACGACGATCATGGTAGGCGGCCCGCCGAAGAACGACGCGACGCCCGGGACGGCGAAGGCGAGCAGCTGCAGCGCCAGCACGGCGACGACGATGAGCGCCGCCACGAGCGCGATCCGCCGGAGCCCGACCTCGCCGTCCACCAGCGACCCCTAGGCGGGATCGGCCTCGGGCGGGATGCCGATCGGGGCGACCAGGACGCGCCCCGCCAGCGCCGCGCCGCGGCGAGTCAAGAGGCCGGTCTTCGGCCGGTGGAAGGTGATGGTGACGTCGGCCCGAACGACCGGGTCGGACGGGTCGCCGCTGGAGAGGTCGATGGCGGTCGGGGTATCGACCGAGACGACCGGCACCCCGGCCGCCCGGGCGCGATGGATCAGCTCGACCGCGGCGCGGATCGGCTCCCGCAGCTCGCCGCGCACGCCGGTCCCCAGCAGGGCGTCGATGACGATCGACGCCTTCTCGATCCCGTGCCCCACGAGCGCCACCTCGTGGGCGGTCGCGGCGTGGAGCCGGGTCACGCTGGGCAGTCGCTCCAGCCGGTCCCATGCCCGCGCCGCTTCGGGGGTCCCGGGGCGCGACTCGGTGGCGACCAGGACGACCGCCACGCGCGGCGCCTCCGCTCCGCCGCTCCCGGCCCCGCCGGCGAGGAACCAGGCCGCGACCGAGCCGTCGCCGCCGTTGTTGCCGGGCCCGGCAAGGACGAGGATCGGGCCGCTCCCCCAGCGGTCCGCCTGGAGCAGGAGCGCCCGGACGGCCGCGGCGACCGCCGCCCCGGCGTGGGTCATCAGGCTCCAGCCCGAGACGCCCAGCCGCTGGGCGCGGTGGTCGGCGCCGCGCATCGCCTCGGCCGTCATCGGCGACGCGCTCATCGCCTCGCGCCAGCGCGCGGCGAGCGCGTCGAGATCAAGCGCGCCCTCACGCAGAGCTGCGTCGTCGGCGGGCAGCGGCACGGATCCCATGAGGCTAGCCTGACACGGCCCCCGCGGGGGAGGTCGGCAGCCGCGCACGACCCAGGCCGTCCAGCTCGACCAGACCCTCGGCCGCGAGCCGGCGGAGCGCGACGGCGACCCGTGCCGACGGGTGGTCGCCCAGCGGCTCACCGAAGGCGAGATAGGTGCCGTCGGGCGCGGCGCGGAGGCGCTCGACGATCCGCCCGCGGAGCCATCGGGTCGTGGCCGGGTACGGCTCGGCAACGCCGACGCGCGCCCGTACGCGCGCACGCGCCGGCCCCGGGCTCGCGCCGATGAGCTGCCCGGCCGAGGCGCAGAGCGACCGGACCGGGCACTCGCCGCAGCGGGGCACCCGCGGGCGGCAGAGCGCGGCGCCCAGGTCCATCAGCGCGTGCGTCCAGTCCGCGGGACGGCGGGGATCGACGAGCCCGTCGGCGATCCGCTGGATCGTCCGTGGCGGCGGGGCGGTCGCCGGGCCGACCAACCGCGAGACGACGCGGCGAACGTTCGTGTCGACCGCCGCCACCGGCACGCCGAAGGCGATCGCGGCGACCGCCCGGGCCGTGTACGGCCCGACGCCGGGGAGCGCCTCGAGCGCGGCGACGTCGCCGGGGAGCCGCCCGCCGTGGCGCTCGACGACGGCACGCGCCGCCCGCCCAAGGTCAAGTGCCCGCCGGTTGTAGCCGAGCCCCGCCCAGGCGCGCAGCACGTCCGCGGGGGAGGCGGCCGCCAGGTCGGCCAGGGCCGGGAAGCGGGAGACAAAGGCGCGCCAGGCGGGCTCGACGCGGGCGACCTGCGTCTGCTGCAGCATCACCTCGCTGACAAGGACGGCGTACGGGTCGGTCGAGCCGCGGAAGGCGAGCGGGCGGCCCCGCCGGTCGAACCATCGCAGGACGGCGCGCCGGACGGCGCGGACGGCGGTCGGGTCGGCGGGCTCCACGGCGGCGAGCGTAGCATCGGCGGCGTGAGGGAACCGCGCGCGCACCCTGGGACGTCTCGGCAGCGACCGATGCGCAGGACGATCTTCCTCGTCGCGATCCTCGCCTGGCTCCTCCCGGCGGCGGCTCCGTTGCGTGCCCTAAGCTGCATGGAACTCCCGCCCAACGCGGCCGAGAAGGCGATCACGGGCGAGCCGGCCAACGGCGTCACCTGGGACACGGTCTTCATCGGCACCGTGGTCAACGCTCCACGCGACCCCAACGGCGGGATGCCGGGCGCGATCGCGATCCGGGCCGAGGTCTTCCTCCGCGGCCAGGCCGAGGAGACCGTGCGACTGGGTGAGGGCGACGCCGTGTGGACGTCGATCAACGAGGTCGGCCGCCGCTACCTCGTCGTCGGCATCCGCCAGGACGACGGCACCCTCTCCACGCTCTGCGGCCCGAGCCGGCTGATCGCCGACGACGCGGACGCCCGATACCTCATCTCGCTCGCCGCTTCGCCCGTCTACCTCGACGGCTCCGGGCCCTCGCCGTCGCCCACCGGCGGCGCCGGGTCGGCGGACCTGCTTTCGCCCGCGCTCATCGTGCTCGTGGCGGTCGGTGCAGTGGCCGGCGCGGTCGTCGCCTCTGCCCTCTTTGGGAACCGCAGGACCGCCGCCTGACGGCGGATCCACCCGACGACCTCGCCGAGCACCTGCTCGCCCTCCGGCTCGTTGAAGAGCTCGTGGCGGAGCGCCGGGTAGACGACCCGTTCCACGACAGGGAGCTCGGCCATCGGGGCGCTCGCTTCGGGCGGCACGATCGTGTCCTGGCCGCCCTGGATGACGAGCGTCGGGACCGCCAGCCGCCGCCACGCCCGAACGAGTGACCGAGCAGGACGGTCGGGATCCCGCTCGAGCGGATCGCCTCGAGCGCACGGTCCATGTCGTCCAGGTAGACCCCCCAGCGCCCCACCCAGGCGCGCCGCCCGCCCGATCTCCCGAAGCCGCGAAGGTCGAGGGCGTGCGTGTCGATGCCGGCACGCGCGAGGACGGCACCCGCCCGCTCGTACCGGCCGCTGTACTCGGCCAGGCCGTGGACAATCAGGAGGGTCGCCCAGGGCTCGCCCGCCGGCGGCCAGTGGCGCCCGGCGAGGGGGAGTCCGTCGGCGGCGGCGAGCGAGATGACGACGCTCATGGGCGGTCCAGCATCCGGCGGCAGAGCTCGGCCTGCTCGCGGGCATCGTCGAGCGCGTGGTGACTGTGCCGGACGGGCGTCGGATAGCGCTCGCGGACGGCGCCGCGGACCGTCTGGCGCCACTCGGTCACCTCGGGCAGGTGCCGGCCCAGGTAAAGCGCCTTGAGGTCGAGGCCGCTGACGCCGAACGGGTTGGAGCCGTGGAACCGGTGGAAGTAGTCGGCGACCCACATCCAGTCGTAGGTCGCGTTAAAGGCGACGAAGACCGGCGTCGCTCCGTCGCACTCCCGTTCGATCCAGTGCGCGAAAGCTCGCATGGCGGCGGGCGGCGAGGCGCCGTGCTCGGCCAGATGCGCGCGGGAGATCCCGTGGACGCGCTCCTCCTCGGTGCCCCAGGGCATGCCGGGGATCTCCTGGAGCTCGACGTAGAAGCTCGCTTCGGGACGATCGACCGGGCAGGCGCCGATGGCGACGAGGCTGCCGGTGCCCGGGGTCGGGCCCGACGCCTCGACGTCGACGCTGATCCACGCCTCACCACCGTGTCGCGGCATCCGCGCATGGTACGGCAACGTGGCGCACACTCTGGGCGGCAGGTGCAGCGGAGGTCGGTCGAGATGGCCAGGACGAAGAGGCGGATGCGGAGGAGCGACGACGCGATCGCCGGCATCATGGAGTCGGCGCGTCGGCTGGGTGTCGAGGTCGACGAGACGGAGGCGGCGCGCTGGCTCGCCACGATGGCCCGCGAGGCGGCGGGCGGCGACGTCGTCGTCGACGTGGACTCGGGTGTCTACGGCCACCGCGTCACCATGCTCGACTTCACACCGGCCGAGCTGGCGCGCTTCCGCGAGATCGGGGAGATCGTCGGCTTCGACGATCGCCCGGGGCAGGTGCTCACCGCGCTCGCCCTCTCCGGGTCGGCGGCGCAGAGCAAGATCCAGAGCTACCCTGGCGACTGCGACTACTTCGAGCGCGTCCACATCATGGCGCCGACGCGCGACGAGGCGTGCCGCATCCTGGCCGAGGTGATCCGCGAGAAGGCCCTGGCCACGACCGTGGGGCCGACGCACCGGCTGTGGGAGGTGAAGTTCGGCTCGTACCCCTTCGACGGGACGCGCGCCGGGAAGCCGGTGAAGGCCGGCGGGCCGATCAGCTGGACGGCCGAGGAGGTCGGGACCGGCCGGGTCGAGCTCGAGCGCCCCGACGGCTCGGCGGCCACGCTCACTTGGGAGGACGCCTCGGCCGAGCCGGGCTGGTGCAAGCTCGACTGGGTCGTCGCCGACCCGGTCCGCCGTCGCCTGGCCAACGCCTCGAACATGCTCGACGTCACCTGGGAGGCGCCCGACGGCGCGATCACGCCGCTCGACGGCTTCATCGACCCGTACTTCCAGGAGGTCTACCTCGAGGCCGACTCGATGCCGGTCTTCTCGAAGCTGGTCAAGCAGCTCTCCGCCGACGCCGTCGACGAGTACGTCGAGCAGCTCGAGCACGAGGTCTGGAAGTACACGGTCAAGGAGCGCAACTACGGCAAGGCGGCGCGGCGGATGTACAACATCTTCCGGCTCACCGGCCGCTACCCCGAGGCGGCCTACCTGCGCGAGCTCTTCGACGAGCCGACGACCGTCCTCTACCAGGTCGCCGCCCTGGTGCGCACGCTCGACGAGGCGGCCCGCCCCGGCGCCGAGTTCGACACCGAGGCGATGCTCGCCCAGGCCGACGAGCTGATCGTCTCGGCGATCCAGGCGTTGGAGGGACAGAAGGAGGTGGAGATGGTCCGCCACCTGCTCCGCGTGCGCGACAGCCTCGCCCGTTCCGGCGCCGCGGCCGCCCGCTCGGAGGACGTCCGGGAGGTCACCTCGGCCGCCCTGGATGCGGTCAACACCTACTTCTACGAGCGGCTCGTCGCGTTGCCGGCGATCCGCTCCTACCTCGACGGGATCGCCGCCTCGGGCGGATAGCGCCGGGCGTCGGTTCTCCGCGACGGGATCGCGGGCCGACGCGGCACGGCGGTCGGAGGCGGGGGAAGGAGCGCCGGCGGCTCGCGACAGCCGCCGAGCGGCCGCGCGCCGGGCAAGCCGGTCCGCCGGCTCGAGGCAGCGGCCGACCCTCGAGCGCCCGAGCCGTCCGGGATACGATCCACCGTCACCGTCGTATCCGTGACGGAGAGGGTCGCCGACCTCCGCCACGGCGTCGCCGACCGTCCGTTCGACCGTCGTCGGCGGCACCGTGCTCTCGGCCGCGAGCTCGATCCCGCATCCGGCGGTCGAGCCCGACGCCTCTTGACAGCGCGCGCACCATAGGCGTCGTCGGGAGGCGGGGGCTCGGGGGAGAGGGATGGGATTCGATGCAGGGAGTGGGGCTGGGCGCGACGCCGTTCCGCGCCGAGATCCGGGCGCTCTTCACGGTGGCGATGGCCGTCTTCGTGGTGACGGTCGTCATCGGCATCCTCAACGGTCTCGACCTGGTCTCGTTCGACCGGGCCGACCTCTTCGGCGGCAACACGCTGATGACCCATGTCCACGCCGGCACGCTGGGCTGGATCACGCTCTCGGTCTTCGCGGCCTGCCTCTGGCTCTTCGGCGAGAGCGCGGGCGCCGCGGGAAGCTGGGTCCGTCCGCTCGCGTGGCTGTCGGGGGTCGGGATCCCGCTCTACGTCGCCGCCTTCTACGCCGGCGTCGCGGTCGATCTCAACGTCGTCTACCCGCTCCGGGCGATCACCGGCACGGTCGTCCTCGCGGCCATGCTCGGGTTCCTCTGGTGGTGCTGGCGGGCGAGCCGGGGGGCCCCCATGACGACGGCGCGGTTCGCCTTCCTGGGCGGCCTCGTGACGGTGGTGATCGGGGCGATCTTCGGGGTGCTCCTCCAGGTCCAGTACGCGACCAAGGGCACGCTCTTCCCGGGAGGCGTCGACCCGATCGGCGCCCACGTCACGGCGATGGCCTTCAGCTACCTGGTCCTGGTCGGCATGGGGATCGCGGAGTGGCGCCTGATGCCCGGCGCCACCTTCACGCGCTGGGCGGCCGCCCAGGTGGTGCTCCTCTTCCTGGGGGGCCTGATCCTGGTGGTGGCCAGCCTGATCGGCATGCTCCAGCTCGCGGGGCTCAACCTGCTCTTCGAGGTCGCCGCCACGGTCATCTTCGTGGCGCGGCTCTGGCCGGCGATCGCCCGCGCCGCCTGGCTCGCGGCGGGGAGCGCCCGGCACTTCGCCGCCAGCGCGATCTTCGTGCCGATCGACATCCTGATCCTGGCCTATCTGCTCGTCGTCTACGTGATCATGGCTGAGCCGACCGAGGGTGGCGGCGGGCCCGACCTGGCATCGATCCCGGCCTGGCTCATCTTCGCCCTCGACCACGCCGTCTTCATCGGCGTCTTGACCAACGCCATCTTCGGGCTCTTCGGCGAGGCGACCCACGGCCGGGCCGCCTTCTGGAGCTGGGCCGACCACGTCATCTTCTGGGGCGTCAACATCGGGCTGATCGGCTTCGTCGCGGGACTGGCCACGGAGACGGTCGTCCTCAAGCAGGTCTTCAGCGCGATCATGGGCGTCAGCATCTTGGTCGGCCTGCTCACCTACGCCGTGCGTTTCTGGGGCGGCCGCGAGGAAGCGACGTCGCCGGCCTGGGGCCCGTAGGACCGGGACACCCTCCTCACCGGGCCCGCCCGTGCGCCGGTCGACCGCGTATCGGTAGTACCGTTCGGAGGCACCTCCGAGACGCCGCAGCCAGCGCGCGCGTCTTCCGCGAAGGTCATCGCGGGCCCAGGCGAACCGGCGCCGCCCGGGCTGGCGCCGTCTGCACGCCCGGTGGGAGGCGTCCCCGGGGAGCCGAGGGCTTGCCCCGCGGCCGGCAACGGTAGTACCGATACGAGGCGCCTGGCAGGGTCCAGCTCGCTCGCCGCTACCCCTCGAGCGTCTCGAAGAGCCCCGTCGCTCCCCCGCCGTACCAGAAGAGGGCGGTCCGGCCGGCGAGCCGTCCCTCGCGCGCCAGCGCCACGAGCCCGGCCAGCGCCCTGGCCGTGAAGATCGGGTCGGCCAGGATCCCCTCGGTGCGGGCCAGGAGCGCCGCCGCCTGGTCGGCCGCGGCGGAGCGGTGACCGTAGCCCGCGCCCAGCTGCGACTCGTCGACGTTCACCTCGGCGGCCCAGTCGAGCGGCTCCCCGCGGCGTGCCCGGGCAGCCGCCAGGCCCGATCGGCCGGCCAGTTCGCGCGCGAGCGACTCGACCGTCGCCCGCAGCGGCGCGGCCGGTCCGGAGACGGCGAAGCCGGCGACCCGCGTCGAAAGGCCAGCGATCCGCAGCCCCACCAGCACGCCCGCGTGCGTCCCACCGGTCGCCGTCGCCACCGCCAGCAGGTCGGGTCGCAGCCCGCGCTCGGCGAGCTGGTCGGCCAGCTCGATCCCGGCCAGCGCCTGGCCGATCGCCCCGGGCATCGCCGCCCCGCCGGGCGCGATCAGGTACGGGCGACGACCGCCGGCGCCCAGGTCCGCGGCGACCCGCTCCAGCACCGCCTCCAGCGCCGCTCGTCCGGGCGCCTCGGTGAAGTGGATCGTCGCCCCGAGCAGCTCGCTCATCAGCTGCCCCGGCCCGGGCGTCGCATGGGGTGGCCCGGCGTAGACGAGGTGCGCCGCGAGCGCGGCGCGCGCCGCGGCGGCGGCGGCGAGGCGGCAGTGGTTCGACCAGCGCCAGCCGGCGGTGACGAGCGTGTCGGCGCCCTCGGCGAGGGCGGCGCCGACGAGGAACTCGAGCCCCCGCGTCTTGTTCCCACCGAGCCCGACCGGCATCAGGTCCTCGCGCTTGACCCAGACCTCGGGGCCGCCGGCCTGTCCCGCGGCGCGGGCCAGCTCGCCCAGCGCGGCCGAGAAGCGGGGCAGGTGCTCGAGCGGCGTCGGCACGTCGATCAGGCGGAAGCGCGGGTCGGGCGGCTGCCAGTGGACGAGGTGCGGGGAGGGGGCGTGGGCGACCGCGGCGGCGCGGCGGGGATCGTCGGTCACGCTCCGATGCTACCCTGAGGCCGCAGGCTCCGTCGCGCCGCCAGGAGGAGAACCATGGGCCAGCAATTCGTCGTCCAGCTGGACAACGTGCCCGGCGCCCTCGCCACGCTCGCGGAGACGCTGGCCACGGCCGGCGTCGACCTGCGGGCCATCGGCGGCGGCGGGATCGGCGACGTCGGTCACGTCATCTTCACCACCGCCGACGACGCCACGACCCAGACGGTCCTCGACGAGGGCGGCTATCGCTACGTCATGGGCGAGGCGGTCCTGGCCGAGGTGGACGACCAGCCGGGCGGGATGGCCGCCGTGGCGCGCAGGCTGGCCGACGCGGGCGTCAACATCTACGGCCACCTCTTCATCGGCCGCTGGGGCGATCGGGCGTCGTTCTCCTTCGTCGTCTCAGACGTGGAGAAGGCCAAACAGGTCCTGGGGCGGTAGGTCCTGGCGCGGCGGCCGATCGTCGGCTGACGGGAGAGCTCCCCGGAGGGCCGGTGGTATCATCCGGCCCGGTCGCTGGCGAGTGGCCAAACGGTAAGGCACCTGACTCTGGATCAGGGGATTGAAGGTTCGAATCCTTCCTCGCCAGCCAATCTCGCGCGAGACGACCGTCGACGCAGCGTCGTGCCGGCTGCTCCGGCCGGCCCCGGGCGCTCGGAGCCGTCGGTCCCACGATGACGGCCCGCGGGGGAGAGCCTTCGGTCCGGGAGGTTGGGGCGGCACCGGACCGGAATCTGGTGACGTAGCGGATCAGCTCCGCGTCGACCGGCGAGAGGCGGGTCGGCCAACCCGTCGTGGCCAGCAGTCGACAGGCACGAGCGTTGGCGACCAGTGTCGTGGCGACCAGGGTCCCGACCTGCGAACGCCACGGCCGCTTCCACCAGCCCACGCCCGATCCCCCTGCCCTGCCAGTCGTCGGCGACGGCGACCGCCATCTCGTCGGTGCGTGGACCGAGCGGCTCGATGCACAGATGCCCGACGACCGCCGGTCGCTCCCGGCCTGACCGGCGGGCCACGGCGAGGTAGCCCTCGCGAGGACCTCGATGGCCCGTCCTCATCGCGACGTTCGCGGCCAGCCCTCTACCCCGTGCGGCAGAAGCGCGCACGGCACCCGACACCCTCGCCCATCGCGGCCGCGGACGGGGGCGAAGTGGTACCAGGAGCGCTCGCCGGCAACGTCGCGGTCCGGGTAAAGATCGCAGCCACACGAGACGCAGGCCACCCGGGCCGTCGCCCCACCGGCCGGGGTGGTGTCGTTGCCCGGGATCGGCTCCGGAGCGAGGGGTGTAGCCGCCACGCACCGAGCTCTCAGCTCATCCGCCGGCGAGGGACGCGCGAGTCGCGCGGCCGAGCTCGCCGAGCCGGCGGCACCGACGTCGTCGGACGCGAGAGCACAGGCGGCCGCATGACGAGACGCAGCCGCTGCAGCGCCCAGGCGACGTCACCTGCGACGTGTGACGGGACGCGCCGACGCTCGGCGCGCAGGACGCGCGTCGCCAGATCCGCCTCGCCCAGGCTTCCCGCCCGTTCGATGACCCGGATCGCGAACCCGGCGAGCATCGGGTTCGAGAGCCATGGCCGGACGCCGTCGATCGCCCGAGCTCCGTGGGAGGCGATGCGGTCGCGCCAGAGGATGCGACGATTGGCCGGAGCCTGTTCGGCCTCCGTCAAGAGCAGAGCGAGTTCCATACCACCTTCCCGGCTTAGCCGATCTGGCCGGCGAGACGCATCGGTCGCGGTCGGCGGGGCAGACGGAAGCCAAACGCCCAGGGGCCCCCGGTGTCCTCGCCGACGCGCCCACCCGCGCGATAGACGAGTTCGATGTGCTCGATGCGGCCTTCGTATCCGGCGAGGATCCGCTTCGGTCGCGCGAAGAGCCACGATACACCCACGCGTCTGCACCCTGGGTAGGACGTGCGCTCCCACGAGCGGAAGCGGCGGCCCGTCGAGCCTCGTGAGCGAGAGCGAAGGGACGTTCGCCAGGCGCACGTCCGTGACGCCGAACTGTTCGAGCTCCTCGATGTCGCGCGGCGGGTCTTCAACGCCCATCTCGCGGATACCATCGACCTG
>Ga0154433_1031_pt1 | contig 27813 bp, 25 predicted proteins | sample RifGroC2_FD_115937 | JGI IMG/M metagenome (GOLD analysis project Ga0154433, IMG submission 115937) | Chloroflexi bacterium GWC2_73_18 | reverse complement strand
CCGATCGGCCTCCTCGACGACCCGGTCGGCCGGGACGAAGATGAACTCGGCGTCGGGGTCCACGAAGCGACGGATCAGCCAGGGACAGGCCACGCGGTCCACCCTGACGCGTTCGCGGGTGATCCACCTCATCGTGACGTCAGGAAACGGAACGGCCCCTCCGAAGAGGGGCCATCCGGTGCTGTCCCGCTAAAGTCCGCGGTCCGGACGAGCCGGGCCGCGCTTCTGCCATGGCTGCAAGGTCATCTATCACGCCGGCTGCACCGACTACCCTTACCCTAACCTACCCATGTCCTTGCAGCTGGGGCAGCGGCTGACTGGCAGCGAGCGAATGGTAACCCGCCAGGTCGGGAATCTCAAGGGTTCTGACTGGTCGGATAGTTAATATTCCGCAACCTTACGGCGCCGCGACGGTGACGCTCGTCATCGCCACCGGGTCGAGCGCCTGGTTGTTCGGGGGGCCGGAGTTGCGGCCGACGGCGATCGCGTCGACGACCTCCATCCCCGCCGTGACGCGCCCGAAGATGACGTAGCCGCCGCTCCTGGGCAGCGTCCGTCGCAGGTCGTCGAGGCAGACGAAGAACTGGCTCCCCTGCGAGTTCGGGGCCGGCGTGCGCGCCATGGCCACCACGCCTCGCACGTAGTCGCCCACCACGGGCTCGTCCTGGATCGTGTAGCCGGGACCGCCGCGCCCGGCCCCGGTCGGGTCGCCGCCCTGGATGACGAAGCCGGGCACGATCCGGTGGAAGACCACGCCGTCGTAGTAGCCCGAGCGGGCGAGCTGGACGAAGTTGGCGGTCGCGACCGGCGCCGAATCGGTGTAGAGCTCGATAGTGAACGCGCCGAGCGCCGTCCTCACGGTGGCGGTGGTGCCGTCGCCGGCGGGCGCGCTCGGGGACGCGGGGTTCGGGGTCACGTCAGGCGCTCCGGGTGTCGGGCCGGCCGGGGAGGCCGACGGGGGCGGAGTGGACAGCGGGCCCGACGAGACCGACGGGGCGCCCGCGCAGGCGGCGAGGACGACGCCGCACGCGGCCAGCATAGCCGCGAACCGGCCCGGACGGTGGAGCGCCCACGGGTGACGCCCCGCATTCATGCCGCCGCCCTCACCGCGGCGGCGAAGTCGATCGCCCCCGCGAGGAGCGCCTCGCCCAGGATCAGCCCGGTCACCCCCGCGTCGCGCAGGCGGGGGATCGCCGCCACCTCGCTGATGCCGCCGGCGACCAGGAAGTCGGCGTCGAAGCCGCGCGCCAGCCCGGCGAGGAGCGTCGTGTCGGGCGCCGCGCCGCCGTGGGAGAGGACGAAGCGGCGGACGCCGGCCGTGACCAGCTCGCCGACGAGGCCCTCGAGCGTGGGCGCCATGGGCCGCCGCCAGGGGAACTCGCGGAGGCGCTCCGGCCGGGGGTCGAGCCCGACCGCCAGCCAGTCGCCGGCGACCGCGATCGACTCGCGCAGCGCCTCCGGTCGGTCGGCGACGGCCAGCGGCATGACGACCCGCGTCGCGCCGGCGGCGAAGGCGAGCCGGACCTGGTCGGGGCCGTCGATGCCGCCGGCGAGCTGGAGCGGCGTCGCCACCTCGGCGGCGATCCGCCCGACCGCCTCGAGGTTGACCGGGCCGCCCGCCTTCGCCCCGTCGAGGTCGACGACGTGGACGAGTGGTGCCCCCCGGTCGACGAAGTGGCGGGCGATCCGTTCGGGCCGGTCGGTGGGGGCGCCGGCCCCGGTCGCCGCGCCGGGCCAGAAGACGAGCCGCGAGCGACCGGCCTGGAGGTCGATGCTCGGGATGACCTGCACCTACACCGCCACCGCGTCGGCGGGCGCCTCCCGCATCAGCCGCCGGTGGAAGCTGATCGGCAGGCTCCCGGCGTAGAGGAGCTGGTCGTGGAACCGGCGCAACGAGAAGGCCGGGCCCAGGCGCCGCCGCTCCTCCTCGCGGAGACGCAGGATCAGCACCTTGCCGAGCAGGTAGCTCAGCTGGTAGGTGGGCGTGTAGGTGTAACGGTGGACCTCGGCCCGCGCCTGCGGTCCCTCGAAGCCGGTCTGCCCGACCAGGAAGTCGGTCGCCTCGTCCACGCCGATCTCGCCGCGATGGAGACGCACGTCGAGCACGATCCGGCAGGCCCGCCAGATCGCGTCGGTGTACATGTTGAAGCGGAAGCGCGGGGCGTCGTCGAAGCCCTCCTCGCGCATCATCTGCTCGCTGTACATCCCCCAGCCCTCGACGAACTCGGGCGCGTCGGCCAGGAAGCGAACGAGCGAGGGGTGGCGGTTCGCGCAGGAGAGCTGGAGGTGGTGTCCGGGGTAGGCCTCGTGGATGCTGGTGTTCGAGATCGAGGCGTAGCTGTGCTCGCGCATCGCCCGCGGGTCGCCATCCACCGAGGGGGTCACCACGTAGATGCCGGAGGGGTGCTCGTCGAACCTGGGCGGCTCCATGTAGGCGGCGAACGGCAGCACGTTGCGCAGGAAGTGTGGCGTCTCGCGGACCTCGATCCGCTCGTCGGGCGGGATCGTCGCCAGGTCGCGGTCGACGATGTGCCGGCGAGCCCGCCACATCGTCTCCCGGTACGCCTCCAGCGCGGCCGCGAAGTCCGGCGGCCCGTCGCTCTTGATCCGGTCGAGGACCGTCGCCTCGGAGGCGTCGGGATCGATCTCGCGCGCAGTAGCGACGCGGGCCGCCTTCAGCTCGGCGAGCTGCTGGTGCCCGATGTCCAGGATCTCGTCGGCTCCGAGCCCGTCGAAGGCGCGCCGCCCGAGCAGCTCGTCGTAGCGTTCGCGCCCGAGCGGCCAGTCGTCGACCGCGTGCCCGAGCTGCTCCCGGAGCCAGGCGGTGAACGCGTCGACGGCGGCGCCGGCCCGCCAGGCCGCCCGCTCGAGCCGCTGCTGTGCCCTCTGGTCGAGGACGCCGCGGCCGGCAGCGACGATCTCGCCGAGGAGGGCCGGCATCCCCCTGGCCGACTGGAGCTCCAGCTCGTTCCAGAGGCGGACCGGACGGGGACCGAGGCGCGTACGGTGCTCATCGAGGAGGCGCGGCACCGCCTCGAGCCTGCTCGTGAGCGAGGTCAGCCGCGCGGCGAGCGGCGCGAACTCGCGGGCGAGGACCAGGAAGAGGCCGTCGCCCATGACGTCCATGGCCGTCGAGCGGCGCTCCCAGACGCGGTGGACCTCGAGGTCGAAGAGCGCCCGGCGGACCGTCTGGATCGCCAGGTCGCGCTCGATCCGCCCGACCGCCGAACAGGTCGCCGGGTCGACCGCCTCGAAGGCGGCGAAGGAAGCGCGCTCGTCGGCGATCTCCTGTTCGACCGCCTCGCGCGTCCCCGCGTCCAGCCGATCGTCCTGGGTGTGGATGCCGAACCAGGTGGCCGTGACCGGGTGGGTCCGCGCGATCCGCCGCAGGCGCTCCTCGGCCAGGGCGGCAAGGCGAGCGTCGCCCGCCAGGGTCTCTCGCTCGCTCACGGCGCCGCCCGGCCGACGGCGGCGATCGTTCGCTCGACATCGGCCGCCTCGATGCCGTAGTGGGTGACGGCGCGGATCGTCTCGTGCGGGTACTCGACCATCAGGATCCCCTCGCCACGGAGCGACTCCAGGAAGGCGGCGCGCCGGCCGGGCGCGACGCGGAAGACGACGAAGTTCGTGCGGGCGCGGGCGGGGTCGAGGGGGATCCCCGGCTCCGGACCCCAGACCCCCGGCATGGCCGCCAGCGCCTCGGCCAGGCGGCGGGCATTGGCGTGGTCGTCGGCGAGCCGCTCGATCATGCCGGTCGGCCCGTCGCGCAGGGCGATCAGGCCCGGCGCCGCCAGCACGCCGACCTGGCGCATCCCCCCGCCGAGCAGCTTGCGGGCGCGCCGGGCGCGCCAGATGAAGTCGCGCCGCCCGACGACGACCGAGCCGACCGGGCAGGCGAGCCCCTTGGACAGGCAGAAGGTGACCGAGTCGGCCGCCTCGACCAGCTCGCGGGCGGGGACGCCGAGGGCGACCTGCGCGTTGAAGAGGCGTGCGCCGTCGACGTGGAGTGGGACGCCGCGCTCGTGGGCGATCGCCGCCACCTCCGCCGTATAGGTGGCGGTGAGCGGCTGGCCCATCGAGTGGGCGTGGGTGTTCTCGAGGGCGACGAGCCCGGTGATCGGTTCGTGCGGGTCGGAGGGGTCGCGGAAGGCGGCGGCGATGGCGGCCGGGTCCATCGTCCCGTCGGGCCGCGCCGGGATCGTGCGGGCGGACGCGCCCACGACGACGGCGTGCCCCGCCGCCTCGTCCATCACGGTGTGGCTCTCAGTCTCGGCGATGATCTCCGTGCCGCGCGCCAGGTGCGCCATCAGCGAGACGAGGTTGCCCTGGGTCCCCGAGCTGACGAAGAGCGCGGCTTCCTTGCCCAGCAGTTCGGCGGCGCGCTCCTCGAGGCGGATCACCGTCGGGTCGTCGCCGAAGACGTCGTCGCCGACCTCGGCCTCGGCCATGGCGCGGCGCATCTCGGGCGTCGGGTGGGTGACCGTGTCGGAGCGCAGGTCGATCAGTCCGGTCGGGCTGGGCATCGGGCGTCCGAGTATAGCCGCCGCTGGTCGGCCGCTGGGGAGGCAGCGGCTTGGGTCCGCAGCGGACGAGCCGACCTGCGCAAGCCGGCCCGCTGATGCAGCCGGTGCATCGTTCCGGTGATGAACACGCTCGGCGGGGTGCGGGAAGATGGGCGAATCGAGCATGGGGCCGCGCTCAGTCATCGCCGGATCGATGCATTGGTGCATCGCCTGCCCGGGGAGGCAGGCCGGCGACCCCATAGGCCACGCTGGGCCGATCGGCGGCTGCGGCGGCGGTCCCCAGGTGCTATAGTCCGGCGGCCCGCGGACCCGTGGTGTAGCGGCCCAACATGCCAGCCTGTCACGCTGGAGATCGCCGGTTCGAATCCGGTCGGGTCCGCCAGCCGCGACCACCAGAACGCCCCGGTCGTCGCCATGCGCCGGGGCGTCGTGATTCGGGCGACGGAGCCTGGCGTGGGGGCGGAACCGTGGTCATCCGCGCTCGCCGCGCCCCGCTGCGCGGCGGTGCGTCGGGTTCAGTCGCAGTCGATGACGCCCCAGGGGTCCACCGCCCGCGGCCATCGCTCGCGCGCCCCGCCGAGCCGGAGGTAGACCGCCGCGTCGAGTTCGGATGGGCTGATCCAGAGCTCGACGTTGCCATTGGTCCAGCCCGTGTAGAGGAGGTCGCTCGGCGCCGTCGTCTCGCCGCGCCACGGCTCGGCGATCCAGCCGTGGGCGAGGAACTCCCCCTGCGGATCGCGGACGTACTCCCAGCGCAGGAGCGGATCGATGGGCATCCCCAGCGGCCGGCCGATCGTGAGCACGGCAGCGTGTCCCTCGTCGCACGGATACCGCGTCAACAGGACGAGCTCCTGCGAGGCGATCGCTCGGCCCCGGCCGTCGGCGTCGCACCAGGCCCCGGTCACATCCTCGTCGAAGAGCGAGCCGGCCTCGGACTGGAGCCCATCGCACGGTCGGGCGGCCGCCACGGAGGTCGGCAGCGTGAGCCAGCGGCGGTAGTCGGCTGACACCTGACCTAGGCCATCGACGAGCCAGCGGCCCGACCGGACCGAGACGCATGATCAGATTGTGGGCGCTCGTCAAATGCGACCGACGGCTGGATGCCGGTGGGCGCTTGGCCACGGCCATGGTCCGAGTGGCCGTTGACAGGGGACTCGCGGGCGCGCTCACTGCGGGCGTCGGGGCCGCGTGGGCGACAGGCACCGACGGGCGTCACGCGATGTGGTGGGTATCAGAGGTGGGACAAGCGATGCTTGCGATCGGCTGCCCGGCCGAGGATCGGCGGCCTCGAGCGCGGGGCGCTTCGCTCGTCGCCTCCCTCGTCGCCGCCCTGCTCGCCGCCCTCCTTGCCGACGCGCTGCTGGCGACCTCCGTCCTGGGCAGCGCGGTCTCCCCCGCCGAAGGGCAGGGGATCGCGAGCGTCGTCCGCCTGGCCGCCGGCGGCGGCCACACCTGCGCCCTCCGCGCCAACGGCTCGATCAGGTGCTGGGGCGCCAACTACTCCGGCCAGCTCGGCGACGGCACGACGACCGATCGCCACGCCCCGGTCGCTGTCGCGGGCCTCTCCGGTGCGGTGGCGATCGCGACCGGCTTCCACCATGCGTGCGCCCTCCTGCCGGGCGGCACGGCCAGGTGCTGGGGGCACAACTATTACGGCCAGCTCGGTGACGGCACGACGACCGAGCGCCACACCCCGGCGACCGTGTCGGGCCTGTCGAACGCGGCGGCGATCTCCGCCGGCGGCCTGCACACCTGCGCCGTCCGCGCCAACGGTACGGTCAGGTGCTGGGGGCACAACCACTACGGCCAGCTCGGCGACGGCACCACGAACGATCGCCACAGCCCGGTCGTCGTGGTGGGCCTCGTCAACGTGGTGGCGATCGCCGCCGGCGCCGACCACAGCTGCGCCCTCCGTGCGGGCGGCACGGCCACGTACTGGGGGGATAACGTCAGCGGCCGGCTCGGCGACGGGACAACGGCCGATCGACACGCCCCGGCCGAGGTTTCGGGGGTCTCCGGCGCGGTGGCGATCGTCGCCGGCTCCGCCCACAGCTGCGCCCCGCGCGCGGGCGGCACCGCCAGGTGCTGGGGCAGCAACGGCTCCGGCCAGCTCGGCGACGGGACGACCACGAACCGCCTGACGCCGGTGATCGTGGTGGGGCTGTAGCCTCAGCCTGCGGCCTCAGCGCAGCCCGGCGAAGAGGTCGTCCTCGGGGATGCGGGCGCCGATCCGGGACTCGCGCAGGGTGTACTCCTCGGCGGGGGCGAACTCGCGCCACTCCTCGACGGTGAGGGCGCGGAAGGGGTGGTCGGCCGCGATCTGGCTGACGTGCTCGGCCAGGGCGCGCAACTTCATCTCGAGGAAGTCGCCCACGTCGACGCTCGTGGTGATCGGGCCGGTGTGGCGCTCCATCTCGATGAGCCAGGTCTCCCGCTCGGCGCGCTGCTCGGGCGTCTCGTCGTCGGGCGCTACCCACCAGGGACGGAAACCGCGCTCGAGGAGACGCGCGATCACTCGCTCTCGCCCGCGCAGGGTGAAGGCGGTCTCGTAGAGCTTCGCCGGCGTCCACGGCTCGGCCGTGTCGGGCCCCGACAGCTGCTCGGGGTACCGTGCCGGGTCGCCGGCACGCTCGAAGGCGGCCACCGCCACGCGATGGGCGCCGATGTGATCGGGATGGCCGTAGCCGCCGAAGGCGTTGTAGGTCGTGACGACGTCGGGGCGGTAGCGGCGGACCAGGCGGACGAGCCGGCCGGCCGCCTCGTCCGGGTCGGCCCGCCAGAAGGAATCGGGCGCGTCGTTCTCCGGCCGACCCATCATCCCCGAGTCACGGTAGCCCAGGAAGGCGTGCTCGCGGACGCCGAGGACGGCCAGCGCGCGGGCCAGCTCGGCCGCCCGGATCACGCCGAGGCGGGCGCGGTTCTCGGGCGTGTCCATCCCGGGGACGACGATCTCGCCGTGCTCGCCGCCGGTGCAGGTGACGACGACGACCCGGACCCCCTCGGCGGCGTAGCGGGCGAGCGTGCCGCCGGTCCCCACGCTCTCGTCGTCGGGGTGGGCGTGCACGGCCATCAGCGTGAGGGGCGTCGTCATGGTGGCGCGCTATGGTAGCGCCATGGCGGCCCCGCCCACGTCCACCGACGCAACCGTCGCGATCGAGACGCGTGCGCTCACCAAGCGCTTCGGCGGCATCCTAGCCCTCGATGGCCTGACCATGGGCGTTCCGCGCGGCGAGACCTTCGGTTTCCTGGGGCCGAACGGAGCGGGCAAGACGACGGCCGTCAAGCTCCTGCTCGGTCTCGTGCCGCCGTCAGGCGGGGAGGCTCGGCTGCTCGGCCGGTCGATCGGCGACCGCGAGACGCGCCGCCGGGTCGGCTACCTGCCCGAGCACTTCCGCTACCAGGGCTGGCTGTCCGGGCGCGAGGTGCTGGCGCTCCACTGCGAGCTGGCCGGCCTGCCGCGCGCGTCGTGGGCGGCCGAGATCGATCGCGCGCTGGCGATCGTCGGTCTCGACGGCCGCGGCGACGACCGCGTCGCCGGCTACTCCAAGGGGATGCAGCAGCGGCTCGGTGTGGCCGTGGCCCTGCTCGGTCGGCCGGAGCTCGTCTTCCTCGACGAGCCGACGTCGGCGCTCGACCCGGTCGGCCGTGCCGAGATGCGCGAGATCATCCGCGACCTCCGCGCGGGCGGTACGACCGTCTTCCTCAACTCGCACCTGCTGACCGAGGTGGAGCAGGTCTGCGACCGGGTCGCCATCGTCGATCGCGGGCGGGTCGTGGTGATCGGCACGCTCGACGCGCTCCTGGCGGAGGGGCCGGTCCGCGTCCGGGTCAGCGGGCTCGGCGAGACCGAGCTGGCGGCGCTGGCGGCCTTCGGGTCGATCGAGCGGGAGGACGACGGGCTGGTCGTGCGCGGCCTCGACCGCGAACGGGTCCCCGCGCTCGTCGCCGAGCTGGTTCGGCTCGGCGGGCGGATCTTCGCGGTCGAGGTGCACCACCAGACGCTGGAGGACCGCTTCCGCGAGCTGGTGGAGCGACACCCGTGACCGGGAAGGCGGCGGCGTGCTGACCCTGACCATCGCCCGGCTGACGCTCCGCGAGGCGTCGCGGCGGCGCCTAGTCCGCGCGTTCCTGCTCCTCACCACGGCGGCGATCGCGCTCACCGGCTGGGGCTTCGCCGAGCTCTCCCGGATCTCCGTGCAGGGGCAGCTCGTGACGGCGGTCGAGGTGCGCCTGGTCGCGGCGCCCCTGTTGATCCTGGTCGTCTTCATGTTCAGCTTCATGCTGGTGCTCGGCGCCGGCTTCATGGCCGCGCCGGCGCTCGCCGGCGACGTCGAGTCGGGGATCGCTCTCGCGATCCTGGCCCGCCCGATCCGCCGGGCGGAGCTGGTCCTGGGGCGCTGGCTGGGGATCGGCGCGCTCGTGGCGGCCTATGCCGTCGCCGCGAGCGTCGTGGAGCTGGCCGTGGTGCAGGTGACGACGGGATACGCGCCGCCGAGCCCGGCCGAGGCGATCGGCTACCTGATCGCCGAGTCGCTCGTCCTCCTCACGCTGACGCTGCTCCTCAGCGCCCGACTCTCGGCGATGACCGCCGGGATCGTCGGCACGATCTCATTCGCGCTCGCCTGGATCGGCGGCGTCATCGGCGGGATCGGGGTCGCCTTCGGTGACGAGAGCGTGGCCGCAGTGGGGACGGCGACCCGCCTGCTCCTGCCGACCGACGGGCTCTGGCGCGGCGCGCTCTTCGCGCTCGAGCCGGGCTACATGGTCGCCGGGGCGTCGCAGGCGGGGCCGGCCCTGGCGGCGTTCCCCTTCTTCGTCCCGGCCGGCCCGGAGGTCGCGTACCTGGCCTGGTGCGCGGCCTGGGTCGCCGCGATGCTGCGCCTCACCGTCCTCGCCTTCGAGCGCCGCGAGGTCTAGGCGGCGCCGGGCGTGGCGTGATCGTCCGCTCCGGCCCCGGCGCGCGGGAGGATGGCGCGGCCGCCGCTCCGCCCATGCCCCGGCCTGATGCAGCGGTGCATCACTGGGCGCACGAACACGCTCGACCCCCCGCCGGAAAAGGCCGGAACCGGCACTGGGCCGCGCTCGTTCATCTCCCCGGTGATGCACGACTGCATCGGCCCCGGGCGAGGATCTTCACGGGGCGAGGATGGTCGCGGCGAGCAACGGCCCCGGGCGAGCCTGGCGGCCCGGGCGACTCTATGGCCGGTCGCGCGGACCCCGCACCAGACGTGAGTTTCGTCATCGCGCCGTCATGCCACGCGGCGAGACTGGCGAGAGGCGCCATCCCCGGAAATGCGTCCCCCGGGGAGGCGCCTTGCCACCCACCGGACGCCGGCGGCGGAGATCGAAAGATGGAGCGCCGACTCGCCACCCTCGCTCTCGTTGCGGTCGCGATGGCAGCCGCCTGCACGTCCGCGGCGACGCCCGGTCCGTCGGCACAGCCACCAGCCGGGCCGACGAGCGCCGTGCCCGCGACGACGGGGACGCCCCCCGCGAGCCCGGACCCGGACGTCACGCCGACGACGGCCCCGACCGCCACTCCGGCCCTCACCGCGCCCTGGGCGACGATCGAGCTGAGCGACGTCCGCACCGGCCGGCCGTTCCGGATCGCCGACTTCGCCGGCCGGGTCGTCTTCATCGAGACGATGGCGGTCTGGTGCGTCAACTGCCGCGCCCAGCAGCGGGACGCCAGGGAGGCGCTGGCGCAGCTCCCCGACGACGTCGTCTACCTCGGGCTCGACGTCGAGCCGAGTGAGACGGCCGACCGGCTGCGCGACTACGCCGACCGGAACGGCTTCGACTGGACCTACGCGCTCGCCGGTCCCGAGATGCTGCGGGCGCTCGAGGCCGGCTTCGGCACGCTCGTCCTCAACCCGCCGGCGACGCCGATCGTGGTGATCGGGCGGGACGGCCGGGTCACGCTGACCGACTACGGCCCCAAGAGCGTCGATCGGCTCGTCGCCCTCGCCCGCGAGCACGGCGCGTAGGCGGGCGCGCACGCTCGATGGAGGTCCTGGTCGTCCCCTTCCTGGCCGGGCTCGGCTCGGCCGCCTCGCCCTGCCTGTTGCCGCTCTACCCGGGGTTCCTCGCCTACCTGTCGGGCTCGGGATCGGCGCTCGAGGGCCGCCGCGCCGCCTGGGCGCTCGGTTTCCTGGTCCTGGGCGGCGTGTTGACCGCGATGCTGGCGGTCGGGCTCCTCCTCGCCGCGATCGGAGCGAGCACCGGCGGGTTGGTCGGCTACCTGGTCCCCGTCGTCGACCTGCCGCTGATCGCGATCGGCTTCGCCCTCCTCGCCGATCGCAACCCCTTCGCGGGCCTCCCCCAGGCGCGGGTCCCGGTCGCCAGCAACCCCTACGCCAGCGCCTACCTCTACGGCCTCGCCCTCGGGCCCGTCGCGCTCCCCTGCGCCGGCCCGTTCCTGGTCGCCATCTTCGCCATCTCGGTGGGGATCGCGGATGCCCTGCCGCGCGTCCTCACCTTCGTCGTCTACGGGCTTGGCTTCGGCCTGCCGCTCCTCCTCCTCTCCCTCGTTGCCGGCTCGCGGCGGCAGTGGTTCGCCCTCCAGGTCGCGCGCCGGCACACGCTGGTCAACCGGGTCGCGGGCGTCGTCCTCCTCTTCGTTGCCCTGCGCGACCTCTGGCTCAACTCCGACCTGATCGCATCGACGTTCAAGCCGTAGTCGGGCCCGTCGCGCGAGGCGCGCCGGGCGCTCTCGGGGGCGCACAATGCCGACAGATCGAGCTTCGCCCCGTGCCATGAGGAGGTGCCCGCCATGGCCATCGACACGACCGTCACGCGCTCTCGTCGGGCGCTCCTCGCCGCCGCCGGTGGCGGCCTCGCCGCGCTCGCCGCCCGCGCGCTCGGGGCGCCGACGGTGACGCGTGCCGCCGACGGCGCCATCGTCAAGGTGGGCGGCAGCTTCACGGGGACGTCGACGACGCGCATCTCGGACCACGCCAACCCCGCGACGGTCTTCTGGGCCGACACCGTCGAGGGTCTCGGCATCCTCGGGACGAGCGAGACCGGCAACGGGGTCGTCGGCGACAGCGTGGCGGGGGCCGGCGTGTTCGGCCATTCCAGCGAGCACGCCGGGGTCGAGGGATCGTGCGAGGGGAGCGCCGGCGTCCTCGGGCACACGATCGAGGGCACCGGGGTTTTCGGTTACAGCGGCAGCCCGGTCACCGTGCCGGCCATCCCGGCCAAGACCGGTGTCTATGGCCGGGCCACCCAGGACGGCGGCTCGCGCGGCGTCCACGGCTACTCGACCGCCGGGCGCGGCGTCTACGGGCAGGCGACGAGCGGCTGGGGCGTCTACGGCTACGCCGGTTCGGGGGTCGGCGGCCACTTCGCCGCCGGGTCCACGGGCACGGCCCTCCGGGTGGATGGGCGCGTCCGTTTCAGCACCGCCGGGTCGGCCACCATCCCCGCCGGCGCCTACAGCGTGCCGGTGACGCCGGGCCTCGACCTGACAGCCTCGTCCCTCGTCCTGGCCACGCTCCAGGCGAACGGGGGCGGCAGCTGCGCGGTGGAGCGCGTGGAGATCGACACCGCGGCCAACACCTTCCGCGTCCACGTCACCGCGCCGCCGACGGTGGCCGTGCGGGTGGCCTGGTTCGTCATCGGGTAGGAGGCGGGCCGGGGATCGGGCGCGTGCCACTCCGAGTGGCAGGGGTGGCCCCTTCCCCTCGTGACAAGGCCGCCGAAGTGCGACCCGGGGCATCGGTCCAAGCGTGCCGGTCCCGGGTCTTGCCACTCGGAGTGGCAGACGCGCTTGGGCCCCGGGAGGCGGCGGCCGGGGAGCGGCGGCCGGGGCGGCGCCGGGCGTCCCGGCGGCGCACAATGGGCGCCGGGGTGGTCCAGCCCGGGGCGTCGCCGCGGGTGCCGCGTGAACATGGCGAGGCGCACGGCCTGGCGTCCAGATGACGATGGATAGGAGGTCCCGCGATGCCGATCGATACCGCCGCTCCCCGTTCCCGTCGCCACCTGCTCGCCGCTGCCGCCGGAGGCCTGGCCGCGCTCGCCGCCCAGGCGTTCGGCCGGCCGCTCCCGGCCCGTGCCGTGGATGGCGATTACGTCCGGGTCGGCTGGGCCCGCACCGGCACGGCGACCACGTCGATCGCCAACACCACCGACGACAGTGTCGTCTTCCAGGCGACGAGCACCGCCGGCGGCATCGCCGTCGTCGGGAACAGCACCAGCTACTTCGGGGTGCAGGGCGTCAGCACCTCGTCGATCGGCGTCGACGGCCAGAGCGACACCTGGTACGGCGTCCGCGGCGTGAGTGGCACCCAGACCGGTGTCTACGGCTACAGCGAGGCGCCCGACGAGGCGGCCACCGTCGGCCACAACAACGGCGAGAGCACCGGCGTCCTGGGCTTCAGCGGGATCCCCTGGACCACGCTTCCGGCCGCCCCGGCCAAGACCGGTGTCTACGGCTACGCGCACCAGGACGGCGCCGCGCGCGGCGTCTGGGGACGGAGCGCCGCCGGGCAGGGTGTACGCGGCCAGGCGACATCGGGGACCGGGGGCTATTTCACCGCCACGACCGGCGTCGCCCTCCAGACGAGCGGCAGGGTCCGCTTCGGCGGGGCGGCCGGCCTCGCCACGATCGCCTCGGGCTCGGCCAGCAAGGTCGTGACACCGGGCGTGCCGATCGCGGCCGACTCCAAGGTGCTGGCCACGATGCAGACGAGCGCCGGTGGCACGAGGACGATCCACCGCGTCGTGCGCGACCCTGCCGCCGGCCATTTCACCATCTACCTGACCGCGGCCGCGACCCAGGACTGCACCGTCGCCTGGTTCGTCGTCAGCTGAACCCCGCGGAGGGTAACGCTCGGGGCGCGGGCCGCGCGAGAGCGCGCCAGGTGAGGAGGCGGTCGCGATGACGGTAACGAGCGCGGACGGATTGATCGGCCGTGGTGCGGGCGAGCTCGCCAGGTTGGTCCGGGGCGGGGAGGTGTCCGCGCGCGAGCTGGTGGACGCCCATGTCCGGCGGATCGAGGAGGTGAACCCGCGCCTCAACGCGGTCGTCGTCCCGCTCTTCGAGCAGGCGCGCGAGGCGGCCGCCGCGGGAGACGAGGCGCGCACCCGCGGCGCCCCGCTCGGGCCGCTCCACGGGGTCCCGGTCACGATCAAGGAGCAGCTGCGGGTCACCGGCACGCCGACGAGCCTCGGGCTGCGCGGGCAGGCCGGCTGGCGTGCGAGCGACGAGGGGCCACTCGTGACCCGGCTGCGCCGGGCCGGGGCGATCATCCTGGGCAAGACGAACGTCTCGCAGACGCTCATCTTCCATGAGGCGGACAACCCGGAAGAGGCGTTCCGGCGGTCGCCAGACTACCCGGCGAACCCGCCGGTCGGGAGCTGAGGAGGAGATGACCGATGGCCTGGTTCCGATCCCGCGACGGCGCGATCCTGCTCTCGGCCGTCGCCTTCCTGGCGTTCATCGAGCGCGCGTTCCTCGACTGGCGCTTCGTCTTCGCCGAGTTCGTCCCGGACACCGACATCGCGACGACGGCCCTGGCGATGGGGTTCTACGTGGCGGTCAGCGGGACCTGGCTCTGGGCGCTCGCCGCCGCGGCACGCGGGGGTCGCGGGGGGATCGTCGCCCTCCTCGTCCTGTCGCTGCTCCTCCTCGTCGGGTTGGGGATCGGGACGCTGGTCTCCTTCTGCCCGTCGGTCTGCCAGACCGCCTGGCCGCTCGGCGAGCTCTCCAACTGGGCCGGCCTCGTCATCGGCCTCCTCGCCGCGGCGGCGACCGGCCTCCAACTCCGCGGCCCCCGGTAGCAGCGAGGGTCGCCCGAGTCCTCCTCGGCCAGGCCCGCCGGGGATCGGGAGCGTGGCACCGCCAGTGGCCGCGGCGGCCGCTTCCCCTCGTGAGGAGGCCGCCGAAGTGCGACCCGCGCCGGCGGTCCACGTGCGCTGATCCTGGATCCTGCCACCGCGAGTGGTGGACGGGCCCCGGGGACCGTCCGGAGGGGCGGCGAGCGTCTCGTTTGGCGGGGCTCGCCGATCCGCGGCGCGGTGGGCTGCCGTAGACTGGCGCACCGCACGATGGGAGCCCGATGACGACCGACCCGGCCGACCCGCCCGCCGCCGGCGCCGACCCGGTCGACTCGGCGACGCGGTCCGGCCCGCTGGCGGGCGTCGTCGTGGCCGACCTTTCGACCGTCCTCGCCGGCCCCTACTGCACCATGCTCCTCGGCGATCTCGGCGCCGACGTCGTCAAGGTCGAGCCGCCCGAGGGCGACGCGACGCGCACCTGGGGGCCGCCCTGGGTCACCAACATCGATGGCAGCCGCGGCGATGCCGCCTACTACTTCGCCATCAACCGCAACAAGCGGGCGATGCGCGTCGATCTCAAGACGCCGGCCGGGCGCGACGTCGTCGCCCGCCTGCTTGCCCGGGCCGACGTGCTGGTGGAGAACTACCGGGTCGGCGGCCTGGCGCGCCTCGGCTTCCCCGACGCGGAGCTGGAGCGGATCAACCCGCACCTCGTCCATCTCGCCATCAGCGGCTACGGTCCCGACGGTCCGCGCCGCGACGAGCCCGGCTACGACTTCATCATCCAGGCGGTCGCCGGCCTCATGTCGATCACCGGCGCTCCCGACGAGACGGGCGGCGAGCCGACCAAGGTCGGGGTCGCCATCGCCGATCTCACGACCGGGATGCTCGGGGCGGTGGCGGTCCTGGCGGCGCTGGCGGGGCGGGAGCGCGCCGGGTCGCCGGCGGAGGGGCGCGGCCAGCGGATCGACATCTCGCTCCTCGAGGCGACGATCTCCTGGCTTGCCAACCAGGCCCAGAACTTCTTCGCCACCGGGGTGCCGCCGGGGCGGCGCGGCAACCGGCACCCCAACATCACCCCCTACGAGACGTTCCGCACCGCCGACGGGACGATCGCCGTGGGGGTCGGGTCGGAGCGGCAGTGGCCGCGCTTCTGCGCGGCGCTCGGGCTCGCCGGCCTGGCCGAGGATCACCGCTTCCGCACCAACGGCGACCGCGTCACCCACCGGGGCGAGCTGCGCGCCCTCCTGGACGCCCGGTTCGCCGAGCGGACGACGGCCGACTGGCTCGCCCGGCTGGCGGCCGCGGACGTGCCGGTGGGGCCGATCAACGACCTGGCCGCCGTCTTCGCCGACCCGCAGGTCCTCGCCCGGCGGATGGTCGAGACGGTCGAGCACCCCACCGCCGGGCCGATCCGCCTCACCGGCATCCCCTTCAAGCTCTCCGCCACCCCGGCCGCCATCCGCCTGCCGCCGCCGCTCCTCGGCGAGCAGACCGAGGAGCTGCTCGCCGGGCTCGGCTACGCGCCCGACGAGATCGCCCGCCTCCGCGCCGATGGGGTCGTCTGAGCCGCCTTTCAAGATGTGAACGGCGTCGCCTCGGCGATCAGCGCCTCGCCCTGGCCCTCGGTTCAGCGGCGCCGACGCGGCTCACGGGCGGCCGATGCGGCCAGCATGACGGCCAGGGCGATCACGAGCACCAGCGTGAGGAGGGCGGCCGGTGGGGCGTTCGACGCGTCCGCCAGGCCGGGACGGTCGGTCGGCGGGAGGGTGTCGCGCGTGCCGCCCTCGCCGGCGCCGGCCTGACCCTCGTCGTCCGACTCACCACCGGTCGTCCCGCCGGTGCCGGCCCCGTCGTCGGTCGCGCCGGGCTCCGGTCGAGGCGTTCCGACCGCGCCGCAGGCGCCCGACCCCTGAGTCTCGAGCACGAGCTCGACCGGTTCGAGCGGCATCGCCTCCGCAAGGGCCAGTTTCCGCCAGATCGTGCCGACGTCCTCCGTCGTCTCGGTGCAGCCCTCGGGCGTCGTCGTCTCCGCGCGGTTGGCCGCCACCTCGACCTGGAGGACGCTCACCGCGTCCCAGGTTCCCCACGCCTGGAGCGCGATGCTGAACGAGCCGTCGGCGGCGACCTCGAAGTCGCCGCCCCACGACGCGCCATCGGCGCGCTGCTGGAGATAGCGGGCGCGGGTCACCTCGAGCCCGTGCCCCTCCGGCGACACGACGGTCCCGGTCAGCACGGGGGCTCCTTCAACCGGCGGGTCGCACTCGGACGTCCGGACGGTCTCGGGGCCCGGACCCGCGAGGTCGAGCCCGATCTCGGTCGTACCGGCGACGGCGTCGACCTCGGCCTCGGCGGTCACCAGGTAGGTGAGCAGGCAGCCCTCCACGCTGGTCGACGCCTCGGTGGAGGCGAGCGCCCGCCAGACGAACGGCCGGCCGCCCTCACCGGGGCGAGCGACCCCGTCGAAGGTCGCCTGGCCGGAGGCATCGGTCGTCGTCTCGTAGTCGGCCACGAGGGAGCCGTCCCCATGCGTGTCGACGACCGACAGCAGGACGGTGGCGCGGACGGCCGGGCTGCCGTCTTCGGCATGAACGACCGCCACGATCACCGTGGCGTCCTCGACGACGATCAGCGGCTCGATCGGCGTCGGCTCGGGCGTCGGCTCGTCGGTCGGCGTCGGCTCGCCGGTCGCGCCGGGATCGTCGGTCGGGCCCGGCTCCACCGTGCTCCCTGCGCAGCCGCCACCGACTCGCACCTCCCGGTCGACCACGACCGTGATCGGGCTCGGATCACCGCCCTCGGCCAGCGCAACGTCGGCCTGCCACTCGCCGTAGAGCCCCAGCTGGTACTCGCAGTCGCCCTCGACCTCCCTGCCGGTGAGCGGGCCGTAGACCGAGATCCGCAGGTGAGCGGGGTCCTCCTTCGTCCCCCAGGCGTAGACCGCGACCGCGAAGCTGCCGTCGTCGGCGACCTCGATCGGGAAGCCCGCGGCGGGTCCGACCAGCCCCCGGTCGGGATCGTCTGCTCCGATCTCCACCGCGTACGCCTTACGCACCTCGATCGGCGCGCCGTCGGCGCCCACGACCGTGCCGGTCAGCGTGATCATCTCGGGCGTCGGCTCCGGCGCGGGTGTCGGTTCATCGACGGCGACGGCGGGGACAGCGGCAAGGGCGAGCAGGCAGAACGTCACCGCGACGACCACGAGCGCGCGCCTGAAACGGTCCACCATCTTGCCTCTACGAGGGCGCCTCATCGAGAGGACGCTCATCCGAGGGCCCGGCGGGGCATCACCCGGCCGCGAGTCTAGGCCCGCCGCGCGACGGGCACAAGGGCCGCCCGGCTCTCGCGCTAGACTCGTGCCCGACGGGCGACGGAACCGTTCGTCGGGCGCTGCACTGGAGGGTTGGCATGTCGAACGGACCTACGCCGGCTGCCGACGCCCGCGAGCGCTGGGCGCTCGTCCTGGGCGCCTCGAGCGGCTTCGGCGAGGCGACCAGCCTGGCCCTGGCGCGAGCCGGCTACCGGATCGTGGGGATCCACCTCGACTTCCGCGCCGCGCTGCAGCACGTCGAGGAGATCAAGGAGCGGATCGCCGCCGCCGGCAGCGAGGCGCTCTACATCAACATGAACGCGGCCGACGACGAGAAGCGCGCCTCCGCCATCGCCGCCATCGAGTCTCGCTTCGCCGAGCGTCGCGCCGCCGGCACCGACCCGTACCTGCGCGTGGTGATGCACTCGCTCGCCTTCGGCTCGCTCCTTCCCTTCCTCGCCGACGACCCGAAGGACGCCATCAGCCGCAGGCAGATGGAGATGACGCTCGACGTCATGGCCAACTCGCTCGTCTACTGGGTGCAGGACCTCTACCGCGCCGGGCTGATCGGGCGGGGGACGCGCATCTACGCCATGACCAGCGAGGGCTCGACCCGCGTCGTGCCCAGCTACGGCGCCGTCTCGGCCGCCAAGGCCGCCCTCGAGTCGCACTGCCGCCAGCTGGCCATGGAGCTCGCCCGCAAGGGGAGCGGCATCTGCATCAACGCGATCCGGGCGGGGGTCACCGTGACGCCCGCCCTCATGAAGATCCCCGAGCACGACCTGATCATCGAGGCCGGGGAGCGCCGCAACCCGTCGGGGCGGCTGACCACGACGCAGGACGTCGCCGCCGCCATCGTGAAGCTCTCCGAGGATGGCCTCGACTGGATGACCGGCAACGTCATCTCCATCGATGGAGGGGAGTTCGTCACCGGCTGAGGCGGCCGACCCGGCCGCCCGAACGAAGGAGCCCGATGCCCGCTCGCGTCGTCGTCGTCGGCGCCATCAACACCGACCTGGTGATCCGCGGGGTCCGCTTTCCCGAGCCCGGCGAGACCGTGGTGGGTGGCGTCTTCGAGCGCCACCATGGCGGCAAGGGCGGCAACCAGGCCGTCGCCGCATCGCGCGCCCTGCGACGGAAGCCCGCCCAACCCCGCGGCCGGGCGAAAGCGGCGGCCGCCTTCGTCGAGCGAGCCGCCTCGCTCGGGCTCAGCGAGCGGCGCGGCGACGTCGTGCTGGTGGGGGCGGTCGGGGACGACCCCTTCGGTCGCGAGGAACTGGAGGCGCTCGAGGCCGACGGCGTCAACATCTCCGAGGTGGCGATCCATCCGGGCGTGGCGACCGGCACGGCGCTCGTCCTGGTCAACGAGTCCGGTGCGAACCTGATCGCCGTGGCACCCGGCGCCAACGCGACGCTCAAGGCGAGCGAGGTCGAGGCCGCCCTGCAGCGCCACATCGGGCCCGACACGGTCGTGGTCGCCTCGCTCGAGGTCCCGGTCGATGCCGTCGTCGCCGCCGGCTGGACGGCGCGGGCGATGGGGGCGCGCTTCGTCTTGAACCCGGCGCCGTCCGGCGACATCGAGCCGGGCCTCGTGCGGCTGGCCCACTTCTTGACGCCCAACGACCTCGAGATCGGCGACCTCGTGCCGGAGCTCCTCGACCGGCCGGTCGAGGCGGCCGAGGCGCTCGTGGCGGTCGACAACGAGCTGGCCGTCGTGGTCACCCTCGGCAAGGACGGCGCGCTGCTGGCGACGCAGGGTTCGACGCGCGCGGTCAAACCGCTCAGCGTCACGGTGGTCGACTCGACCGGCGCGGGCGACGCCTTCAACGGCGCCCTCGCGGCCGCCCTCGCCGAACGGCGGCCCCTCCTCGAGGCCGTCTCCCGCGCCCGGACCGCCGGCGGCCTCGCCGTGACGCGCCCCGGCGCCCGCGAGGGCATCCCCTGGTCGGACGAAATCGACGCCACGCCCGAGCCGCGCTGAGGCGCTGAGCAGGCCGCGCCACGCGTGGGTCGGCGGCGGTCCGTAGGCGACGGTGCGCGGCAGGGGGGCGGTGGGGCGGTGACACTGCCTGTGGCGATTCGTCCGCTTCCCACGCTCGACCACGGACCGGAAGCGCCATTCCGCGGCGTGGCCACGCAGGTTCGGGGCCGATCTCACCACTACCAGAACCTGTCGCATAAACCACCACGGCGAGGTCCGTCGCAGATACGATTCACGGAGCGGGATCCACACGAGGGACGGGCGCGATGGGCTACAACTTCCGACCGGTGGAGCGCGATCAGCAGTACCTCCTCGCGCCGTCGCTGCGCGACTGGCTGCCCGGTGGCGACCTCGCCTGGGTCGTCCTCGACGCGGTCGAGCAGCTCGACCTCGGGGCCATCCGCGCGCGCTATCGGTCCGACGGCTGGGGCGCCCCCCGTATGACCCGGCGATGATGGTCGCCCTGCTGCTCTACGCCTACGCGCTGGGCGAGCGCTCGTCGCGCCAGGTCGAGAGCCGCTGCCACCGTGACATCGCGTACCGTGTCGCGGGTAGTCGCGGTTCCACAGCTCGGAGTGGTAGACCCGGCGGTGGCCGTGGTCGCGCTCGTGCGCGCCGCGGTGGGCCATGCGCGGCAGTCTGCCGCCTGCCGTCCCAATACGGTTTCGCAGGGCCTGCTCACCCGAGCAGCGCCAGGAGGACGCCGGCCGGGATCGTTTCGATCGGTCGGTCGAGGTCGACCGTCGCTCTGCTGACCATCACGCCTCGACCGAACGCCTTCATCATGCACTCGTAGTCCTTGCCAGTCGGCCGCGCGACGTACTTGACGACCACCGTCTGCAGCTCGCGGTTCTGGTCGGTGAAGGTGATCTTGCCGTCGATCCCCTGGTCGGCGCCCTTCTTCTCCATGCCGCCGACCGGCCTGGCATCGACCAGCCCGAGCGCCCACCACTGGAACTGGTAGCGACCCTCGGGCGACCGGGCGAGCTGGCGGGCGCCCTCGACCTCGGTCGGCTGGCCGACGACCGGGACCTCCTCGAGCCCGAAGGCGTCCTTCAGGCGCGCCCGCATGACGGCGATGGCGAGATAGGTGATGTCGATCCCGATCCAGCGCCGATCGAGCTTCTGGGCCGCGACAAGGGCGGTTCCGCAGCCGCAGAACGGATCGAGGACGATGTCGCCGGGGTTGGAGGACGCGGCAAGGATCCGCTCGAGCAGGGCGACGGGCTTCTGCGTGGCCCAGCCGAGCCGCTCCTTTGAGCCCGCGTGAAGCCGGATGTCGACCCAGACGTCCTGGAGAGGCACGCCCGGCTGCTCGTCGAGATAGCGCTTGTAGACGGGCATCCCCGTCTTGCGGAACTCGACACGGCCCTCGGCCAGCATCCTGTCCATGTTCGCCCGCGAATAGGCCCAGTGCCGTCCACGGTACGGGCGCATCCCGTGCCACTCGAAATCCACGTCCCCACCCGGCTTGTTCGCCGTGAGATCGCCGCGGCGGTAGCGGCGACCGGTCCCCGGCTCGACGTAGCGGTAGTTCTCCTCGACGTAGTCGTCCTCGAACGGCCCGTACTCGGGGTGCCAGGTGAAGGTGGCGCTCTTCGCGTAGAAGAGGATGACGTCGTGGCTTCGGCCGTAGCGCTTCGGGTCGTTCTTGGCGCTGAAACGCTTCCAGGTGATCTCGTTCTGGAAGTGGCGTGGCTCGAAGATCGCGTCGAGGATCAGGCGCAGGTAGTGGCTCGCCGTAGGGTCGCAGTGGAGGTAGAGCGAGCCGGTCGGCTTGAGGACCCGGTGGAGCTCGACGAGTCGGACGGCCATCTCCACCAGGTAGGCCAGCATCGGGCTCGGGTTGATGCCCTGCCGAAGCGCCGCGACAAGCGTGCTCACCTGGGCCTCGGCGTCCGGTCCCCAGTACCACGTGTCGTCGAACGCGGTGAGCTGGGCGTCCGACTGGCGGCCCGACTCGTCCTTGAAGATGACGTTGTAGTCGCGGTTCGAGTTGAAGGGTGGGTCGAGGTAGACGAGGTCGACCGACCCGTCGGGGATGTACCGGCGCAGGATCTCGAGGTTGTCGCCGTAGTAGAGGACGTTGGTCTCGAGCGCGGACATGAGGGGAGGGTAGCAGGCAGGGTCCCCGCCGCGTACGTGCCCGATAGGCCGCGGGCGGGACCGCCGAGCGGATGCCGAGCGTGTTGCGCGTGGGGCCGTACCGCCTCGTCTTCTGGGGCAACGAGGGGCCCCGCGACGATACCGCCGCGACTCGGCGCAGTCACCCCCTCTTGCGCGGCCCCCGACCGGGCTCGGGCGTTTCCGTCGGCCGTGGACGGCGTACTCCAGCGCAGCGATGCAGGCCCGGCCGACGGAGACGCCCCCGGCCGTTGGGGGGGAAACGGCGCGGGGGCGTCGGAGAGCGTACTACCGTTCGGGTTCGGCGGGGACGAGGCGTCGGAGGCCGGTCCGCGATGGTCGCGGAGTCGGGCGCCGCCGCGCCGACCACTCGGTCAGGGCGCCGGCGGGGCCACCCGCGCGTAGCCGGTCAGCTCGACGTAGCCGCGCCCGGTCGCCGGCGCGCCCCCGGCGGTCCCGCTCACCGCCACCGCGCCCTCCCAGTAGACGACGCCGGTCGTTGCCCGCGTGTCGAGCTCCTGGTCGGCGAGGAGCGGGTCGAGCCGGAGGTCGAGGCCGGCTCCCGGGATCGTCACCCGCCAACCGGAGGGGTACTCGGCGCCGCTGTGCGGGCTCCGCCAGCTCCCGGTCGGCTCGACCGTGAACGCCTCGGCCGGCAGGTTCCGGAACGAGCCGTCGGGGGCCACGAGCGTCCCGAAGGCGAGGAGGCTTTCGCCGCGCGGACCGCGCACCAGGTAGGTCGTGAGGTCGGAGCCGTCGGCCAGCTGCACGCTGAACCAGTCCCAGCCCCCCGCCCCGACCGCGATGAAGTCGCCCCACTGGTGGTCGAACCAGGCGATCCCCGTGACGGCGACCGGGTCGCCGCCGTCGAGCGCGAGGCTCCCCTCGATCAGCATCCGCGTACGCGAGTAGTAGTACGAGCCGCCGGCCGGCCCGAAGTCGACCCACCCGACGCCGCCGTGCAGCACCGGCGGCCGGTCGGTCGTCAGCGAGAGGTCGAAGGCGAAGGCGCCGCGCCGCTCGGTCGCCGAGAGATGGTCGCGTCCCTCGCGCCCCTCCATCGCCCACGGCACCGGCACCGGGACCGGGCTCGGCGCGCCGGCACCGCCCGCGGGGAGCGACGGGCTCCCACCCGGGGAGGAGCCCGCCTTCGGATCGCCGACGACCAGGGCGAAGCCGCCGCCCGGTGGCGAGCCGTCCACCTGCGGCCCGGCCTCGCCCCGCTGGTCGTAGAGGAAGCGCCCACCGGCCGCGTCGGTGAGCGCCAGATGGCTCGCCCAGGCGACGGGCAGGTCGCCGCGCTCGGCACGGAAGATGACGAACTCGAACCCGAACTCGCGCCCGTCGGCGGCGTCGAGGTGCCCCGTGTAGTACCACCACTCGGTGAGGCGGCCGTGCGGCGCCTCGTCGCGCGGGAAGACGATCGGCTGCGGGTCGGCGGACGCGATCGGGGAGGGGGCCGGGGTCGGTGTGGGCGCGCGGCTCGGCAGCGGCGCGCGGAGGATCCCGCCGTTCATGCACCCCGCGACGAGGAGCGGGGCGAGGACGAGGAGCGCCGCCCGCCGCCACGCCCTCACGCCCCCTCCTCCGCGACGTGGATGCGCTGTGCCAGGAAGCGCTCCAGCGGCGCCGGCATCCACCAGTTCCAGCGCCCCAGCAGGCGCATGGTGGCCGGCACGAGGAGCGCCCGCACGACCGTCGCGTCGAGGGCGACGGCAATCGCCACGCCGAGCCCGAGCGCCTTGATCAGGACGATGTCGGCGAAGGCGAACGAGCCGGCCACCAGCACCACGATGAGCGCGGCCGAGGTGACGATCCGCCCGCTCCGCTCCAGCCCGCGCGCCACCGCGGTCCGGTTGTCGCCGGTCCGGTCGTAGACCTCCTTCATCCGCGAGAGGAGGAAGACCTCGTAGTCCATCGACAACCCGAAGAGGACGCAGAAGAGGATGACCGGCTGGCTCGTCTCGACGTAGCCGAGCGGCGAGAAGGCGAGCACCGCCGAGAGGTTCCCCTCCTGGAAGATCCACACGAGCGCGCCGAACGAGGCGACGATGGAGAGCGTGTTCATGACCAGCGCCTTGGCCGGCAGGATCACGGACCGCAGCAACACCAGGAGCACCAGGTAGGTCGTCACCAGGATCAGCAACGCGCTGCGCGGGAAGTCGGCGCCGATCCGCGAGACGACGTCGCTCACGTCGGCCGCGCCGCCCCCCACCAGCACGGAGAAGCCCCGCGGCGGGGCGAGCGGCGACCCCGGGTCACGCAGCGCGGCCACGAGCGCCCGTCCCTCCGGCGCGTTCGAGCCCCAGTGCGTGATCACCTCGACGAAGGTGAGATCGCCGCGGGTCGTGGCGGCGACCGAGAGCTGGGCGTAGCGGTCGGGGATCGCCGCCGGGTCGGCGTAGAGGAGCCGGTACTGGAGCAGGGTGAGGCGCGGGTCGAGGTCGACGATGGAGACGACGCGCGCCACGCGGGGGTCGGCGACGAGCCGTCGGGTGTACTCGTAGAGCCGGGCCACGTTTTCCGGGGCGAGCGCCGGGCCCGGTGTCCGGACGGCGAGGAGGAGCGGGGCGAACTCGCCCTCGTCGAACTCGCGGGCGAGCAGGTCGCGGGTCGCCCGCGACGGCACCGTGGGGGGCAGGATCGTCGCGTCGGGGGAGTTGAAGCGGACCGACAGGAAAGGGGCGCCGAGGGCGAGCAGGAGCAGCAGCGTCGGCACGAAGACGGCGAGCGGCCGCCGCATCACCCAGCGGGCGAGCCGCTCCCAGGTGTGCGAGGGGCGTCCCGGGTCGACCGTCCCGCGGCGGAGCGAGAGCGCCTCGAGCCGCGGCCCGAGGATCGCCAGGAGCGCCGGCATGAGCGTCAATGCGGCGGCCACGGCGAGCCCCACCACGATCGCCCCCGCCAGCCCGACCGAGCGGAGGATCATGAACTCGAAGAGGACCAGGCCCAGCAGGCCGAGCAGCACCGTCAGCCCGCTGAAGAAGACCGCCCGCCCGGCCGTCGAGACCGTCGCCACCACGGCCGCGTCGATCGCTGCCCGGTCGAGTCGGCCGTCCGCCGTCCGACCTCCGCCGCGCGTGCCGAGTTCCTCGCGGAAGCGGGTCGTCATCAGCAGCGCGTAGTCGACCCCGAGCCCAAGCCCGAGGAGCGTCGCCAGGTTGAGGACGAAGACGCTCAAGGGCGTGACCGAGGCGAGCAGGAAGATCGCCGCCAGGGCGACGACGACGGCGCTCCCGCCGACGACGAGCGGCACGCCCGCCGCCACGACGCTGCCGAAGACGAGCAGCAACGCGAGCGCCGCCAGCGGCAGGGAGATGAGCTCGCTGCGGCGCAGGTCGCTCTCCGAGAGCGCCACGATGTCGCCGTAGAAGACGGGGCCGCCGGAGAGCTCGACGTCGATCCCGGGTTGGGGATGGAGGACCGCCCCGATGCCCGGCAGCGCATCGGGCGAGTGGTCGGGGGCGAGGGAGAGGAAGACGACGTCGTAGACGGTGCGGCCGTCGGCCGAGACCTGGCGCGGGTCCTCGAGATGCGAGCGGATCCCGGTCACGTAGGGTGCCGCCGGGACGTCGCGGATGGCGGCCGCCAGGGCCGACTCGAACGGCTGCTCCCCGGCGCGCTCAGTCTCGCTGTGGGCGACGATGACGAGCGCCGATGGTGGGAGCCCGAGCTCGCTCTCGAGCGCCGCCCGAGCCCGGGCCGACTCGAGCTGGTCCGATTCGAACCCTCCGGCGCGCAGGACGCCCGGCGCCCGGGGCGCCAGCGGCAGGGCCGCCGCCAGCAGGAGCGCCCAGGCGACCACGATGGCGAGGCGGTGGCGGACGACGACGGCGCCCAGCCGCGCGAACGGCGAGGGACGCGGCGCCGCAGGAAGGGGAGCCATCGCCCTACGCCGGCTCCGCCGTCACCCCGCCCCGCCCGCTGGTTCCCTTCGCCCCCTCCGGGCTCTCCCCCTCCGGGCCCTCGGCCCCCTCTGGCTCGTCGAGGATCTCGCTGGTGAAGGTCACCTCGGCGGCGCCGCGCAGGGTCGCCACCACCGAGCAGTAGCGCTCCTCGGAGAGGCGGATCGCCTCCTCCACGCGCCGTCGATCGAGCTCACGCCCGCGCACCGCGTAGTGGAGCTCGACGGCGCGGAACGTCCACGGCGGCTCCGGCTCCTGGGAGCCGCGCACGCGTACCTCGATGCCGGTCACGGCCTGGCGCTGCTTGCGCAGGATGCCGACGACGTCCCAGGCCGAGCAGGCACCGGCGCCGGCGAGGAGCAGCTCGGACGGTGAGAAGCCGGTCGCCGGCGTCGCCGGGTCGAGGCGCGGGGCGTTGATGACGATCGTGCGGTCCTGGTGAGTGCCCTGCGCCACGAAACGCTCGCGGTCGGGCTGCCAGCTCACGGTCACCGTCTTCATGCTGCTCCTCTTGTGGCAGGTGCCGTCCCTCCGCGGCCCCGGTTGGTCATTGAAGCATGCTCCGACGTGACCCGAGCTGGACCCGAGTGGCCGCGGGCCGGCGCAGGGGCGGGTCTCTCCCCTCATGAAACAGGTTCGTGCTACGGACGATGCGGCGCCCGCCGCCCGCCGCGAGCGGTCCCGGCCAGCCCTTCGACGCTGCGAGGCCGTGCCCGGCGAACGTATGGCGCCTACCATGACGCGGTCGCCCGTCGGGCGGGCAGGTGTCTCGACCGTGCCGTCGTGGGCAACAGGCCCGTCACATCCACGTCACCGAGCGGAACGTAGCATCTGGCACGTGAAGCGAGATGTCTTCCTCGCCGGGCTGCTCGCCGGCGCCGCGGCGCTCCTCCTCCTGCTCGCCGGCCGCACCGTCAGCGGGACGCCGGGGTTCCTCGAGGCGGTCGCCGACGGCGTCGTCGGCTACGTTCCCCTCGAGGTCTTCGAGGCGCTCCTCGGGCTCCTCGGCCCGTACGCCAAGGGGCTCGCCTTCGCCGGGGTGGCCCTGGGCACGGCCCTCGCCGGCGGCCTGGCGGGCGTCGCCCTGCGGCGGGCTCTTCCCCGGTCGCGCCCCGGTGGGGCCGGTCTCCTCGGCCACATCCCGGACGTGCTCCTCGTCGCCGCTGTCGCCTGGCTCCTCGCCGAGGTGGTCGTCCTGCCGCTCGCCGGCGCCGGCCTCTTCGGGGCGGCACGGCGGGTCGATCCGGCCGCGCTCCACGTGCCGCTGCTGTGGGCGGCGCTCGCCTTCGGGGCGTTCTTCGTGGGGATCCTCACCGGCACCGCGGCGGCACCGGCCGAGGCCGGCGAGACCGCGACGCCCTCCTCGCCCGGCCGCCTGCTTGCCCGGCGCACCCTCCTCGGTCGGGCGTTCACGCTCGCGGGGCTGGGCGCCCTCGTCCTCTCGTCCGGGTCGGTCGTGCTCGAGGTCCTCTCGGCCGCGCGGAAACCGCCGGGCGGGGGCGCCACGGGCGGCGACACGACCACCGGCTTCGGCCCGACCCCGGCCCTCACCCCGCCGGATGACTTCTACGTCGTCGGCAAGAACGTCCTGCCGGTCGCCGTCGACGCCGCGAGCTGGCGCCTGCGCCTCGACGGCCTGGTCGAGCACCCGCAGGCCTGGACGCTCGATGAGCTTCGCGCGAAGCCGCGCCACGAGGCGTTCCGCACGCTCGAGTGCATCAGCTACCAGGTCGTGCCGGGCGACGACCTGATCGGCAACCAGCGCTTCGGCGGCGTGCGACTGGCCGACCTGCTCGACGAGGCGGGCGTCCGCCCCGGCGCGCGCTTCCTTCATTTCGAGTCGGCCGACGGCTACACGGAGAGCCTGCCGCTCGAGGTCGGGCGCCATGCCGACACCTGGGTCGCCGACGAGATGGGCCCGCCCGGCACGCCGCTCACCGCCGACCACGGCTTCCCGGCGCGCCTCCTCATCGCCGGGCGCTTCGGCATGAAGCAGCCCAAGTGGCTGGCCCGGATCACCCTCGCCGCCGACGACCTGCGCGGCTACTGGGAGCAGCGCGGCTGGGACGAGCAGGCGATCGTGCGCACCATGTCGCGGATCGACACGCCCGGGCCCGGCGCCGGGGTCGTCGCCGGTGCGCCCCTCCCCGTCTACGGGATCGCCAACTCCGGCGACCGCGGGATCGCGCG
>Ga0154433_1128_pt6 | contig 29242 bp, 28 predicted proteins | sample RifGroC2_FD_115937 | JGI IMG/M metagenome (GOLD analysis project Ga0154433, IMG submission 115937) | Chloroflexi bacterium GWC2_73_18 | reverse complement strand
CTGGATCCCCGTCGGGTCCTTCTCGCTCGGCTGGAGCGCCGCCTCCAGGATGGTGAGCGTCCGCGTGCTGCTCGTGTCCTGGCCGTCGGAGAGGACGACGATCCCGTAGCGGACCGTGTCGCCGGAGGCCTGGCGCATCTCCTGCAGCTCATCGTACGCGTACAGGATCGCGTCGTAGAGGGAGGTGCCGCCGTCGGCGCTCGTCGAGGCGATCTGCTGGACGAGCCGCTCGCCGACCTCCGACTTGAGGCCACTGGCGCCCGGGTAGATCCCGTCGTCGAAGGGGAGCCAGAGGAGCCAGTCCTGGCCGTCCATCCGGTTGACGAACTCCTGGGCGCCCTTGACGGCGGCGGTGATCTTGCCCCCGGACATGCTGCCCGACTTGTCGAAGACGATGGCGATGACGGCGTGCTTCTTGACCTGGTGCCAGACCTCGCCGATCCGATCGATGACGAGCGTGGCAGGAACCTGGAGAGCGACGAGCCTCGCCTGTGGGTTCGCCCCGTAGGCCGGCTCGATCGGCGAGCCGAGGGTAACCGACGTGTCGGCCGGGCGGAGGCCAAGGCTGAGGACCGCCTCCTGCTGGCTCCGCGACAGCAGGAAGTCGCGGAAGACGAGCGCCGCCCGCGCCTGGTCGGCGCTTACCCACGGGGTTCCGTCGAGGATGGCGAACGGATGACCGACGACGACCGTCCCGTCCTGCGGGTAGGTGGCGACGAGCGGCTCGCGCATCGAGTCGGCCGAGCTGCGATTGGTGGCGATGACGTTCGACTCGTAGGTGATGACGGCATCGAGATACTCCGGGCCGCCGGTCACCATCTTCTCGAGGAGCCAGATGTCCGACTTGCCGCTGTGGACCTTGGCCTTCTCGACGTCGTTGACGAAGGTGCCGCAGGCGTTGGTGGGCTCGACATCGCCGATGGTGAGGCCTTCGGTCCTGCCGAGAGCCGTCATGCACATCGAGATGACCCCGAGCGTGCCGGAGTTCGACTCGCCGAAGTAACCATAGCCGAACTTGAACTTGCGCCACTGAGGGTTGCCGTAGGCGCCCCAGCCGTTCGGGCTGGTCGCGAGCGAGCGGAGCGTCGTCCAGGTGCAGTCCGGCCCGGGCGTCGGCCAGCAGCCGAGCGCCTTGGCGCGCGACTCCCACATGGCGACGACGAGGGGCGTCCGGACGAGGACCGGGATGTCGCCGCTCTTGACCGGGTCGGTGCCTTGCGCCGCCTGCCACTCCTTCTCGAACTTGAGGATCCACGATTCCTCGCCCGGTGAAAGGACGGTGGGCTCGATCTTGCGGCTCACCGTGTCGGAGACCATCGTCCCCGAGCGGTAGTCGACCTTCTTGCCGTCGATCTCCTCCTGGAGGATGACGACGAAGATCGGCTTGCCGTCGAGCTGAAGCTTCGCCTCGCTCTGCGAGGCGGCGTTGAAGGCGTCGACTGCCTGATGGAGCCAGGTCTGCTTCGTGTTCGAGCTGACGATCGAGATCGAGATCGCGTTGGGCGGCGCCGCCAGCGTAGGCGTGCCATCGCCCGACCCGTCGGGACCGGGCGCGAGGATGGGCGAGATGAGCGCACCGACGACGAAGAGGGCGAGAAGCGCCGCCGCGCCCCAGAGCCAGTACGGTCGGCGTTCGGCCATGTCGGCCTCCTTTCCCCCGCGACGACCCGCGGTTCAGACCTGATCTCGGACGTAGGCCCCCGCCTCGGGGCCGAGCACCGCGATCAGGCGGGACGCGGCCTTCCGGCGGGCGTTCACGACGTCCTGGAGCCGCGTGATCGACGCGCTCGACTCGCGCTCGGCCTCCGCGACGCGGACCAGATCGATCGCCTCGCGGTCCATTTGGAACGCCTGGAGGAGCATCGTCTCAAGCTTCTGCGTCAGGTCGGCTACCAGCTCGCGGGCGGAGACCGCCTCTCCGCGCACCGCCTCGACATTCTGATGCCACAGCGCCGTCACGTCATCGTCATCGGTCCCACGCCGGCGGCCTTCCGCGGCAGCGCGCCGGGGCTGGCGCTCCCCGACGAAGCGGAGGATCCGCTCGAGCTCGTCGGCCTGGCGCGCCGACTCGAGCTGCAGGTCGAGCAGCTCGGCCGCGTCGGCGAAGATGCTGTGGAGCCCGGCCGCGGCGCTCTGGCGCCCGCCGGCGTGGATCTTGAGCGCCATCTCCGTCAGGGCCACGATCCCGCGCTCGAGCTCGGCCCGGAGGTCGAGGTCAGCGACACCGTCGAGCGGGAAGCGGCGGGCCAGCGCCTCGCGGAGGAGCGCGCGCTGGGCCTCCGGGTCGACGAGCGCGTCGCGCACGATCGGCAGAGTGAAGAGGGCGATCCCGACGCTGTAGAGGAGCGCCAGGAACGGCGCGTTGAGGAGGGTGAGCAGGACTCCCGTACCGAGGATCCAAAGGAAGATGAGCGGGCCGCCCTGGCCGCGCACGAAGACCCGGCGCAGCGCCTCGGCTCGGAGCTCGTTGCGCAGCTCCGGATAGCCGAACCGCCCGCCCGCCACTGCCACGGCGGCCCTACTCCCCGGCGGGCGCAGGGTGCCGCCGGTCCCGGGCGAGACCTGGGGCTCGGCGAGTTCGGTCGATCGGCTCATCGCTTTGGATGCGTTCCACGATAGCGCGTCTGCGAGTCGAGGGCAGCCGGGGAGCCGGACGGCCCTGTCCCGCCGCGCCCGATCGTGGGGACCGTCCTAGCCGGGGATGGCCGGGCGCGCACGCGGTTCGGGGATCGAGAGTATGCTTGCAGCTCCTCTCGGACCTTCCGGGAGGGCCTCGCGTGGTCGATGGTTCCTTCTCGAACCGGCCGTGCGCCGACGGTGTCAGTTCGAGAAGACGAAAGAGGTTGCCATGACCACGGGTACCGTGAAGAAGCTCGTCTCCGACCGAGGGTTCGGCTTCATCACCGCAGACGACGGCAAGGACTACTTCTTCCATCGCGACGGGCTCGATCGATCGCTCGACTTCGATCGGCTCTCGGGCGGCGAGAAGGTCACCTTCGAGGTCGAGTCGAGCCCGCGCGGGCCTCGCGCGGCGAAGGTGTCGGCCGCCTAGCGCCCGTCCTCCGAAGCTGATCCGGCCCCGATCGCCATGTTCCCTCCGAGCAACAGGCGGTCGGCGGCCGATCAGCCTCTCAAGCACGTCATCGCCGAGTACAAGCATCGCGCCCGCACCGTGACCTGCGTCTGCGGGTGGCACGGGAGCAGCGCCACGGTCGATGCACGGCCCTCCGAGTGGAGCGGCCACGTCGCTGCCAACCGGGCCGCCAGGCGCTGAGCCCTGGCCGGATCGCGGCGCGTATCATCGGGATGCCGTCGCTCACGACTCGCCGGTCGACGCCTACCTCGCGACTCTGCCGGCGGATCAGCACGAGGCCCTGCAACGCCTGCGCGCCCAGGTTGCCCGACTGGTCCCCGATGCCGTGGAGCGATCAGCTACGGCATGCCGGTGTTCAAGCTCCACGGCCGCGGTCTCCTGTGGTTCGCCGGCTGGAAGGCCCACTGCAGCATCTACCCCTGACCAACGCGTTTCTGGAGGCGCACGCGGACGCGCTGAAGGGGTGTCGGCGCACGAAGGGGAGCCTGCACTTCACACCCGAGGCGCCACTGCCGGAGGCGCTGGTGGAGCGCCTGGTCCTGGACCGTCTCGCCGACCTCGAGGGTGGCGGAGACAAGCCGACCTAGCGGTTTCGCCCGCGCGCTTCGACGGGGATCGCCCGTTCCACGCGGTCGCCGCGGATACCGATCAGCCGGTCAGCCAGGCTGGGGACGACGCAGGCGTGGTTCGGGACGATCTCGATCCGATCCCCGATCCGCCAGGGAGTCTCGGGCGGGATGCGGATCACCGGGTGCTCCTCGGTGAGCGCCTCGACGCGCACCTCGGGATGCCCGCGCACCAACCCGAAGCCGCCGGCGATGCCGAGGTCGGCGGCGAGCGTCTTGGTGCCGGCGTCGGCGACGGCCCGGTCGGGAGCGGGCCGCGACACGATCGTGACGAGGACGCGCAGGGCGCAGTCAGCGACCGAGGCCGTGCCGAGCGCCACCTGGTTCGCGTCATTGAAGACGTACGTGCCGGGCCGGATCTCGGTGATCCGCGGGTAGGTCGCCCGCACCTCCGCGACGTGGGCGGCCGTCGGCGTCGACCCGACGCTCAGCTCTTCGACCTCGATCCCCCGGTCCGCCAGCAGCGCCGCCGTCTCGACGAGCGCTCGCGCCTCCTCGAGCGCCACCGCGCGTCGCCCCTCCACGTCGGGGACACGGGAGGCGTGGCCGGCGTGCGTCATCAGGCCGAGCAGCCGCAGTCCCGGGAGCCGCGCCACCCGCTCCGCCAGCTCGGCGCTCTCCGAGCCCGGCGGGCGCCCGCAGCGGTGCAGCCCGCTGTCCACCTCGACGTACACCTCCAGCGGCCGTGGCAGGGAGCGGCCGACGGCGGCCAGGTTCGCCGCGGTGGCGACGTCGTCGAGCGCGACGATGACGCGAACGCGCGTCGCCAGCTGGCGCAGGCGGGCGAGCTTGGCTTCGCCGACGATCGGGTAGGCGACCAGGATGTCGTCGATCCCCGCGTCGGCCATCACCTCGGCCTCACCGAGCTTGGCGAGCGTCAGGCCGGCGGCGCCGTGGCGGATCTGCTCGCGCGCGATCCAGGTCGTCTTGTGGGTCTTGGCGTGTGGCCGCAGCCGGACGCCGGCGCGTGCCGCCCGTGCCGCCATCTCCGCCAGGTTGCGCTCCAGCGCCTCGAGGTCGACGAGGACGGCGGGCGTGTCGAGCTCGTCAATCCGCGCGGCGGGGGCGGGGTCAGTGTTCGGCATCTGGGTGGGCCTCCCTGCGGAGCGACTGGCTGGATCGCAGTGGAGCCGCCGGCGATCCGGCGGCCGACCGCCCCTGGCGCGGGAACCTGATACCGTACGGCGACGCGGGGTCGGCGACGACGGTCTGGCCGACCGGGTCCCGCCGAGGAGGACCGAAACGATGACCCGGTTGGTCGAACTTCCGGCTTCAGGCGCGGGGCGGACAGCCCTCGGGCGGGTCGGACATTGGATCGGTGGCCGGATGGTGCCCGGCACCTCAGGGCGCCATGGCCCGGTCTTCGACCCCGCCACGGGCGTGCAGACGAAGGAGGTCGACTTCGCCTCGGCCGAGGAGGTCGACGCGGCCGTGGCGGCGGCGAAGGCCGCCTTTCCGGCCTGGCGCGCGGCGTCGCTCTCGAAGCGGACCGAGATCATGTTCCGGATCCGCAACATCGTCGAGGCGCATCGCGACGAGATCGCCGCCCTGCTGACGGCCGAGCAGGGCAAGGTCCCCTTCGACGCTCAGGGCGAGGTCGCCCGGGGCATCGAGAACCTCGAGTTCGCGGTCGGGGTCCCGCACCTCCTCAAGGGCGGCTTCTCGGAGCAGATCTCGACCGGCTTCGACGTCTACCAGATCCGCCAGCCGCTCGGGGTGGTGGCCGGGATCACGCCGTTCAACTTCCCGGCGCTGGTTTCCATGTGGATGTTCGCCAACGCCATCGCCTGCGGGAACTGCTTCATCCTCAAGCCGTCGGAGAAAGACCCCTCTGCCTCGCTCTGCATCGCCGGCCTCCTGCGAGAGGCGGGCCTGCCGGACGGCGTCTTCAGCGTCATCCAGGGCGACAAGGTCGCGGTCGACCGGATCCTCGAGCATCCCGACGTCAGGGCCGTCTCGTTCGTCGGCTCGACGCCGGTCGCGAAATACGTCTACGAGACCGGCACGAGGCACGGCAAGCGGGTCCAGGCCCTCGGCGGGGCGAAGAACCACATGGTCGTCCTGCCCGACGCGGACATCGACATGGCCGCTGACGCCGCCGTCTCGGCCGCCTACGGCTCGACCGGGGAGCGTTGCATGGCGATCCCGGTCGTCGTCGCCGTCGGCGAGGTCGCCGACCCGCTCGTCGAGGCGATCATGGCCCGCCTCCCGAAGGTGAAGGTCGGACCCGGGACGGACCCGGACGCCGAGATCGGGCCGCTGGTCACCCGCGAGCACCGTGACCGGGTGGCGAGCTACCTCGACCGGGACCGGGAGCAGGGCGCCACGATCGTGGCCGACGGCCGCGACCATGAGCTGTACCGCCGGGGAGAGGGCTTCTTCCTCGGCCCCTCGCTCATCGACCACGTCACCCCCGAGATGGACAGCTACCGCAACGAGCTCTTCGGACCGGTCCTCGAGGTCGTCCGCGTGCCGACGTACAGGGACGCGGTGAAGCTCGTGAACGAGAGCCCGTGGGGCAATGGGACGGCCATCTTCACCCGCGACGGCGGGGCCGCCCGCCAGTTCCAGTTCGAGGCGGAGGCCGGGATGGTCGGCATCAACGTCCCGATCCCGGTGCCGGTCGCCTACTACAGCTTCGGCGGCTGGAAGAACTCGCTCTTCGGTGACCTGCACATGTACGGGCCCGAGGGGATCCAGTTCTACACCAGGGCCAAGGCCGTCACCGCGCGCTGGCCCGATCCGGGAACCTCGAAGATCGACCTCGGCTTCCCGCGCACGCAGTAGCGGCTCCCGCCCCGCTGCCGGGGCCTGGGCGGCGGGCCTCAGCGGTTGGAGGGGAAGACGAGGCTGAGCGGACCCCTGGCGCCGGGCTCGGGCCAGCGGATCGTGACCTCCTTCTGCCTGGTGAAGAAGCGGATCCCATCCTCGCCCCGCATCTGGAGGGTGGCAAAGGAGGACTGCTTCGTGCCACCGAAGGAGAGGTAGCCCGCCGGGACCGGGATCGGCACGTTCACCCCGATCATCGGCACGTCAACCTCGAGCTGGAAGCGGCGCGCCGCGCCGCCGTCGGTCGTGAAGATCGCCGTTCCATTGCCGTACTTGTGGCTGTTGATGAGCGCGAGCGCCTCGTCGAAGGTGTCGGCCCGGACCATGCCGAGCACGGGCCCGAAGATCTCCTCCTGGTAGATGGTCATCTCCGGGCGGACGTGGTCGAAGAGGGTGACCCCGAGGTAGAACCCGTCGGGGTACTGGGGATGGCGGAACGGGCGCCCGTCGGCGACCAGCTCGGCGCCCTCGTCGACGCCCCGGTCGATCCACTCGATGAGGCCGGCGCGGTGCTCGGCCGAGTAGATCGGGCCCATGTCGACCCCGGGCTCCAGGCCGGGACCGATCTTCAGGCGCGCCATCCGCTCGAGCATGAGCGGGCGCAGCCGATCGCCGGCATCGCCGACCGCGATGACGAGCGTTTGGGCCATGCACCGTTCGCCCGCGGAGCCGTAGCCGCCGGCGATCGCCGAGTCGGCGGCGAGGTCCATGTCGGCGTCCGGCAGCACCACCATCGCGTTCTTGGCGCCGGTGTACGCCCCGACCCGCTTGCCGTGGCGGGTGCCGGTCTCGTTGACGTAGCGCCCGACCGCCGTGGAGCCCACGAAGGTGATCGCGGAGACGTCGGGGTGCGTGAGGATCGCGTCGACCGCTTCGCGCCCACCGTAGACGACGTTGAAGACGCCGTCGGGCAGGCCGGCCTCCTTCCAGAGCTCGGCCTGCAGCTGCGTCGCCCCCGGGGTGTGTGACGACGGCTTCCAGACGAAGGTGTTGCCGCAGGCCATCGCGATCGGGTAGATCCACATGGGGACCATGACCGGGAAGTTGAAGGGGCTGATCCCGGCCGTGACACCGAGCGGCTGGCGCAGCGTCAGTACGTCGACCCTGGTCGAGACGTTCGGCGTGTTCATCCCGGCGAGATGGACCGGCATCCCGCAGGCGAACTCGACCGTCTCGATCCCGCGCTCCACCTCGGCGAGCGCGTCGGGGTAGGTCTTGCCGTGATCGCGGGTGATGAGCCGGGCGAGTTCCTCGCGATGACGCCAGACGAGCTCGCGATAGGCGAAGAAGACCTGGCTCCGCGCGAGGAGCGGCAGGTCGCGCCAGGCGGGGAAGGCGGCCCGCGCGGCCGCCACCGCCAGGTCGACGTCCTCCGCCCCGCCCCGGGCGACCCGTCCGCTCACGGTTCCGGTCGCCGGATCGTAGACGTCCTGCGTGCGCGCCGGCGGCTGCTCGACGGTCCGGCCACCGATCCAGTGGTTGATGACCGGCGGGTTCGCGGCCTGGGCCGTCTGCCACTCCGCCAGGGTAGGCGTACTCACCTGGTACCTCCTCGCACGTCGCCGGGATGCTGGCCGGGCGCTCCGCGCCCGCCTGCGCCAGGCGGGACCGCCGCTCAGGCGGCTCGGTGGGACCTGCAGGTCGGCGTTCCTGAGCGCGACATCGCGGGTCGTGCTCTTCGCCTCATGATACTCGGGACGCCGTGACGGCCTCGCCGGGACCCGCGTCGCGAGCGGGCTCGGGTCAATCGGCTCGGCGCGTCAGGAGGGGCGGCCGCCGTTCCGCGCCAGGCGTTCGCCAGGGAGGGTGACGAAGGGGCGCGCGGCTCCATGGGCCGGGCGCCACGAGTCGACGAGGGCGGCCGCGCGCACCGGTCGAGCGGCCCCCCGGCCCGGTGAGTAGCCGCGGGCGTGCCGCGATCGAGCCCCACCCATCGGTCGCCCGCCCATCGGGCGCCCGCCCCGGGTCGGCCAGCCGACGCCCGTCCGCAGGCGGATCGGTTCCGGCGCGATCGTCCGGTCCGGCTCGAAGCCCGGCACCGCCTCCGACGGGATCCGCTGCCCCAGGAGCGACTCGATGTCCCGGAGGAGCCACGCCTCGTCGACGCAGACGAGCGAGATCGCCTCGCCATCCATGCCCGCGCGGCCGGTCCGGCCGATGCGGTGGATGTAGTCCTGCGGGGCGGTCGGAAGCTCGAAGTTCACCACGTGCGGGAGGGCCTCGATGTCGAGGCCGCGCGAGGCGACCTCGGTGGCCACCAGGAGGGCGACCCGCCCGGCCTTGAAGTCGGCGAGGGCGCGGGTCCGCTGAGGCTGGCTCTTGTTGCCGTGGATCGCCGCGGCGACGATCCCGTCCCGCCCGAGCTGCTCGGCCAGCCGGCTCGCCCCGTGCTTCGTCCGGGTGAAGACGAGCGCCTGGTCGAGCCGGCCGGTGCGGACGAGGTGGCCGAGGAGCTCGCGCTTCCGTTCCCGATCGACGGGATGGACGACCTGGCGCACCAGCTCGGCGGCGGTGTTCCGCGGTGCCACCTGGACCGACGCGGGACGCTCGAGGAAGCCTTCCGCCAGGCGGCGGACCTCGTCCGAGAGCGTGGCCGAGAAGAGGAGGTTCTGCCGGCGCGCGGGGAGGAGGGCGAGGATCCGCCGGATGTCGCGGATGAAGCCCATGTCGAGCATCCGGTCGGCTTCGTCGAGGACGAGTATCTCGACGCGGCCGAGGTCGACGGTGCCCTGGCCGACATGGTCGAGGAGCCGCCCCGGCGTGGCGACGACGACCTCGGGGCCCGCGCGAAGCGCGCGCACCTGCGGCTCGTAGCCGACCCCGCCGTAGATCGTCGCCGAGCGGATCGGGCGACGGGCGCCGTACGTCCGGACGCTCTCCTCAACCTGCATCGCCAGCTCGCGCGTGGGGACGAGGACGAGGACGCGGATCGGTCGCCGGCCTTCGGTGGCCCCGCGCGCGGCGTGGAGCCGCTGCAGGATCGGGAGGACGAAGGCGGCGGTCTTGCCGGTGCCGGTCTGGGCGCCGGCGAGCAGGTCGCGGCCGGCGAGGACGAACGGGATCGCCTCGTGCTGGACGGGGGTGGGCTCGAAGTAGCCCTGGTCCGCGACGGCGCGGAGAAGCTCGGGCGCAAGCCCGAGTCGATCGAATGACATGGGAGAGACGCTCCTGATGGGGCCCTACCCGCAGTCGCGGGGCCCGGTCAGGGCGTGGAGTGGATCGGGATCGGACGGTTGAGGGACCGGGGCGCAGACCGGGGCGCCCTATCGAGCACGAAGACCGGTAGCATACCCGACTTCGGCCCATCGCGCCACGAGGGGAAGGGCCTCGCAAGAATTCCGATCGTCCGTGCCGGGTGGCCCGGCATGGGTGAGCCCATCCGGCGGGCCGGCCGATCGGCCGGCGCCGGGCCGGGCCGCCGCGGCCGGCGCCGGGACGGGCGGCCGCGGCCGGGCACGGGCCGTGCCACTACAGGTGGCAAGAGCGGCGCTCCCCACGCCGGGGAGGTGGCACCAACCGCGGGTTCGGCCGCCGACCCACGCGTGGCGGGAGGCGATCCCGCCACCCCGGGTGGCAGGCCGCGCCCCCTCCTCCCACCGCCGGCTCCGCCGCCCCGACCGTACCGGGCGCCGCACCCGGCGGGGAGCGCTCCGGCGCGCCGCTCCGGCCCCGGCCGTCCGCGAGACGGGTCGGCACGAGAGAGAGGATGCTCGCTGTTTGGAGCGGGGCGTCAGGCAGCTCCCCTGCGGGTGCGGCGCGTCCGGCTATGCCTGCACGTCCGCCCGCGACCCCTCGACGGCGTGGCTCTCGTGCCGTCCGCCGATCGACCGCGCCCAGCTCACGGAGATGCTGGCCCCGCCCGCGGTCGAGGTGCTGATCTGCCAGCGACCATTCGTCGCCTTGACGATGGCGTCGGCGATGGCCAGGCCGAGTCCGGCGCCGCCAGGCGTCTTCGTGGCGCGATGGAAGCGGTCGAAGATCCGGTCGCGTTCCTCGGCCGGGATGCCCGGGCCCGAATCGTCCACCGTGAGGCGGACGCGCCGGCCCTCGTTGACCACCAACACGTCCACGGCCCCGCCCTCCGGCGAGTACCTGCAGGCGTTGTCGAGGAGGACACCGAGCAACCGATCGAGCCACTCCGGCGGGACGGTGACGATCGAGCTCTCCGCCGAGCCACGGACGGCAAGCGCCAGGTGACGCGCCTCGGCGACGGTGCCGAAGCGATCGGCCGTGCGGGCAGCGAGCACCATGACGTCCACGGGCTCGGCATCCGGCTGCCCCCGTGTCGCGTCGAACCGCGCCAGCCAGAGCATGTCGTCGACGAGCCGGCGGATCCGCTTGCTCTCCCCGTCCACGCGCTGGAACGCCGTCCGGTACCAGGTTCCGGGGCGATCCCTGGCCAGGGCGAGGCTCGTCTGCGCCTCGATCACCGACAGTGGGGTCCGCAACTCGTGGGACGCGTCGGCGGTGAACTCGAGCTGCTGCCGGCGCGCCTGCTCGATCGGCTGGGCGACCCGCCGGCCGATGGCGACAGCGCCGAGGAAGACGACGATGAGCAGCGCCGCGCCGATCCCGATCTCGGCGGCGATGAGGGTCGACTGCGTCTGCGAGACGTTCTCCATGGTCTGCCCGACGACGACGTAGTCGACGCCGCGCGCCGTGCCCCGGACCCGGACATCGACGCCGCTGATCGAGGCCGTCTCCGGGCCGGCGACGCGCCGGTACGCGGTGGGGAGGTCGGCATCAGAGGCATTGATGCTGCTCACCGTCCCGTCGGGGTGGACGGTCCAGACAAGGACGGGCGACCCGAACGGGCGATCAGGCGGGGGCGGCCCGAACCCGTCGGGGGGATCCGGCGGCTGGCCGGCCACGTGCGCCAGCACCTGGGCCAGGTGCCCGTCGATCTGCGAGGTCAGGGCGTCCGTGACGATGACCGCGACCACGACCGCGATCGCCAGGTAGGCGACGCCGACGATCGCGCTGGCGGCGAGTGCGACGCGGATCGACAGGGCGCGGACCGACGGACCGCGGACGTCCCCGAGTCCGGTCGCCGTCACGCTTCCTCCAGCCGGTAGCCCACGCCCCGCACGGTCACGATGCGGACGCCGGCCGCCGGGAGCTTCGCGCGCAGCCGGCTGAGCTGGACGTCGATCGCGTTCGAGCCGAGCGGATCGGTCTCGTCGCGCCAGGCGTGCTCGGCGATCGCCCTCCGGCCGACGACGGCCGGGGCGCGGCGCATGAGCAGCTCGAGGATGCCGTACTCCGTGACGGTCAGCGGGAGCGGACGTCCGTCGACCGTCACCTCCCGGCGTACCGGGTCGAGCGCGAGCGCGCCCCGCCTGACCACCGGCGCGTCCACGCCGCGCGGCCGGCGCTGGAGCGCCCGGATGCGGGCCACGAGCTCCCCGAAGTCGAACGGCTTGACGAGGTAGTCATCGGCGCCGGTGTCCAGCCCGCGGATCCGATCGGGTGGCGCGTCGCGGGCGGTGAGCAGGAGCAGGGCGGTCGGTCGATCGTGTTTGCGGGCCCAGGCGACGACGTCGATCCCCTCGGCGCCCGGCATCCGCCAGTCGATGACGGCGACGTCGTAGTCGTAGAACTTCAGCATCTCGATGGCGTCGTCACCCCGCTCGACGGCATCGACGTGGTAGCCGTGGTCTTCGAGCCCGAGGACCAGGACCTCGCGGAGGCCGGGGTCGTCTTCGGCGACGAGCACGCGCATCGGGGTTCCTCAGCTCCTGGGGCCATCGTACCCCGCGCACTACGAGGCGGCGCCCGCGCAGTCGTAGAGCGCGCTGGACCCGGATCCGCCGTAGTCCACGGCGGAGCACGCGCTCGTGACCCACGAGGTTCGTTCCGAGGTGGTCTCGCCAGAGCCGCCCGGGCCGCCGAAACCGCCCCCGCCCCCGCCGACGAGCACGAACCGCAGCTGGCCGGAGGCGACGTAGCCTTTCAACTGGTCGAGCGTGGGAGCCGGGTCGGAGCCCGTGAAGCCGCCCATCGCCATGACCGGCAGTCCCGTCGCCAGTTGGATCGACCCGGCCTCCTGCGCCGAGTTCGCGGCGACGATCCACGTCGCGCCGCCCTGGTTGGCGACGAGGTAGCCGACGAGGGCCGAGTCGACCGACGCGCTCCCGCCCGGCGCTCCGCCGCCAGGACGGCCGCTCGCCGCATCCGGCAGGCCGGGCAACGCGCCGGGCGGCTGACCCTCATCGGGCCGGTACCCGCCGGGGCCGGGCCCACGGGCACCGTCAGTCCCGTCGAACTGGCCCCCGGCCGTCGCCGGCCCCGGATGCGGGTCACCGCCGCTGTACGCGGTCCCCATGGTGGAGGCGGCATAGGCGGCGGGAGCCAGGAGGGCCGCCGACAGGCCGAGGGCGGTCGCGGCCGCCGGCACGCGCCCGAGGACACCGTGAAGCCGCGGGGCCGAGGAGAGGACGAGCACGGCCGCCGCCACGACCGCGAGCCCGACCGCGACCGGCCCGAGGCCCGGGGCGAACTCGGGCGTCCGGCCGAGCAGCTGCCAGCCCCACCACGCGGTCCCGGCGAACGCGACGCCGAGGGCAAGTCCGCCGAGCCGGACGCGAGCGCGCAGCGCCCAGAGATCGACGATCCCGGCGCCGACGAGGGCGGCGACGGCCGGGGCCAGGGCGACCGCGTAGTAGGAGTGGACGATGCCGGACATGTAGCTGAAGACGAGCACGTGCGTGGCGAACCACGTCCCCCACAGCAGGTAGCCGGCCAGGCGGCGATCCGTCCGCGGTCCGCGGCGCCGAAGCCAGAGCCCCCCGAGGAGGCTCGCGACGGCGAGCGGTATGAACCAGGCGATCTCGCCGAACCAGTCGTCGTTGAAGAGCCGGAAGAGGCCGGCCTCCCCGCCGAAACCGGGGCCGCCCCCGCCACCACCGGGCCCACCGTTACCGAACAGCCGCCCCAGCCCGTCGTAGCCGAAGATGAGGTCGAGCGCCGAGCCCGTCGTGCTGCCGCCGATGAACGGACGGCTGCCCAGCGGGATCAGCTCGACGATCGCCACCCACCAGCCGCTCGTCAGGAGCACCGTGACTGCCGCCAGGAAGAGGCCGACGACCCGGCGGCGGAGCGTCGTGTTCGCGGAGAGCCCGTAGACGAGGGCGAAGCCCGGCAGCACCAGGTACGCCTGGAGGTACTTCGTCAGGAAGGCCAGCCCGACGAACGTCGCGGCGAGCGCCGTCCAGCGGAGGCTGCCGTTGTCGAGCGCACGGAGCAGCGCCCACGCGGCCGCCACGAGCAGGAGGGTCAGGAGCGCGTCCGGGTTGTTGAAGCGGAAGATGAGGACGGCCGCCGGCGTGAGGGCCATGACGACGCCGGCGATGACCGCCGCGACGGGGCCGAACGAGCGCCGCACCACTCCGAAGAGCAGCCCTACGGTCAGCACGCCGGCCAGCGCCTCGGGCAGGAGGATGCTCAAGGAGCTCAGCCCGAACAGGCGGACCGACAGCCCCATCGGCCAGAGGGCGAGGGGTGGCTTGTCGATCGTGATGAAGCCGGCCGCGTCGAATGAGCCGAAGAAGAAGGCGGACCAGCTCTTGGAGGCGGCGAGCGCGGCGGCCGAGTAGTAGGCGTTCGCGTATCCGCTGACGGTCAGGTTCCAGGCGTAGAGCACGGCGGCCAGGGCGGTGACGCCCAGGAACGCCGGCCGGACCCAGGCCGGCTCGCCGGCCCGTCCGCGGACGAGGGCCCGGAGCCCGGCGAGAAGACCGGCACGCGGTGTGGTGGTCTCCTGGGTGACGGCGGTCACTGGACTACCCTCCTGGTGTCATCGGGCGATCCTCTCGAGGACGGGGACGGCGGACGGCGGACGGGGGGGCCGGGCCGTGAGGCCGATCGGACGGGTCCGGTCGAGGGCGAGACGCAGCAGCAGGAAGCGGACGAGCGTGGCCGCGGCGTTCGCCGCCACCAGGAGGGTGATCTCGGCCGTGCGGCTCGGGTCCGGTATCGCCAGGTCGAGCACGGCGAGCGAGGCAGAGGTGATGGCCAGTGCCGCCCCGAAGGCGGCAAGACCGGCCGCATGGTCACGGGCGAGGCGATCGCGGCCACGGACGCGGAACGTCAGCCGACGATTCGCCGCGGTGTTGCCGAGCGCCGTGACGACGAGCGCGGCCGCGTTGGCTGCCGCCGCCGGCGAGACCGCCCGGAGGAGCGCGTACAGGGCGACGTAGGCGAGCGTGCTCCCGACGCCGATCAGGGTGAAGCTGCCGACCTGCCCGAGCGTTCGCCGGGGCGACCGGTCGTTGCCGGCCGATCGCCGGATGAGGGTCGGGACTGTCATGGCGCAACTCTTCGCCAGCCATCCTTTCGATCGGGTTACGCCACCGTCGATCGAGCGCGATACCGGCGGCTACTTCGCCGGTCCAACGGGGGAGGCGCCCCCAGATACATGTCAGGACGACGCGAACCACGCCGCCGCGGTCGGCGTCCTCGGGCGGCTCCAGGGCGCGGAGCTCGTGGCGCACGCGTACGTTGTCGCCGAAACGGCGGCACTCGTCTCACGCCGCCTCGGCCGGGGCGCGGTCGAGCGTCGACTCGAGGCGATCCTCCCCGTCGTCAATGTCGTCGCCGTCGACTCTTCGGTTCACGAGGCGGCGCTCGGGGCGTTGTCGGGCGGCCGGCACGCGCCGGGTCAGCTTCGTCGATCGGACGGGCTTCGCGTTCGTGCGCGCGCAGCTCGTCGAGACCGCCTTCGCCTTCGACGCCGACGACGCGGCACGCGAAGTCGTGTCATCTCGGGGTTCGCTTCGATCCGCTGCGAGCCCCGTGCCGGGACGAATCGGCACGCCCGTCCTGGTCAGGGCGGGAGCGGACGTCCCGGCGATGGCGCCGCTCGCGCTGCCCCTCAGCTGATGACGAACCAGGCGACGGTGCAGCTCTGGGTGGCCGGCGCCGTCAGGTAGATAGTGAACATGTCGTTGGCGGTGTCCCTGACCACGCGGTGGACCGTGGTCGTGCCGCCCGCGCTCGTTTGCAGGGTGGCCAGGACCTTGGAGCCGGCGGTCAGGTCGATGCCGGGGCTGACGGTCACCTTGTTGCTCGTGGCGGCGATGGTGGCGAGCCCGGCGCTCTTCTCGAAGCGGACCCGCCCGCTGGAGCGCAGGGCATAGCCGGTGGTGGCGCTGAAGTAGCCGCCCGCCCCGGCGGTCGAACGGCCGTAGACCCCCCTGGCGCCGGCGTCCTGGTCGGCGTAGCCGTAGACGCCGGTCTTGGCCGCGGCGGGGGGCGGCATGCCCCTACCGAGCCGGCTGTGACCGAGCAGCCCGGTGCTGTTGGCGGTGGACTGGCCGGTGACGCCGACGCCGCTCGTGCTGTCGCTCCGGCCGTGAACGCCCTGCTGGCCTTCGCCGAGGACGCCGATGGCGGTCTCACTCCGCCCTTCAACACCGATGCCATTGCCGCCGAAGCCGTCGACGGACCGGCTGATGCCGAAAACGCCCACCACATCACGGTTCCCTGCCCAATCGAACGAGCCCTCCGTGATGCCGTGGACGCCGGTCGCCGCCCCGCTCCAGCCGCGAACGGCCTCGCCCTGTTCGTGACGGGCATCGACCGCCGCGATCGTGGGGTCTTCGCTTTCCGTCCAGGCGTCGATCGCCGTGCCGCCAAGGCAGACGGCGCACACGGCGATCCCCGAGTCACTCCTGGCATAGACGCCGAGGCCGGCCTCGCTCGACCCGTGGACCCCCTCGCCCGTCTTGGCGATGCCGGCGACGCCGTAGCCCCCGCCGCTCTGCCCCATCACCCCCGTCGTGCCGCTCCCACCGCTGCCGTCCGGTTCGCCGCCCCAGCCGACGACGCCGATGCGTTGCTTGCTGACGGCCGTGATCGCCACCTCGGTGTTGCTCACGGCACAGATCGCCTGGCTCGCGTCACTCCGCGCGTCGATCGCGCTCCCGTCGACGCTCTCGGCCATGAGCACGGTCGCGGCACCGCTCATATTGCGCAGCGTCGTCGTCGATTCCGAGTCGTTCACGCCCCCCAGCAGGACGTCATCGGGGTCGAGGGCCCGGGCGGGCCGCGGCCGTGCGAGCGAGTCGACAAGGAGAGCCGCTGCTCCTCCGGTCGCGGCCGCGAGCAGGGCGCGGCGCGAGGACGGTGTCAGTTCCTGGGTGGACATCGCGTGACTCCCGGGTGCAACCAGGCACCCCACGGCGGGTCGGGCTCGCCAGTGGCTCGGCGCGGTCCGGGCGGCCGCGGCGAAGGATCGCGCGTCACAGCCTCCCGCGACAGCGGCCACGCTACCTTGGCGGGGACCACGGCACCAGAGCCGTTCCGCCCGACGTGCCGCATGAGTGCGCCGGGCCCCAGCTGCGCCCCCTGCGTTCGACGCTCGTCACCGCATCGATGCTGCTGCGGCGATGGCGGCGGCTGCCACCGGTGGACGACGCCGCGCTCCGCGCCGACGTCGACGCGACGCTCGATCCCGGCCTGTGATCGCAGGCGATCTCGGCCTGCTCGACACGAGCACGCTGATCCTGCTGCCTCGCCTGCGGGACCCGTCGCTCCTTCCCGAGCGGCCGCTCATCTCGGCGATCACCCTCGCGGAGCTGTCCGTCGGTCCGCTCGTGGCGGCGAGCGAGGCCGGGCGCGCCGCGCGGCTTGCCCACCTCCAGCAGGCCGAGACCGACTTCGACCCGCTCCCGTTTGACGCCGATGCGGCACGCGCGTTCGGCCGAGTCGCGGCGTCATTGCGGCGATCCGGCCGGAAGGCCTCTGCCCAGGTGTACGACGCGATGATCGCGGCCATCGCGATCGCCAATGAACTGCCGTTGTACACCTGCAATCCCGACGACTTCGCCAGCTTCGATGGCCTGACCGTGATCCCGGTCGCCCATCCCGACCGTCCGCCGCTGACCGGCTGACTCGCGCGCCGGAGTGGCGCGGGGTGCTTCGTTGCCACACTCGCCGGTGGCGAGTTCATCATCGCCAGCACGCCTGCGCGAAGCAGTCACCCCACGAGTTCGACGCCGGCCCGCTCACAGGCTCGCCTGAGCCGGTCGTCGACGGTGGCCAGGGCGAGCCCGCGCCGCGCCGCAAGCGCGAGGTAGGCGGCGTCATACGCGGTCAGATCGAGCTGGCGCGCGAGCTCGGTCACCTCGCCCAGCGCGGCGTCCAGCGGGACCCCCTCGACCTGCACCGGCAGCGACACGAGCAGCTCGCGGACGCGCGACAGGTCGGCCAGGTCGAGGCGACCTCGCCGCTCCGCGGTGCGGAGACCGTTGGCGACCTCGAGCGGCCAGATCGCCGCGGTCAGGGCCTCGTCGTGCTCGAGCTGATCGAGGATGCGATCTGCCAGCTCGGATGCCTCGTCGGCGAAGCACCAGGCGAGAGCCACCGAGGCGTCCACGACGAACACTACCGGCGGCCCTCGTCGATGAGCTCGCGGAGAGATAGCCCATCGAGTGGGTGGGCCCGGCGGAAGGCGCGCAGACCGACGATGGCCTCGTGGGCGGTCAGCGTCGGGCGGGTCGAGGCAGGCGCGAGCACCGCGATCGCGACGCCGTGCTTGGTGATCGTGATGGCCTCCCCGTTGGCCACCTCGTCGAGCAGCCGGGGAAGGTGGGTCTTCGCTTCGTAGGCGCCGATTCGCCGCATGAGTCCTCCATCTGGTCTGAGACCAGTCTAACTGCGGGACGGCGGCGGGTGCAACAACCGGGGGAGGCGGCAGGGCCGACCAGGGTGACGAGCCGCGGCGCCCGGGGGATCTCCTCCAGCCGACAACGGACACCGTTGGGTATGCCGACGACCCAGGTCGGCGGGGCTCGTGCCTCAGGTCTGATCCGGACGCACGACCGTGAACCCCTGACGCTCCGCCGCCTGGGCGAGTCGGTCGTCGAGCGTCACGACCGGGAGCGTCGCGGGGTGATCCTCGGAGGCCACGAGCGCCGCCCCGAGCTGGAAGGCGTCCCCGGCCCGCAGAGCATGGACGCGGAGCAGCCGCACCGCCGTCTCGCGGACCCGCGCGATGGGCTGAACCTCCCGCCATGCCCGTGCAAGCCCGTCGAGGCGCCAAAGTGCGTCGACCATCGATCGCCCGGCCAGGCTGCCGTCGCGCTCGAGCCGGGCAAGGGCAGAGACGCACGCCACCTCGGTCGCCCACCAGACGACGACCTCGGGGTCGCGCTCGTATTCGCGCATCACGTCCTCGCTCGCCGTCTCGACCACGAGCGGCGGCACCACCGCGGAGCTGTCCCAGAACCTCACCGCCCGGATCGCCGTTCCTGGAGGACGGCCGAGACGGCGCTCGCGCCCGGGGCCAGCGGTGGCGCCGGCTGACGCAGCAGATCGAGCAGGGGCGGCGCGCTGCCGACGCGAACGATGCCGGCGCGTTCCAGGCGGCGAAGGCGACCCGTGGGGTCGGGATGGGCCGCGACGGGCTCGAGGCGGGCGACCGGGAGACCCCGATCGAGGATGAGGATGCTCTCCCCGGCCCGCACCTGATCGATGAGCGCGCTGAGCCGGTTCTTGGCCTCGGTGATCGTGGCGGTCTTCATATGGCCTTTCTGGCCATCTCGATCTGCCTTGTCAAGCCTGCCGGCAGAGTAGCCGCACGAAGCGCATGAGCGCCCACCCCGACATGGCCGTGCCGCGGTCGCCGTCCGACCACATCGTGCCGCGATCGCAGGGCGGCAGCGCCGCGGCGAGCAACCTTCGGGCAAGCTGCGGCCATTGCAGCTCGGTGCGCGGCGACGACTCCCGCGCCGACGTCGACGCGCTGCAATCCAGCCTCAGGAGCGTCGTACCTTCTTGCAGGCGAGTTGGACGCCCTCGCCGGCGCGCTCGGCCGAGGCCTACTTCGGCTTCGCGTACTGATCTGCACTCCTGAACTCGAGGCCGACGAACGTGTCATTCCCGACGATCCACGCGTCATGGCCCGGGGCGATGTCATACGCCTCGCCTGCCCCGATCTCAGTCCCGATTCCGGCAGCAGCAACCACGTGCATGCGCCCCGAGAGTGCGTAGCCGACATGGTGATTCTCGCATCGGTCGGTGCCGACGATCGGCTTGACCGATGTTGACCAGCGCCAACCCGGCTCGAACGTGAACCGACCGACGGCAGAGCCACCGACGGTGACGAGCTGGACCTCCTCGTGTGGGAACGTGCGGGTCTCCTGAGGAGTATCGAGGCTGATGGACTCGACGCCGGACATTGCGACCTCCCGGGCACTCGTGCCCTTGTCCCGAGCCGGGTCCGAGAACCCGGTCACGGTCATGCTTTCGCGAGGGCTCGGAGGCAGCTGACGGAGCCCGGCCGAACGTCAGGCGAGGAGCGGGATCGCACGCACAGACGAGAACGCGTCGCCGGGCTGAGGCGGGCGAAGGTCTCGCGCGCCGGTGCCTACACCTGGAACGGTCCGGCGGGGGTCCTTACGCGCCAGGTGGACGATAACCAACGGTTTCGACCCGCCCGAGTGCCTCCAGCGTCTCCTCAACGGTCAGCAAGACCGTCGTCTCGAACTTCGCCAGGGCCCCACCGCCGCTGATGGCGATCGATACGGCTGCCATCGTCACGTTGTCCGGAGCCTCCCACAGGGTGTACCCGTCGTACTCCCCGAACGCGTACCAGAAGCCGTGAAGCCTGCCCCCGACGGACTCGATGTAGGATCGCGCGGCGTCGCGTCGATCCTCGGGGTTCTTGGCCAACCGCGCCCACGTCTCGGGGGTGTAGCTGAAGCGGGTGAGGTACAGGGCCATGGCTCGACTCCTGGTGGACGTTACGGCACACGTAGCCGCGCGACGCGATGCAGCGGGTGGAGCTCGCCAGTGGCTTGGCACAGCCCAGCCGACGGGACGGGGCCGCCCATCAACGCCTCCCGCAGACGGCATATCCTACTCCTGATCGCGGTGGCCGCGTTTCGATCGGACCCAGGAGCTACCTGCGGCCCATCGGCCACCGATCGCGCCGAGCGGTACGAGGAGCAGATCGCGGCGCTGTTCCAGCGCATCACCCTTGACGAGTCGGATCTCCGCCAGGTCTCGGGCGCGATGCGATCCGAGACGGTGCCCCCCGCTGAGCCAGACCCGTCCGAGCTCGTGATTGCCCGAGAGCGGCTCCAGCGCCAGCTCAACGGCGGCGAGATCACGATCGAGGCGTTCAGCCGGGCCTGGCGCGGACTGGAGCGCCCGAGGCGAGTGGCCGAGGATCGACCCGACGAGGTGCGCCTCCGGCGTGCCGGTCAGGTGCTGTCGGAGTTCGGGACGCTTCTGGCGGAACCCGGTCGTTCCCGATCCGCTTCGGGAAGAAGCGCTCCGCGGCGGATGCCTCGGCCAGCGTTGGCCGATCTCCACCGGTCTCGTCCGAGCTCTCGACCGATGCCTCCGTCATAGCGGATCACCGCCTTTGCGAGCAGCGATGCCAGCTAGTCCCGCGGAACCTCGGGTGGCGCGTGGCGCCGGGCCCGCCTGACACCGAAGGGCATCTCGCCGAACCTGCGCAACGGGAATGACTTTCGCACCTTGACCGGCGGCATACAATGCCCGCCAGGCTCGGCCTGCAGAGGCGCACCAGCGGGTGTGCGGCGCGCCGACGGTTCGCGGACGGGAGAGGGCGCGGGCGTGGAGAAGGGGAATCAGCCGGCAGGCTCGGCAGGCTCGGGCAGTGAAGTCAAGCAGGCATCCGGCGGGGAGGAAGCGGGAGGTGGGGGGTCGACGGCAGGAGCGACCTCTCTGCCGGCGGATCAAGGGACCGACCTCGAGCGCACGGGTGGAGGCGGCCAGGCGGCAGGCGGGACAGAGCCGACGAGCGAACGCGACCCGTGGGCCGGTACGCCGAGTATCGGCGAGACGACCTTGCCCGACGGCACGAAGCTCCGCCGCGATGCCCGGGGCAACACATTCCGCGGACCCGATGCAGACGGTCGCGAGCACGTCTGGGACCAGGAACGGGGGCGTTGGCTCGATACGGCGGAACTCCGGGAGAATCCGGGCTCCGCCGGCTGGGGAGATCCAGCGGAGGATTGGCAGAAGGCTTGGGGAGGCCAGCCGATGCCGGAAACGTGGAAGGGCGTGCCGCGCACCGGCCAGACCCAGGTTCCCGAAGGAACACTCAACCGGGACGCAGCCGGCGGCTATGGCCTTGAGACGCCTTCGGGCCAGTCGTACCGCTGGAATGAACAGACCCGCCAGTGGTACAACTCCGAGACCGGCCAGCAGGCGCCGCCAGGCCTGGGCGGCGATCCCGTCGCTGACTGGCGGCGCGGCGCGGACGCCGACACGCATCTCAGGGCGCACCCTGAGGGTCCTCGCCCAACCTGGCGTGGTCCGGTGCAGCCCTGATTGGCCTTCGCGGAGGAGATGGGAGGTAGAGGTGGAAAAGGGCAACGAGGCGGGGGGCGGCGCTCCGATGGGCACCGGCCCCAAGATTGCGTCGGGGGCAGGGGCGGAGGCTGGCACGGGCACAGCGACCGCCGCGCCGCCGCCCTTCAGCGAACCGGTGCCGCCGCTGGCCGGCGAAGGCGCGCCCGGCTCCGGCGGTGGGGCTGCGACGACGCACCCGCGAGGGGAGGTGCTTGACTCCGACGGCTCGAAGCTACGGCTGGACGGCACGGGCGGGGCCGAATACCTCGACCCGACGGGACGGACGGCACGGCTGGAGGGCGACGGCTGGGTCGACCCGGCCACCGGTCAGCCAGCGGCGCAGGATCTGGCCGACAGGGCGACTCAGATGCTCCAGGAGACAGAGCTGGGGCGGCGGCGGATCTATCCACCGAGCTGAGGAGAGCCAGGATGGAAAAGGGCAACGACGCCGCCGGCGCGACCCAGAGCGCAACCTCGAGCAGCACGACCTCCGGCACGAGCACGGCGCCCGAGCCGGGGAAGCAGACCAGCGCTGCGCCGGGGACCGGGACCGCGAGCGAGAGCCCGCCGCCGCCGTCCGGTGCGCCTCAGGCTGCGCCTCCGGATGGAGGCGAACTGGCCCCGACGAAGCAACGCGAGATCCTGCATCAGGGGCCGCATGAGTCAACGTACCCTGATGGCTCGAAGCTTCGCCTGGACGGACAGGGTGGGGCCGAATTCGAGCAGGGCTATCAAAGGGCGCGGCTCGAGGGCGACGACTGGGTCGACCCGAAGACCGGTCAGCGCGTCGAGCGCGGAGTCTGGGCGAAGGCGGACTACAGGCTTCGGGAGCTCGAACGGCGGCGGGGGCTGAACCCACCGCCGCGGCGCTGAGCGATCCTGCTCGGCGTCGTACGGTGCTGCGGGAACCAGACCGAATGGGGATAGCACGAGATCGGGGCCTGCGGACCTTGCTGCAGCCCGACCACGCTCCATCCCGCATGGGGCTCGAGCACGAGTTCCGAGTGTTCTTCGGTGAGGAAGCAGTAGACTTCCGGTCGCTCGTCCACGACCTGCATCTCGGGCAGCCGAATCTCGATCCGGCTGATCCGAATGCGTACCGCCTGCCGTCGGGAGCCGCGGTGACATGCGACGGCGCCGAGGCGGAGATCGCGCTCGCGCCGACGCGGGTAGGGCCAGGTTTCACCGAGGAGCTCACGCTGCGTGCCTCGCATGAGCGTGCGGCCCTCGCGAGCCGGCTACCTCCCCGCCACCGGTTGGTGGGCTGCTCCACCCACCTCTCGGTCAGCGTCCCGGACGAGCTGACGCAGCCCGTGTGCCGGCTATACGCAACGATCTTTGCCCCCGCCATGATGCTGCTCATGGGCAGGCGCGACTCGCCGGGCCTGCTGATCCGGCCGCGTCCGGGACGTGTGGAGCTCGGTGGCGAGTTCGTCGAGGGGGACAAGCTCGCGGCAGCGGCCCTGTTTGCTGTCGGCAGCGTGCTGGCCTGCCAGACGGCGCTGTCGGACGGAGACCTGCCGCGACAGCGGCTCCCCCCGGAGCTGCTCGTGCGCGTGGACCCGGCGGTGGAGCGTTTCGGCTGGTACGTCGACCGCCGCGCATTCGGCGGCGACCTGTACGCCGATGGACGGTCCGCGAGGCTGCGATCGGCGAAGGGCGGGCAGCTCACCGCGCAGGATGTCCTGCGCCGTGGCTGGCGCGCCGCTCGCGAGGCCCTCGCCGATATCGCCAGCCCTGAGGAGCTGCGGCTGGTGCAGGCCGAGGTGGACGGAGATCGGCCATTGCCTTGCGAACTGGCTGAGCACACGCCCTTCGGCCCGGAGCCGGCCAGCGATGGCGCTCGGTCCACCCGACGGCCTGCGCCCGCAGCCTGGGGAGCCGCACTTCCGCAGCGCAGCCGGCAGGGATTCGAGATGGCCCCTGTGATGGTCACCTGGCATGCGGTCGTGTTCGTGCTGGTCTCAGGTCGACGCACGGCGTTTGCTGCGGTGCCGGGTTCGCACCTGGACGCCTTCCTCGAGGCGCTCGACGCGGGGCTCCTGGACGGAGAGATCGCCGACTACCTCAAGCGACGCCCGGGTGGCCGACGGCTGGACGGTCCCTCGCAGATGATGGCTCCGGGGCTGTTCGACGAGCTCGGGCCGCGCCTGGCCCTGCTCCCGCCCGAGCTGGGTCGCGACGGAGTCCCCGTCGCGGCGGTGTTCCAGCAGCAACCCTGGATGAGCCAGGGGCGACGGTGGTCTGCCTGGCGGCGAGCGTTCAGCCCTCCACGGTCAGGCTGGGCGGGAGAGATCCCGTGAGCGCCCCGCGGCGTCATTTCGTGAGCCATCTCGGCAGCCTGCTCCTGCTGCTACTCGCCGGTGGGCTCGTGTTCAGCTTGTTCGCACCCGTGCGGGCAGCCCCGATCCTGTGTCTCGGCCCCGAGGCGAAGCCGGCGGAGGACTTCTTCAGCGCCCAGTCAGCAAGCATCGTCAGGAAGGGCCCGGACGGCGGACTTGAGATCTCTACCGACTGGAGCAAGATTGCTCTCTACCAGGACCCCACCGGAGATGCGCGCGACCGGTCCGGCGATCCGGCGGACGCTCCGGACGCACTGTGCGCCGCAGTTCTCAAGCTGATCGAGCCGGACGCCCCGGCAGTGCAATCGCTGGCGTTCGTCGACCGGACCGCCTTCGAGGTCGTCCTCCCCCAGGTACCCGGCGCACTGCTTGCTGACGCGACCGAACTCATCGTCGTCGGCGTCCAATTCACCGAACCGTTCCCCGGTTCCGCACCCGGCGTCGTCCAGTTCGGGATCTCGCTCGACAGCGCTCTCCACCCCAATTACACCGGCCCGGCATTGGAGCTGCAGGGCAGAGACACCACTTTCGACGCCTACCTCGACGACGGGAAGTGGAAGCTCGGTCGCACCGAGTATCGGGATGGAACGTTCACCTTCGCGGCCGACTACGACGAGATCGTCGCGATCGTCGGCACTGACCGGGTGACCATGGCCTTCCCCGAAGCAGCTGTCCCCGGCGGCGTGGAAACCGTTGCGTTCTTCGCGGTCCTGGGCGACGGCGTCGAGGTCGTTGACCTGGGCGTCTTCGACCCTGCCAGCCTGAGCTGGGTGGCGCGGTCGGGAGCCCTGCCGACCCCCGCGCCCACGCCCAGCCCGACGCCCTCGCCCACGCCGAGCCCAACCCCGACCCCGACCCCCGCGCCGACCCCCGCGCCCACGCGGGCCCCGACACCCACGCCGACACCCACGCCGACACCGACCCCGACCCCGGCGGGCGCAGCAGCCCCGACCGCGAGCACAGACGGCGGCCCGCCGGTGCTGCCATTGCTCGTGGGCGGGCTGCTCTTGGCCGGGGTCGTGGCCGGCGTGCTCATGGCCCGATCGCGGCAGTCACAGGCACCGTCCGCCACGTCGGCGGCGCAGACTGCGGCCGAGATCATCGCGGCTGACGTGGCGCGGACGTCTCTGCTCGACCGGCCCTGGAAGGGGACCGAACCCGAGAGCTCCTTCGCGGGACGCGCGGTCATCGCGGGTGCAGGCGTTGGCGGCCCGGATCCACCGATGAGCCGTCGCTGACGGCCTGCTCGGCGGTTCCCAGGTGGCCCCGTCGCCATCGACTGTGGCCCAGCTGTCGGTGGACATGCCCGGCTACCGGCTCACCGCGTCCGCCAGCAGCGATGCCGGCTACGCGCCTTCGGCCTTCGCCGCGTGCTCGTCGGCGCCGACCGATGGCGCATTCCGGTGGGCTGATGCGCTCGCTACCAGACGGCCACCGGGCGGGGGTGGCGGTACCTCCGCAGCCTCTGGTCCTTGGTGATCAGCGGCCAGCCTTGCTCGATCGCGGTCGCGTAGATCAGCCGATCGGCGGGATCGCTCGGGAACGATGACCGCAGGCTGACCGCCGTGTGCGCGATCGCCGGCGTCATGGGGATCGTCCGGACCTGCGCGGCAAGCTGCTGGATTCAGGCAGCGATCGGGATCGTCAGCACGATCCGGTCATGTCGGGCCAGCCAGGCCAGCTCAAACCAGGAGATGTCGGCGACGGCGAGCTCGTCCGCGTCACTGATGGCCCTGCTGGCTGCAGGGCTGATCCGATCGGGTTCGGCGGACCACCAATGGACGACGTGGCTGTCCAGACCACTGGGGCGAGAGGGCTCGAGGCCATCCAAGTAAGGTCAACTGCCGGAGCGTGCCGTCACGGGCGAGAGCTAGCGAGTGTTCGCGAACGGGTTCTCGACCACGACCGAACCGTACGTCGTAGCATCTGCCAGGTCCTCGCTGAGGACACGCCGACACCCGGCGACCTCGGCGGCTCGAAGGATCAGGGCATCCCAGATCGAGATCTGCCATTCACGGCTCGCGGCGATCGCCGACTCGGCGAGCGAGGCGTCGATCGCGACAACGGGCAGGACCGCGAGCTGGCGGACCATCGCCTCGGCGTCTTCGACCGACACCGGCACGGCAAGCTTGCGCGTGACGACGGCGTAGAACTCCGTCAGGACCTGCGTCGAGACGACGAGGTCGCGACCCGGCGCCGGCGCGGTGGCCTCCAGCGCACGCTTGCGCTTGGCCGGGTCCGCGGCATCGACCGCGTAGACCCAGACATTCGTGTCAACGAAGGTCGGTTCGGTCATGGAGCTCGTCGCGCGTCCAGGTGCGACCGCGTGGGCCGCTGGTCGCCGCACTTCGTCGGGCGAGCCGCGCGAACCCGCTCAGGGCCTCGCCCGTGTCTCCGACGCCGGCGTAGCGCTCCAGGTACGCCCTCAGCAGGGCGTTGACCGAGGTCCCGTCCTCGAGGGCGCGCATGCGGGCCTGCTTCAAGAGCCGTTCATCGACCGTGATGGTCAGGTTGGCCATGGTCTCGTTGCCTCCCGTGCTACACGGGTTCAGTGTAACACGGGCCAGCGGTACCTACGGGTTCGCCGGGGGTCTCGCCGCTTCGGATCGAGATGACGGGAGGCGCGCCATCGGGTCGATCGGCCACGCCCTTATCGGGCCAGCACCGAGAGCCGTGGCGACGTGCCCGCTGCACACGGGCCAAACGCGGCGGCGGGACGAAGCCGGCGATCGGGGGCTGCTTTCGCGCATCATGCCGGTCCTGTCGACGGCCGCCCCTGGCAGGGCGGAGGTATGCTCTCAGCGAGCTCAACAAGGGAGGCGAACCGCCACTCACGTGCGCAAGCCCAGATGCCGTCACGACGCAGGCCCGAGGTAGGAGTAGGTCATGTCCCTGCTCCGCCGGGCTGAGCGGGCGCGACGGCCAGCCGACACCGCTGATGCCGGCCCCGTGGCGCCCGCTGGGCCCCCCGCTCGACCGAGTCAGGCCCGGGAGCAGTTCCTGCAGGAGATCAGGCTTCGCCTCCAGCAAGAGGTGATCAGCGCCTCGGGCTCCTTCCAGGACGTCCCCCCCACCGAGATCCGGGGGACGATGGAGGGGATCGTCGACCGGATCATCGGCCTGCACGGCTTCGCCGTGACCCGGGACGAGCGACTGCGCCTCATCGAGGAGCTGGTCGACGACGTCACCGGCCTCGGTCCGCTCGAGCCGCTCCTCCACGACGAGACGATCACGGAGGTGATGGTCAACGGCCCGCGCCGGGTCTACATCGAGCGGGGAGGGAAGATCCAGCGGGTCGATGTCGCCTTCCAGAGCGACGAGCACCTGAAACTGATCATCGACCGGATCATCAGCCCCATCGGGCGGCGGATCGACGAGTCGAGCCCCAGGGTCGACGCCCGCCTTCCCGACGGCTCGCGGGTGAACGCGGTCATCGAGCCGCTCTCGCTCGTGGGACCGGTGATCACCATCCGCAAGTTCGCCGCCAAGCCGTTCACGGTGGACGACCTCGTCCGCTTCGGCACGGCGACGGCGGAGATGTTCGGCTTCCTGAAGGCCTGCGTGGAGGCCCGACTCAACCTCTTCGTCTCGGGCGGCACGGGCTCGGGCAAGACGACGACGCTCAACGTGCTCTCCTCGTTCATCCCGGAAGAAGAGCGGATCATCACCATCGAGGACGCCGCCGAGCTGCAGCTTCGCCAGGCGCACGTGGTGACCCTCGAATCGCGCCCGCCCAACCTCGAGGGGGAGGGGGAGATCACGATCCGCGATCTGTTGCGCAACGCGCTGCACATGCGCCCCGACCGGATCATCGTCGGCGAGTGCCGCTCGGGCGAGGCCCTGGACATGCTCCAGGCGATGACGACCGGCCAGGACGGCTCCCTCTCCACCGGGCACTCGAACAGCCCGCGGGACATGCTCCGGCGCCTCGAGACGATGGTCCTCATGACCGGGTACGAGCTGCCGCTGCGGGCGATCCGCGAGCAGATCGCGTCCGCGGTCGACCTGATCGTCCATACGGCCCGCCTGCGGGACGGCTCGCGCAAGATCGTCAACATCACCGAGGTCTACGGGATCGAGGAGGACGAGATCCTCACCGAGGACATCTTCGCCTTCGAGCAGACCGGCGTTCGGGACGGGAAGGTCGAGGGGATGCTCAAGCCGACCGGTATCCGGCCGACGTTCATGCCGAAGTTCCGCGTCAGCGGGATCGAGCTGCCGCCCGGCGAGTTCGGCATCCCTGCCGAAGACCCGGCGCGACCGGGTCCGGCCCGCCCGGGGAAGGGGAGATGGGTCGCCGGGGAGACGGCGGGGCTGCCCCATGCAGCTCGGCCCTCCGTCGGTCTCGGCCGGGCGGTCGCGGCCGGAGGGATGGTCTACGTCTCATCGATCGGGCCCGTCGATGCCGAGACCGGTCGGGTCGTCAGCGGCGAGATCCGGGAGCAGACGCGCCAGTGCCTGCGCAACCTCAAGGAGCGGCTCGAGGCCGCCGGGAGCTCGCTCGACAAGGTGGTCTGGGCGAACTGGTCGTTGCGCGACCCGGCCGAGTTCGACGCGTTCAACGAGGAGTGGGTGCGCTGGTTCCCCGGTGACACACCGATCGGCCAGGGCACCCTGATGCCTCCGCTGCAGCGCCGGGCCGGTTTCCGGATCTCGATCGGGGTCATCGCCGAGGCATAGGAGCGCGGGGCGGCTGGGCGGTCCGCCCGATGAGCTTTCCTCCGGCGGCGGGTCGGCGGAGCCCGAGAAACCGTGTTGGCCGAAACCGTCACATCCTGTTTCAGTCGAAGAGGGCGAGGCGGCGCACGGGACGGCGTGCAGCAACGCGAGCGCAAGGATGGGACTGGTCGGGGCGAGAGGGCTAGAGCCTCCTTAACTCAGCAATCGCTGCGCTTCGTGATGATCAACCGGACACCTCGGGACCTCCTCCCGGCGACGGCACGAAGCGCGTGAGAGATGGGTACTTGCGCGGTGGACTCTCGCGGCCAGCGACTCCGCGCCAGCTGGACGTCCTCGCCGCGTAC
>Ga0154433_1118_pt2 | contig 29944 bp, 29 predicted proteins | sample RifGroC2_FD_115937 | JGI IMG/M metagenome (GOLD analysis project Ga0154433, IMG submission 115937) | Chloroflexi bacterium GWC2_73_18 | reverse complement strand
CGCACGACGCCCGATCAGGAGTCAGGGATGGCCATTCGTTCGGAAGAGATCACCAGCATCATCAGGGCAGAGATCGACCGGTTCGACCAGCCGGTCGAGACGCGCAACGTCGGCACCGTCATCGCCGTCGGTGACGGGATCGCCCAGGTCTACGGCCTCGAGGGCGCGCTCGCCTCGGAGCTGCTGGAGTTCCCCGGCGGCGTCATGGGGATGGCGCTCAACCTCGAGGAGGAGACCGTCGGCGTCGTCGTCCTCGGCGACGACAAGGCGATCAAGGAGGGCGACACGGTCAAGACGACCGGTCGCGTCGTCGAGGTGCCGGTCGGCCAGGCGCTGATCGGACGCGTCGTCGACCCGCTCGGCCGTCCGCTCGACGAGAAGGGCCCCATCGAGACGACCCGTTTCCGCCCGGTCGAGCGAATCGCCCCCGGCGTCATCGTGCGCACGCCGGTCGACACGCCGGTGCAGACCGGCATCAAGGCGATCGACGCGCTGATCCCGATCGGCCGCGGCCAGCGCGAGCTGATCATCGGCGACCGCCAGACCGGCAAGACCGCCATCGCCATCGACACGATCATCAACCAGGGGGGGAAGGGGCTCGTCTGCATCTACGTGGCGATCGGCCAGAAGCTCTCCACCGTCGCCAAGGTGGTGGCCACCCTCGAGCAGCACGGCGCCATGGAGCACACCGTCGTCGTCGTCGCCGGGGCCGAGTCACCCGCGCCGCTCCAGTACCTCGCCCCGTACGCCGGCGCGGCGATCGGCGAGGAGGTGATGGAGAACGGCGTCACCCTCGACGGCCAGCCCGTCAAGGACGCCCTGTGCGTCTACGACGACCTCTCCAAGCACGCCTGGGCCTACCGCCAGATGGCGCTCCTGCTGCGCCGCCCACCCGGGCGCGAGGCCTACCCGGGCGACGTCTTCTACCTCCACAGCCGGCTCCTCGAGCGCGCGGCGCGCCTCAACGCGGCGAACGGCGGCGGCTCGATCACCGCGCTGCCGATCATCGAGACGCAGGCGAACGACGTCTCCGCCTACATCCCGACCAACGTCATCTCCATCACCGACGGGCAGATCTACCTTGAGACCGACCTCTTCAACGCCGGCCAGCGCCCGGCCCTCAACATCGGCATCTCGGTCTCGCGCGTCGGCTCGGCGGCGCAGACGAAGGCGATGAAGAAGGTCGCCGGCCCGCTCAAGCTGGACCTGGCCCAGTACCGCGCCTTGGCCGCCTTCGTGCAGTTCGCCTCTGACCTCGACAAGGCGACGCGCGACCAGCTGACCCGCGGCGAGAAGCTCTCCGAGGTGATCAAGCAGCCGCAGTACGTGCCGCTGGCCGTCGAGAAACAGGTGGCGATCCTCTACGTCGCCACCAGGGGGTACCTCGACGACGTGCCGACGCCCCGCGTCCGCGAGTTCGAGCAGCAGTTCTACCGCAACCTCGAGGCCGAGCACCCCGGCGTGCTCCGCACGCTCGCCGAATCGAAGGCCCTGAACGACGAACTGGAGGCGCAGCTCGACGCCGCCGCGGCCGCCTTCAGGGCGACCTTCCTGGCGTAGCGACGGGAGCGAGCGTCGGTCATGGCCAGCCAGCGCGAGATCCGCCGCCGGATCGGTGCCGTCCGCAACATCCGGCAGATCACGCGCGCCATGCAGTTCGTGGCCGCCTCCAAGCTGCGCCGCGCCCAGGAGGCGACGCTGGCCGCGCGCCCCTACAGCGACACGCTCGAGGAGGTGCTCGCCGACCTCGCCTCGGTGCTGACCGAGGAGGAACACCCGCTCCTCGCGCGGCGGAGCGGGGGCCGTCGCTGCATCGTGCTGCTCACCACCGACCGCGGCCTCGCCGGCTCCCTCAACACGAACGCGATCCGTTTCGCCCTCCGCGAGATCGTCGAGCACGGCGACGACATCACCGTGATCACGGTCGGGCGCAAGGGGCGCGACGCGATGCGTCGCGCCAGGGTCTCGCTCGAGGCGAGCTTCAACGGCTTCGGCGACCGGCCCCGCTTTGCCGACGTCCTGCCGCTGGCGCGCCTGATCACCGACGACTACCTGGCTGGCACCTACGGCCGGATCGACCTCGTCTACAGTGTCTTCGTCACCACGCTCACCCAGCGGCCGCGCCTCGGCCAGCTGCTGCCGATCCGGCCGGCCCCCGACACGGCCGGCATCCCGGGCCGCCAGTTCATCTTCGAGCCGTCGCCCGGCGTCGTGCTCAGCCAGCTCCTGCCGCGCTACGTCGCCACCCGGCTCTACCAGGCGGTCCTCGAGGGCACGGCCTCGGAGCAGTCGGCCCGCATGGTGGCCATGAAGAATGCGACGGAGAACGCCGAGGAGCTGATCGAGGACCTGACGCTCACCTATAACAAGGTCCGCCAGGCCAACATCACGCGTGAGATGATCGAGATCGCGACGGGCGCCCGGGCGCTCTGAGCGAGCCACGGAGGAACGAGACCAGACCATGGCGATCGCCGCGCCCACCACCGTCGGACGGGTCATCCAGATCACCGGACCGGTCGTCGACATCGAGTTCCCGCCCGGCCACCTGCCGGGCATCTACGATGCCGTCGAGATCGAGCGACCCGGCGGGGGCCGGCTCGTCTGCGAGGTCCAGCAGCACCTCGGCGACAACTGGGTGCGCGCCGTGGCGATGACGACGACCGACGGGCTGCCACGTGGCGTCGAGGCGCGCGACACCGGCGGGCCGATCACCGTCCCGGTCGGCGAGGCGACGCTCGGGCGTGTCTTCGACGTCCTCGGCGAGCCGATCGACGGCAAGGGTCCGGTCGCCGCCGAGAAGCGCTACCCGATCCACCGCCCGGCACCCACCTTCGACGAGCAGGTCACCGAGACGCAGGTCTTCGAGACCGGCCTCAAGGTGATCGACCTGATCGCGCCGTTCGCCAAGGGCGGCAAGGTCGGCATCTTCGGCGGCGCGGGCGTCGGCAAGACGGTGATCATCCAGGAACTGATCCGCAACGTCGCCGAGGAGCACGGCGGCTACTCGGTCTTCGCCGGCGTCGGCGAGCGCTCGCGCGAGGGGAACGACCTGATCCACGAGATGACGCAGTCGGGCGTCATCGCCAAGACGTGCATGGTCTTCGGCCAGATGAACGAGCCGCCCGGCGCCCGCCTGCGCGTCGGCCTCTCCGCGCTCTCCATGGCCGAGTTCTTCCGCGACGAGGAGGGCCGCGACGTCCTCCTTTTCATCGACAACATCTTCCGCTTCACGCAGGCCGGCTCGGAGGTCTCGGCCCTCCTCGGACGGATGCCCTCGGCGGTCGGCTACCAGCCGAACCTGGCGACCGAGATGGCCGCCCTGCAGGAACGGATCACCTCCACCAGGCGCGGTTCGATCACCAGCCTGCAGGCGGTCTTCGTGCCGGCCGACGACTACACCGACCCCGCGCCGGCGACCGCGTTCGGGCACCTCGACTCGACGATCCGGCTCGAGCGCTGGATCGCCGAGCTGGGCATCTACCCGGCGGTCGACCCGCTCACCTCGACCTCGCGTGTCCTCGACCCCCTCGTCGTCGGACAGGAGCACTACGACGTGGCACGCGAGACGCAGCGCGTCCTCCAGAAGTACAAGGACCTGACCGATATCATCGCCATCCTGGGGATGGACGAGCTCTCCGAGGAAGACAAGCTGACCGTCCACCGGGCACGGCGCCTGCAGCGCTTCATGAGCCAGCCCTTCCACGTCGCCGAGGTCTTTACCGGCCGGCCGGGCAAGACCGTGTCGCTCAAGGAGACCGTTCGCTCGTTCAGGGAGATCCTCGAAGGCACGCACGACGCACTGCCGGAGCAGGCCTTCTACCTGGTCGGCGGTATCGACGAGGCGGTCGAGCAGGCCGGGCGGATGACGTAGCGATGCCCCTCCGCCTCGACATCGTGACGCCAGAGCGACTCGCCTTCAGCGACGAGGTCGACGAGGTGATCTGCCCCGGCATCGAGGGACAGCTCGGCATCCTGCCGCACCACGCGCCGCTCCTGACCCAGCTCGGCGTCGGCGAGCTGCGCGTCAAGCGCGGCGGTACCGAGGAGTCGTTCGCCATCTTCGGCGGCTTCCTGCAGGTCCGGCCGGACAAGGTCGTGGTGATGGCCGAGACGGCCGACCTGGCGGCCGAGATCGACCTTGAGACGGCCGAGGAGGCGCGCCGTGAGGCGCAGCGCGCTCTCGAGGCGGGCTACGTCGAGACGGCCGACCTGGCGGCGGCGCGGGCCGCTCTCCAGCGCGCCCTGCTGCACATCCAGATCGCACGCCGCCACCGGGAGGGTCCGCGGCACCGCGGGTAGTGGCGTGACCCAGCCCGTCCGGCCGTTCCACTGGGAGTTCACGCCCGAGCCGATCGAGCGCGAGGTCTTTCGCATCGAGGGCGGCGTCCCCCTGCGCGGCACGGTCGCCGTGAGCGGCGCCAAGAACGCGGCGCTCAAACTGATGGCCGCGGCCACGCTCACCGGGGAACGCTGTCGCTTCGACAACGTGCCGGAGATCGAGGACGTGCGCGTCATGGCCGGGACGCTGCGTGATCTCGGCGTCGTCGTCGACCACGCCGGCCCCAACCGCTACGAGGTCGCCTCGGGCGACGTGGAGTGGCTCTTCGTGCCACTCGAGGCGGCCGCCAGGATGCGCGCCAGCTTCATCCTCCTCGGTCCGCTGCTGGCGCGCTTCGGCCGGGTCATCATCAGCAACCCTGGCGGCGACCGGATCGGCCGCCGGCCGGTCAACCTCCATGTGGACGCCATGCGCGCGCTCGGCGCCGAGATCGAATACCGAAACGGTTACTATTTCGCCCGCGCCCCCGGCAGGCTGCGCGGCGGCGACGTGGTCTTCCCCGCCGTCACCGTGATGGGCACCGAGAATGCCATGCTGGGCGCCGTCCTCGCCGACGGCCACACCACCATCCGACCGGCCGCCCGGGAGCCCGAGGTCGACGACTTGATCGACTTCCTGCGCAAGATGGGGGCGCAGGTGGAGCGGACGGCGCCGGACATCATCGAGGTGGAGGGCGTCCGCCGGCTGCGCGGCGCCGACCACCGCCTCATCCCCGACCGGATCGAGGCCGGCACCTTCGCCGTCGCCGCCGCCGTGACCGGCGGCGGGGTGCGCCTGGAGGGCGCTCCCTGCGAGAATCTGGGCGCCTTCCTCGAGGTCCTCACCGCGATCGGCGTCGACGTCGCCTGCGGCCGCGACACGATCGAGGTGCGTGGCGCGCCCCCGGCCTCGGGTGCCTACCGTGCCTGCGACGTCGCCACAGCGCCGTACCCTGGCCTCGCCACCGACCTGCAGGCGCCGACCGTCGTCCTGCTGACCCAGGCCGCCGGGGAGAGCCGCGTCCACGAGACGATCTTCGAGGACCGTCTCGAGTACACGTCCGAGCTGGCGCGCATGGGCGCCCGCATCGAGCTGCTCGACAGCACGCACTGCCGGATCCACGGGCCGACGCCCCTCCGCGGCGCCGAGCTCGAGGTCGGCGACCTGCGCGCCGGGGCGAGCCTGATCCTGGCCGCGCTGGCGGCCGACGGCCGCTCCACGATCCGCGGTGCCCACCACGTCCACCGGGGGTATGAGAACATCGAGCGGAAGTTCCTCGAGCTCGGGGCGCGGATCGAGCGCGTCGCCGAAGAGGTAGCGGCGCAGGCGACATGAAGATCGGCATCGACCTGGGCACGGCCAACGTGCTCGTCTACGTGAAGGGCAGGGGGATCGTCATCCGCGAGCCGTCGGTGGTGGCCGTCTCCGACGACAATCGGATCGTGGCGGTCGGCGCGGAAGCGCGCGAGATGATCGGGCGGACGCCCGGCAACATCCAGGCGATCCGGCCCATGAAGGACGGCGTCATCGCCGACTACGTCATCACCGAGGCGATGCTCAGCTACTTCATCAAGAAGGCCGGACGCTCCTGGATCAAGCCGGACGTCATGATCAGCGTCCCCTCCGGCGTCACCAGCGTGGAGAAGCGCGCCGTGCGCGACGCCGCGCTCAAGGCCGGCGCCCGCGAGGCCTACCTGATCGAGGAGCCGCTGGCCGCGGCGATCGGCGCCAACGTCCCCATCAGCGGGCCGTCGGGCAACCTGGTGATCGACATCGGCGGCGGCACGACCGAGATCGCCGTCATCGCCCTGGGCGGCATCGTCGTGCGCAACTCGCTGCGCGTCGGCGGCAATCGCTTCGACGAGGCGATCGCCAGCTACGTTCGCAAGAAGTACAACCTGATGATCGGCGAGCGGACCGCCGAGGAGGTCAAGATCGCCATCGGCACGGCCCTGCCGCTCGAACGCGACCTGCAGATGGAGGTGCGCGGGCGCGACCTGATCGCCGGGCTGCCGCGCACCATCCCGATCACCAGCTCGGAGGTGATGGAGGCGATCGAGCAGCCGCTCCAGCAGGTCGTGGCGGCGGTCCGCCAGGTGCTCGAGGAGACGCCGCCCGAGCTGTCGAGCGACATCATCGACAAGGGGATGGTGATGTCCGGCGGCGGCGCGCTTCTGCGCAACATCGACCGGCTCCTCACCCAGGTGACGGGCGTCCCCTGCCATGTGGCGGAGAACCCGCTCAATTGCGTCGCCCTCGGCACGGGGCTGGCGCTGGAGCACTTCGACTTCTTCCGCTCGTCGTTCGTCCAGCGCATCTGAGGGCGCGTGAGCGAGGCGGCCGGCGGGCGCGTCTTCATCGACCTGCACTGCCACACGTCGGCGTCCCACGACTCGCTGAGCCGGCCGCGTGATGTCGTGCGCGTGGCCGCGGCACGCGGCCTGACGCACCTGGCGATCACCGACCACGACCGGATCGAGGGGGCGCTCGCGGCCCGTGACGCCGCCCAGGCGGGGATCTGCGTCATCGTGGGAGAGGAGATCCGCACCCGCGAGGGCGACCTGATCGGCCTCTTCCTGGAGCGCCCGATCCCGCCCGGGTTGGCGGCGCGCGAGGCGGCCGCGGCGGTCCGCGAGCAGGGCGGACTGGTCGGGCTGCCGCATCCCTTCGACCGGTTCCGCGGCTCGCTCCTGGCCGGCGGAGCGACCCTCCCCGGCGGGACCGGGGCCCTCGACGCCCTGGCGCCGTCGCTCGACTACGTCGAGGCGTTCAACGCCCGCGTCCCGTTCCCGGCCGCGAACGAGCGGGCAGCCGCGTATGCTGCCGCCCATGGACTGCCCGGCGTCGCCGTCTCCGACGCGCACACGCTGCTCGAGGTCGGCATCGCCTACGCGGTCGCGACCGGCCCGGTCGGGGACGCCGCCGAGCTGCGCGCGACGCTCGTCGGCGCGCGCCTGGTGACCGGACGTGCCTCGTACCTGGTGCGGGCGGTAACGCCCTTCGCCAGGCTCGTCCAGCACCTGCGCGGCCGAGGCCGCATCCCTCCGGGGACGGAGCGGTGAACGAGTCAGGCCCGCCGCCCGCGGCCGCCGACGCGGACACGGTCGAGCCGCTCGAGCCCGGCGCGCCGACGCAGGTTTCGCTGCCGCAGCGACTCCGCCAGCCGCGCACGATCATCTCGATCGCGCTGCCCCTCGTCCTCGTCGTCCTCGTCTTCCGGGTCGTCCTGCAGGTCGACTTCGGGCAACTGGGCGACCTGGTCCTCGCGGCGAACCCGGCCGCCCTGCTGGCGGCGCTGGCGATCTACTACCTGGGCTTTCCGCTGCGCGGCTACCGCTGGGGACTGCTCCTGCGGGGGACCGGCTTCTCGCTCCGCACGAAGGACGCCAGCGAGCTCATCTTCCTCTCCTGGCTCGTCAACTGCCTGGTCCCGGCCAAGCTGGGCGACGTCTACCGCGCCTATCTCCTTCGCCTCAACTACGTCGTCTCGCTGAGCCGCACCTTCGGGACCGTCTTCCTCGAACGCATCCTCGACCTCTTCGGCATCGCCATCCTGGCGCTGGGGAGCGGCTATTGGAGCTTCCGCGCCAACCTGCCGCCCGAGGTGCAGGTGTTGCTGGGGATCGGCGTCGCCGTCATCGTCCTGCTGGCGGCCGGCCTCTTCACCCTGCGCAACTTCGGCCGGCGCCTCCTCGCCCTGCTGCCGCTGCCGCAGCGCGTCTCCGAGCTCTACGACCGTTTCGAGGAGGGCGTCTTCAACTCGATCGGGGTCCGCCAGCTGCCGCGGCTCGGCGTCCTCACCGGCCTGGTCTGGGGGACCGAGGCGGCCCGCCTCTGGCTGGTCATCGCGGCGCTCGGCTTCACGGACGTCCACCTCGGCATCAGCGGCACCTTCTTCGTCGCGCTCGCCGCCTCGCTCCTCACGGCGATCCCCTTCACCCCGGCCGGCGTCGGGGTGGTCGAGGCCGGGGTCGTCGGCATCCTCACCGTCATCTACTCGGTCGACGCGACGAGTGCGGCGGCGATCGCGCTGGTCGACCGCGCCATCAGCGTCCTCTCCATCATCGTCTTCGGGGGACTGCTCTACGCTGTCTCCGCCAAGGTGCGCGGGCGCGGTGGCGATCGAGTCGCGGCCGCCGGGCCGGTCGGCGGTGACCGGGCCGCAGGATAGGACGGCAGGCCGGTCCGATGGTACCAACAGCCTATAGGCGGGCCGGGGGGCCGTCCCGAAGATGGGAGGTGCCGAAAGGCACCGGCCAGGGGCGGGCGAGCCTGCCGCGAGCCGGGTCCCTCCAGGAGCGGAGAACGGTACTCCGGCATGTCGAACGAGAACGCGTCCAAGAACGTGCGCGCCTTCAACGAGTGGCTGCGAGCGCAGCTGAAGGCGAAGAAGATGTCCCAGCGTCAGCTCGCCCAGCAGGCGGGTGTCGACCACTCGACGATCTCGCGCCTGATCCGGGGCGACCGGACGCCGTCGCTCGGCACCGCTACGAAGCTGGCTCGCGGCCTCCGCGAGATCCTCGACGAGGCCGACACGACCCGCTACTTCGGTGTGGTGGGCCAGGGCGCCGCCAACCCGACCGCCCGCGTCGAGTACGCGCTGCGCGGCGACGAGTACCTGAGCGAGCCCCAGGTCCGCCGCATCATGGAGTACTACCTGGCGATCCGGATGCGCCGCGTGGCGATGCGCGCCGCCGAGCACCAGCCGCTGCCGGGCACCCGCGCGTCGAGCGGCGTCCCGACCGCAGGCGCGCGGTCGGAGGGGCCGGTCGGCTACTGACCGGGCGCCACCAGGGAAGTCACCCGCGGGGCGATCCGGGCGGTCCCTCCTCCCGTCCGGATCCTGCGCGCACGGAGGCCGGCTCGGCCGCAGAGCCGGCCTCCGCTCATCCCGGGGGCCGCGGGGCGTTCTTCGCCAGCGCCCGCCGCGACCGGCTCCCGCGCACCAGGAGCGCCTCCGCCGGCAGCTCGTCGAGCGGCAGACCATCCGACAGCTGCCGCGCCCGCGCCAGGTTGACGGCGTCCCAGCCCTCGTCCATGCCGGGTGTCTCGATGTAGAAGGCGAGGTGCTCCAGGCGAGGGTGGCGCAGGAAGGCGCCCAGGCCGGCGGCGCCGATCTGGCCGGCGCCGATGTGCTCGTGGCGGTCGAGGTGTGAGCCGAGGGGCGCCTTCGAATCGTTGAGGTGGGCCATGACCAGCCGGTCAAGCCCGATGGCGCGGTCGAAGGCCTCGAGGAGGTGGTCGAGGGCGGCGGGATCAGCCAGGTCGTGGCCGGCACCCCAGAGGTGCGCCGTGTCGAGACAGAAGGCGATCCTGCGGGCCTCGGCCCCCTCGTCCAGGGCCGCGCCGCGGATGCGGGTCAGCTCCTCGACCGTGGCGCCCATCCCGTCCCCGCCGCCCGCCGAGTTCTCGAGGACGAGGAGCGGTGGCGGGCCGGACGCGGCCGGCCGGTCGCCCGCGCCGGCCCCCGGTTCTCCGGACCCGCCGGTGGCCTCGGCGAGGACGCGGGCGATCCCCGACCCGAGGCGTGCGAGGCCGGCCGCCTCCCCCGCCCCGCGGTGTGAGCCGACATGGACGTTGACGTACGCTGCGCCGTAGAGGGCCGCCGTTCGGAGCTCGTGCGCCAGCACGGCGACGCTCCGCTCCCGGAACGCCTCGTCCGGTCCGGCCAGGTTGACCAGGTAGCTGGCGTGGATCGCCAGCGGCGCGATGCCGGCCGCCGCCAGCCGGTCGCGGAAGGCGGGCAGCTCCGGCGGCGGCGCGCTCCGTCGTCGCCAGGAGGTCGGGTTGTCGCTGAACACCTGGAGCGTGGTGGCGCCGATCTCGAGGGCGCGATCGACCGCCTTGACCATCCCGCCGCCGAGCGGCAGGTGCGCGCCGATGCGCCGCGCGCTCATGCCGCCCCTGCGGCCCGCTCGGCCCGCCCGTCACGGCGCGCCCCACGGCCGTCGCGATCGGCCCGGAAGAGGCGCTCGTCGGGGATGCCGCAGCGCTCCAGCAGGGCCAACGGCCAAGCCGGGTCGTACTTGCGGCTGTGGAGGTGGTGGTCGATCGGCGCCGGATAGCGGGCGTGGCGCACGCGGGCGAGAATCTCTACGACGCGCCGTCAGGAGCGCCGGCGCGCCGTGCGGCCGTTGTCGCTGTACTCGCCGCCGATCGCCGGCTCGATCAGGCCGTAGTCGCCGTCGCGGCGGCGGTAGAGGACGGCGAGCCGCTCGTTCTCGGCGTTGACGAAGACGAAGAAGGCGTGGCCGAGCTCCTCCATCCGGGCGACCGCATCTTCCTCGAACATCGGCTCGATGGCGAAGCGCTTGACCTTGACGACCGAGGGCGGCCGGTCGCGACCCACCGGCGCGGTGCCGTCCGCGATCGAGCGGAGGATCGCCTTCTCCTCGTTGGGCCGCGCCCGTAGCCGCGGCTTCTCCCGGTGGGCGATGGCGCGTCGCTCGAGCCGATCGAGCACCACGTCGACGGCGGCGCGGTGGGTCGCCGCGCGGGCGACGCCGCGGACCACGCGCCCGTCGATCATGAGGGTCACCTCGACGATGCGGCTGTCCTGCTCGCTGCGGTGCTGCTCGACCGAGAGCTCGACGATGGCGTCGGTCCGGTCATCGAGGAAGCGTTCGAGGCGGTGCAGCTTCCGCTCGGCGTAGCGGCGGTCCTCCTCGACGACAGCGAAGTTCTTGCCCTTGACGATCGTCCTCACGGAGCGCCTCCTGCGGGATGAGTCTCCTGGGGAACACGAGAACGCGCGCGCTGGTCACCCTGCGGATGGCGGCGCGCGCGGTGGCAGCTGGCCGTCACGCCGCGATTCTACCGCGGGGTCGGTCACCCCTCCCGTGCCACCGTGACGGCCGAGACGGCCGACGCGCCGGCAGCCAGGAGCGCCCGCCCGCAGGCGCCGAGCGTGGCGCCGGTGGTGACGACGTCGTCGACGAGCACCGCCCACGCGCCGCGCACGTGCACGGCCTCCGGGACGGCAACGGCGAAGCGGCCGCCCACGTTGCGGGCGCGCGCCGCGCGTCCAAGGGCGTGCTGGGCGCTCGTCTCGGCGACCCGTTCCAGCGCAGCCACGGCGGGGATCCCGAGCAGGCGACCGGCGGCCTCGGCCAGGAGGGCGGCCTGGTCGTAGCCGCGCTGGCGAAGGCGGGAGGGGTGGACCGGCACGGGCACGAGTAGGTTCCCCCCGCGCCCGGCCTCCGCCCAGCGCGACGCCAGGGCCGCGCCGAGCGACTCGGCCAGGTCGCGCACGCCGTCGTACTTGAGGGCGTGGAGGGCCGCCCGCGTCGTCCCCGTGAAGGGGGCGCACCACTCGAGCTGGAGGAGCGGGGCGGGCAGCTCGACCGGGAGGCCGATCGGCGCGCCGGGCGGCTGGCCGAGACGGGCCCGCAGCGGCGCCGCACAGCCCTCGCAGAGAAGCGTCCCCTCGGCCGCGCAGCCGACGCAGGCCGGCGGCAGCAGGAGATCGAGACCGCGACGGAGGAGCGCGAAGGGGCCGGCCACGCCAGCCATGATGGCCGGGCGTGCTTCGCGCCGGCTTGCCGGCCGCTTACCGTGCCCCGGTCTCTCCGTCCGCTCCGGGGGCGGCCGCCCCGTCGGGCGCCTCGAAGGCGAGCATGTCGCCCGGCGCGATGCCGGCGCGCGCGGCGGCGCCGGCCGGCAGTTCCAGCACGCCGTCGCAGCCGCCGACCCACCACACCACGCCGCGCCAGGGCCGGAGCCCGTGGCGCACCGCGGTGACCGGGCGGGCGTCGTGCGGTCCCGGCCGGCCGAGGAAGACCGCGTCGATGGGGAAGCGCATGAAGAGCATGTGGATGCTGTTGACACCCGGCAGCCAGAGCCCCTGCCCGTCGGCCAGTGCCGGACGCCCCATCAGGCCGCGGAAGCGAGCCGCGAACGAGTCGGCCGGCGCAACGCGGCCGGCGACGAGCGTCTCCCGCGTCAGGTTGCGGACGGCGAAGACCGGCGCGCCGACGGGTCGCCTGCGGGGAGCGGGGCGCCTACCGGGAGCCCAGGCTGACCATGATCCGGATCAGCGCCGGCCCCAGGATGACGATGAACATCGAGGGAAAGATGCACCCGACGAGCGGGAAGAGCATCTTGATCGGTGCCTTGGCCGCCATCTCCTCGGCGCGCTGGCGGCGCTCGATGCGGAGCTGCTCGGACTGGACCTGCAGCACTTTGGAGATCGCCACGCCGAGCTGCTCGGCCTGGATCACCGCGCCGATGAAGTTGGCCAGCGCCGGCACCTCGGTGCGGGCCACCACGTCGCGCAGGGCCTCGCGCCGGAGCCGCCCGACCCGCACCTCGGCAAGCGCGCGGCGGAACTCGTCGCTGAGCGGCCCGTGCAGCTTCTCCACGACCTTGCCGAGGGCCGCGTCGAAGCCGAGGCCGGCCCGCACCGAGATCGTCAGAAGGTCGAGCGCGTCGGGGATCTGGAGCAGGATGGCGCGCTGGCGCGCCCGGATCCGGCGACCCAGCCAGATGGAGGGGGCCATCCAGCCGATGATCGCGCCGATCACCGCGGCGACCAGCCCGCCGGCGATCCCGCCGAGCAGGAAGAGCCCGATCACACCGCCGCCCAGCCCGCCGGCGATCGCCGCGATCAGGCGGAGCCCCGTGTAGTCGAGGGTGCGCAGGCCCCCGGGATTGCCGGCCAGGGCGAGGCGCTTCTCCATGCGGTCGCTTGCGCTGGCGTTGGTGAGGCGCGAGGCGGCGTTCGAGACGCGGCCGATCAGCGGCCGGATCGTCCGCTCGAGGAACGGCTGCTGGAGCTCCAGCTCCTCGAGGTTGCGCGCCTGCATCGTGCCGAGCTGGCTGAGGCGAGCCTGGACCGGGTCGACCGGCTGGGAGCTGGCGAATCCGATGGCGATCAGGACGATCGAGACCGCCACGGCCGCCGCGATGACGATGACCACGGGGCTCATCTCAGACCTCGATGTCCACGATGCGGCGGATGATCATGAAGCCGATGAACATCATGAAGCCGCCGATGAAGAGGAGGATCACCCCCGCCGGCAGGCCGAAGAGCCCCGGCGGGTTGAGGAAGAGCGCGTCCATGAACGAGGGCGCGGCGATGAAGAGGAAGCCGGCGAGGCCGATCGGCAGGAAGCCGACGACATAGCCCGACAGTCGCTGCTGCGCCGTCAGCGTGCGGATCTCGCCCTTGATGCGCACCCGCTCGCGGATGGTGAAGGCGATCGAGTCGAGGATCTCGGCGAGGTTGCCGCCGACCTGGTGCTGGATGGAGATGGCGGTCGTCATCAGCTCGAGGTCGTCCGAGCGGACGCGGCGGACCATGTTCTCCAGCGCCTGCTCGAAGGGGAGGCCCAGGTTCACCTCGCGGATGACGCGCCCGAACTCGGTCGAGACCGGCGGGTGCGACTCGCGCACCACCATCTCGATCGCCTGCAGGAACGAGGAGCCGGCCCGCAGGGCGTTGGCGACCAGGGTGATCGTGTCGGCCAGCTGGCTGTTGAACGCCTTGAGGCGCGCGCCCTTGCGGCGATTGAGCCAGAAGCGCGGCAGCCAGAAGCCGACGAGCGCCCCGATCACGACGGCGACCGGGTTGCCGAGGGCCGGGAAGATGACCGAGACGGCCAGCAGCAGGACCGGGATCCCCACGATCGCGCCGGCCCAGATGGCGAGGAACTCGCTGACCTTGAGCTTGAGGTCGGCGCGGGCCAGGTCACGGGCGATGTTCGCGCCGAAGTCCCGCGCCTCGAGGCCCTTGTTGAAGGCGGCCAGCGCCTGCGAGCGGGCGAGCAGCTCGGAGACCGGGCCCGAGCCGGACGCCGGCTTGGCCTTCTCCTGCCGTCCCGCAGCGTAGCGCTCGAGACGGGTGCCCACGACCGAGCCGGACGAGCCGGCGATCCCCACCGCGATGAGGATGATGGCGACCGCCAGCGCCCCCGCGATGGCGATGACGACCGGACTCATGGCGCGTTCCCTCCCCGAGCCTAGTAGACGAAGCCGAAGAGGCCGGGCGGCAGATGGATGCCCATGACCTCGAACTTCTCGACGAACTTGGGGCGGATGCCGGTCGGCTTGAGCCGGCCCTGGATCTTCCCCTCGACGACGCCGGTCTGCTCGAAGACGAAGACGTCTTGCATCACGATGACGTCGCCCTCCATGCCCTGGACCTCGGTGATGTTGGTGATCCTGCGCGTGCCGTCCTTGAGGCGCGCCTGGTGGACGATCAGGTCGACCGCCGAGGCGATCTGTTCGCGGATGGCGCGGAGGGGCAGGTCGACGCCGGCCATCAGCACCATCGTCTCGAGGCGGGCGAGCATGTCGCGCGGGCTGTTGGCGTGGCCGGTCGACATGGAACCGTCGTGGCCGGTGTTCATCGCCTGGAGCATGTCGAGCGCCTCGCCCGAACGGACCTCGCCCACCACGATGCGGTCGGGTCGCATGCGCAGGGCGTTGCGCACCAGCTCGCGGATCGGGATGGCGCCCTTGCCCTCGATGTTCGGGGGCCGCGACTCCAGCGTCACGACGTGCTCCTGGCGGAGCTGCAGCTCGGCGGCGTCCTCGATGGTGATGATCCGCTCGTCGTTGGGGATGAACGAGGAGAGGACGTTGAGCGTCGTCGTCTTGCCCGAGCCGGTCCCGCCCGAGACGAAGACGTTGAGACGGGCCTCGACGCACGCCTTGAGGAAGTCGAACATCTCCGGCGTGGCGGTCCCGAAGCGGATCAGGTCGTCCACCGTGAAGGGGCTGGCGGCGAACTTCCGGATGGTGATGACGGGGCCGACCAGCGAGAGCGGCGGGATGATGGCGTTCACGCGCGACCCGTCGGTCAGGCGGGCGTCCACCATCGGGCTCGACTCGTCGACGCGCCGGCCGATGGGGGCGATGATGCGGTCGATGATGCGCATGACGTGGTCGTCGTTCTGGAAGACGACGTTGGTCAGCTCGAGCTTGCCGGCCCGCTCGATGTAGACCTGGCGCGGTCCGTTGACCATGATCTCGGTGATCGTGTCGTCGCGCAGGAGCGGCTCGAGCGGGCCGAGACCGATGATCTCGTCGGTGATCTGCTCGAGCATGCGCACGCGCTCGGCGCGCGTGAGAGCCAGCCCCTCCTCGTCGATGACGCGGCCGAAGATCTCCTCGATCTGGCGGCGCACCTCGACCTGGTTGGAGAGGTCGAGCTTGGGATCGAGATCCTGGATGACCCGGTTCTGGATGCGGAACTTGACGTCGCGGAACGACTCGCGGACCGGCGCCGTCGGCATGAGGCGCGCCGGGACGCCGGCGGGAGGCGCCCCGCCCGGCCCGGCCGGCGCGACCGGGGCCTGCGGCTCCGATCCCGGCTTTGCGCTCTCGATCCGTCGAAGTAGGGACATCAGCTACACCCCTTCCGCCCGAACGGGCGAGTTGATCACCGCCATGCGAAGAGCGACTTCCTCTGGGCCGGCTGCTTCGGGGGAGCCTCGGTCGTGCCGACCGGCTCGCCGATGAGCGACCGGGCCAGGCGCATGATGTCGCGGCTCACCTGGGCCTCGGGATTGCTCAGCGTGAATGGGACGCCTCGGTTCAGAGCATACACCACGGTCCGGCCGTCACTGACGATGGTGTGGTCGATCTTGCGGCCGATCGAGCTCTGGACGTCCGCGACGCGGATGCCCAGCGCGGCGTCGGCCCGGTTGAGCACGAGCTTGATCTTGTCGTCCGGGTAGCCGAGCTGGTCGGCCACCTCGAGGAAGAGCCGGATGCTCTTGATGTTCGTGATCTCGAGGGTGAGCAGGGCCAGGATCGTGTCCGAGATGTCGAGGATGTTGAGCGTCGTCTCGTGGAACCAGGGCCACGAGTCGACGACCACGAGGTCGTGGTTCTCCCGAAGCCGCTCGAGGACCCGGCGCACGTAGGCCGAGGTGATCAGTTCGGCCGTCTCGGGCGAGGGCGGGGCCAGCAGGACCCGTACGCCCGAGGAGTGACTGACCATGACGTTCTCGAGCGACTCTGGCTCGAGCGACTCCATCTCGGGGATCAGGTCGGCGATCGACTTGCTCCTGGGATTGAGGTTGAGCAGCACGCCGACGTCGCCGAACTGGAAGGAGGCGTCGAGGAGGGCGACCCGCTGGCCGGCCCCCGCGGCGGCGACGGCGAGGTTGACCGCCACCGTCGTACGGCCGACGCCGCCTTTCGGCGAGAAGACCGTGACGATCCGCCCGGCTTCGCGCTCGAGCGGCGCGGCACCGCGCCCGCCGGCGCCAACCGGTTCAGCGACCCGCTGCTGCCGCTCGTGCTCGCGGCGGAAGACCTGCCGGATCGACATCGTCAGCTCGTCCGAGCTGAACGGCTTCACCAGGAACTCGCGCGCGCCCGCCAGCATGGAGCGCCGCAGGTAGTCGGCTTCGCCCTGGACGCTCATCATCACGATGCCCGCCTTGGGCACGCGCGCGGAGAGCTGCTCCGTGGCCGTGATGCCGTCCATGTCGGGCATGTTGATGTCCATGAGGACGACGTCCGGCTCCAGGCGCTGGGCGAGTTCGACCGCCTCGACGCCCCCGGCAGCCGCCCCGACCACGTCGATGTCGCTCTCGAAGCCGAGCAGCTTGGTCAGGTGGTCGCGCGTCTCCGGGATGTCGTCGACGATCAGGACACGGATCCGGTCGCTCATGGCTCAGTCGTCGTTCCGCTGCCTCCGGCGGCGCGCCGCGCTGGCGCGCCCGGTGCGCTCCCTACGGGATCACCGTCTGGACGAGCCGCCCCGGCAGCACCCCGTACTCGTCGATCAGGGTCTTGAGGACGATCCCAGTCGTGGCGTCCGGGGTGGTGACGTCGCGGTCCACCGGCGAGCGCAGGGCAAGCGAGATGCTGCCCTCCAGCTGGGCGTACTTGATCACCTCGGCCTGCTGCGCGGTGACGGCGACGATGACGATCTCCTGGTCGCCGGTGAGCGAGGGCTCCTCAGGCTGGGGCTGCGCCTGCCCGGTCGTCGTCGTCTTGGGCGGCGGGAGGAGCGTCTTCACGACGCGCACGTTCTGGATCAGCGTCTTGACGGACGTCCCGTTGATCAGCTCGTCGGGCACCTTGGTGACGATCACCTCGGGGGTGGTGAGCTGGCCGGTGATCGGGCTCTCCTCCTCGAAGGGGTTGACCACCACGACCGGGATCTGCGGTTCCTGGATGCCCACCACGATGTCGACGCGGTCGCCGGGCTGGATGAGGGCGCCGACGCCGGCGACCTGGTCGACCTGGATCGCCATCGCCCGCTCACCTGCCTTGAGCTCCCGGGCGACGTCGATGATGCCGGCCGTCCCCTGCACGTCGGCCAGGCGGACCGGGGCGTCCTTGACGATCGAGCGCCGCGCCGTCCGGCCGATCACGTCCTGTGGCACCGAGACGCTGTCCGTGGGCTGTTCGCTCTTCTTGACATCCCTGGTGGTCAGCATGTCGGTGGTGATGACCGTCCCCTGGGGGATGTCGACCTTGGCGTAGACGACCTTGACGATGGCCTCCTCGCCTCCCCCGCCGTCCGGTTTCGTCTGACCGGGCGCGAGGAGGATGATGACGCCGACCATTGCTAGGATGGCCAGGAAGACGCCGATCAGGATGATCAGTCGGCTGGAACGCTTCACGGTCGCTCTCCCATGGTGTGACAGGTGGCACCACTGTAGCATCGTGTCTCACGACGGCGATACGACGGATGGGCTACAGGGGATAGGAGGTTCGGGGGGTCGCCGGCACCGGCACGCGAGTTCCGGGACAAAGAACGCGGGCGGGGCGGCGGCCGGTCGGCCGCGGGGCCCCGCCCGCGTCTGCTTAACGGGTCGGGCGCCTAGATGGCGCTACCGATGGTCGACAGGATCGAGCTGATCTGCCCGCCCAGGAAGACGAGCGCGGCGATCGCGATGATGGCGATGAGAGCAAGGATGAGAGCGTACTCCGCGAGGCCCTGACCCTCCTCATCACGCGCGAGGACGGACGTCAGCCAGCTGGTCAGATACGTCATGTGGGGATTCACCTCCTTCCTTGTCAGGATGGCCCGGCGTCTCCGGGATCGCCCCTTGACTATCGCGCGGACACCTTCCGATGTCCACTAGGAAACGCGTACTAGGCGAGGGAGGCGCCGACCCCGGACCCTCTAGGATCGGGGGAGCGGCAGCGTAGACGCGTCCCCCCGGGCGTGTCAAGGCCGGTCCGGCCCATCGGAAGAGGGCCATGGTGCCGGTGCGCGCCACAATAAAGAACGGTGAGGCCGCCCGCCTTGGGCCGACGGCCTCACCGGCTGTCCGGGATCGAGTCTGGGCTCGCTAGAGGACCGAGTCGACGTTGCTGCCGATCACCGAGAGGATCGATGAGAGCTGCGTGCCGAAGAACGTGACGGCGGCGATCGCCACCAGTGCGATGAGTGCGAGGATGAGCGCATATTCCGCGAGACCCTGCCCCTCGTCCCGTGACACCAGGTCCACGGGGCTGGCTACCACGTCTGTTGGCCTCCTTTCTCGGCGACGTGTCCCAAAAGGGTATCAGCCGGGACCGCCCGGGGAAATGGTACCCGCATGGGAAAGAAGGACCAGGGGCGTACCCGCGGCGTCGGCCTTCCAGCCCGGCCGTCGCGGCGGATCCCCGGCCAGATCGACATCGGGAGACGGCTATCCGGCCGCCCCCACGGATTCCTGGCCATATCGACATCGGGGGAGACGCTTCGGCCAAGTCTCGGGCGCTCCGGGACGCCTCCGCCGCGTCCGCGGGCGGCGCCTGCCCGCCCGCCAGCGTGGGCCGCGCTCGCCGATCGCTCCAGGGCCACCCCAACGCTCCGCAGTGGCCCCGCTCCGGCGTCTCGGCGTGGCAGGGTCTCGCGGGTTGTCGGCCCAAGCGCCAGTTCCAGAAGTTCCTCCAGCTCGACAAGGTCGACCTCGTCTTCACGCCCGCCGCCCTGGAGGCCGCCTCCGAGCTGGCGCTTTCGCGCAAGACCGGCGCCCGCGCGCTGCGCTCGATCGTGGAGGAGGCGCTCCTCGAGGTCATGTACGACATCCCCGAGCGGACCGACGTGCGCCGCTGCATCATCACCGAGGAGACGATCCGCGCGGGGCGTGCGCCGCTGCTGCTCACCGCGTCGGAGATCGAGCGCGGCGTCGATGAGACGAACTACGAGGAGCTCCTGCGGGAGCGCGGCGCGAGCGCGTAGGCGCCGGCGCGGCCGGTTCCCCTCAGCGGTTCACCCGGAGAACGGTATCGCCGCAGATCGGCTCGGTTCGTCTCATATGCCCACCGGGGGAACGTAGGACCGGATCGAGACCCCCGCCGCGTCCGGGGTGGGGGTCGTGGCGGCCTGGCCGGGGCGGCTTCACGCTCGCGTGGACGTCGTCCGCGACCGCCTGACCCGCGAGCGCCCGACTCGATCCCCTCTAACGCTCCTCCCACGAGCATCTGCGAGGAACCAGAGTCCCGGGCGGCATGGCCGGGCCGGTTCCCCTCAGCGGTTCACCCGGAGAACGGTATCGCCGCGGATCGGCTCGGTTCGTCTCATATGCCCACCGGGGGAACGTAAGACCGGATCGAGGCCCCCGCCGGGTCCGGGGTGGGGGTCGTCGCGGCATGGCCGGGGCGGCTTCACGCTCGCGCCGGCGTCGTCCGCGACCGCCTGACCCCGAAATGGCAGGGTTTCGGGCGTCGGTGGCGCGGTCACGGGCCTGCGCGCCTCGATCCGTGCCCTGCGGGATCGGCGGATCGCCGGTTCCGGGCGGGTCGAGACGCTGGCTGCTAGCTGAGCCCGACCCGCGCGGTCAGGGCGTGTCCGTCGGGCGCCAGCTCGACGTGGACGCCGACCGTCGTGGCGCGCTGCACGATCCCCTTCCAGGTCGCCTGGGGAAGCGCCACCTCGACCGAGGCATCGGCCGCCCGCTGCGCCTGGATCGCCGCGGCGGCAGCCGCGTCGCGTCGCTCCCGGATCATGGCGGCGAGGGCGGGCGGGAGATCGGCGGCAGGTTCTTCCGGCGGAGCCTCGGCCTCGCTCGCGGGCGCGACCGCAGGCGGCGGGCGCACCGCCACCGCGCCGATCGAGGCGATCACCTCCGTGTCGGTCCAGTCCAGCCTGATGGCGACCCGCTCGGGACGAGCCTTGAGGAACGCCTCGAGCGCCTCGTCGACGATGCGGAAGAGCCCGCTCTCGACGTCGGCCGGGAGGCGCAGGTCGGCGCCGATCGAGTCGAACTCGATGGGGATGCGGGCCCTCCGGCCACGGTCGCCGGCGGCCCGCCGGAGCGTCGGCACCAGGCCGAGGTCATCGAGGACCATCGGGCGCACGTCGAAGATGAAGGTCTTGGTCGCCTCGAGGGTCTGCTGAACCATGCCGACGAGCTGGTGCGCCTCGCGCTGCGCGGCCGCGGGATCGCGGCTCATCAGCCGCTCCACGATCTGCGCCCGGAGGACGATGTTGGTGAGACTCTGGGCCGGGCCGTCGTGCATCGCCCGGGCGATGTCACGGCGCAGGTCCTCCTGGGCGTTGAGGACCGCGCGCGAGAGTGCGGGCGGCAGGGCGGCCGACGTCTCCCCGGTTTCGTCCTGCCCGACCGGGAGCCGCGCCATCACCTCTCCCAGCCCCGCAGCCAGCTGCCGCGTCTGATCCCGGAAGCGGTTGAGGACCCGCTGCTTGCCCGCCAGGACGTCGATCTGCGCCTCCATGAGGGCGGTTCGGCGGGTGAGCGTGACAAGCTGCTGCATCGCCTCCTGGAGCTCGGCCGGGCTGGGCTGGCGCCGGCCCTCGATGGTGGTGACCTTCTCGCCCTGTTGGGCGCGCCGCTGTTCGTGGCGGGCCGCCTCGATGCGCGCCTGCTGGAGCAGCAGGTCGATCTCCTCGAGCTCCCGGTCGAGACGCTGGGCCTCCTCCTCGGCGCGGGCCGCCAGCTCGGCCAGGGTCAGCGGCCTCGCCACAGCCACGCGGTCAGCCCTCCGGGATACGGATCCACCCCTGGCGCATGGCGTAGACGACGGCCTGGGTCCGGTCGTTCACCGACAGCTTGCGCAGGATGCTGGACATATGGTTCTTGACGGTCTGCTCGCTGATCGAGAGCGCGTAGGCGACCTGCTTGTTGGTCATCCCCTGCGCGATGTTGTCCAGGATCTCGACCTCGCGCGGCGAGAGCGGTGCAAAGATCGGCGCTGCTTCCTGCCCGTAGACGGCCAGCTCGCGGAACTCCTTGAGGACGCGACTGGCGACCGACGGCTTGGCGAAGACCTTGTCGTTGATCAGGTACTCGCCAGCGGAGACCCGCCGGATGATGGTGACCAGGTCGTCCGGGCCGACGTCCTTGAGGATGAAGGCGGCGGCACCGGCCTTGATCGCGTCGAAGAGCGAGTCCTCGTCCTCCTCGGCGGCGAGGACGACGATGCCGGCGGAGGGGACCTCGCGCTTGATCCGCTGGGTCCCCTCGATCCCGCCGGGCGGCGGCAACGAGAGGTCCATCAGCACGATGTCCGGCGTCTGCTCGGCGGAGAGATCGAAGGCGCTCCGCACGTCGTCAGCCTCGCCGACGATGTCGAAGTCCGGCTCCCGCTCGAGGATGTTGCGCATCCCGACCCGGAAGAGGGCGTGATCGTCGACCAGGAGGATCTTGGTGCGGCGCTCCGGGTCGCGCCGGTCGGGTCCGCCGCGGCGCCGCTCGGGTCCGCTGTAGTCAGGCATCTTCGCGCTCCCCTCCCTCCCCGCTCGGTATGGTGAGCCGTACCCGCGTACCGCCGCCAAGGTTCGACTCGATCTCCAGTCGGGCGCCGATCAGCTCGGCGCGCTCTCGCATCAGCCCCACCCCGAAGCTGCGCCGGCCACGATCGGCCAGCGCCCCCGGATCGAAGCCTCTTCCATCATCTCGCACTTCGAGCCGCCAGTCACCGTCCGCGATCCGGGTCGCCACCGTCGCGCGGGTCGCGTGGGCGTGCTTGTGGACGTTCTGCAGCGCCTCGCGGGCGACCTGCAGGACCGCCAGCTGCTCGGCCTCGCCGAGGCTACCCGGCGGAGCCTGGAAGTCGAGGTCGACGGTCAGCTCGGGGGCGTTGGCGATCCCCTCGGCGACGTCGCGCACGGCGCCCTCGAGGCCGAGCCGGTCGAGTTGCGGTGGCCGCAGCTGGGAGATGAAGGTGCGCACGTCGGCCAGCTCGCGGCGGAGCCGGTCACGGAGATAGCGCAGCTCCGTGCGAGCCGCGGCCGAGTCGGTGTCGAGGACGCGCTCGATGTAGTCGACCTGGAAGATGGCGTTGGAGAGCGCCTGCGCCGGTCCGTCGTGGACCTCGCGGGCCAGCCGCGAACGCTCCGCCTCCTCCGACTGCAGGACGCGCATCTGCAGCGCCGCGGGGAGCCGGCCCTCCTCGGCCGTGCTGGGCTCGGCAGCCTCCCCGCGTTCCAGGAAGAGCCACGCGCTCTCCAGCGTGTGCACGGCGAGCTCGAGCTTCTCCTGGGTGCCCTGGTGTCCGCCGAGGGCCGCCGTCAGCAGGTCGATGCGGCCGGCCAGGGCGGCCCGCTCGCGGTCGGTGGCGGCGTCGCGTCCGACCGGCAACTCGGTTAGGCGATCGCGCATGCCGTGCCATTCGTCGAGGACGCGGCGATGGGCTTCGCGGAACTGCTCGGTCACCACTCGCAGCTGGTTCGCGCTGTAGGCGAGCAGCTGCTTCGCCTCCGCGTAGAGCGACTCGAATGGGGTCCCCGGCGTCGGGCTCGCGCCCGCGGTATCCATCCGCGGCAGTATAGGTCTTCACTCCGGGCCTCCAGGCCGGGTGACCGGCCGCAGATGCAGGGCCGCCAGCAGCACGGCGACGAGGAGCCCGGCGAGAGGTAGAGGCGCGAAGCGCGCCTCGATGAGGCCGTATGCGGCGGCCCGCGCGGCGGGGGCCCGGGCCCGCGGCTGTGCGGGCGCCGGCAGCGGGGCCAGCAGGAGTGGCAGGGCGAAGACGAGGTAGGTGTACCAGACGGTCGTCGCCAGCAGCGGCGAGACCCCCAGCGCGACCCAGAATCCGAGCGACTCCACCCCGGAAGCGCCGGCCCGGCGGACCGCGCGTCGCGTGCACCAGCCGGCCCAGAGCGTGGCGCCCAGTGCCAGGGCGGGGACGACGTAGCGGCCCGGGCTTCCCGCCAGGACCGCCGGCACGACGTTGAACGTGCCGGCTGGGACGCCGGCGCCGACGCCGCCCAGTACCGCCGCATAGTCGATCCACGCGCCGCCCAGCCAGGGCGCCGTGGCGACCACCGAAAGCGCCCCGACGGCCGTGGCCACGGCCACGAGGCGCCACCGGCCGTCGACCAGGAGGAAGACGAGGACGAGGATCGGCAGGAGCTTGAGGCCGACCCCGGCGGCCAGGAGGGTGCCCCCGGCGACGGTCCTCTCCCGCAGTCGCCAGGACGCCGCGAGCAGCACCACGGAAGCGAGGTTGAGGTTACCGAGTGGCACCTCGAGGAGGAGTGGAAGATAGGCGATCCCGGCGGCGACGACCCACGGCCGCGCGGCCCGGTCGTGGCCGCGGGCGAACGAGGCGACCAGCACGAGTGCGAGGGCGCTCAACACGGCGAACCAGACGAGGTGGGCGGTGCTGCGCGGGAGTGCCGCGAGCGGCACGAACCCGAGCGCGACCAACGGTGAGTTGAAGAAGTAGCCCTCGTTTGGCCCAGGCGTGACGGCGCCGAGCCCGACCAGCGGGTAGAGAGGCAGGCCCTGGCGCAGTCGCTCCGCGGCATCGAGGTACGCGTCGAGGTCGTACCCGAAGCCGGCCTCGACGATGGAGCGCGCCCAGAAGGCGGCCGCCACGCTCCCTGCCACGGTCAGCGCGACAAGTCCGGGCAGGGATGCCCGGGAGGGCGTCGGCGATCTGCCGCGACGATCGTCCGGCACGTGAACCATGGCGGCGTCCATGGGACCGGGCCTCATGGCGGCGCGGCGTCGCAGACGATCCGAAACGCGCGCACGCCCGCCGGGGCGTCCGGTAGCTCGCGGAAGCAGGCCGCCGCCAGCTCGCCGGCCGCCGGCGCGAAGCCGGCCGGGTAACGCTCGCCGGCCGACCCCTCGACGATCACCACCGTGGCGCCGAAGGCGCCGGCCAGATCGAGGATGGCCGTCGGGGGCTCGTCGGGCAGGGCGAGTGCGTGGACGCCGAGCCCCTCGCTCAGCCAGACCGGGTGATTCCCGATGACCGTGGCCTGCCCGGGCGCGACGCCCCACGAGGGTGCCACCGAAGCGATCGCCGCCTGGCGTTGCGCCGTGGCGTCGGCCTGGCCCCGCAGGAGCGCGACCTCCAGGAGGGCCACGGGCACCGCCAGCGTCACCGCGGCGAATGGAGCGAGCCAGGCATTCTCACGCCTCCATCTCCGCGCCCGTCGGAGTCGGGCCACGAGCGCATCGAGGCCGAGCAGCGTCGCGATCGCCAGCACGGCGAGCACCGGCCCGGCCGCATGAAGGAAGGTTCCCCAGAGGCTTGAGACGGGGAAGACCAGCGTCGTGACGAAGAAGATGAGCGCGCTGCTGACGAGGAGCGGCCGAAGGGCCGCAAGGCGTGCCAGTCGCGGTTGCGCCCCCAGCGAGAGCAGCCCGAGGAGGCCGGCCGGGAAGCCCGGCACGATCAGCACGTCGAGCAGATTGTGGGCGAAGCCGTCGACACGCAACGCGAGAAGATGGGCGGGCCCTGCCGCCAGGTACCGCGCCAGCGCAGGTCGCTCGGCCCAGGCGAAGACTTCCTGCGTGCGCAAGAGCCAGGCGTTCTCCAACGCCTGCCCGAACGTCGGACGTTCGAAGGTCAGCGCCTGCCGCACCAGCCAGGGGGCCACCACCACGACGGCGATCGTCGCCGGCACCACGAGCGCGCGGGTCAAGGAGACCGGGCCGCGCCGCTGCGTCCAGGCGGACACGAGGTAGGCGAGGCCCAGATAGACCGCCTCCTGCCGGGTCAGGTAGGCGAGGCCCACCGCCAGGCCGAGCGCGATGCGCCAGGCGTCACCTCCCGGCCCGGGTCGCAGCGCCCGCGGCATCAGCCACGCGGCGAGGAGCGCCAGGGCAGTGAACGGGGCCGCCGAGTCCGGCGTGACACCCTGCATGAGGAAGATCCCGAGCAGCGCCCCGAGGCTGCCGCTCCCCAGGTCCACGGCCCGGGCGCGCCCCGCGGGGAGCGCCAGCTCCTCCGTTGCGTCGCGTGAGATCGCCCAGATGAGGGGCGCGCAGAGCGCGCCGGCGACGGCCCCGGTGAGCTGGGCTGCGGCGAGCGACGGCCCCATGACGAGCATGGCGCCGGCGGAAAGGAGCGTCGCCACGGGCTGCCAGAGTTCGAATGCCGGGCGCGGGAATGCGAGCGGCGGCGTAGCGTAGCTCCAGATCGCGTCGACGACCAGCCCGTGCCCCTCCGCCAGGTTGCGCGCCGCGGCGACGTAGTAGGCCGCGTCCTCCGGGAAGGGGAACCGGATGAGCGCCGCCACTGCCAGGCGCGCCAGCAGGGCGGCCAGGAAGAGCGCCACGGCGGTCGCGGCTGCGCGGCCGTTCACGGCGACGCCCCGGGGCGACAGGCGGGGCGCGCGTCGTCGGGGTCGAGGCAGACGGCGTAGACGGCGAGCCGGGGCAGGGCGGGCCGCGAACCGGTCTCGCCGGCGCCGCCGGTGCCCGGCGGCGCGGTGCCAGGGAGCGTGTAGAGGGGCCCCGTGAGCCACCGCGGCGGCGGCGTGACCCCCCGGTAGACGTCGCCCAGCGAGGCGACCAGGTGGTCGCGCTCCAGGACCAGCCAGCGGACGTCGTAGGCGCGGGCGACCGCCTCGACGGTGGGCAGCGGGTCGTCCGGCGTCACCACGCCTCCGAGGCCGGTGTAGTAGCGGTAGCCGCCGGCGTCGGGGCTCATGAGGCGGTCGCCGGCGCCCGCCACGCCGCCCAGGAAGATCGCCGCCGCTCGCCGCCCGTCGGCCTCCATCCGCCAGTCCCCCTGCAGACGCCAGGTCGCGATCGCGCCGCCGCACCAGGCGACCGCCACGGCCATGAGGGCGAAGTTGCGGGCCGCCCGCTCCGGATCCCAGTGTGGACGCCGGCGGGCGACCCAGGCGACCACGATGGCGACCCCCTCGATGGCCGCCACGTAGGCGTGCGGGGCGAGCGCGACCGCCGAGTGGAGGAAGGTCCCGTAGCGCACGTGGACGGCGAAGAGCAGGCCGGAGAAGGCGAGCAGAGTCGCGCCGTAGACCGCCCACGGCCGGAAGGTCGTCTCCCGCCGCCGCACCCCGGCTCCCAGCAGGGCGAGCGGAGCGAGGTAGAGCAGCAGCGGGACGGCCGCCAGGATGACCGCCGCCCAGGCGAGCCCTTCCAGGCGGCTGGTCAGGAGCGAGGCCGGGCCCTGCGCCAGGAAGCTGCCGAGCGTCGTCTCGCCGGTGACGCTGTACAGCTCGCGGTAGGTCGTGATCCAGAGGATTCGACCGCTCTGGGCTGACGGAGAGAGAGAGCCGAAGACCGCCAGCTGGCGAGCGTACCAGGGGCCCGTCGCCGCCAGGAAGAGGAGCCCGCTGGCGACCGCTGCCTGCACCGTGATGCGCGGGGGCGTCGCCCCGCCGGCCCCGGCCCGCCAGCGCCGCCACCGCTCCCACGCGAAGGCGAGGGCGAACGGCGCCGCCAGCAGGACACCGTCGTTGCGCGAGAGCGTTGCCAGGCCGACCGCCAACCCACCCAGGGCGAAGGCCCGGCGGTCGCCGCGGATGCCGCGGGCGCAGAGCCAGAGTGCCAGCGCCCCGAGCGGCATGAAGAGACCGAAGTTGTCGGGCTGCGAGAGGAACGGGGACGCGGCACCCGGCACCGCACCCAGGAGCCCGGCCGCCGCGGCGCGTTCGCGGCGCAGACCCGCGTCGCGCGCGATCGCCCACGTGAGCGGCGCGCTCGCCGCCCCGACCAGGGCGAAGGGGAGGAGCCAGGCCCACGCCGTCTCGCCCAGCAGCGCCAGGAAGGGAACCTGGATCAGCGACGCGAGCGGCATCCAGTGGGCGTTGGAGGGGACCGGCAGGTGCGGATCGGCCGGCAGGCGGCCGCCCACGTCGACGAAGTTCCAGATGAAGTCGACGGAAAGCCCACGACCCTCGTGGAGGGCGTGGGCGACCGCGACGTAGTAGTACGAATCGGGATAGGCGGGGTCGGGAAAGAGGAGCCCGGTGGCCACGCGCACCGCGAAGGCGATGACGTAGCACAGCAGCGCCACGCGCACGGCCGGCAGTCTAGCATCGGGTATCCGGCCTGAACCCGGTACCAAGCGGCCATCCGCCGGCCCGGACCACCGCGGTACGCTGTCGCGCATGGCGGTCGCGGAGCCTCCCGTTCCCGGCAACGAGCAGCCGGTCGGCCTTGCCCGCTGGCCGGGCGTCCGCGCCTTCCGCTCGCCCCGCTTCCGGATCGTGCTCGCCGGCGTCCTGTGGGCCGCGGGCGCGGCGGTCATCGTGTCGTTTCTGGCACGCCAGGCCGCCGACCCGGCCGGCCAGTACGGAGTCGACTTCGCCGACTACCGGACCGCCAGCCTGCGGATGCTGGAGGGCCGCTCTCCCTATGCGCCGGAGATGCTGGTCGCGCCGGTGCCGGCCCACGGCCTCGACCGCTATCGCTACCCGCCGCCGTTCGCCCAGCTGCTCACGCCGCTGGCGGTGCAGGCGCCAGCGCTAGGCGTCACTCTCTGGGCGGCGGTGCAGGCGTTCCTCGTGCTGGCCGCGACCTGGATCGCCGGTGGGGTCGGCGGCGGTCGCCCGACCCTCGAACGCTTCCTCTGGAGCGGCGTCGCGGCGACCTTCTACCTGCCCGTCTTCGACACCCTGTGGAAGGGCAACGTCGACGGACTGCTGGCGTTCCTGGTCGCCCTGGTCCTGCGGGGCGGCATGGCAGGCGGTGCCGCCATCGCTGCTGCAGGGTGGCTCAAGGTGAGTCCGACGGTACTGCTCGCGGCCGGCGCCCGCGGTGGCCACCGATTCCTCGCCGGCGTCGCTCTCGCCACGGGGGTCATCTTGGTCCCCAGCCTGCTCCTGGTTCCCGGCGCCTGGGCCGACTACGCTCGCGTCCTGCCGAACCTCATGGCCGGCCCTGCAATCGACCCCGTCAACCTCGCGCCCGCGAGTCTGCTCGCGACCGCGGGCGCCGATCCGCGGATCGTCGACGCCGTTCGCGGGCTGACGGTCACGGCCGGGCTGGCGGCCGCCGGCCTCGCGCTGTGGCTGGCTGGCGGGCCCGCGGGCTGGCGGGGGGCGGTCGTGTGCGCGGTGGTCGCGGTCTTGCTCCTGCCCGCCGCACTCTGGTACCACTACCTGGTGCTGCTGCTGCCGATCGCTGCGCTGGCCTGGCCCGCGGCCGGGACGATCCGGCGGGTGGGACTGATGGCCGGGCTGGGTGCGATCCCGGTCGGCCTGGCGTTCCTGCCCCTGGCGGATGTTGGCGCAGTGGTCGCGATCGCGAGCGCCGTCGGGGCACTCTGGCCCGGGCGCGCCGTCGCGCTCCGGTCCAAGCGGACCGCATGATCAGCGCCGGGCTGGCCGTGCGCTTCGCTCCCGGGACTCGAGGCGGCTGGTGGATGCCTTCCGCGGGGAGTGCCGTCGGCCATGGGCTCGGACTCGCCGGTCTGATCCGCTCCTCCAGCACGATGGCGGCCTCGGCTACGATGTCCGTGTGCGCGTGGGACGACCCTGACTGCAGGGGCGATCGGCGTCCGCCCGGCCACCCGAAGGTCCCGCCGTCCGCAGTACGAGTCGGCGATTTCGCCGCGGGCCTTCCACGGGGATTCTGGACCCGCGGCTGTGATCGTCCGGCCTGCTACGCTTCGTCCGCCCGTTCGCGCGCAAGGAGGGAGGATCGTCCGTGTCGGCGACAAGAGAGAACTGGCACGAGCACGCCAACGCCGCCGTCCGGCTGGAGCCCGGCAGCCCGGCCTGGACCGAGTGGGTCAAGGACTACTACCGCGAGGTCGAGACGTACGACTGGGTCGACGTCGCCGATCATCTGCGCGGCCCGGAGGCCCTCTTCCATCGCAACCGCGCCCGTCTCGTTCGCAAGCTGGTGACGCGCCACGCGCTTCCCGGTCGCCCGATCCTCGACGCGGGCTGTGGAACGGGGCTGAACCTGCGGCACCTGCCACCGGATTCGGCTGGTCTTGACATCAACCCACGCAACATCGCGCTGGTGCGCGAGCGCCTGCCGGAGCGACGGGCCGTGCTGGGCGATCTCGAGGCGATGCCGTTCGAGGACGGGAGTTTCGGCACCGTCCTCTGCACCGAGGTGCTGGAGCACCTGCCGAAACCCGAGCGTGCTCTGGCCGAGATCCGCCGGGTTCTTGAGCCCGGTGGCATCCTGCTCGGGTCGGTACCGGCGCGCTCGTGGATCTGGAAGCTGCGGTTCCTCTCCAGCACCTGCCCGCGTGACGAGCCCTTCCACAACGAGTACACGCCGTCGGAGGTGCGGCGGCTGCTGGCGGACTTCACCGTCCTCCGAGTCACCTACTCGCTGCTTCGCTTCAACGTCGTCTTCGTCGCCCGCAAGGCGGTGGTCTGACCCGGCCCCGTCGCGCCCATCGCCCACTTTGGCCTGCCGCGGGCACCTCGCCGGCGCTCCCGGCGCTGGTCGCGCGGGGCTCCCGGACCCGGCGCGGTGAGCGGCCTCCCGCGTGTCGGATCGACCCGGCCTCCGGCCGTGCCCCACGACCGTGTGA
>Ga0154433_1002_pt2 | contig 34334 bp, 28 predicted proteins | sample RifGroC2_FD_115937 | JGI IMG/M metagenome (GOLD analysis project Ga0154433, IMG submission 115937) | Chloroflexi bacterium GWC2_73_18 | reverse complement strand
GTCCGATGGCGAGTCCCGCGAGGCGCAGCAAGCTGGGCAACGGTCCTCCCGTCCGGATCCGGAGACGACGTCGCCCCGAGTCTAGCAGCGCGCCCCCCGGCGCCGGGCGCCGGCTCAGCCGGCGGGGAGCGCAGCCTGCGGTGCGCTCACGACGTCGCGCCGCAGAGCTCGGCCAGCGGCAGGTAGGTCGGCCCGGTCCCTGTCCGACCATCCATCGGCACGAAACCAGTGACCCGGCGGAGCTGGAGGCCGCGGAGCGCCTCGATCTCGATCACCTCGCGGACGCCACGGGGGAGGTCGAGGGTCAGCTGGTGCCAGCCGGGCCCGAGACCTCGCCCGAGCTCGTAGGACGTGCCGTCGACATCGACGGTCAGGGCCGCCTTCGGCGTCGAGCTGTCGATCCAGACCTCGACGGCGAGCAGCCTGAGCCGGGGGGCGACCCAGCCGACCCGGAAGCGACCGCCCTTCCGCAGCGCCAGCAGGTCGTAGCTCTGTGCGTCGACGTACTCGACTTGAGGGCCGACGGTGCGGCGGAGCGGCGCGGTGTCCCGGCCTGCCGGGTCGAGCCGGAAGCGCGACGCCGGCGTCAGGTCATAGGTGCCGATGAGGCCGGGCCGCTCGTCGAGGACGAACCCCTCGGCGCCGACGCGCCGGGCGAGCTTGCAGAGGCCCTTCCTCCCCTGTGAGAAGGCGTCATCGAGGAGCCGGACCCGTTGGAGGTAGCCGAGCCCGGTCAGGTCCTCGGGATCGAAACCGAGCGTGAAGGTGCCCGGCAGCCAGAGGCTGACGACCTGGGCCCCGCTGAACGACCAGGTCCATGCCGCGTAGGTGTCGTAGGTGACGACCGTGAAGGTCCCCTCGTCCTGGACCCGCCGGTTGAGGCTCCGCCAGAGCGGCACGAAGCTGGACGCCTCGAAGGGGCGTCCAGGCGTCACGCCGGGCTCCCAGGCGGTTCCGGCCCGCGCGGCCGTCACGATCGTCGCCGGAGCGGAGGAGAGGAGCACCAGGACGACGAAGGCGACCCCGGCCCAGCGCGGAAGGTAGAGGACGAGCCGCGCCGCGGCGAGCGCGGCGAGGCCGACGATCGCCGGCGAGAGCAGGAGCCAGATCCGGCGCTCCGAGAAGAGCTCGAGGTCCGCGCCGACCCGGTCGGCGACGACGAAGGGGAGAAGCGCGACGAGCCAGGCGAGGAGGAGCGCCGGTCGCGTCACCACCGTGCGGCGGGCCAGCAACAGGGCGAGCCCGAGGATCGCCAGGATCCCGGTGACCCCGAAGGCGGAGATGAAACCGGCCGGGTCGAGGCGGAGCGGCTCGCGCTCGCCGTAGTTCCCCAGGACCAGGCGCGACGAGCGGGTCAGGGCCTCGAGGCGCGGCCACCACCACCAGGCCGAGGCGGCCAGCGAGACGAGCCCCACGGCGACCAGCTCGGCGAGCGGCCGCCGGTCTCTCGCCCGCCAGGCGCGCCAGGCGAACCAGGCGGCGATCAGCCAGCAGGCGACAAGGCCGACCTGCGCGTGGAAGAGGATCGTCGCCCCGAGGAGCCCGCCCGTTCCCAGGACTCGGACGGCGCGGCGGTCATGGAGGGCAGCCCAGGCGGCGAGGACCATCAGGACGAGAGCGACGTCGCGCGGGAAGAGCGGCCAGGAGTTCGCTGCGGAGGGGAGCACGCCCCAGTCGCGGATCGCGCTGGCGTCGACCGCGAGCGGCGCGCCGGCGGTGCCGAAGGCGACGAAGAGCCCGACCGCCAGCCGGTCCGACGGCCAGAGCCGGCGTCCGAGTAGGAGGAGTGCCGCCGGCCAGGCGAGCGTGGTGAACCACGAGACGACGCTGACCACCTGGTCGAACGTGGTGCTCAGCGCCTCGGCGGCAATTCCCAGCAGGAGCGGGTAGAGCCCACCGTAGTAGGAGAGGAAACCGGCGTACGGGCCCTCGCCCTGCCAGGCGCCACCCTGCATGGTGTAGGCGACCCCGCGGTGATAGGCGATGTCGCCGAGCATCCATGACGACGACAGGAAGGGCCCGGACTGGACGAGGAAGGCGAACAGGGCGCTGAGGACGACGAGGCTCCAGCTCAGCACCACCTCGAACGTCAACGGTGGGCGGGCGGAACGCCCGCTCTCTGCTCCCCCCATGCTCGTGCTCGCCGCCGTCATCCCTGTCCAGCGCGTCGCCGCAAGGGGCGCCGACGGCCACGGTCCGGAGCCAAACGCAAACACGGGAAGCAGGACCGGCACAAGGTCGGGGCCGCGCGGGCCGAGCGGGTCATGGGGCGCCGAGCTTAGCAGGTGCCGTGGGCGCGCCACCGGATGCGACGGTCGCGGCGGACCGCCGATCGGCCTCCGCCGGGCACGGCGTGCTAGACTCCCCGACGGCCGAGGAGCAAGGTTGCGAAGAAGGCCGCCTCCGGCGATGCGCGCGCGTCGCGATCCAACGCTCCCGGCGAATGAGACCGACGAAAGGAAAGGCCGGCCAGGGCCGCAGCCCGGCCCGGGCGACGAGGAGGGGTTCCGGTGGCGCAACGGGTGCTGGTCCTGGGCGGTGACGGCTACCTCGGCTGGCCGACCGCCATGTACCTCTCCCGTGGCGGCTACCGGGTCGCTGTCGTCGACAACTTCGCCAAGCGCGCCTGGGAGCTCGAGCTCGGCGTGCAGCCGCTCTTCCCGATCACGACGCTGCACCAGCGCGTGCGCGCCTGGCGCGAGGTGAGCGAGAACGAGATCGAGGTCTTCGTCGGCGACCTGACCGACTACCGCTTCGTCGAGTCGGTCTTCCGCTCCTTCCGGCCGGAGGCGGTGATCCACTACGGAGAGCAACCGTCGGCGCCCTACTCGATGATCGACGTCCGCCACGCCACCTACACGCAGGCCAACAACGTCGTCGGCACCCTCAACGTCGTCTTCGCCATCCGCGACATCGTGCCCGACTGCCATCTCGTCAAGCTCGGCACCATGGGCGAGTACGGCACGCCCGACATCGACATCGAGGAGGGCTACCTGACCGTCAACCATGACGGTCGGAGCCAGCGGTTCCTCTACCCCAAGACGCCGGGTTCGCTCTACCACGCCTCCAAGGTCCACGACAGCACCAACATCCACTTCGCCTGCCGCATCTGGGGCCTCCGCGCCACCGACCTCAACCAGGGCGTCGTCTACGGCGTGGAGACCGACGAGTCGGCGATGGACGAGCAGCTGGCCACCAGCTTCCACTACGACGAGGTCTTCGGCACCGCCCTCAACCGCTTCTGCGTGCAGGCGGCGATCGGCCACCCGCTGACGGTCTACGGCAAGGGCGGCCAGACGCGCGGCTTCCTCAACATCCGCGACACCATGCAGTGCGTCGAGCTGGCGGTGCGCAACCCGGCCGAGCCGGGCGAGATGCGCGTCTTCAACCAGTTCACCGAGCAGTTCTCGGTGAGCGAGCTGGCCGATCGGGTGAAGGCGGCGGCCGAGCACCTCGGCTGGTCGGTCGAGGTCGTCCACGCGCCCAACCCGCGCAAGGAAGCCGAGCAGCACTACTACAACGCGAAGCACTCGAAGCTCCTCGAACTCGGGCTCCAGCCGCACTACCTGGGCGAAGAACTGATCGACTCGATGCTCCACAAGATCGAGCGCTACCGGGACCGGATCGACCCGAGCGTCCTGGTCCAGAACGTGCGCTGGGTCCCCGCCGAGCCGGAGAAGACGCCCGCCTAGTGGCCGCGCCCGCCGCCCGCCGGACCTGCGCCGCCCGGCCCGCCGCGAGCAGGGCCGCCCGGTGAGCGGTCGCCGGCGTACCGTCCTCGTCACCGGCGGCGCCGGCTTCATCGGCTCCGGCCTGGCGCGGCTCCTCGCCGAGCGCGACTGGCGCGTCCGCATCGTCGATGACCTCTCGGTCGGCCGGCGTGCCTACCTGGCCGGCGTCCCGCACCAGCTGATCGAGGCCTCGCTGGCCGACCGCAGGGCGGTGGCGGGTGCGGTCGAGGGCACCGCCGCCATCGTCCACCTCGCCGCCCGCGCCAGCGTGCCCGACTCGGTGAGCGATCCGCTCGGCACCTTCGAGGTCAACGTGACCCAGACGCTCGGCCTGCTCGAGGCGGCGCGCGCGGCGGGCGTCCGGCGCTTCGTCTTCGCCAGCTCGAGCGCCGCCGCCGGCAACCACGAGCCGCCCATCGACGAATCCGTGCTCCCGCACCCGATCTCGCCGTACGGCGCCTCCAAGCTGGCGGGCGAGGCGTTCTGCCAGGCCTACGCCGCCGCCTTCGGGATCGCCGCCTGCGCGCTCCGCTTCTCGAACGTCTACGGCCCGCGCTCGCTCCACAAGTCGAGCGTGGTGGCCAACTGGTTCCGCGCCGCGCTCGCCGGTCGACCGGTCATCATCTACGGCGACGGCGAGCAGTCGCGTGACCTGATCCACGTGGACGACATCTCCCTCGCCATCCTGGCGGCGCTGGAGCGGCCCGCGGATGCGGTGGCGGGCGAGATCTTCCAGGTCGGCACGGGCCGGGAGACGACCATGAACGCGCTGGCGGGAACGATCGAGCGGATCGTGGGCCGGCCGCTGGAGATCGCCCGCGCGCCCGCCCGTGCCGGTGACATCCGCCGCCACGTCAGCGGCGTGGACAAGGCCGCCCAGCGGCTGGGCTTCCGCGCGGAGGTCGCCCTCGAGGATGGCCTGCGTCGCACCGCCGACTGGCTCGCCCAGGCGCTCCAGGTGCCCGATCTGGCGGCCATCGGGGTCGACTCGACCTCCGGCTCGGACTAGCACGGCCGCGACGGATGGCCGATCGCGGTGATCGCAGCGGCTCGCAGCCCACCCTCTTCCGCGACGCCCTCGTCACCATCGCCACGCGTTTCGGGCTGGCCCTCCTGATCCTCGGCACGGACGTGCTGCTGGCGTACCTCATCGGCCCCGCGGCGAAAGGAAGGTTCACCCTCATCGTCCTCTACTCCCAGCTCGCCGCCATGCTGGTCGGCTGGGGGACCGACAACGCGCTGGCGGTCGTCTCCGGGCGGGACCGCGACGACGCCCGGCGCGGGCTCGCCAACGCCCTCGTCTGGTCGGCGATCGTGGGCGGGTTCGCCGTCGTCCTCTCCGCCTGGCTCTACGGGATCCCCACCTCGGGGCCGCCACGCGGCCCGCTGGCCGGCGCCATCCCGAACCTCTCGGCCTCGCAGTTCCTCTTCGCCGCGGTCGCCATCCCGGGCGAGCTCTTCTTCGCGCTCGGTCTCTTCGCCCTGCTGGGGCGCCAGCAGGTGATCGCCTACAGCGTCATCCGGATCATGCGCCGCGGCGTCCTGCTGGTCCTCTGCGTCGCCGCCGCGGCGATCGCCACGCTCAGCCTCGACGTCGCGCTGCTGCTGAACCTGCTCACCCTCGTCGCCACCTCGCTGGCCATCGGGTGGGTCGCCTGGCGGGACCGGATCCTCTCGCTGCGGCCCTCCCTCGCGCTCCTGCGTGAGGAGCTGCGCTTCGGCTCGCGGGCGATCGGGGGGGCCCTGGCGGAGCGGCTGCTCTTCCGGGCCGACGCCTTCCTGGTCAACCTGCTCGTGGGCGTCACGGCGACCGGCGTCTACTCGGTCACCAGCGGCCTCGCCGAGACGCTCTGGTACATCCCCAACGCGCTGGGGATCGTCATGTTCAGCCGGGCCGTCGATCCCGAGGCGGACGCGGCCCGCATCGCCGCCGTCCTCACCCGAACGACGTTCGCCGTCACGCTGGTGTGCGCGATCCCGGCCTTCATCGTCGGCCCGTGGCTGGTCGAGACGGTCTACGGATCCGCCTTCCGGGATGCCGGTTTCGCCCTCCGCTGGATCCTCCCGGGGGTCGTCGCCTACAGCGCGGTGGCCATCATCTCGCGCTACGTGGTCGGGCAGGGCCGGCCGGGTGCCTGGACGCTGATCCTGCTGACCGGGCTCGGGCTCAACCTCGCGAGCAACGTGATCCTGATCCCCCGGCTCGGCATCAACGGGGCGGCCCTCAGCTCGTCGATCTCGTACGTGGCCACGGCCTTCCTCACGGTCATCATCTTCCGCCGCCTGTCCGGTCTCGGCTACCGCGCCACGCTGGTCGTCCAGCGCGAGGACATCGCCGCGCTGCGGCGCCGCTTCGCCGTGCTGGCGGCGCGGATCACCGGCCGGCAGCGGGGGCCGATCCACGGGCTCCCCGGCGGGCCGACGACGGCACGCCTCGTCATCGACGAACGAGAGCCGGGCGAGGAACCGTGACGGGTCCCGGCACTCCGCCGCGTGTCTCCGCCCGACCACGGCGCGGCATCCGCGTCGCGGTCATCGACGACAACCCGCATCTCGGCTGGGAAGGACGCGTCTACCCGACCGACGCGACCTTCCACCGCTTCGTCGCCGCGATCCTCGACGTGGAGGGCGCTCCGGTCGGCCACATCGACCACTGCGTGCCGCTGCGAGCGGCGACCGCCCGGCCGGCGACGCTGCCGCTCGACCCGCGCATCCACGTGGTGCCCACGGCTCCCTTCGACGGGATCCGGGGCTACCTCCTGCGGGCGCCGATCATGACCGTGCGGAACGCGCCCCGGCTCCGCCGGGCGATCGCCCGGGCCGATCTCGTCTGGCTCAAGATGCCGGCCTCCAACGGCCCGCTGGCGGCGCTGCTGGCGGCGCTCTCCGGGACGCCGAGGTTCGGCTACGTCGCCGGCAGCGCCCGGGACGTCGTCGCCCAGCAGGACCGGAGCGGCCTCGAGGGTCTCGTGGCGGGGATCGCGGCGGCCGCCTACGACGCCGCCGCGCGGCTCGTGACGCTCGGCGGGGGGCGCTCCCTGCGCGTCGGCGAGGGGCTCCTCGCGGGGTCCGGCGTGGTGACCAGTACCGTCGACCCCGAGGAGGTGCGCGGTCCCTCCGACGCGCCGTGGCCCGCGTCGGCCGATCGGCTGCGGCTCGCCTGGGCAGGGCGGCTCGTGGCGGGCAAGGGCCTCGAGACGCTTCTCCAGGCGGTCGCGCTGCTGGCGGCCGACCCGCCCGCGGGCCGCTCGACCGAGCTGCTCGTCCTGGGGGATGGACCGCGGCGCGGCGAACTCGCCGGGCTGGCGGAGCGGCTGGCGATCGCGGACCGCGTGCGCTGGCAGGGCCACGTCGCCGACCGCCCCGCCTACCGGGCGGTGCTCGCTTCGGCGGATCTCTTCGTCTTCCCGTCCCCCGCCGAGGGCTTCGCCAAGGTCGTCCTCGAGGCGATGGCGACCGGGCTTCCCGTCATCGCCGCCCCCGCCGGGGCCCTCCGGCAGCTCGTCGAGGCCGGCCTCGCCGCCGGCGTCCCGGCCGGGGATCCGGAGGCCATCGCCGCCACGGTGCGAGCGCTGGCGGGCGACCCCCGGCGCGCGGTCGCGATGGGTCGGGCCGGCTCGGCGTTCGCCGCGCGGCACACGCGGCAGGCGGAAGCGGCGCGGCTGGTCGCCATCTGGCGCGAGGCGTATCCTGAACTGCCGTGGCCCTGATCGTCCTCTTCTGGATCCCGGTGGCGATCCTGACGTGGGTCTACCTCGTCTACCCGATCGTGGCCGCGGCCGCGGCGCGGCTCGCGCCGATGCGGCTCCGCGACGAAGGGCCCGACCCGACCGTCTCCGTCGCCATCGCCGTCCACGACGGCGCGGCACAGATCGCGGATCGCATCGCCAACGCCTTCGCCCAGGAGGCGAGCGGCGCGCGGGTGGTCGAGGTGATCGTGGGCAGCGACGGCTCGACCGACGGGACCGATGCCATCGTCGGCGACCTGGCCCGCACGGAACGCCGGCTCCGCCTCCACAGCCTCCCCCGGGCGGGGCAGACGCCCACCCAGCACGTCCTCTTCGAGGCGGGACGCGGCGAGATCGTGGTCCTCACCGACGCCGAGACGCGCTTCGCCCCTGGCTGCGTCGCAGCGCTGGCCCGGGCCTTCCGGGATCCCCGGGTCAGCTGCGCTACGGGTCATCTCGTCTGGGCCGGCCAGGACGCTACGCCGACCTCCCACAGCGAAGGGGTCTACTGGCGCTACGAGCTGCGCGTCCGCGAGCTGGAGAGCCGGGCCGGCTGGCTGACCGCGGTCACGGGCGCGCTCGTGGCGGTCCGCCGGTCCAGCTACCGGCCGGTGCCGGCACGCTCCTCGATGGACGAACTGCTGCCCCTCTACATCCGCGAAGAGGGGGGGCTCGTCGTCTACGTGGCCGACGCGGTGGCGCATGACCGGCCGATCAGCAGCCTGCGCGAGCAGTTCCGCACCCGGTGCCGGATCGCCGCGCGCGGCATCGTCGCCAACATCTCGATGCTCCCCCGACTCCCGCCCTGGCGCTACCCCGGCGTCGTGACGGCGATCGTCTCGCACAAGCTCCTCCGCTGGGCGACGCCCTGGCTCGTCCTGGTCGCTGCGATCGGCGGCGGCCTTCTCGCCCTTGCGGGCTCCCCCCTCTACGCCGTCGCCCCGGTGGGGCTGGGCGTCACCCTCGTGTGCGCGGGGCTCGCCCACGTCCTCATGCTGCGGGCCGGATCGGCGCCCCGGGCGCTCGCCTTCGCTCGGGCCTTCGTGGTCGTCAACCTCGCCTTCGCGGTGGGCTGGATCAACGTCCTCCTCGGTCGGCGCATCGAGCGCTGGCAGCCGGCGACGGCCGGGCGCAAGGACCAGCCGATCGCGGACCACGGCGGGGCCGCCCGCCCGGGTTGACCGAGACGATCCCACCGGCCGCCCTCGCCGCGGTCGTCGGCGGCCTGTTGGCGGCCGCCGGGGTCGCGGCCTGGATCGCCTGCGGGCCCCCGGGGAGCCGCACCGACCCGGCGACGCCCGGGCGCCTCTTCGTTCTCGCCTACGCCATCCTCTACGCCGTGGGCTCGGTCTGGATCGTCGCCACCGGCGAGAGCCGGGGCGCCGGTCCGCTGCTCACGGGGGGCGGCCTGGCGGCGTTCGCCCTCGGCGCGCTCGCCTCCCGGCACCTCCGGGGAGCGGCACCGGCCCGTCCGGTCGGGCTCGCGGCGGGTCGCTTCCGTACGAGCCGGGTCCTGGCGCTGGCCGTGATCGGGCTCATCGCCCTGCTGCCGATCGTCCTCCAGTGGGGGATCCCCTTCTTCGCCGACTCCGTCGTGACCAGCCGTCGCGGCTACGCCGGGCCGCTCTTCGACCTGTTCCGCTGGCTCCTGCCGCCCGCCGCGCTGGTGGCCGTCGCGGTCGCGCTCGCACGCCGGAGGCGCTCCGACCTGCTGGTGGCGGCCGGGGTCGCGGGCGCCACCGTGGTCCTGGAGCTCGCCCTCGCTTCGCGTGCGCTCCCGGCCGAACTCGGCGTCACGGCGTTCCTGCTCGCCTGGTGGTCGGGCTGGCGGGTCCGGCCGCGGACCGTGATCGCGCTGGGGGTCGCCTCCGTCGTCGCCTTCGCCGCGGTGCAGGTCGTCCGCGTTGCCACCTTCCGCGACTTCGAGACGGTCGAGGAGACGGTGGTCTTCGGCGTGAAGCGCACCGTCGACCGCGTCGTCCTGATCCAGCCGCGGACGCTCGAGGTGCTCGCCACGCGCATCCCCGGCGAGCGACCGTACGCGCTGGGCGGCACCTACCTTCGCTGGCTCTCGCCGCTGCTCGGGGGTGAGGCCGAGGAGCCGCTCGGGACCTGGGCCTACCGCCAGCTCTTCCCACAGCAGGACCCGCCTGGCTTCGCCTCGCCGGGCCTGCTGGGGGAGCTGTGGGCCAACTGGGGTCCCTTCGCGCTGGCCGGCATGTTCGCCTTCGGGATCGCCGCGCAGCGGCTCGGCGGGCTGACCGCGTCGGTCGGCCCGGCCGCGGAGGACGCCGTCTTCGCCGCGGTCGTGGCGGTCGCCTTCGCCCGGGCCTACGCCACGAGCCTGAACGGGTTACTGCTCAGCCTGGCCGCCATCCTCGCCTGGCGGATCGTCGTCACCGCGCCCGAGCGGCCCCCCTGGCTTCGCTTCCCGCGCCTGCGCTGACCCGTCCGGCGCGGGTTCCGGCGGCGCCCGCACGGCGAGCGCGAGCCCGGTGCCGGCGAGCGTGAAGGCGACCAGGCTGACCTGGATGAAGAGGAAGGGGTTGTTGAAGGTGGCCGCGATCGCCCAGCCGGCGAAGGCGGCCAGCAGCCCGGTGCCCAGCCAGCCCTTCACGCGGGCCAGCCAGACTAGGGTCGTCAGCCCGAAGCCGAGGCCGACGACGCCGACCACGACACCCTCCTCGGCGAAGAGCCGGAGCCACTCGTTGTGGGGCGAGTTGAGCCTCCTGTCGCCGTACCGGTCACCGAGGAGCTTGTAGCTGCGGAAACCGCGCCCCGTCAGCGGCCTATCGAGCCACATGCGGAATGCGGAACCCCAGGCCCGGAAGCGGGCCACGTCGCTGGCGACGTAGTAACGGTCCGGGCGCGCCGACTGCTGGTTGATCGACTCCCCCCGCAGCTCGAGGTAACCGGGCATGAGGAGGACGGCGACGACGATCCCGACGGCCAGGAGACCAGCGCCGAAGGCGCGCCGGATCCGCCAGGCAGCGAAGACGAGCGCCAGCCAGATCCCCACGAGGGCCGCCCGGCTGAACGTGTAGTAGAGGGCGGCCAGGAGCGGGAGGAGCGCCAGCGCCGCCGCCACCCGCCAGCGCCACTGCCGGCCCAGCAGCGCCAGGCAGGTGAGCAGCGCGGTCGGCCCGATGAGGAGCGCCTCGACCGCGTTGGGCGAGCCGATGATCCCCGAGAGGCGGGTCGGGAACCGCTTGGGGCTGAGCAGCCAGGCCAGGACGCTGTCGCGCAGGAGCGCCGGGGCGAACCAGTCGGCGAGGCTGACGAGCGCCCCGAGCGTGGCGGTGGCCACCGCCACGTAGAGCGGGCGCAGCTGCCCACGCCGGGCGCACCAGGCCGCCACGAACAGGACGACGATCCCGCCGCCGACGCCGGCGACCCAGTTCCGCGCGGAGACGGTGGCGAACACGGCGTCGAAGTGCCGGAAGCCGTAGACGACGCCCAGCGCCGTCCCCAGGGCGACCCCGCCCGCCAGCAGCAGCGGCGGCGACCAGGGCAGGCTCCGCCGGTCGGCCGCCACGCGGAGCGCCACGCTCACCCCGAGGACCCAGACGAGGAGGTGCCTGGCGCCGAGGATGTCGCTCACCGCCGCCGGCTCGTCGAAGGGCGCGATGGCGACGAGGACGACGAGACCGGACGCCGGTGAGACGAGACCCACCGCCGCGACCGCCGCCGTCCAGGCCAGGTAGGGGAGCCCCTCGGCGCCGAAGATCGTCCGAACAACGAGCCAGGCGGCGATCAGGCCGACCTCCGTCGCGAGGGCGAGCCGGTAGGCCGCGGCGATGCCGGCGGCCCGGTCCCAGAGCGCGCGGTAGAGGTCGAGGATCCGCGGTCGCGCGACGGGCAAGGGCCCCTGGGTGGCGGGGGTGGTCGCGCCCCCGCCCCCTAGCGCAGCCACGCCTTGCTGATCGGCATCTCTCCGGAGCAGACCTCAGCTGAGTGCGGATGGGCTCGAAGCGCGGACTTCGAACAGCAGCAGGCGCCCCCCGCCGAACGTCCGCACGAGAGTGTAGCGGTCGCTTCGGAGCAGCGCGTCGAGGTCGGTCGCGAACGGCTCGTAGCCGCCCAGGTCGCTGCCCGACGCGTCGGCCCCGGCCACGATGAGGAAGGCGACGCGTTCGCGGGCCAGGTACGCCGCCGCGGTGGGGGCGAGCGGATCGGCGAAGACGACGCGCGCCCCCAGGAGCAACGCCGTCGATTCGGCGAGCAGGGCGCGATCCTCGAGGTAGACCGCTCGTCCGTCGACGACCCCGGCATGCCGGCCGATCGCCCAGATGCTACCGTCGGTGTAGGCGTTGGCAAGGATGCGCGCCTGGGGCGGCAGGTTCGCGGCGATCCAGCGGTACGCCTCGTAGCCGGTCGGTGTCAGCCCCGGCTCGCGGTCCGGGTTCAGCTCGGAGCGTGGGGCCGGTGCCAGGGCGCCGACCGCCAACACGGCCAGGGCGAGCCCCGCCACGGGCATCGCACCGCGGCCGGGCAGGAGCGCCCGCCAGCCCGGCCGCGCCACCCGGTCGGTGGCCCAGAGCCCGAAGACGACGGCCATGACCGGGACCATGAGCTCGTAGGGGAGGAGCCGCGACGGACCCGTCCGCCGCGGCACGTAGGTATCCGACAGGGCGAACAGGAGGTAGGCGCCGACGAAGAGCCCCAGACCGAACGTCCACCAGGTCGCCACCAGGCGACGCCGGCGCGTGTCGAGCCAGGGCCAGGCGAGCACGGGCGCGCCGCCCAGCCCGCCGAGGACGACCAGCAGGTCCCGGTCGCGCCCGTCGAGCCCCGGCCAGATCGCCACGATCGAGCGCGGCAGCAGCCGCGGGTCGCGGAAGGCGGTCGGCGGCTGGGTACCGACCTGGTCGGCCGCGACCGCGGCGATGTAGAAGTCCCAGGTCGGGTCGCCGGTGAAGACCCAGCCGGCCGGGACTTCGTCGGGCCGCGGCGCGCTCGAGGGTCCCGGCGGGCCACCCAGGACGTAGCCGAGGATCCGCGGCTGCCCGGTAAGGGCGAAGTTGACGGCCGAGCCGAGCACGATCGCGCCGACGAAGACGCCGAGGACGAGGCTCGCCACGGCGACGGCGCGCCCACGGGCGGGAACGCCGAGGCCGATCCGGCGACGTCCCGGCGAGACGAGGAGGCGGGCGGCGGCGAGGCCGAGGAGGGCGGGGCCGAGCAGGAGGAAGGCCTCCGCGTGGGAGAGGAACGCGAGCGTCGCGGTCAGGAGCGCGAGGCCGGCGAGCCGTCTCGAGCGCTCGACGATGGCGCGGTCGGCGGCCCAGATGGCGAGCAGCACGAGCACCAGGCCGAACGTCTCCGGCTTGTAGCTGAGGAACCTGAACTCGAGCCGCACGGTCGCCAGCAGCAGGCAGGCGCCGAGAAGGGCGACCCAGCTCGAGACCCAGCGGCGCAGGAGGAGCCAGGCGGTCGCGAGCCCGGCCACCAGCACGCCGAGCCGGTACGCCTCCAGCTGGAGGAGGAGGTCGCCGGGCAGCAGCTCCAGCGCCGCCGCGGCGTGCGCGGTCACCGGCAGGTAGTCGAGCTGGAAGGGTCGGACGGCGCCCCACTCGGGCAGTCCCGTCGGGATGCCGCCCTGCTCCACCACCGAGCGCGCCAGCCCGGCGTAGTACCAGACGGTCGAGGTGAAGGGGAAGAGCGTCTCGCCGACCCGCAGGCGCGACGGCACCACCACGAGGGCGAGGGCGAGGGCGATCCCGGCCGCCGCCCCCCACCACCAGCGCCGAGCGGAGGCGCTGCGCCGGCGCAGCCGTCGGATCCCCCGCAGGAGCTCGGCGCGCACCGACGGGAAGGCCAGCGGCAGCGCCGCGACGAGGGCGAGCGTGGCGGCCACGATCGGAGGGCGGAGCAGCCCGGCCAGGGCGAGCAGACTGCAGGCGATGCTGCTCGTCAGTAGACTGACCGCGATCCCGCGACCGGCCGCCGCGACCGCTCCCGAGGACGGAGCGAGCAGGGGACCCCAGGTGGCGCCCGGCAGCACGAAGAGGAGGGCGATGCCGATCGCCAACTGGAGCATCGCGAACAGGGACGCGACGATGTCCACGGGCGAGCGGCTCCTCTCCATGCGTGCGGACGAGGCCGGCGACGGAAGTCGGCCCGCGGGCCCGGGGCCCGGCCGGGACGCGAGTGTACGGCAGCGCCTGAGGTCGGTGCCGGCCCCCGCCTGGGCGCTCCTGGGCATCGTCGCGCTCGCCCTCGTCCTCCACGGTTTCCGCGTGCTCGGGAACGCCTGGATCGGGGGCGACCTGCTCTACCACTCGGCGCTCGCCAGCGCCATCCTGCGCGGCGAGTTCCCCCCGGGCGGACCGTACGAGGGACTGCCCGCCTACTACCCGCCCGGGTTCCACCTGCTCCTCGCGGCGACGATGGCGGTCACCGGCGCCGGCGCCGGGCCGGCCGACCAGCTTCTCCACTTCCTGTGGGCGCCGGTCCTGCCGCTCGCCACGTTCTGGCTGACGCGCTGGATCACCGGGCGCGATTGGGTCGCCGTCACGGCCGCGGCCCTCACGCTCTTCGCCGGCGGATACGACTTCCAGGCATCGCGCCTCTGGGTCAACAGCCTCTTCCTCAGCGGCCACGACTTCTACCCCCTCTACCCGCGCGATGTCGTCTTCGCCCTCCTGCCGCTCGGCGTCCTCGCCTTCCTGCGGGCGACGGCAAGCCCCGCGCTCGGCGGCCGCTGGTTGGCCTGGGCGCTCGCGGCCGGGGTCGTGCTGGGGATCTGCGGCCTGGTGCAGGTCCAGCTCCTGCTGCCGCTTCCGGCGGCACTGGCGACCTTCGGCGTCGTCGTCGCCTGGCGTCGCCGCGGGCGCCGCGCCGTCGCCGTGGCGACGCTGGCGGTCTGCGGCCTGGTCGGCGCGGCGATCGTCGTGCCGTGGCTGCTGCCCACGCTGGAGTGGATCCGCCGCAACGGCGGGGTGGCGCTCGACTCGGCCGAGATGCTCGAGCCCGCCCGCTTCGGCCCCTGGAGCTACCCCCGCGAGTTCGGCCTGCTCCTCCCCCTGGCGGTCCTCGGCGCGGGGGTCGCGCTCCTCCTGCTCCGCCGCGCCGACGGTCCGCGGCCCGATGCCCCCTCGCCCGGGCGCTGGCGGCCGGCGATCCCGGAGGGTCCGCTCGTGCTCGTTGCCTGGTTCACCGTCCCCTTCCTGCTTGCCGTCCTCTACCGGCCCGACTGGCCGCTCGAGGATGCCCTTCGCCCGCAGCGGCTCTGGTTGCTCGCCGGCCAGCCAGCCGCCATCCTGGCGGCGATCGGGCTGGTGGCCGGCGCCGAGCAGCTCGCCCGCGGCTCATGGCGGCGGCCGAAGCTGGTCGCGCCGATGGTCGTGCTCGTCGCGCTGGTCGCCTCGATCCCGGCGACCGCCTTCACCGCGGCCCTCCTGGCGTCGACCTGGGCGCGGCCGACCTACGCCCACCTCGACCTCGAGTCGGACCGCACGCCGGCGTTCGCGGAACTCCTCGGCCGAGACGGCCCCCGCTCCACCGTGCTCACCTACGAGGACTGGTCGTCGCTGGTCTGGTACGAGACCGGGCTCTGGGTCGTGGGCACCTACCCGCCCGGCTACGCCAAGCTCGCCTATGACCCGGGGGTCTTCACTGGGCGCTCGCAGGCGGAGCGGCGGGCCGACCTGGTGGCCGCCTTCGCCGCCGACGCCGCGGGCCTCGCTGCCGTGGCCGACGCCTACGGCGCCGGGCGCATCGTGCTGGCCCGGCGGGGCGAGCGCTGGGGTCTCCTCGACGTCCCCGCCGGGGCGCTCCTCGCGGCGGCGCCGGAGGCGATCGCCGGGCCGATCGAGCACGAGGAGGGGAACGGCTACGACGCGCTCAGGCTCATGCCCGGGAGCCGCGTCCGCCTGCTCGCCCGCGCGCCTGCCGGCGAGGCGCTCGAGCTGGTGGTGCGGGCGCGCCCGGCCGACGCGGCCGGCCTCGTGCCGCCGCGGTTCCGCCTGCTCGCCGGGGCGACGGCCGGTGGGGCGCCGCCCGAGCGTGCCCTCGCCGACCTGGAGGTCCCCGCCGGCGAGGAGTGGGGGCGCGCCATCGCCCTGGTGACGCTCCACGAGGGCGAGGCCCTCTGGCTGGAGGCGCTCGACGCGGTCATCCTCCAGTCGGCCCGTGGCTTCGTGGCCCCGACCGCTCCGCCGGACGGCTGGCGCGTCGCCGCCTCATCGCCCGACGCCGTCGTCCTGGCCACCGGCACGGCCGCCCCGTGACGCGGCGGGTCGCCGGGTGGTGACGGGGTGACGGCGCCGACGCGCTGGGCGGCGGCCGGCGCCGTGGCGGGGCTCGTCGGCCTCGCCCTGGTCCGGATCGCCCTCTTCGGCTGGGCGGGAGCGGCCCCGGACGACGCGCGCTACCTCTACGTCGGTCTCTCGGTCCTCGACGGCCACGGGCCGGTGACGCCCGACGGGCGGACCTTCCTGCTCCGCTCGCCGGTCTACGGCCTGCTCCTGGCGACCGGCGGGCGGGTGATGGGGGGCGACCCGCTGGAAGGGGCGCACCTCGCCGCGTCGGCGTTCGCGCTGGCGGGCCTGGTCGGCGCCGCGTACCTCGGATGGCGGCTCGGCGGGCCGGCCGTTGGGATCGGCACGGCGATCGCCCTGGCCGCCGCGCCGCTCGTCTGGGGATTGCTGCCGACGCTGCGGGTCGATCTCGTGCAGACGGCCGGCGTGGTGGCCGTCCTGGCGGCCCTGCTGCGACCGGAGGCGTGGCGCTGGGCGCTCGCCGGGGCGATCCTGGGCCTGACCGTCCTGGTGAAGGAGTCGGTGCTCCTTCTCCTGGTCCTGCCGATCGCCTGGCTGCGGCCCCTGCCGATCGGCCGGTGGCTCCGCCTCACGGCCGTCTACCTCGCCCTCGCGACCGCGGTCGCGGCCTGGTGGTGGATCGTCGTCTGGATCGACGCCGGCGTCGTCTTCCCGCTCAACGGCCTGGCCGTGATCGAGGCTCGCGAGGTGGCGGCGACGCCGCTGCGACTGCGCGATGCGGCGCTCCTCGCGGTGGCGCTGGGGGCCTGGGCGGCCGTGCTCGCGCGCGCCCGCCACGAGATCGGCCCGCGGCTGCTCGTCGTCGCCGCCGCCTGCCTGGTCCCGCCGGCGGCATACGCGCTGCTGAACGGCCTCAGCGCGCGCAACTACGCCGGGCTCACCGTCCTGTCGGCGGTCGCCCTCGCCCTCGCCGGGGTCGACCTGCTGCGATGGCTCCTCCGCTGGACGTCGGCGCGGCCGGCGGGCCGTCGCGGGGCGTGGCTGGCGGCGGGCGCGGGGCTCGCCGTGCTGACCGGCATCGTGGCCCTCGGCCAGGTGCTGGCGGAGCGCCCCGAGCGCTTCGACGCACCGCGCCAGGTCGCCGCGTGGCTCGCCCCGCGGGTCGAGCCCGGCGACCGGGTCGTCATGACCTTCCGAGACCGGGAGAGCGTGGCGGTCGAGCTCTACGGCCAGGTGACGGTGGCGGGCCTCCCGGTGAGCCGCGTCGCCCCCGACGATCCGGCCGAGGGATACGTCTGGATCGGCCTGCGCGACGAGCAGCTCTTCGGCTACCGGCGCGACGCCTGGCGCCAGGCGCTCGCCCGTCCGCGGACGCGCTTCCTGGTCCTCGTCGAGCCGCATCCGCTCACCCCGGGCGAGCTCCTCCCGCTGCTGCGGTCCGGCGCGGCACCCTCCTTCGGGCTGCGACCGGCCGCCACGCTCGCGGTGGCGGAGACGGTCGTCGAGATCCTCGAGGTCGAACCGGCCGCGCTCTCCGTGGACGGGGACGCCATCCCGCTCCACCTGAGCGCCGCCGCGGCCGAGGCCTGGCTCGACGCGGCCGCCGGCGCCACCGCCGAGCCCACGGCGATCACGCGCCTGGTCGGCGCTCGCCCGGTGGTGGTCGGCAGCGTCGACGCGCTCGACCGGCTGCTGGCCCGGCTGGGGGAGGCCGTCTGCCGGCAGCCGGCCGAGGCGCCCAGCGGGGAAGCGGCGCTGCGGCTGGCGCCGCCCGACGACTCCGGCGCCTGCCCGGAGGGCTGAGCGAGGCCCGATCAGGGCGTCGGGCTGGGGCTCGGTGGGAGCGTCGGGCCGGCGGTCGGGGAAGGCGCCGGCGAGGGTGAGGGGGTCGGCGTGGGAGGAGGCCATTGCCCCAGGGGTCGCTCGGGCGGGAAGTTCGCCTCGATCCAGGCGAGGCAGACGTCGAGCTTGAGCGAGAAGGTCGAGCCGCCCCGCCCGTCGGCGTACTTGCGCGGGCCGAAGACGTTGCGCTTGGCGCCGTCCAGGTCGGCCGTCGCGGCGATCTCGAGCAGGTCGACCGCCCGGTCGAGCGGAAGGTCGGTGCGGACCGTCGCCGCCCCGATCTCGAGGAGGCGCGGCAGGACCGTCGGGCCGAGCCCCCGCACCTTGTCGAGCGCGGCCATCACCAGCAGCTGCTGCCGGCGAGACCGCCCGAAGTCGTTGTCGCCCTTGCGCGACCGGGCCAGGATCAGGGCGTCATCGCCGTCGAGGTGGCTCGTCCCGGCGGACAGGCCCCAGCCCCGGCGCGTCGAGGTGACCCAGTAGTAGGGATCGTAGTAGGCCTTCTCCAGGGTGACGTCGACACCGCCGATCGCGTCCACCAGCTGTTCGACTCCCTGGAAGCCGATGAAGACGTAGAAGTCGACCTCGAGTGCGAAGGCGCGCCCCACGGCGACCTTCATCGCGTCCCCGCCGTCGCCGGTGGTGGACTGCAGGTAGTTGTACAGGGCGTTCGCCTTCTGCCGGAAGACGCCGCCGTCCGGCAGCGGGAAGTCGATCGTGTCACGGGGGATGCTGAACGCGCCGGTCATCCCGCTGACCGGGTCGAGCGAGACGACCATGATCGCGTCGGTGCGGTTCCCGGGGTGAGCCCGCCGGTAGTCCGAGCCGAGCAGGAGGACCGTGAAGCGCCCGTCGGTGCCCAGGAGCGGGTCGGTCCCCGGGGGCGACGGGCTGGGCGTGGGGGTCGGCGTGGCGTTCGGCGCGGGGCTCGGCGTGGGCGGCAGCGGGGCGGGGGTCGCCCTGACAGTGGGCGTCGGCGTGGCGATCGCCACCGGCGGCGGGGCGTTCAGGGCCAGGGCGACGGCGAGCGCGCCGCCGGCTGCCGCGAGCAGGCCCGGCCCGGCCACGGCGACCGCCTTCTGTTTCCTGTCGAGGGACGCCCAGATCGCGCGCGGCGACGGCATGGCCGCACCCTAGCACACCCTGGCGGCGACGGGCCGGCCAGGGTGGCGGGACCATGGCGGGACCATGGCTAGCCCGAATGGGTCGTTGATGCGGCGCGTCGCATCGCCGATGATGGCGGCGATCGACGGTCGAGCGATCGACGGATCAGCAGGAGGACCGATCACGGTGTCGACGGCGCGGCTCATCGTCCCGCTCCTGATCGCGGGTCTGCTCTGGACAGCCGGCGCGGCCGCCGGACCGCGCACCGCCAGCGGGGCCGTCGTCTACTCGAGGGGCACCCCGATGATCCTGCACAGCGTCACCCTCGCCGATCTCAAGGAGAATACGCACGGCGTCTGCACCGCCGGGTTCACGTTCGTCATCAAGAACGCGGCCGGGCCGAACAACGCGGTCAACTTCCTCGACGCCGCGCAGCGCTGCAACCTCAAGGTGATCTACCACTTCGGCGACACGGTGGACGAGTCGACCGGCACGGTCTACCCGTCGCGGGTCCCCTACTGGGTGGACCTCGTCAAGGCGCACCCGGCGCTGTGGGGTTACCTCTCGGTCAAGGAGCCCTCCTGGACCGGCGTCAGCGGGAGCGAGATCCAGAGCCTCTACCGGGCCTTCAAGGCGGCCGATCCGAAGCACCCGGTGCTGGCGCTCTTCGGCGACATCCCCCACTTCGGCGAGAGCGTCAACCCCTACACCGCGGGGATGGCCGACGTGGTCATGGTGGACTGGTACCCGGTCGAGACGACCAACGGCAGCGACACGATCTACCTGTCGGATGGCCCGAAGTGGTTCGCCAAGGTGAAGAGCGTGGTCGAGGCGAAGACGCCCGGCCGCCCCACCTGGCTCGAGGTGCAGACCTTCAAGTACCTGGGGACCCCGACCCACAAGAAGCAGCGGCCGTCCCAGTCGCTGCTCTGGCGCCAGGTCCGCGACGGCTTCAACTACCTGAAGGCCAGCGGCATCGCCTTCCAGGTCTGGAAGAACACCGCCTACGACACCGACCAGCTGCGCGACCGGCAGATGTTCACCTGGATGAAGACCCTCAAGTCCGAGGTGCGGGCCGGCACCTTCCAGTAGGCGGGCGGCGTGGATGGGTTCTGTGATCCGCCTCAGGGCACGGCCGGCGTGGAGGATGGCGCCGGGCTGGCCTCGACCGGCGGCACCGGCGGGCAGGTCCGGGCGACGTAGGCGCGGATCGCCTCGAGGTCCGGGCGCAGGCCGTAGCCCCACGGGCCGTAGGCGGCGCTGGCGTACTTGCGCGGCCCCAGCACCGCCGACTCGACCCGGGTCTCGTCCAGCCGGGCGACCAGCTCGTAGAGCGCCAGGCCCTGCTCGAGCGAGAGGTCGGTCTTCAGCGTCTCGGCCACGACCGGCAGGAGCCGTGTCACGACCTCCGGCCCGGCCTCGACCGCCTCGCGCACGACCGCCCGGACGAGCTGCTGCTGGCGGCGCATCCGGTCGAAGTCGTTGTCGCCCTTGCGGGTGCGGGCGAAGATGAGCGCGGTCCTGCCATCGAAGTGGTTCGGCCCGGCAGGGAAATGGATCCCGCGGTGCGTCGCGTCGATCCAGTAGTACGGATCGTCCACGGGCTTGTCGAGGACGATGTCGACGCCACCCAGCGCGTCGACGACGCGGCGGACGCCCTCGAAGCCGCTGAAGACGTAGCCGTCGATCTCGAGCCCGAGGAGCCAGCCGATCTCCCGCTCCAGGTAGGCGAAGCCGCCCTCGGGGGCCTCCTGCGGGTGCTTGTCGGCCCAGGCGAGGAGAGCGTTCAGCTTCTCCTGCCAGGTCGTGCCGTCGGAGAGCGGCACGAGGACCAGGTCGCGGGGCAGGCCGACGGCGGTGACCGACCCGCCCGGATCGATCGAGACGACCATCATCGCGTCGGTCCGGTTGCCCGGATAGCCGGCGCGGTGGTCCGAGCCGAGAAGCAGGACGGTGAGCCGGCCGTCCTCGCCGAGCGCCAGCGGGCTGGGGGTCGGGCTCGGGGTCGGGCTCGGGGTCGGCGAAGGCGATGGGGTGGCCGACGGCGTGCCGGTCGGGCCCGGCGTCGGCGAAGGCGACGGAGATGGCGATGGCGTCGCGCCGCCGAGGGCCGACCAGGCGGCGAGCGCCCCGAGGCCCAGGACGGTGACCAGCAGCGCCCCGCCGCCGGCCGCGGCAAGGAGCCGGCGACGGGGATCGAGACCGCGCCAGCGGGTCGCGATCCCCCCGAGTCGCGAGCTCAGCGTGCGCTGCGCGCCGGGAACGAGCGCAGGCCGAAGGCGAACGCAGCCAGCCCCGCGCCGAGCAGGAAGAGGACCGCCAGGAGCGGCGCGCCGCCGTCTGCCCGCGGGGTCGGGAGCGTGGCGGTCACGGGCGGGGTCAGCGTCGCGCCCGGCGTGACGCCCGCGAGATCGACCTCCTTGACGGCGCCCTCGTTCGGGTCGCCGGTGGCGGCCACGACCTCCCACGGCCCGGCGTCGACCTCGCAGCTGTTGACCTCGTCCGGAACGGTGACCGTCCTCTCGATCGTGCCGTCCGCGCCGACGGTGGCGGTGCCCACCTCGACCACGCCGCAGGACGGGCTGCCGAAGTAGATGGTGACCTCCTCGCCGGCGGTGAAGCCCTCGCCGGTGACGGTCACCTCGCCGCCGACGGTGGCCGTGCCGCCGCCGGTGTCACCGCCCGCGTCGATCACCGGTTTGGGCTCCTGGGCGAAGACGGGTGCGGCGAGGGCGAGAAGGAGTGCGCCGGCCGCGACGATGGCGGCGACCGGCCTGAGGGAGTGGTGCCTGGGCATCGTGGGATCCTCCTTGGGTGAGACGATGATGGCACGGCGGCGCGCAGGTGTGTTCGCGGCGTCGCTCACCGCGCAGACGCCGGCGGGGATTGGCGGGTTCCCGCGACGCGTGGGGCGCCGGATGGCGTGGCGGAGGCCGCGAGGCGGCCGCGGGTGGCGCGGCGGCCCTGCCCGGGCACCCCCTCCTGCCCGAGCACCCCCTCCTGCCCGGGCACCCGTGCCTGCCCGGGCACCCGTTCTGCGTGGGAGGACAAAGGGGCTGCTCCCGATGAGGTGTCGAAGGTCCAGGGCGATCGAGACGCCGCCCCGACGTCAACGGCCATGGCGAAGGCGCCACCAGCTAGGCCGCAGCGACTCCGAGAGCGCCATTTCGGCCGGATCCGGTGGCGCCGGTGCCTCCTGTCACCCGTCAAGCGTCGTTCGCCCGGCCGCGCGTGGGGTCAGGTCCGTCATCTGTTCTGCCACGCAGAACGGCCGCCGGGAGACGCCGGGGGAAGGGCGCCGCCTGGAGGAGGACGCGGCAGGCGGAGGAGGACGCGGCAGGCGGAGGCGGGGGCGGCAGGCGGAGGCGGGGGCGGCAGGCGGAGGCGGGGGCGGCAGGCGGAGGCGGGCGCAGTCGCCCCGGGGCTGCTCCCGCGCCCCTCTCCCCCCTACATCATCACCAGGCCGCCGTCGACCGAGAGGACGTGCCCGGTGATGTAGGCCGCCTCGTCCGAGGCGAGGAAGGCGACCGCGGCGCCGATCTCCTCGGGCGTGGCGAAGCGCCCCAGCGGCGTCGCCGCGCGGATCCCCTCCTGGATCTTCTCGGGGAGCGTGGCGGTCAGCTCGGTGAGCACGAAGCCGGGCGCCACCGCGTTCACCGTGATCCCACGTGACGCCACCTCGCGCGCGGTCGCCTTGGTCAGCCCCACCAGGCCCGCCTTGGCCGACGAGTAGTTGGCCTGCCCGGCGTTGCCGGCGAGGCCCGAGACGCTGGTGATGTTGACGATCCGCCCGGCACGCGCCCGCAGCATCGGGCGGAGGACCGCCTTGATAGCGTAGAAGGCGCCGAAGAGGTTCGTCTCGAGCACCTCGCGCCAGGCCTCGGGGCTCATCCGCATGATCAGGTCGTCGCGGGTGATGCCGGCGTTATTGACCAGGATGTCGACCTTCCCGAACGCCTCGATGGCGGCGCCGATCAGCGCCTCGGCGGACGCCGGGTCGGTCACGTCGGCCTGCACCGCCAGGGCGCGCCGCCCCATCGCCTCGACCGCCGCCGTCACCTCGCGCGCCGCCTCGGCGTTGCCGCGGTAGCTGAAGGCGACGTCGGCGCCCTGCTCGGCGAGGCGGAGCACGATGGCCCGGCCGATGCCGCGCGAGCCGCCGGTCACGACGGCGCTCTTGCCGGAGAGGTCGATCAAGCGGGCACCTCCCTGTGGGCGTGCTCGGGCTCGCCGGGGACGACGTCGTCGAGCGGAACGGCCGGGCCGTTGCGGCTGTTGAGCACGGCGGCGAGGCGCGCCGGCATCGGGTCGACCGAATCCCAGTCGACCGGCGCGCGGACCGAGGCGGCCGGGACGACCGAGTCGGCCCGCCGCCCGAGCGCCGGGTCGGCGGTCCACTCCACCACCGAGGCGCCGCTGGTGAAGCCGGCGCCGAAGGCGACGAAGACGATCCGGTCGCCGACCTTCACGCGCCCCGAGTCGACGGCCTCGGCCAGGGCGATCGGTACCGAGGCGGCCGAGGTGTTGCCGTAGCGGTCGACGTTGACGTAGAAGCGGTCCATGGAGAGGCCGAGCCCCTTGGCCACCGACTCGATGATCCGGAGGTTCGCCTGGTGCGGGATGAAGAGGGCGATCTCGTCGGCCGTCAGGCCGGCCCGCTGGATCGCCGCCAGCGCGCTCGAGGCGAGCGTCCTGGTGGCGTAGCGGTAGGTCTCCTTGCCCTCCATCCGGATGTAGTGCTCGCGGCGGGCGATCGTCTCGACCGACGGCGGGCTCTTCGAGCCGCCCGAGGGGAGCCAGATCATGTAGGCGCCGTCCGGGTCGGTCGTCAGCTCCATGCCGAGCATCCCACCGCCCGGGTCGTCCGAGGCGGAGATGACGACCGCGCCGGCGCCGTCGCCGAAGAGGATGCAGGTGTTCCGGTCGCCGAAGTCGAGGAAGCGCGTCAGCAGCTCGGCGCCGATCACCAGGACGTGGCGGTACATGCCGCTCGAGACCATGGCGTGGCCGGTCGCGTAGCCGTAGACGAAGCCCGAGCAGGCGGCCGCCACGTCCATCGCCGCGGCGCGCGTGTTGCCGATCGCCTCCTTGACCAGGGCCGCCGTGGAAGGCATCGGGTAGTCGGGACTGAGCGTCGCCACCAGGATCATCTCGATCTCGTCGGGGTCGAGCCCGGCGACGGCGATGGCACGCTTGGCGGCGATGGCGGCGAGCGTCGCGGTCGTCTCGTGCGGGGCGGCGACCCGTCGCTCGCGGATCCCCGTCCGCGTCACGATCCACTCGTCGGAGGTGTCGACCAGCCGCTCCAGGTCGGCGTTGGAGAGCACACCCATCGGCGCGTACATCCCCCACCCGGTGATCCTCGCGCTGCGCGGCTGCATCGCTGCTGTCTCCCTGTCCCTCGTCCCGGCCCGCTAGAGCGGCTCGACCTCGATGAGCGGCTGCTTCGCCTTGACCAGCCTCCCGGTCTCGGCGGCCATCCGGACGACCCGGCCGGCGACGTCGCTCTTGATCTCGTTGAAGAGCTTCATCGCCTCGATCAGGCCAATCACCTGGCCGACCACGATCTCCGACCCGACCGTCACGTAGGGCGGCGAGTCGGGCGTCGGCGAGGCGTAGAAGAGGCCGGTAAGGGGCGCCAGGACCGCGTGCATGGCCGGTGCCTCGGCGGGCTGGTCGGCCGGACCGGCGCGGCGATGCGCCGGGGATGCGCCGGGCGGTGCGACCGCCGCGGCGGTGGCTCCGTCGGACGGCACCGCCGGTTGCGGCTTGCGCAGGATGATCGCTGTCTCGCCCGCCTGGACCTCCAGCTCGGCCAGCTCCGAGCGCTCGAGGAGCAGCCCCAGCCGGTCGATCAGGCTCATCAGGGCGGGATCGGCGCCGCCGATGGGCGGATCTTCGTCGGCACGCTCGCTCACGACTCCCACCTCCGGATGACGAGAGCGGTGTTCTGGCCGCCGAAGCCGAACGAGTTGGAGAGCGCCACCCGCATCCCGCGCCGGCGCGCCACGTTGGGCGTCACGTCGAGCTCGCCGACCTGCGGGTCCGGCTCCACCTGGTTGATCGTCGGCGGGACGCACCCCTCGAGGAGCGCCTTGACCGTGGCGATCGCCTCGATCGCCCCGGCGGCCCCCAGGGGGTGCCCGGTCATGCTCTTGGTGGCGGTGATGCCGACGCGCGAAGCGTGCTCGCCGAAGATCGTGCGGATCGCCATCAGCTCGGCGCCGTCGCCCTCCGGGGTGGAGGTGGCGTGCGCGTTGACGTGGTCGACCTCGTGGGGGGCGATCCCCGCCTTCTCGAGAGCGCGTCGGGCGGCCCGGACGGCACCCATGCCGCCGGGGGCCGGCAGCGTGATGTGCGAGGCGTCGGCGGTCGCCGCGTAGCCTGCCACCTCGGCCAGGATGCGCGCCCCGCGGCGCTCGGCGTGCTCCAGCGACTCGAGGACCAGCATCCCCGCGCCCTCGGCGATGACGAAGCCGTCGCGTCCCGCGTCGAAGGGGCGACTCGCCCCGGCCGGGTCGTCGTTGCGGGTGGAGAGCGCGCGCATGGCGCTGAAGCCGCCGACCCAGGCCTCGTGGATCGGTGCCTCCGAACCGCCGGCAAGCATCACCTCGGCGTCGCCGCGGCGGATGATCTCGGCCGCCTCGCCGATGGCGTGGCCGGAGCTGGCGCAGGCGCTGACGGTGGCGAGGTTCGGCCCCAGGCAGCCGAAGGTGATGGCGGTCTGGCCGGAGGCCAGGTTGGCGATCGCCATGGGGATGAAGAAGGGGCTGAGCCGGTCCGGACCTCGCTCCGCGAGGACGAGCAGCTGCTCGGCGATGGTGGTCGAGCCGCCCATGCCGGTCCCCACGATGACGCCGGTCGCCTCGGCCAGCTCGCCCTCCAGGCGCTCCGGGAGGCCAGCGTCGAGGAGCGCCTCGTGGGTGGCGACCAGGGCGAACTGGGTGTAGCGGTCGTTGCGCCGCTGCTCCTTGCGGTCGAGGACGGCCGAGGGGTTGAAGTCGCGCACCTCGCCGGCGATCCGGGAAGGGAGCCGCGACGGGTCGAAGGCGCTGATCCCGCGCACCCCTGAGCGGCCGGCGACCAGGTTCGCCCAGAAGGTCGCCACGTCGTTGCCGAGCGGCGTCACCGCCCCCATCCCGGTCACGACGACCCGGCGTCCCGCGCCCGTGCCGCTCACCGGACGAGCCGCCCGGTGCGCACGGTGGCGGCCCGGTAGACGTCCCCGACCAGGCCCCGGGCGCTGATCGCCTCGGCGACCGCCTGGGCGTCGTAGTTGGCGCGGCGGATCTCGGCTCGCACGGCGTCGCCCTCGATCTCGATGAGCGCCCATGAGGCGGCCGGGTCGCCGTCGAAGCTGAAACCGCAGCTGCCGCCGTTGACGATGATCTTCCAGCCGAGGTCGCGCACCTCGGGCAGGTGGGTGTGCCCGCAGGCGATGACGCGCGCGTCGGTGCGGGTCACGATCTGGACCACCGCGGCGGCGTCGAGCTCGGTCCCGAGGCCCTGCGTCTGCGAGCCGGGCGAGGCGTGGCAGAGGAGGACCATGGTGCCGTCCACGTGGATCCGCCGCTCGGCGGGGAGGCGGCGCAGGTAGCCGAGCGCCGCGTCGTCCAGGGCGTCGTGGGTCCACTCCGCGACCGCCCGGAAGGAGGGCGGCACCTCGGGCATCCAGGGGAAGGCCGCGGCGTAGTCGAAGTCGGCGACGGCGATGTCGGTGTTGCCCTGCACGACGAGGGCGCCGGCCGCCTCGGCCTCGCGGATCCGGTCCAGCGTGCGCGCCGGCTCGGGCCCGTTGAGCACCAGGTCGCCGGCGATGGCCACGAGGTCGGCCTTCTCGCGCCCGATCCCCTCGAGCGCCGCCTCGAGGGCGGCGAGGTTGCCGTGGACATCGGAAAGGAGGGCGATCCGGGTCGCCATCAGGGAAGCGCCCCTTCCCCGGGGATGATGAAGCTGATGACCGTCTCGCAGGCGACCTCGCCATCGACGGTGGCGACGCCACGCCCCTTGCCGAACCGCTTGCCGAGGCGCTCCATTGTCACCTCGAGGCGGAGCCGGTCGCCCGGCGTCACGATCCGCTTGAAGCGGCACTCGTCGATGCCGGCGAAGAGCCCGATCCGGTCGCCGAAGCCCTCCTGCCGGGCGACGTAGACGGCCATCGTCTGGGCCAGCGCCTCGACCTGCAGGACGCCCGGCATGATCGGCCGCCCGGGGAAGTGGCCCCCGATGAACCACTCGGTCGCGGTCACCGCCTTCTCGCCGACGATCCGTCCGCCCGCCGGGTCGTACTCCACGATCCGGTCGACGAGCAGGAACGGCCAGCGGTGCGGGATGAGCGTCTCGATCTCGCGGGTCGTCAGCACGGTCTCGGTCATGGGCGAACGATCTCCTCCAGATACAACCACGGGCCGCCCGCGGCCAGAGGCGGGATCGGTGCAGTGCTGCACCCATCCGGCCGGCCACCGCACTTCACGGCCCGGCCGCCCCCGCGAACGCCGCGCTGCCGACGCGGTCGAGGAGGTTGGTGGTGAAGCGCCCCTCGATGAAGACCGGGTGATCGAGGAGGGCGCGGTGGAAGGCGACGTTGGTGGCGACGCCGGCCAGGCGCAGCTCGTCGAGCGCCGCCCGGCCGCGGGCGATGGCAGTGGCGCGATCGGGGCCCCAGACGATCAGCTTGCCGAGGAGCGAGTCGTAATAGGGCGGCACCTCGTAGCCCGGGTAGACATGGGTGTCGACGCGCACGCCCGGTCCGCCCGGCGCGAGACAGCTCTCGATGCGGCCGGTCTGCGGGCGGAAGTCGTGGGCCACGTCCTCGGCGTTGATGCGGAACTCGATGGCGTGGCCGCGCAGCTCGACGTCGGCCTGCGTGTAGCCGAGCGGCTCGCCGGCGGCGATGCGGATCTGCTCGGCGACAAGGTCGATCCCCGACAGCATCTCGGTGAGCGGGTGCTCGACCTGGATCCGGCAGTTGATCTCGATGAAGTAGACGGCACCGGCCTCGTCGGCGAGGAACTCGAGCGTGCCGATGTTCTCGTAGCCGGCCGCCACGGCGGCGCCGACGGCCGCCTCGGCCAGGCCGCTGCGCGCCTCCGGGGAGAGCGCCGGCGTCGGCGCCTCCTCCAGGATCTTCTGGTGGCGCCGCTGGACCGAGCAGTCGCGGTCGCCGACGTGGACGCCGTTGCCGTAGCGGTCCACCACCACCTGGACCTCGATGTGGCGGTTCTCCTCGAGCCACTTCTCCAGGTAGAGCGAGTCGTCGCCGAAGGCCGATCGCGCCTCCGACCGGCAGACCTCGATGACGTTCTGCAGCTCGCGCGGCGAGCGGACCATGCGCATGCCGCGGCCGCCCCCGCCGGCCGCCGGCTTGATGAGGACCGGGTAGCCGATCCGCTCGGCCTCGGCCAGGGCGTGCTCGTCGTCGCGCAGCGTTCCCTCCGAGCCGGGGATGGTGACCAGCCCGTGGCGCGCCAGCAGCCGGCGCGTCCGCTCCTTCGAGGCGAAGCGCTCGAGCACCTCCGGCGGCGGCCCGATGAAGGCGAGCCCGTGGGCGCGCACCATCTCGGCGAACGTCTCCGACTCGGAGAGGAAGCCGTAGCCGGGGTGGATCGCATCGCAGCCGGTCACCACGGCGGCCGAGAGGATCGCCGGAGCGGAGAGGTAGCTGCGGCGCGGTTCGGCGGGACCGATGCAGATCGCCTCGTCGGCGAGCGTGACCGGCAGCGAGTCGCGGTCCGCTTCGCTGTAGGCGACGACCGCCTCGATGCCGAGCCGCCGGCAGGTGCGCAGGATGCGGAGGGCGATCTCGCCGCGGTTGGCGATCAGGACCTTCTCGAACATCGCTAGCCCGCCCCGCTCGCGGCCGGCGCGACCCCGCTCCCGGCCGGCGCGGCCAGCTCGATGCGGATCAGCTCCTGGCCGTACTCGACCGCCTGGCCCGCCTCGACCAGGTAGCGGCCGACGACCCCGTCGACCGGAGCGACGACCTCCTGGCGGACGCCGAGCACCTCGACGTGCCCGAGCGTGTCGCCGGCGCGGATCGGCGTGCCGACACCGGTCGCCTCGTCGGGAGCGAAGAAGCCGACCGCCGGCGATGTGGCCACGGCCCGGCGCGCCTCGGCGGGGCGGGGCGGGGCGCCGGCGGGGCCCGGCCCCACCGCGCGCAGGGGGGCATGGGCTCCGTCGCCCCCGACGGCCGGCCGCTGGCTCGTGCGCTCCGCCGCGCGTGCCTCCTCGACGGCCTCCTGGACCGGCTTGCGCAGGCGGACGCGCCAGCCACCCTGGCGCACCTCGAGCTCGCCGAGCGAGCTGGCGGTGAGGCGGGCCATCAGTGCGGGCAGAAGCTCCTCGGAGATCCGGCGGATCGCGGCGTGGTCGGTCGTGGCCGGGGCGGCGCGGCGGTCAAGGCTGCTCCGCCGATCCGTCCCGCTGCGTCGCTCCGGCGGCATCAGACCTCCTCCCGCAGCGGCGCGCCGTACTCCTCATCCTCGATCGGCTGGGGCCGCCCGGCGGTCGCCTCCGGCACCCCGAGCGTGGCGCGGCCGACCTCGAAGAGCTGGCGGATCCGGTCGGCCAGTGACGGGCGCTCCGGCACGGTGACGCCGGGGACGCCCTCCACGGTGCGGTAGCTCCCCAGCTCGCGGTAGCGCCGGTAGCGCTCGGTGAGCAGCGACTCCACCGGCATCCGCTCGAGCCGCTCGAGATGGCCGCCGATCGACTCGCGCAGCCGTCGCAGCGTCGCCTGGTCGTCGGACCGCGTCCCGCCGGACGGTTCCGGGATCACCTCGTCGACGACGCCGAGGAGCAGCTGTTCGCCGGCGGTGAGGCGCATCGCCGCGGCCGCCGTCTTCGAGGCGTCCCTGGAGCGCCACAGGATGGCGGCGCAGCCTTCCGGGCTGATCACCGAGTAGATCGCGTTCTCGAGGGCGAGGACGACGTCCCCGACGGCGATCGCCAGCGCGCCGCCGGAGCCGCCCTCGCCGCTGATCACGACCACGATCGGCGTCCGCAGGACCGAGAGCTGCGCGATCGAGCGAGCGATCGCCTCGGCCACGCTCCGCTCCTCGGAGGCCGGGCCGGGGAAGGCGCCCGGGGTGTCGACGAAGGTGAGGACCGGGAGGCCGAAGCGTTCGGCCAGGGCGAAGAGGCGCTGCGCCTTGCGGTAGCCCTCCGGGTGCGGCATGCCGAAGTTGCGGTGGATGTTCGCCGACGTGTCGGCGCCCTTCTGATGCCCGACCACGACGACCGGACGCCCGGCGAACCGGGCGAGGCCGCCGACGATGGCGGGGTCGTCGCGGAACAGGCGATCGCCGTGCAGCTCGACGAAAGCATCGGCGAGCGCCTCGACCAGCTCGCGGGTATGCGGCCGACGCAGGTCGCGCGCCTTCTGGACGTGCTCCCAGACCTCCTCCTCCGAGCCGCGCTCGGCCGGCAGGACCGGTGCCGCGGCCGCCGCGTCGGCACGGCCGGCAAAGGCCGAGCCGTTCGACGAGGCGGGCACGGGGACGTCGACGCGTCGCGGCCGGAGCAGGCCGAGGAGCGTCGCCAGCGTCTGCCGGAGCTCCGCGCGCGGCACCACCCGGTCCACGAAGCCGCGCTCGAGCAGGAACTCGGCGCGCTGGAATCCGGCCGGCAGCTCCTCGGCGATCGTCCCCTCCGCGACCCGCGCCCCGGCGAACCCGATCAGCGCGTTCGGTTCCGCCAGGTTGACGTCGCCGAGCGCGGCGAAGGAGGCGTAGACGCCGCCGGTCGTGGGGTCGGTCATGACCGAGAGGTAGGGCACGCCGGCGGCGCGCAGCCGCTCCACCGCGCCGCACGTCTTGGCCAGCTGCATCAGGGCCAGCGTCCCTTCCTGCATCCGCGCCCCGCCGGAGGCGGAGACGACCACGAGCGGGATCCGCTCCGCCAGTGCGGCCTCGACGGCGCGGGTCACCTTCTCGCCGACGACCGAGCCCATCGATCCACCCATGAAGGCGAAGTCCATGACACAGACGGCGACCCGCGTCCCGCCGATCGCGCCGATCCCCCAGACGGCGCCATCGCGCAGGCCGGTGTTCGCCTGGGCCGAGGCGATCCGCTCGGGGTAGGGACGGAGATCGACGAAGTGGAGCGGGTCGACCGACTCGAGGCCGGCGTCGCGCTCGGCGAAGGAACCCGGGTCGAGGAGGAGCTCGAGGCGCATCTCGGCGCGCAACCGGAAATGGTGGCCGCAGCGCGCGCAGACCCAGAGGTCCTTCGCCAGGTGCTTGTTGTAGAGCATCTCCTCGCAGCCGGGGCACCTGGTCCACAGGTCGCGGGGGAGCTCACGGCCGCGCGGCAGGAAGGGGAGCTTGATCGGCATCAGTGCCTCCCCGGCCGCCGCCGCCAGGCGACGAGGGCGACGCCGGCGAGCGAGACGCCCGAGGCGATGGCACCGCCGATCAGGACCGGGCGCGGCAGACGGTCGAGCGGCTCGGGAAGCGACGGCGCGAGGACCGACAGACGGCCGACCGCCACGACGTCGCCCGGGATCGGCCCCGGTGCGGCGTCAGTCGGTCTCGAACGGAACGGGATCGGGTCGCCGGCCGCACGCGGCAGGGCGACGCCGTCGACGGCGGCGCGGAGGCGCCCGGCGAGCCGCTCCTCGAAGCGGAAGCTGGGGTGGATCCGCACGAGCGCGTCGCGGAGCGCGCGCGCCGCCCCGACGAGCGCGGGGTCGATCAGCGCCGTCCCCTCCACCGTCGGAAGGTCGCCCGTCGGCGCGGCTCCCGCCGTGGCGCCCGCCAGCAGCATCTCGAGGTACGCGTCGGTCTGGATGGCGTCCTCGCGCAGCGGTCCCCAGGCCTCGGCGAGCGTCTCGCCGAAGGTCATCGGCGCTGCCTCGCGTCGCCCTCGCGCCGCGCGCCCAGTTCCCGTGCGACGGTCCGCAGCGCCCGGTGCACCAGCACCCGGACGGCGCCCTCGGAGCGCTCCATCACCCGCGCGATCTCGGCCGTGGACATCTCCTCGACGAAGCGCAGGATCAGCGCCCGCCGACGGTCGGCCGGCAGGCGCGCCACCGCCGCCCAGGCGCGGGCGACCGACTCCCGCTCCGCCGCCAGGTGCTCCGGGTCGAGCGGCGCCGGCAGCGCGTCGGCCAGCTCGGCGGGCGCCTCGCGGCGGCGCGCCAGGCTCCGCCGGTGGTTGCTGATGGCGTTGCGGGCGATGCGGAAGAGCCAGACCCGGAACGTGCTCGGCCCGTCGCCGCGCTCCTCGAAGCGCGGCAGGGCGGCCAGCGCCGAGAGGAACGTGCGCTCGGTCACGTCCTCGGCGTCGTGGTGGTTGCCAAGCTCGTAGAAGGCGAAGCTGTACACCTGCGGCAGGTACTTGCGGTAGAGCGCCTCGAACTGCCGCGGATCGCGGCCCGCCGCCCGCACGGCTGCGCGGTCCGTGTCATAGACCGCGATCCGGTCGGCCGGGGCGCCTCTCCTCATCCTTCCAAACACCGGCACGCGCCCTCCGTTACACCCGCGCCGCCACGGCGCCGCGGATGCGGCAGGCGACGACCTCGCCGGAGGCGACCTCGACGGTCCCGGTCGCCGTGGCGACGAGGAGCGTCCCGCGTTCCGGGTCCACGCCAGCGCCGCGCCCCTCGACCGTGCGGCCGGAGGTCTCCACGCGCAGCTCGCGCCCGGTCGTCCACTGCCGCGCCAGCCAGCTGTCCGCGTCGAAGCCGCCCCGCCGCAACCCCGTGTAGGCGGGCTCGAGCCTGGCCAGGAAGGCGTGGAGGAGCGCCTCGCGATCGACGGCATCGCCGGCCAGCTCGCGTAGGCTCGTCATCGAGCCGCCCAGCTCGGCCGGGAAGGCGGATGCCGGCCAGTCGACGTCGACGCCGATGCCGACCACCGCGCTCACCAGCCGATCGCCCTCGCTGGCGGCCTCGGTCAGCAGGCCGCCGAGCTTGCGCAGCGATCCGTCGGAAGCGTCGGCGACGAGGTCGTTCGGCCACTTCAGTCCGACCGCCCCAGGCGGAAGGCCAGCCACCGACTCGGCCGCCCCCGCCATCGCCAGCGCCACGACGCCGGCCAGCCGCCAGGAGAACGCCGGCGGCAGATCGACCGGTCGGAAGCCCGCCGAGAGGAGGAGCGCGGCGCCCGGTGGCGCGACCCAGGAGCGTCCGCCGCGGCCGCGCCCGGCCGTCTGCGTGTCGGCGACGGCGACGGCGACCTCCGGCTGCCCCTCGGCGAACCAGCCCGCGACGACGTCGTTGGTCGAGCCGACGCTCCCGAAGCGCTCGAGGCGCGAGAGGAACGTCACGACGCGCGGCTGCCCGCCGCCCGGCGGCGCGCCACCGGTCGCGCGGGGTGCTCGACGATCGCCTCGGGCCGCTCCAGCTCGAAGGCACGGTGAAGGGCGACGGCCGCCCGCTCCAGGTCGTCGCGGCTGATGATGCAGGTGATGCGGATCTCCGAGGTCGAGATCATCTCGATGTTGACGCCCGCGGCGGCGAGCGCCCCGAACATCCGCGCCGCGTAGCCGGGCGCGTTCTGGATCCCCGCCCCGACGATGCTGATCTTGGCGACCGCGGCATCGGTCGTCAGGTCCTTCGCCCCGAGCCCGCGGACGACCGGCTCGAGCAGCCGCTTCGCCTTCGCCAGGTCCGCCTCGGGGATCGTGAACGAGAGGTCGGTCGTTCCCGCATGGCTCACGTTCTGCACGATCATGTCGACGTTGATGCCGGCCTCGGCCAGCGGCGCGAAGACGGCGTGCGCCACCCCCGGCCGGTCGGGGACGGCGACGAGCGTCACCTTCGCCACCTTGCGGTCGTGGGCGAGGCCGCGCACCTTGTTGCGCTGCTCCACGAAGGGGTCCTCCTTGATCACGGTGCCGGGGTGCTCGGAGAAGGAGCTGCGGACGGCGATCTCGACGCCGTTGACCCAGCCCAGCTCGACCGCCCGCGTCTGCATCACCTGGGCGCCCTGCTGCGCCAGCTCGAGCATCTCCTCGTAGCCGATCACCGGCAGCAGGCGCGCCTCACGGACAAGCCGGGGGTCGGCGGTGAAGATGCCCTCGACGTCCGTGTAAATCTCGCAGCGGTCGGCCTCCAGGCGCGCGGCGAGGGCGACCGTCGTGGTGTCCGAGCCGCCGCGTCCGAGGGTGGTGATGTCGGCCCCCAGGTGGTCGTCCGCGGTGCTCCCCTGGAAGCCGGCGACGATCACCGTCTTCCCGGCATCGAGCTCGCCGCGGATGCGCGAGGGGTCGACGTTGGCGATGCGGGCCCGACCGTGGGCGCTGTCGGTGCGGATCCCCGCCTGCGCGCCGGTCAGCGAGATGGCCGGGACGCCGCGGGCGTGGAGCGCCATCGCCACGAGCGTGCCGCTGATGTGCTCGCCGGTGGAGAGGAGGAGGTCGAGCTCGCGCGGGTCGGGGTCGCGGGTGATCCGGGCGGCCAGGTCGAGCAGCTGGTCGGTGGTGTCGCCCATGGCCGAGACGACGACGACGAGATCGACCCCCGTCGCGCGCTCGCGGGCGATCCGGTCGGCGACGTGGCTGATCCGGTCCGCGTCCCGCAGGCTCGACCCGCCGAACTTCTGGACCACGAGGGGGGATGGTGACACCGGGGCATTCTAGCAAAGGGGATTCGGCGGACCCGGCCGGAGGGGGGCCGGCCGCGGAGCGCGGGGCCCGGCCGCGGAGCGCGGGCGGGACCGGACGGCGTGCCCGACCGACGTTCTGCCCAGCGCGACAAACGG
>Ga0154433_1007_pt1 | contig 34341 bp, 23 predicted proteins | sample RifGroC2_FD_115937 | JGI IMG/M metagenome (GOLD analysis project Ga0154433, IMG submission 115937) | Chloroflexi bacterium GWC2_73_18 | reverse complement strand
TCGGCCGGCCGCTCGCCGAGCCCGCCGCTCCGGCGGTCCGAGCGGTCGCCCCCGCCGCTCCGGCCGAGTCGGGAGGGCCCGGCCATCGCGCATCGACCAGGGGGGGTGGTGCGACAGGTCAGGTCGCTCACGTCGCGGGGCGGCGTGGCCAGGCGGCCACGGACGGCGCCGCGGTCACGCCGCGAGCCAGGCGAAGGCAGTCGACGCTGGGCAGCGACCCGCTCGACGCGCCGCGCTCAGAGGAGAACGCACGGCTCGCCTGGGAGTCCTTCGTTCACGACGTTGTCTCGGGAGGCGCCAAGCGTGACCGATGAGAACGCTGGCCATCACCAACCACAAGGGCGGTAGCGCCAAGACCACGACCGCGGTCAATCTCGCCGCGGCATTCGGCGAACTGGGCCTGCGCGTCCTCGTGATGGACCTCGACCCTCAGGGCTCGGCCTCCGCCTGGTTGGGCGTGCCGCGCGACGACCGCAGTGCATCGGACGCGCTGTTCGGCCGGGCCGCGCTGCACGTGCTCGCCCGGCCCACAACAGCGCCCGGCGTGGACCTCGTGCCGGCCTCTCCGGGGCTCGTCGCCGCCGACCGACGACAGGAGACGGAGATCGCACTGGGTATCATCCGCGCCGTCGAGCGGACGCCGCCACGATGGGACCTCCTCATCGTCGACTGCCCGCCATCCCAGGGCTACCTCGCGATCGCGCCGCTCGCCGTCTGCCATGAGGTGCTGGTGCCGGTGGAAAGCCACGTCCTCGCCCTGGCCGGCCTCAGCAGCGTCATCGCCACGATGGAACGGGTCAGCCAGCGCCTCAACCCGCAGCTGACCCTCTCCGCCATCCTCGCCTGCCGGGTCAATCGGACCACCCATTCGCGGGAGGTCGTCGAACTGCTGCGCCGTCGCCACGGCCACCTCGTCCTGACCGCCACGGTCCGCGAGAACATCCGGCTGGCGGAGGCACCGTCGTTCCAGCTGCCCATCACGCGCTACGCTCCGGACAGCACCGGCGCAGCAGACCACCGGACGGTCGCCGCGGAGCTGCTTCGCGACCGCACGACCCGGACGGCGGAGCGCGAGCGCGACTCCCTGGGCCGGCTCTTCGATCTCGCTCGGCACGGGCCCGGCTGGCTGACCTCGAGACGCGGTCGAGATTAGTCGCAGACTCTCGCGGCGGGCACACGCCGAACGTCGCGGCGAGAGGCGATTCGACCCGGCGCTGCCTATTGTCGGCGGAGATACGGACGGCTACCATTCGAAACACCTGATCCGGGAGTCAGGGGAAGGCGTCGAGGAGCGCTCCGCCTGGGGGAGCGCGATCCTCGCCGACTGAGGCCACTGGTGGTGGCAGATCGCCACGGGATTGGCACATCGGCGGCCGGAGGACACCGTGTCTGGCGCATCCTTGGCTCCCCGGGGCCGCGTGGTCGAGAGACGCGTCTCGCCGGCGCTCGCGCCGTCGGCCTGGCGACGCCGATCCCTGTCACGGCTTCCGCGCCTTTCGCCGCGAGCTGCCGGGGCTCACGGCCATAGGCTCGAGATCGCGGCTCGGCTGATCCCCGCGCGGTCGTGCCGGGACGGAGGACGAGGGCCAAGGAGCGCTGCCTGCCGCCACGGCCTGGCGGTCGTCACTGACCCGACGGGCGCGGAGGTACGTGCGCGACGGACGACCAGCGGGCCCGTGACGTGTGTGACCCGAGGCCCCCACGGGCCCCACGGAGTGCCCGGCTAGAGTGAACACCGAGCAGATACTGACGGTGCTTGCGGTGGTGACCGCGGCGAACATGGCCCTGGCGTTCACGCTCGTCGCGACGCGGTTGATCTCGCCCCTGGTGCCCGCCGGCCGTGATCCCGAGCAGCCGCCAGCTCGACCCGATGCCGAGACACACCGCGCCGTCCCCGGGGTCCGGTCCTTCGCTGCGGAAGCGGACGTCACCGCCGCCTACGAGCGAGTGGCCAAGGTGGTCGGCTATGCGGTGCTGCTCGTCACGGCCGTGATCGTGGCCGTCAGCGGTCTGTGGCCCGACGCCGCTCCGCTCATCTACGTCGCCGTCGCGGTCACCGGCATCACGATCTTCACCATCAACGACCTGATCCCGCGCGGATGGCTCGGGCGAGCGCGGTATCCGATCGAGGCCGCGATCGCGATCGCGTTCGTCACGGTGATGGTCGGCGCGACCGGCGGCGTCAGGAGCCCGTTCTTCGTCGGCTACTACCTGATCGTCACCGCTGCCGTCCTGGCGGCAAGTGAGGGACCCGCGATCTTCCTCGGCGCCGGAAGCGCGGCAGCGCTTCTCGTCGTCGCGTTCGTCGCCCCGGGCGTGCCTGCGGTGGGGCCGGAGGAGACCGCCAGGGTCGCCGTCGAGCTGGCCGGCCTGATCCTGCTCGCGTACCTGGCGCTCGTGCTCGTGGGCGAACAGCGACGCGCCCGAGACGCGGCGGTGCGCCTCTCCCTCCGTGACGCTCTCACCGGTCTGGCCAACCGGGCTGCGTTGTTCCGCGGTATCGATCGCGAGATCCAGCGGGCAGCCCGAACGGGGCGCGGGTTCTGCCTCCTCATGATGGACCTCGACGACCTCAAGCCGATCAACGATCGCCTGGGGCATCCGGCGGGCGACGCGGTCCTGAGATCCGCGGCCTCGAGCATCACCGCCACCATCCGTCGCGTCGACATGGCCGCCCGGTACGGCGGCGACGAGTTCATCGTGCTGCTGCCGGAGACCGACCCCGTGGGCGCCTCCATCGTGGCCGAGAAGATCCGCTCGACCATCGCGACCATCGCCCTCCCCGCCGGCAAGCACCTCCCGACGACGGCCTCCATCGGCGTCGTCGGCTTCCCGGGTGACGGAGAGACCGCGGACGCCCTGATGGCGGCGGCCGACTCCGCGATGTACACGGCGAAACGGCTCGGCAAGGACCGCGTCGTCCTGGCGGGAAGTGGCCCGATCTCGGTGACCGTCCCTCGAACGGAGGCTCCGTGGAGCGTGCCGGGGTCGGCGTCCGGGATCGCCAGCACGGATGCACGACCGCCAGGCATTCGCCACGCACCCGGCGACCGACATCAACCCCTCTCCAGCGTCGCCGACGATGACGACGAGCGACTCCGGCGGGCCGTGGAGTCGCTGCTGGCTGGCTCGGAAGCGGGGCTCGGGCCCAGCCCGGGGGAGACGGACAGGGCACGCGAGATCGAACGCGCGCAGGAACGGCGGGCGGGTACCGGCGATCGGCCGCGTCCGCCGCTCGGGTCCGCCCGCGACGCTCTCACGGGCCTCCGTAGCCGGGCGGCGTGGCAACGCCAGGTGCGCGCCGAACACGCTCGCTCGCTGCGATATCGCAGGCCGATCACCGCCGGGCTTGTCGACCTGGACGGCCTCGCGGACCTGGCGCGAAGAGACGGTGAGGAGACCGCCGATCGGGCGGTCCAGGTGGTCGGGCAGGTGATTCGCGCCGAAAGCCGGGCAAGCGACCTCGCGGGGCGGCTCGACGTTGACCGTCTTGGCTTCCTCCTCCCGGAGACCGACGAAGCCGGAGCGCAGAGCTATCTCGAGCGGATCCGTGCGTCGTGCCAGCGCTGGCTGGCCAGTTCCCGGGTGCCGCTGGACCTTGCGGTCGGCTGGGGCAGCCCAGGCCCGGAGGGCAGCCTCGAACCGGCCCTTGTGGCCGCCGAGGAGCGACTGCGCGACGACCGGCACCGGCGCGACCGCCCGAGCGAAGCCGGGCGCCCGCGCCTCCATTGAGGCCGGCGATCCACCCGATGCGCGTGAGCCGACTCCATGCCGGTTGACACCGCGGTCGAGCTCCTCCTGGTCGGTGTTCTCGGCAACTTCCTCCTCGTGATCGTGCTGGTCCTGACCGAGGTCCGACGGCGTCGGCGGAACCGCCATGAAGGCGCGGAGCTTCTCCACGACCTGTCGGAATCAGAGGTGCGGCGACGGCTCGCTGCACCGGCGGCGCAGGTGCCGCAGACCGCGGGCCCTGGACACAGCTCGATCTCGGCCGGTGCGGGCGACTCCGGGGCGCCCGCGCTCCAGAGGCCGTTACCGACGGCGGCATCACACTTCAGCGAACCGGAGCCGGCGTCGCCGGGACTGGAGGCGTCTCTGGCCGTCGACGGACCGTCCGGTCCCCCGTGGGCGGAGCTGACGGACTCCGCCACCGGGCTCGAAACCGCCGACAGCTGGGAATCAGCCTTCGAACTCGAGGAGGAGCGCCTGCATCGGTATCGTCGTCGGGCGTGCGTGGTCCACTTCGAGCTCGACGGGCTGGATGCACTCGCGCAGCGTGTCGGCCACCAGGCGGGCGACCGGCTGATCGAAGCGGTCGCGGCAGTGCTGCGGCGCCAATCGCGATCGGCCGACAGGGTCGCCCGAGCCGGCCCGGGCAGCTTCCGGGCGCTGCTGCCGGAAACCGATGAGGCAGAGGCCGAGGCGCTTGTGGACCGCGTTCGCGAAGGCATCGCAGCGATCCTGGGGACGAGCGCGATCCCGGTGCGTCTCTCGGTCGGCCTGGCCAGCCCCGACCTCGGCGCTGATCTGGTCGCGGCTTCGCGGCTGGCAGCCGAACGGCTCCGCGCCGACCGACGCCCGACGGGCGCGACGGCCGGGCCGCAGGGCCCCGACGCTGGTCAAGCCCATGGCGCCTCGCCCGAGAGCCCCGGTCTCGCCGGGCGCGCAGCCGGCCCGAGTGCGGCGCGCGACACGCGCCGTCCCAGCGTTCGAGAGGCGTTGCTCGAGCTGCGCGAGCTGCACCAGGAGCGTCTCGTCAGCGACGGGGAGTACCACGCGAAGCGAGGGCAGATCCTCGATCGCCTCTAGGCAACGTCAGTCGTTGCCTACCCGTGCCTTCGTCTGCGAACCCTGGGTCGGGCGGCTCGCTCGATTGGCGGCCGCCGTCGCACCCCTCAGGGGGTCTGGGTGATCACCAGCTGCGGCCGGTTGGTGGCCGCCTCGCGGCTGTTGTAGTAGGCGCTCGTCGTGCTGGCGTTCTTGAGGGCGAAGGAGTAGGTCCCGTCGGCGGCGATGGCGCCGGGGTCGAGGGTGATCTCGACCCACGTGTTCTGGGTCACCGCGCCGGCGCTGCCGATCGCGGTGGGGCCGATGACGGGCGCGGTGTTCCAGGTGATGGTGCCCTCCGCCCAGCCGTTGCCGACGGCGTAGACGGCCCCGCCGTCGTTGCTGTTCTGGGTCACCACGAAGAGCCGCAGCTTGATGGCGCTGACCGTCCCGGTGATACCGCTGACCGTGAACTTGAGGTAGCTGCGGTAGGTGGTCGGCGGCGAGGCGGTGTCCTCGCGCACTCGCAGGGTGGCCAGCGACCCGTAGTTGGTGGTGGCGCTGGAGGACTTGACCTGGGCGTCGGCGAGGGGGGCGAAGGTGAGGATGGTCGGCGCCGGCGGCGCGCTGACGGTGATGTAGTCGACCTTGGTCTCGGTGTCGCCGCCGACGCTGTTGGAGGCGGTCAGGCCCACCGTGTAGGTGCCCGCCGCGGCGTAGGTGTGGCTCGGGTTCTGCAGGGTCGAGGTGCCGCCGTCGCCGAAGGCCCACGACCAGCTCGTGGCGACGCCGGTGGAGAGGTCGCTGAACTGCACCGCCAGCGGCGCGTCGCCGCTGGTGGGGGTGCCGCTGAAGTCGGCCGTCGGCGCCGACGCGGCCGGGCTGACGACGACGTAGCCGGTCTTGGTCTCGGGGTCGCTGCCGCCGGCGTTGGTCGCCGTCAGGCTGACGGTGTAGGTGCCCGGCGCGGCGTAGAAGTGGCTCGGGTTCTGCAGGGTCGAGGTGCCGCCGTCGCCGAAGGCCCACGACCAGGCGGTGGGGCTGCCGCTGGAGAGGTCGGTGAAGTCGACGGAGAGCTGCTCGACTCCGCTGGTGGGGGTGCCGCTGAAGTCGGCGACCGGGGCGGGCGGCGGCGGGCCGCTCACCGCGATGTAGTCGGTCTTGGTGGCCGGGGCGCTGTCGCCCCCCGCGTTCGAGGCGACGAGGGTGACGCTGTAGGTGCCCGGGTTGACGTACTCGTGGTTCGGGTTCTGCAGGGTGGAGGTCCCGCCATCGCCGAAGGCCCACGACCAGCCCGTCGGGCTGCCGCTGGAGAGGTCGGTGAAGTCCACGGTGAGCGGCGCCGTCCCGCTGACGGGCGTGCCGCTGAAGTTCGCCACCGGCGGGGCCGGCGCACCGCCGAGGGACTGGTAGGCGTGCCAGTAGCGCCGGGTCGTGTCGTTGGTGGCGAGGACGACCAGGCCGGTCGTGCTGTTGACGTTCTGCTTGGTCGAGGTGACGTTGTTCATGTCGCCGCTGTCCGCGTCGTTGATGACCGGCGTGCCGTACCCGTCCGAGAAGGAGATGCTATCGAGCGGCGACGTCTTCTCGTAGATCGTCCCGCCCGACTGGCCGCTGGTGCCGGGTGGCTGCGGCCCCGTGGCGAAAACGTGGATGACGCCGTGCTCCTCGTCGAGCATGACGATCGGCCGCGTATGGCTGTCGGAGACGCGCCCGAAGCGGTAGCTCGCCCAATCGCCGGTCGCCGGGTCGCGCACCAGCAGGTTGTTGAGGGGCGCCGACGAGGAGCTCATCGAGGTCTTCACGGCGGCGAAGACGCGCCCGTCGCTGCCCGCCTGGAGCGACTTGAGGTTGACGTGATCGTCGGCCGTCTTGGGACCCTGCACGGCCGTGCGGCTCGCCTCCCAGGTCGTGTCCGGCTGGCCGTCGACGTGGACGGCGAAGTAGATCGCCGAGACGTTCTGGTTGCTCCACATGACGCCGATCTTGCCGGGGCCGAAGGCGATCACCGAGGAGATGTCGTCGGCGGCGACCGAGGTGCCGCTGACCGCCGGCACGAACGGCGTGCCCCAGGTCAGGTCATTGCCGATCGTCCGGTTGACCCAGACCTGGCCGCCCTGCGTCCAGGTGGCCCACAGCTTCCCCGTGCCGTCCTTTTCGACGACGAGCGTCTCGGTCCGGTAGTCGTTGACCGTCACCGGGAAGCCCGTGTCGAGGGAGTAGGTGTCGGTCGCCGCGTTGTAGCTGAAGCGGTAGAGGCGGCTCGGGTAGCCCGTCGCCGGGTTGGTGGAGTAGACGTGCGAGGCGACGTAGAGGTGGGTGCCGTCCCACAGCACGTCGGCGCGGCTGTTGGTGCGGGGATCGAGCAGGACGCCCGTGTCCTGCCAGGCCTGCGTCGCCAGGTCGAGCCTGAAGATGTGGAAATCGGCGCTGACCGTGTCGAAGAGGCTCGCCCACCAGAAGCCGTCGTTCCACCAGAGCTTGCTCTCCGGCTTGGAGCCGCTCGGCGAGCCGCTCGCGCCGGTGAAGGACCGGTCCTGGTAGCCGATGTCGCCCAGCGCGGCCGCAGCCGGCGCCGGGACCAGTCCTCCCACCAGAAGAAGGCCGCCCACCAGGGCGGCCAGGCGCGGGGCGTGGAGGCGGCGGGGGCGGAGCACGGCCGATGGAATCCTCCCTGGGTGAGCGCCCGCTATTGTCGCCGGTCGACCCGTGCGGCGTCCAGCCCCATGTTCACCCTGCTCAGGGCGCCAGTGGGATCGCCGCCTCGCCGAGCCAGGCGTCGTCGACCCAGACGGTCGTGTTCGAGCGCCCGACGTCGATCTCCCAGTAGGCCGAGGTGTCGGAGACGACGGCGGTGAACTCGAAGGTCGCGATCATCCACTCGTTGCCGACCGTGAAGATGCGCGTGCTGTAGGTGTCGCCGCCGATCGATACGACACGCAGGCCCACCTCGCGCGGGACGGTCGCGCGCAGCGCCACGCGGAAGACGTACCGCTGCCCCGGGACGAGAGACATGTTGCCCTGCCGGAGGCTGACCCCGGCCCGCGAGCTCGACCCCGCGCTGATATCGATACGGGCCGAGGTGGTGCCTTGCTCCGCCGTGGAGGTGTCGGCGACCAGGGTCGCCATGGCGTCACTCGCCTCCAGGTGGAGCTCCCAGGGGAGACCAACGCCCGACTCGAAACCGGCGGCGGCCAGCTGGTTGGGCCCGGGACCCGGAGGCGGGGTCGGCGAGGGGGTCGCCGCAGGGCTCGTCTCCGGCGTGGCCGATGGGCTGGGAGTCTCGCCGCTCGGAGAAGGGCCCGGCGCACTTCCGGTCGGGGAGGGAGACGCGCTGGGCGGCCCCGAGCTCGGGGCCGACGCGGGGGCGAGCAGGGTCGTCAGCTCTGCGGTCACGGCCGGTACATCTCCCAGCCGCACGACGATCTGGCGGGCGATCGCGGTCAGGGTCGCGGTATCGGTCAGGAGCGTCGACGAGGCCACGGCCGCCGCGTCGAGGAGGTCGCCGTAAAGGACGGCCAGCCTGGCCCCGACCGTGGCCGAGCCGCTCCGCTGCCGGAGCCGGTCCGCCACTGCCGTCCCGTACCGCGCCGTGGCGGCGATCTCGCGGATCGCCGTCACCAGGGCCGGCGCGTCGAGGCTGGGCGCGGCGAGGACGGTGCTCAGATCCGCCCCGCTCGCCGAGAGGTTGTCGTTCACCGAGATCGCCAGCGAGACGTCGGCCTGATCGACCGCGGCCGACCTGCTGGGCGTCGGCGCGGGCGTCTCCGGGACGGCCGTCGGCGTGGCGTCGCCCCCGTCGGCGCCGAGGCCGGCGCCACTGACGGTGATCCCCAGGAGGAGCGACCCGCCCAGGACGACGACCAGGGCGAGAGCCACGAGCTCAGGGCTGATGGCCTCGGCGAGGCCGGGTCGCCTGCCGTTCACCGCGCTCCGCCTGAAGGGTGGGTCACGGATGGACGGCGGGACCGGCGGGTGCGGCCCAATAGACGTCGAGCCCCCGCTCGAGCTCGTTGCCGCCGAGTCCGGCCACGATCTGAAAGGCGACCACGAAGTGCCGGCGCCGGTCGCCGACCCCGCTGACGACGAGCCGGTTCCCGATGGCGCTCACCTCGAGTGCCTCGAGGGCGTGCTCGAGGAGCACGGTTCCCGGCCCGACGTCGACGGGGCCCTGGATCTGCAGGACGTCGTGGCGCCGCAGGATCGCGTAGCGCGCCCCCACGGTCAGGGCCTCGCTGCCGCCGACGAAGTAGCCGACCGCCAACAGGACGGCCTGTCCCGGGGCGGTGGCCGGCGGGCCGCCCGTCGTGTGCGCGGTCCCCGCCGGCCCGTCGGTCGCGGTCGGCGACGGCGAGGAGCCTCGACCGGGCGCGGTCGTCGGGAGATGCAGCGGAGGGAGCGCAGCCACGGGGGGTAGCGGTGGGAGCGCGGCCGCCGCACCGACCTTTCCCCCGCCCTCCTCCGCGAACCCGACCGAGCCGCGCAGCTGGCGCCCGCAGGCGGGGCAGACATAGGCCCAGCCCCGCAGCGGCGCCTCACAGGCGGGGCACTGGCCGGGCGGCGCCAGAGCCACGATCAACAGCGCCAGCGGGCCCAGGAGCCCGCCGTAGACGAGCCAGACGAGCCGCTGCCGCTGCCGACGGCCAGCCAGCCACCCGGTGAGCGGCCCGAAGACCATGGCCCAGATCAGGAAGAGCGGGAGGTAAGGGCTAAGGTCCCACACGTGGTCTCCTGACCCGGCCAGGGCGGGCCGATCGCCGGGGAATCATACCGAACGGTGGCCCATGGGGAGGCGGCCGGAGCCTCCGACGCGGGCTCGGACCGGGCAACCGCGCCGGTGGTGCGAGTTGTCAACACTTTGAGGGCCGGGAGGGGCGGTTCGAGTACCGGGAATCGGCCAGTTCGGTGTTGTAAAGGGACGACAAGGTGGGTACATTACGAGGCAGACCGGAGCCGCTGGCCCAGCATCCCGTTAGGCCTTATCACCCCGGCGCTTGGATTAATCAGACCGTATCGGCGCACCGGCGCGATACACCTTCTTCGGCCAGTTCGGGGCCGGTCGACATGGGGGTGAAGCGTGACAGGTAGGCCGTGACAGCCGGTTGATAGCCGTCTGGGCTGCGGCTCGTGAGGGGTCATCGTGCGCGTCGTCGTCGTCGGACTCGGATACGTCGGTCTGGTCACTGGCGCCTGCCTGGCCGAGTGGGGCCACGATGTCGTCGGCGTCGAGGCCGATGAGGACCGCCTGGCCAACCTTCGCCTCGGCCGGATCCCGATCCACGAGCCGGGACTCGACGAGCTGGTGGGCCGGCACGCGGCCGGCGGCCGACTCCACTTCGCCCCTGTCACCCCATCGGCCTTCTCGGCCGCCCACCTCGTCATCATCGCCGTCGGCACGCACGACGGCGATGGCGGCTGGCAGACCACGACCCTCGCCGCCAGCCTGGCCGATGTCGTGCCGCACATGGCCGACGATGCCGCGCTCGTCGTCCGCTCCACCCTGCCGCCGACCTTCATCCGACAGCTCCCTGGCATCGTCGATCACCTTCGTCGCGAGGCGGGACGACCCGCGCTCGCGGTCCTGGTGAACCCGGAGTTCACCCGCGAGGGGAGCGCCATCAGCGATTTCATGAAGCCCGACCGCGTCGTGATCGGCGTGGCCGAGGATCCGACCGGCCGCGGGGTCGGGCGGCTGCGCGGACTCTACCGCCGCACCGACGCGCCGATCCTGGTCCTCTCCGCCGCCGACGCCATCCTTGCCAAGATCGGGTCGAACCTCTTCCTGGCCACCAAGATCAGCTTCGCCAACGAGCTGGCCGCCATCTGCGACGCCTTCGGCGGCACGGTCGACCAGGTCGTGCAGGCGATGTCCTTCGACCCTCGCATCGGCGGGTCCTTCCTGCGGGCCGGGGTCGGCTTCGGGGGCTCCTGCCTTCCGCACCAGGTCGTGATGACCATGAAGATCGCGGCGTCGGCAGGCATGACCACGCCGCTCCTGGCTGCGGTGTCGGCCATCAACCGGCGCCAGCAGAAGCAGTTCGTGCGGCGCATCGCCGGTGGACTCGGCGGCCAGCTCGCCGGCCGGAGGGTGGCGCTCCTCGGCCTCACCTTCAAGCCGGGGACCGACGACCTCCGCGAGGCGCCCTCGCTGGCGATCGCGGCGCTCCTGCTCCGGCGTCGGGCGACGGTCGTCGCCTACGACCCGATGGAGAGCGCGCGGCACCGGGCCGCCTCCATGGTGCCGGGCCTCGTGACCGTCGCCAGCGTGGAGGAGGCCCTGGCTGGCGCCGACGCCGTCGGGCTGGTCACGGAATGGCCGGAGTTCGACCAGATCGACTGGGTCGCCGCGCGGCGGGTCATGCGGGGGACGTTCGTGGTCGACGGCCGAAACGCGCTCGACCCGGCGCGCGTGGCCGCGGCAGGCATCACCTACACGGCCTTCGGCCGGGGTCGCTGGGAAGCCTCGAGCGAGCTCGCGCCGGCCGAAGAAGCGGCGGGCAGGCTGCGACCGGAGCCCGAGGCGGCGAGGTCGATCACCTTCGCTCCTGCGCTCTCGGGGGAGTGAGCTGGCGCTGCCATCGATGGAGCGGCCCACCCCGAACGAAAGTGCCATCAACGTAGCCACGGAGGGTGAAGCCTGGAGGAGGGCGGAGTGGGCTCGCGGGGGGTGCTGACGGTGCTCGCGACGGCGCTCGTCGCCGGCGTCATCGGCTACCAGATCGGGGCGCAGGGCGGCTCGCCGGATCGGCTCGTGGTCGTGGTCGTGATCGGCGTGCTCATCATCGTGGCCATCGGCTTCGTGGCGACCCGACCACCGGCAAGGCCCCGCCGCGCGCGGGGCACCCTCGCCGACGCGCGAATCGGCTGGATCGAGTTCGATCGGGAGCTCGACCGAAGCCGCCGCCACGCCCATCCGATGGCCATCGTGCGTGTTCCCTGGGCAGCGGGGGCGCCGTCCGCGCCGACGCATGATCCGCGCCCGGCCGAGGCAGCCGCGCTCGCCTTCGGTTCGGTCCTCCGGAGCGCCGATCGAACCTGGGCCGAGGGCGAGAGGGTCTTCCTCCTCCTCCCCGAAACGGACCGTGGGCGGGGCGAGGCCCTGATCGCTCGTCTCCAGGTGGAAACACGCCTGCCGATGCCCGATCGCGTGCGGCTGGCGGCCTTCCCCGACGACGGACTCACCAGCGGCGCGCTGATCGCGGCCCTCGACCGACCCGCGGAGAGCGCTCACCCGATCCCCTTCCGCTCGGCGCGCCTCCCTGAGCTGGCGGGAGCTGCCACCTCCTTCACCGATCGCGACCCGGGGGCCGCCAGCGGCGAGCGCCTCGGTTGACGGTCTGGATGCCGGGCGCCCCTCGCGGCTACATGTCGACCAAGCGCCTCTTCGACCTGGTGCTATGCCTTTCCCTCCTGCCGATCGTGGCGCCGCTCATGGCGCTCTGCGCCATCGCCATCCGTCTCGATTCGCCCGGACCGATCGTCTTCGCCCAGCAGCGAACCGGCCAGCACGGCGTCCGCTTCCCCATCTTCAAGTTCCGCACCATGGTTCGGAACGCCGAGGAGCTGAAGTCGACCCTGGCTCACCTCAACGTGCTGCCGCCGCCTGACTTCAAGATCCCCAACGACCCGCGCATCACGCGCGTCGGTGGCTTCCTGCGGCGCACCAGCCTCGACGAGCTACCGCAGTTCATCAACGTGCTGCGCGGCGAGATGTCGCTTGTCGGGCCGCGCCCGACCTCCTTCGCCCCGAGCGCGTACGCGCTCTGGCACACGAAGCGGCTGGAGGTCCCCCCGGGGATCACGGGCCTCTGGCAGGTGAAGGGGCGCAATGCCATGACCTTCGACGAGCGCCTGCGCCTCGACATCCGCTACATCGAGGAGATGTCCTTCGCCCTCGATCTCAAGATCCTGTGGTGGACGGCGATGGCCGTCTTGAAGGGGTCGGGGGCCTGAGTTCGGCGCCCGCACGCGTGCCCCCCGAGAGGTGCCAGTCCACCTGGACCCGCAGCCCCTCCCGGGGACTCACCGCGGGGCGGTAGCCGAAGGCCAGCCGAGCCTTCGTCGTGTCCGCCCGCGTGTGCCGCTGGTCGCCCGGCCGCGCCGGCTCGTGGCGCACGACCGGTCGCACCCCGAGCGCATCGGCCGTGATCTCGATCGCCTCCGCCAGGGTGATCACCTCGCCGCCCCCGATGTTGTAGACCTCGCCGGTCTCGGCCCCGCCGAGCGCCTGGACCGTGCCCCGCACACAATCGGTCACGAAGGTGTTCGAGCGGGATTGCCTGCCGTCGCCGTAGACCGTGATCGGCCGGCCGGCGCGCAGCGCCTCGATGAAGATGTGGTAGGCCATGTCCGGCCGCTGACGTGGGCCGTAGATCGAGAAGTAGCGCAGGATCGCGGCGGGGAACCCGAAGGCGTCGACGTATGCCAGCACGAGATGCTCGGCCGCCAGCTTGGTGACGCCGTAGGGCGAGACGGGCCGGGTGAGGATCGACTCGTCGCCCGCCGCCTCCACCCCGTAGACGGAGGAGGTCGAGATCTGCAGGAAGCGGCGGACCCCCTGGGCGCGGCAGGCATCGACGAGCCGCCGCACGGCCAGCAGATTGCAGCCCGTGTAGAGCTCCATCTCGCTCCAACTGCGCGAGAGGCCGGCCATGGCCGCCTCGTTGACGACCGCCTCGACCCCCTCCAGGCTCGGCTCGAGGCGGTCCGTGCGCAGGTCCAGTTCGTGGAACGTGAAGCGGGGATGGCTGCCCATCCCGGCCAGGTTCCGCTCCTTGATCGCACGGGGGTAGGACTCGATGAAGCCGTCGAGCCCGACGACCTCGTGGCCCTCGGCAAGGAGATGCTCGCAGAGGTGGGAACCCACGAAGCCGGCCGCCCCGGTCACCAGGATGCGCATCGTCCGATCACCTCCGCACGAGAACGTCGTCGAAGAGGATGCCGAGCCCCCCGGTGCCCGAGGACGTCTGGAAGCAGATCTCGCCGACGGCCGCCAGCGAGGCGGTCCGGAACGGCAGACCGGTCGCCTGGAACAGGGTCGCGCTCCCGTCGCGGACCTCGGCGTCATAGGTCTTCGTCGAGAGATGGACGTCCACCCGTAGCCGATACCAGCTCCCGACGCGGATCGGACGACCGCTGTCGACCTTCGTCGCCCCATCGTAGTAGACGATCGTGCCGTGGCGCCCGAAGCGGAGGGAGGCGGCGTCGCCGCTGCTGCCACGCACGGCGGCGACGACCGCGTCGGCGCTCCCGAGGCCCTGGACGAGGACGTCGGCCTCGACGGTGACCGACCCGGCGGCGACCTCCGCGAAGGCCTTGCAGGCGCGCACGTCGCCGGTCGCTCCGCCGGTCAGCGCCCGCGCGCTCCGGTCGGCCTCCGAGGGGAGCGCCGCGACGGTAAGCGTCCCCGCATCGTCCCCCGACGGCATCGCCCAGCCGGCCCCGACCTGACCGCCCACGGCCCACGGATCGAAGGTGTCATGGATGAGGTCGTTGACGACCGCCGGGGACGGGCTCGCCGCCGTGCCCGGTCTGGCCGAGACGCCGGGGCCGCCTGGCGGCTCGCCCGGCGCCGGGCCGCCGAGGCTCATGGCACCGTGAACGTATCGCCCGGTCCCGTCGTCGTTGGCCAGGACGACGAGACCTGTCGCCGCGCCGAGCGCCTGCTTCGTCGAGGTCGCGTCGTCGATGGCGGGGTCGGCCCCGCTGGTCACGAACGGAGTCCCCCGACCGGTCTCGAATGAGATCCTGTCGAGCGAGGTCCGCTTCATGAAGATGGCTCCGCCGCGCGCCGGAGCGGTGGCGAAGAGGTAGAGAACGTCACGGTCTTCGTCGATCAGCAGTACGGAACGCGCATGACGGTCCATGACGCGGCCATAGAGGTAGGACTGCCACGTCCCGTCCGGCTCGCGCACGACGAGGAAGACTTCCGGTGAGAGAGGGCCCGGGTCCGGGCCGCGGTCGAGCGACGTTCGCACCGCGGCGAAGAGCCGCGGCCCGGTCGCGGTCTCGATAGCCAGGAGATCGAGGTCGGCGTCGGCGTTGGCGAGCCCCGGGACGGTCGTGCTGCTCTCCTCCCAGGTGTCGGACGGCGCGCCGTCGCGGTGTGTCGCGAAGCGGAGGACGTCTTCGCTCCGCTCGCTCCAGAGGAGTCCGATCGACCTGCCCGCGGCCACCAGGCCGGCCTGGCCGACGGTCCCCGCGGTCCCCGGCACCGGGGGCACGAACGGGGCATCCCAGTGCAGGTCGTCGCCCATCGAGCGCTGGAGGGTCAGGCGTCCCTCCGCCAGGTAGGCGGCCCACAGCGTGCCCGTCGTGTCCTTCGCCAGCACCAGCCCGTCGACGCCGGAGGTCGTGATCGTGACCGGGAAGTCCGGGTCGAGCGTGTAGCGCTGGCGGCCGGGGTCGTAGCTGAAACGGAGGATCCGCGCCCCGTGACTCGCGTAGCGCTTCGAGCCCGCGCTGGCGACGTAGAGGTGGTTCCCGTCCCAGAGGCAGTCGGCGCGGGCGAAGGGTCGCTCGTCGATCAGGGTCCCCGTGTCGATCCACGCCTGGGTCGCCCAGTCGAGCCGCCAGACGTGCGCCTCCCCGCTGGCCGCGTCGACCAGGTCGCCCCACCAGGCGCCGTCGGTGAACCAGAGCTTGCTCTGTGGCCGCACGCCCGCAGGGGCCTTCGCGCGGGTCGGATCGTAGGCCATGTCGCGCACGCTGACGGCCCGCAGGGCGGGCGACGGGCTGGCCGCGGCCTCAGACGGGACACCGTTCGAGACCGGCGGCGAGTCCCGCCCGCCCGACCGCGGCAGCCCGGCCAGGACGACGATCCCGACCAGCCCGGCGACAGCCGACAGCGCCACCGCCAGCGGCACCAGGCGGCTCGAACGCATCGATCTCCCGCTCAGCGCGGCGCCGTCGGCCTGTCTACGGCACTACCGGAACAGCACGAAGGCGTCGAGATCGGCGCGCGGACGGCCCGCCGTACCGACGTTCCGCAGCACGATGGTGTGGGTACCGACGTCCGTCCAGGCGCGGACGAACACGATCGTCCGCGGGATCGCGGTGGCGGAGTAGAGGTCGACCGTCCCGGCGTAGACGCCGTCGATGTAGACCTTGACCTTGCCCCGGGTCGGCCCGATCGGGCTGACCCAGGCGATCGTCCGCCCGGAGGAGGTGAAGCTCGCCTCGGCGCCCGCCGCCGTCGTGTACGTGAGGGCACCGCCCGACGCGCTGGCCGCGGACTGCGGGTGCCAGACGCCGGTGTAGTGGATGGCGCTGCTCGACTCCTGGTAGAGGGGGAGCCGGAAGCCGGTTCCGTAGGCCCAGGCACTCACGTTCCCCGCCCGGTCGAAGTCGCGGACGCGGAAGCGATACCAGTGCCCCGGCGCGAGTGAGCGATCCAGCCAGGTCCGGGCCGGCGTCGGAAGCGGCACGGCCGCGTAGGCGCTGCCGTCCGTACTCTGCTGCAGCTGGTAGCTGGCGATGCCGCTGAGCGAGTCGCTGCCCGACCAGGCGAGCCGGACCGGCACGGTGGTCAGCCCCAGCTGGGCGAGGCGCAGCAACCGCTGCGTCGGGGCGACCGCGGTCGGGAGCCCGGTGTCCAGGGTGATCGTGTCGCTCTTCGCCGCCGACCAGTTGCCGGCGCCGTCGCGCCACTGGACGTAGACGGTGCGCACGCCGTCGGCCCCGGCGGCGAGGGTCCAGGCCCGCGGGGTGGCGTAGGTGAAGTTCGTCCCGTCGGTCAGCAGGCCGCCGGAGGTCGTCGCCGTGTTGGAGAGACGCACGCTGGTGACGCCGCTCCTGGCATCGGTCGCCGAGACGGCGACGCTGACGGCGCGGCGGTTCGTCCAGGCGGCGCCGCCGTTGACCAGGACGCTGCCGTTCGGCGGGACGGTGTCGAGGATGATCGAGTCGGACGTCGCGACGGGCGACCAGTGATTCGTGTCGTCCTTCCACCAGACGTAGACGGTCCTGGTCCCGTCGGCCCCCGACAACAGGGTCCAGGGCTGGGTCGGGGCGTAGGGGCGCTCGACCGCAGTGGCGAAGTCGTTGGAGTTCTTGATGCGGACCCGGGTGACGGTCCCGGTCGCGTCGGAGGCCGGCACCGAGAGCGTCACCGAGCGGCTCGTCGTCCAGGCGACGCCGCCGTTGATGGCGACCGTCCCGCTCGGGGCGACCGTGTCGAGGGTGATCGCGTCGGACGAGACGCCCGACCAGTTGCCGGCGCCGTCCTGCCACTGGACGTAGACGGTGCGCGTCCCGTCCGCGCCGGCGGCGAGCGTCCAGGCCTGCGGCGTGGCGTAAGCGAAGGTGGTGCCGTCGGTCAGCAGGCCGGCCGCGGTGGTGGCCGTGTTGGAGAGACGGACGTTGGCCACGCCGCTCCCCGCGTCGGTCGCCGGGACGGCGACGCTGACGCCGGTGCTGCTCGTCAGCGGTGCGCCGCCGTTGATGGAGACGGCGCCGCTGGGCGCCGCCGTGTCGAGGGTGATCGCGTCGGAAGAGACGGCCGACCAGTTGCCGGTGGCGTCGCGCCACTGGACGTAGACGGTGCGCTCACCGTCGGCCCCGGCGGCGAGCGTCCAGGCCTGGGGAGTTGCGTAGGCGAAGGTGGTGCCGTCGGTGAGGAGGCCGTCGGTCGTGTCGGGCGTGTTCGAGAGGCGCACGCTCGCCACGTCAGCGTCGCCCGAGGAGACGGCGACGCTGACGCCGGTGTCGGTCGTGTAGGCCGCCCCGGCGTCGATCGAGACGGTCCCATCGGCCGGAGTCGTGTCGAGGGCGATCGCGTCGGAGGAGACGCCCGACCAGTTGCCGACGGTGTCCTGCCACTGCACGTAGACGGTGCGCGTCCCGTCGGCACCGGCGGCGAGCGTCCAGGCCTGCGGCGTGGCGTAGGCGAAGGTCGTCCCGTCGGTCAGCACGCCGGCCGAGGTGGCGGCCGTGTTGGAGAGGCGCACGTTGGCGACATCGCCGTCCGCCGAGGGCACGGCCACGCTGACGCTCGGGTCGTTGGTCGCGCTCGCGCCGCCGTTGACGGAAACCGTTCCGCTGGGCGGCGTCGTGTCGAGGGTGATCGCGTCGGAGGAGACGGTCGACCAGTTGCCGACGCTGTCGCGCCACTGCACGTAGACGGTGCGCAGGCCGTCGGGGGTCGCCGGGGTGAGGGTCCAGGAGACCGGCGTCGTGTACGCGTACGTCGTCCCCGAGGTGAGCTGGTCGCCGGACATGGCGCTCGAGTTGGCGAGCCGGACCTGGCTCACGCCGCTCCCCGGGTCGGTCGCGGTCACGTCGACGCTGACGGTCGTGATGTTCGTGGCCGTGGCTCCTGCGTTGACCTCCGGGGCGGGCGGCACGGGCGCCGGCGGAGCCGCGTCGCTGGCTGCCAGGCCCAGGAACCCGTGCAGGTACCACTTGGTGACGCGGTCCGAGGCCTCCACCAGGATGTCCGTGCTGGCGTCGACGTTCTGCTTCATCGTCGTCACGTCGTCGATGTTGACGTCGGTGGCGCTCCTGATGAACGGCGTTCCCATGCCCTCGGCGAAGGTGAGGGCGCCGGGACCGCTGAGCGGGGCGGACTTCAGGTAGACCGTCCCCCCGCCGTTCGGGGCGGCCATGAAGACGTAGACGGCGCCGAGCTCCTCGTCGATGACGAGCTGCGGCCGGGTGTGAAGGTCGCGGACCCGGGAAACGATGTGGGGATTGGCGTCCCAGACACCGGCGGCCGAGCGCCGCAGGAGGAGGATGAGCGGCTGCGCCTGGGCGGCCGGGTTGGGGTTCGTGGTGTCCTTGCCGGTCTTGGTGACCGCGTAGACCCGGCCCGCGCTGTCGGTCTTGAGGTTGATGTGGTTGTCGGCCATCTCCCCGTCGCCGACCGCCGTCTCCGCCGGCTGCCAGGTCGTCTCGGGATCCCCGTCGTTGTGGACGGAGAAGCGCATCGCCGTGGGGCTGGTCGCGTGGTTGCTCCACATGATCCCGACCGTGTCGCCGCCGAAGGCGATGATGGCCGAGATGTCGGGGCGGTTCGGATCGAGCGGTTCGGCCTGGGTCGGGAGGACGAAGGGCACCGCCCAGGTCAGGTCGTCGGTGGTCGAGTGGGTGACCATCACGTCGGTGCCCTGCGGGTAGGTGACCCACAGCTTGCCGGTCGAGTCCCTGGCGATGGTAGCGGTGGCGGGACCGCAGTCCCCGATCGTGACCGGGAACCCCGGGTCGCCCACGAACGTGCTCGTGCCCGTGTCGTAGTGGAGACGGTAGACGCGCAGGTCGTCCGTCGTGCCGGCGTTCGGGCAGGTGAGGGTACCGGACGCCGCGCCGACCGAGACGACGTAGAGCAGGTCGGCCGCGGCGTCGTAGAGGTAGTCGGCGTGCGACTTGTCGCGCGTGTCGACCGCCACGCCGGTGTCGGTCCAGGTCTGGGTCCCCGCGTTGAAGCGGTAGATGCGGTACTCGGAGGATGTGCTGAACAGGCCGCCCCACCAGGACCCGTGGGCGTACCACAGCTTCGACTGCGGCTTGTCTGCGGTGGCGCGGCTCGCCCCGCCGCCGTAGGCAAAGTCGCGGTAGCCGTCGAGCACGGGCGTCGAGGTCGCCAGCGCGCCCTCCGCGAGGGCGAGGGCGACGACCAGGAAGAGTCCAGCGGCGAGACCGGAAGGGTGGCGCCACCGGGCGCCGGACCGGGGACGGGGGGGCGATGCGAGCCTGCGCGGCACCAACATGACGGCTCTCCCACACGCGTGGATTGCGGTCCGCGCCGGTTCGTCGGGGACCCGGCGGCCCGGACGCGGCCTCCCTCCGAGCCGTGCGGTCCGCGTCGGAGGGCCGCGCACCGTCGGAGCCGGGACCAAAGCGGTCGATGAGTCCGTGACGGCGATACTGCGTGGCCCGGCGGGTGGCCCTTCGTCGCTGACGGGGTCGGCTGGGTGGTATTCGGTTAGGTTCGGTAGCCTAGCACCCGCACCCCGCGGCCCGCAACGGCGCGGCGGCCCGTCCTGGCCGGTCGCGAAGGCCCGGACCGAAAGTACCGTTGCGTTTGGGCAACGCTGCTCGGCGGGGGCGCTGCGGGACCGTCGATCCAGGCCACCGACGCGCCGCCTACCATTGCCGGCGTGCAGCGCATCGAGCTGATCGCCCTCGCCGGGATCGTCCTGTCGGGGCTGGCGGTCGTGGCTGCGCGTCGCTTTCATGCCCCCTCGCGATCGACCGGGCTGCAGCTGGCGCTCGGGCTCGTGCCAGGGGTCCTAGGGACCTTCCTCGTCCTCGTCAGCCGGGTCGACCTCGTGCCGGACGAGCTCGAGGCCGCCGCCATCCCGGTGCTCGTCGTGCTGATCACGGTCGGCGCCGTCATGGTGACGATCTACCGCTTCCGGCGCGAGTGAGGCGGCAGCGCGCGTCAAGCGCAGACGAGGAAGGCGTCGACGTCGACCCGCGGCCGACCGGCGGTGCCGAGGACGCGGATGGTCAGGACGTGGCGGGCCGAGGAGGCCCAGGAACGCGCGAAGACGATCTGGCGAACCGACGCCGTGGCGGCGTAGAGGTCGATCGCCCCGACGTAGACGCCGTCGACGTAGACCGCCGTGCTGCCGCGTGTCGGCCCGACGATGCTCACCCACGCGACATCGCGGCCCACGAAGGTGAGCTCCGCCTCGGCCCCGGCCGCGGTGGCGTAGCGAAGCCCACCGCCGGAGGCGGAGGCAGAGGCGGCCGACTTCCAGGTCCCGCTGTACTGCACGGCCGTGTTCGTCTCCTGGAGGAGCCGTAGGCGGAAGCTCGGCCCGTAGCCCCACGGACCCCAGGTCCCGTCGCCGGTGACGGCCCGCGCCCGGAACCGGTAGGTGTGGCCCGGTGCGAGCATCCGGTCCACGCGCCTGGCCATCGCCGTCGGCAGCGCGACCTTCTTGTAGGGCGCCGTGTCGATCTGCTGGCCGAGCTCGAAGCCGGCCAGCCCGGTCCGGCCGGCGATCGCCGACCAGCTCACCTCGAGCGGAACGCTGTCCGTCCCCAATCGCTCGCCTGGGACGAAACGTTCGTGCGGTCCCGTGGTGAGGACCGTGTCGCCGAGAGGGATCCCGTTGGTCAGCGTCGTCCAGCGCACGGCGGAGTGGCCGTACCCGCCGTAGGGCCGTCGCTCCCGGATGATCGGCTCGTACGCCTGGTTCCGCCACCGGGCGTAGGCGATCTCCCACATCCCGTTGGGGCTGGGGACGTCGACGCTGCTGTCCCACGGCCACTCGCTCGGGTGGAACCAGTAGTAGGCCAGGTAGTCGACCGCCTTCTTGAGCGTCCCGCCGCGGCTCCCCTGATAGGTCCAGAGATCGACGCCGCGCCGCTCCGCGATGCGTGCCGCAGCCACCTTGTACTGGAGCGCCTCCTGCGTGTAGCTCATCCCCGACGAGCCTCGGCGCGTCTCTTCGGGGATGTGGCCATCGCTGGCCACCAGGTCCATCTGCGCGCGCCACTTCGCGATCGCCCTGTTGAAGCCGGTGGTGTCGCCGATGTAGTCGGTCACGGTGACGCGCATCAGCACCCCGGCGTCGGCCCAGTTGTTGGTCGTCTCGGTCGAGGCGGTGGGCAGGATGACGTCGCGCAGCCAGGCCTTGAAGGCGGCCTCGTCGGCACCCGAGAGGACCCCCGAGGGGCGGATCAGGTCCGCGGCGAAGACAAAGCCGGCGGCGGTCCGGCCGATGACGAGCGAGGTCTGGCAGCCGCCCCCGGAGCAGGTGTCCTCGGTCGTGGTCGTCGTCTGGACCCAGGCCATGATGAACTGGTGAGCCTTCGTGGCGTAGCGCCGGTCGCCCGTCACGCCGTAGGCCAGGCCGAGCGCGTAGGTGGTCGCCGTGTCGTCGACGAAGGGGCCGTCGGTGCCGCTGATCTTGAGCGGCTGCATCGGCGAGGGGCTGGTCGTGAGCGCCGCCCCGGCGTCGGAGAGCAGCTCGCTGACGGCGCTGGCGTAGGGCTCGGCGCCCTGCCCAGCGAGCTGGTTGCGCTGCGCGAGCTCGGACGAGGTCACGAGGTAGCCGCCGGTCTGGGCCACCGACCCGCCGCGGGAGAGGAGGAAAGCGCCGCCCGCGGCGATAGCCAATCCAAGGACGAACAGGGCCGTCCACGGCGCGCGCCGAATGCGGCCGCCCATCATCGCGCGCGCGTCGCCGCCCCACGCCCGAGGGCGCCAGTCGGCCAGGAGGGTCCGGCCGGCGGCCACACCCCGTGCTGCTGCATCGTCTTGGTGCGGGCATTGTATCGTCCTGAAGGAGCGTACGGCCGGAACCGGAGCACGGGAGGTGGAGCCATCGCGGTCGAGCGAGGATCGGCACCGGCCGATGGGGAGTCCGTCGCGCAGGGCGCCGGGGCGGAGATCCGCCCGGCGCTCCGAGCGGCCTTCGAGGGGCTCGATCGCGCAGGGATCGCCTGGTGCCTCCTGCGCGGCGAGGACCGCCTGGCCGAGCCGGTCGACGACGTCGACGTCCTGGTGGCGCCGGCCGACGGGACTCGCGTGGGACCGGCCCTGCGACCCCTCGGCTGGGCGGCCTGGCCGGCCTGGGGCCGCGGTTCGCATCGCTTCTACATCGCCTACGACGCGACGGAGGACCGCTGGCTCAAGCTCGACGTCGTCACCGAGCTCTCCTTCGGCCCCGCGCAGGCGCTCCGGACCCGGGCGGCCGAGGCGTGCCTCGAGCGGAGGCGGCCGCGCGGTCCCCTCACCCTGCTGAGCGTCGAGGATGCCTTCTGGGCGCTCCTCCTGCACTGCCTGTTGGACCGGGCCACGGTGCGACCCGGGGCCGCGGCCCGCCTGCGGCAGCTCGCCGAGGCGGCCGTGGGAGAGGGGCCGCTCGCCCGCTGGATAGCGGCCGCGCTGCCGCCGGGCATCGAGCTCGTCACGGTGGTGGAGCATGTGCGCGCTGCCGACTGGCCGACCCTCCGCGCGCTCGGCCGCCGCATCCGAGCGCGCTGGACGAGAGGTCACCCGCTGGAGGTGGGCCGGCGAACCGCCGCCGCACTCGTGCTGCGGCGCCTGACACGCCTCCTGGTCCCGCTCAGGCGCCGCGGCCTGACCGTGGCGCTCCTCGGTCCGGATGGAGCCGGCAAGTCGAGCCTGGCCGCCGGCCTGGAGGCGACGTTCTTCGTGCCCGTGCGGCGCTTCTACCTGGGCCTCTACCCCACGGCGGCGCCGGGTGGACCGGCTCCGCGACGCGGCCTGGCGCGGCGGATCCTGCGCCTCTGGCGCGCGTACCTCGCGGCCAGCTACCAGCGGGCCCGCGGGCGTCTCGTCGTCTACGACCGGTACACCTATGACGCTCTCCTTCCGGTCCCGCGACCGCTTGGTCGCCTGGCCCGACTGCGCCGCTGGCTGCTCGCCCACGCCCTCCCGGCGCCGGACGCCACCATCCTCCTCGACGCCCCGGCCGAGATGCTCCACCGGCGCTCCGGCGAGCAGGATGTCGCGCGGCTCGAGCGGCAGCGGCGAGCCTACCTGGGTCTGCGGGGAGTCGTCCCGCGCCTCGAGGTGGTCGACGCCTCCCGTTCCGGTGACGAGGTCCGGCGCACGGTCACGACCGTCGTGTGGCGGCGCTTTGCCGCGCGGCTGGCCCGTTGACGGCGGTCAACGCCCCCGGGGGAGCGACGCTTGCGTTCGGCCGCGGCGGGCCGCATCGTGCGGCCATGATGATCGGTCCCGCGACGCGATGACCGACTCGGCCGTGCTCGAGACGATCGAACCCCTCGAACCACGCTCGCGCGGCGCGCCCAGCGCAACGTCCACGCAGATCCGCGGCTCGACCCTCTTGCTGGCGGGGCGGACCCTGTCCATGGCGGTCAACTTCGTCGTCCAGATCCTGATCGTCCGCTACCTGACGAAGACCGACTACGGCGCCTTCGCCTATGCCCTCTCGATCGTCGCCTTTGGCCAGAGCCTGGTCACCTTCGGGCTCGACCGCGCGGTCACCCGCTTCATCCCCATCTACGACGAGCAGCGCGCCGATGACAAGCTGTTCGGTACGCTCGTCATGGTGACGGGGACGATCCTCTCGCTGGGGGTCGCGCTCCTCCTCGTCGTCTACGGCCTGCAGGCGTGGCTGGGTGGCGCGCTCGTCAGCGATCCCCAGGCGATCGCGCTCCTCCTGATCCTGATCGTCCTGGCGCCGGTCCAGGCGCTCGACGACCTGGTCACTGGCCTCTTCGCCGTCTTCGCCAGCCCGCGGGCCATCTTCTTCCGCAGGTACGTCCTCGCGCCGGGGTTGCGGCTCGCGGTCGTCGTCCTCTTGATCCTCGGCGGGAGCGGCGCCTCGTTCCTGGCCCTCGGCTACCTCCTCGCCGGCGTCGCCGGCCTGGCCATCTACTCGGTCATCCTGGTCCGGCTGCTCGACGACCGGGGCCTCCTCGCCCGGCTGCGACCCGGGCAGCTGCGCTTCCCTGTGCGCGAGGTCTTCGGCTTCACCATCCCGCTCCTCAGCTCGGACATCCTCTACATCCTCATGAACACCTCGGACGCCGTCCTGCTCGGCTACTTCCGGGGTGCGCCCGAGGTGGGCGCCTTCCGGGTCATCCAGCCGGCGGCCGGCCTCAACCAGCTCGTCTTCTCGAGCTTCACCCTCCTCTTCACGCCCCTCGCGGCGCGGCTCTTCGCGCGTCACGATCGAGAGGGGATAAACGACCTCTACTGGCAGACGGCCATCTGGATGGCCGTCTTCTCCTTTCCGATCTTCGCCCTCACCTTCTCGCTCGCGGGGCCCCTCACCGTCGCCCTCTACGAGGCGCGCTACGAGGAGTCGGCCGTCTACCTTGCGCTCCTGTCGTTCGGCTACTACTTCAACACCGCGCTCGGTTTCAACGGGCTCACCCTCAAGGTCTTCGGCAAGCTCCGCTTCGTCCTCGTCATCAACCTCCTGGCGGCCGCCGTCAACGTGGCCCTCAACCTGGTCCTCATCCCGCGCTACGGCGCCCTCGGGGCGGCGATCGGGACCTGCGCGACGCTCATCGCCCACAACGTCCTCAAGCAGGCGGGGCTGCGGCTGGGCACCGGCATCAGCCTCTTCGAGCCGCGCTACCTGCGCGTCTACCTCGTCATCGCCGGGGCGGTGGGCGGTCTCCTCGTCGTGCAGGTCGCCCTGCGGCCGGCGATCGCCGTCAACCTGGTCCTCGTCGGGATCGCGTCGGTGGTGGTCCTGGCCGCCGGCCGGACGGTGCTCAAGATCGGCCACACCTTCCCCGAGCTCCTGCGCCTCCCCCTCGCGCGGTGGCTGCTGGGCGGCTGACGGGCGATGACGATCCTCCCGACGACCCTTGCCGCCCGCTTCGAGCCGGGGAGCAACCTCAAGGACGGCGCCGCCGGCGCCGCCTGGTCGTTCCTCCTGCCGAGCCTGGAGCTGGGGCACGTCCTCTGCCTGGGAGAGCCGCCCGAGACGTCACTCGCGACCCTCGCGCGGCTTGCCCGCGCGCTGACCGTCTGTACCGACGACCGCCGCGCCCGCGACCGCCTGGCCGCCGTCGCCGACCGGCAGGGCTGGCGGGAGGTCAGGATCGCGGATCTCGACGCGGCCGGACGCCTGGCGGCGGGGAGCGTCGACCTGGCCTGGCCGCTCACCGGGGGCTACCGGCTCCACGGGGAGCGCCTGGCTGCCTTCCTCTCGCCGCTGCTGTCGCGCGAGGGGCTGGTCTACCTGGAAGGCCGCGGCCCCCGGTCCTGGCGGCTCGACGGCGCCTTCCTCGGCGCCCTGGGTCGGAGGGGCGCGGAGTCGCTCCTGCTGCGGCTTTCACCGGCCGCGGGGGAGGTCCGCTCGGCCATACCGCTCGGCGACCGCGCCACGGCCCGTCACCTGGTCCGCCGTGACCTCGCCGGGCCACTCGTCGCGGCGCCCTTCGGGCGCGTCGGTCGCCGCCTCCTGGAGAGGGCACCGGCGCGGGGCGTCCTGGACTCCCTGGCCGAGCGGATCGTCCCGCGCGCGGGGGCGATCGTGGCGACCCACCCGGACCCCGATGGGGCGCTTGCCGCGGGGCCGCCGCGCTATCTCCGCCGGATCGCCGCCGAGGCCAGCATCGACCTGCGCGGCGCCCGCTGGGGACTCTCCGCCCGCGGCCGTTACAACTCCCAGAAGGTCCTCTTCGTGCTCCTCGGAGGCGTCGAGGGGCTGGTGAAGATGACGCGCACGCCCGACCTCGGCCCGCGGTTGGCGAACGAGTCGGCGGCGCTCGGCAAGCTGGCGGCCCTCGGCGTGATCGGGGCGGAGCGGGCGCCGCGGCTCCTCTTCCACGGGCGTCATGCCGGCCTCGAGGTCGTCGGCGAATCGCTCGCCGGCGGCACGCCCTTCCGGAAGCGGTCCCGCTGGACGGCCGACTGCCCCTACCTGGCCGACGCCGTCGAGTGGCTGGCCGAGCTGGGCGCGGCCAGCGTCCAGTGGGCCGAGCCGAACCGGGTCGCCGCGGCCCTCGGGGCCCTCCTGGAGCGCTTCTCCGCGACCTACCGGCCCACAGCGGCGGAGGAGGCCTTCCTGGCCGCCCAGGTGCAGGCGATCGCGGCCGCCGACACGCCCTTCCCGCTCGTCTTCCAGCACGGCGACCCGGGGACGTGGAACCTCATCGTGCGGCCCGACGGGAGGGTGGCGTTCCTCGACTGGGAGGCAGCCGAGCCGCTCGGGATGCCGCTCTGGGATCTCTTCTACCTGCTCCGCTCGTTCGCCGTCTCGGGCGCACGGGCGGGCCGCATCGGGGATCCCCTGGAGGCGTATGCGCGGCGTGTCCTGGCGGAGGCACCGCTCGGCCGGCTCCTGGTCGATGCCGTGGGGCGCCATTGCCAGCGCATCGGCATCGCCCGCCGCTACGTCGAGCCGCTCTTCCACCTCTGCTGGATGCACCGCGCTCTCAAGGAGGCGACGCGCCTGGAGCCGGCCGCCCTCGGGCAGGGCCATTACCTGCGCCTGCTGCACCTCGGCATGGCACGGCGGCAGGCACCGACGCTCGCCCGCCTCTTCACCGGAAGGGCGGAGGGGACGCCCCGGCCGGCGGGGGCCCCGGCGGCCTGACATGGCCGACCCGGGCGCGCGCCGTTCCGGCACGGGGGCGGTCGACTTCGATCTGCACGGCCTCGCCGGCATCCGTCTCCTCGACGCCTCGCCCGGCGACGCGGCTGCCGTGCGGCGCCAGCTCGGTCCCATCGAGGCGCCCCTGGAGGGCGCGCCGGACCTGGTGATCCGCTTCGTCGACCGGCTGCGCACCGCCGGCCGGCTGCGCTACCTCGGACTGGGGGAGGCCGCCTTCAGCGACGACGCCTTCCTGGTCCTCCGCAGCCGCCACAAGGCACCGGCGCGGGTCCGCATCCCGCTCGAGCTCGTCGGCGGCCCCTGCGAGATCGTCTGCGAGCGAGGGCTCCCGGCGGTGCCGCTCCTGATCCCGATCCTCAACCTGACCGTGCTGGCGAAAGGGGCGCTCCCGCTCCACGCCGCCGCCTTCGACTACAACGGGACGGGGGTCGTCACCACGGGCTGGTCGAAGGGCGGCAAGACCGAAACGTTGCTGGCCTTCATGGCCGCGGGCGCCGCCTACATCGGCGACGAGTGGGTCTACGTCAGCGGCGACGGCCGGCGGATCCACGGCATCCCTGAACCGATCCGCCTCTGGGACTGGCACCTCGCCCAGCTGCCCGAGCGCCGGCGGGGGATCGGTCTCGGGGATCGCGCACGCCTGCGTGCCATCGCCCTGGCGCGGGGGCTCCATGGCGCGACGCCGCGGGCGCTCCGGCAGGGGACGGCTCCTGGCCGCGCCCTCGGTCGGCTGATGCCGGTGCTCGAGCGGCAGGCCCACGTCGACGTCGCCCCGGTGCGACTGTTCGGCGACCGGGCGATCCGCCCGAGCGGCAGCTTCGACCGGCTCTTCTTCGTCGTCAGCGCCGACCGGCCCGACGTGCACGTCGAGCCGGTCGACCCGACCGACGTGGCCCGTCGCATGGTCTTCTCCCTCCAGCACGAACGCCTCGACTTCCTCGCACGCTACCTGGAGTACCGCTTCGCCTTCCCGGGAGCTGCCAACCCGCTCATCGAGCAGGCGGCGGAGCTCGAGCTCCAGGCCCTCCTGCGCGTCCTGGCCGGGAAGCCGACGTACCTCGTGGAGCACCCCTACCCCGTCCGGATCGCGTCTCTCTTCGAGGCGCTGGGGCCGCTGTGTCGTTGAGCGAACGAGCGGTGCCGGCGGAGGAGCAGCGTCCCGATCGCGATGCGCTCCTGCAGGCCTCGCGACGCGCCGACTGGCGCTTCCTGCTGCCGGATCCTGCACTGGCGAGGGTCGCCTGCGTCGGCGTCACGGATCGGGCGATGCTCGAGTCGCTGCGGCTGCTCGGCGCCGTCCCGGCGATCACCGAGCCGGGCACCGTGGGCGACGCGGCCGGCTGGCATCCGGAGCGCCCGACCGAGAGCGGGTACGACCTGGTGATCGCCACGGGCCCCTCGACCGAGACGCTCGGACGGGCCGCGGCACTCGTCCGGCCCGGGGGCCGGCTCTACGCCGAGCTGCCCGGGCCGTCACGACGCACCCCCTGGCCGCTCGGCGCCGGCCCGCGCCGTGCCGTGCTGGCCGCCGTGAGGGCGCTCGGCTTGGACGAGATCCAGGCGTACTGGCACTGGCCCGACTTCGCCTCCTGCACCGAGATCGTCCCGCTCGGCGACCCGGGGGTCCTGCGCCTTGCCCTCCGTCGGCGCGGACTCGGCCCGCTGGCCCGGCCCGCCGGGTTCGTGGCACGTCTCCTCGGCGCCACGTGGCTCGCCGCGCTCCTACCTCACGTCAGCCTCCTGGCGCGGCGGTCGTCGCCCGGCGCCGCCGGCGATGGCACGGGGCCGCGCCCGGTCGGGAACGCCGTCCTCGCCTTCCTCGCCACCCACCGGACCCGCCTCGAGCTGGCACGGCACGGGCTGGGCGACGAGCTGAGCTTCGTCCTCGTCACCCCGCGCTTCCGTGCCTCGCGCCACGTCGTCTTCCTCGTCGCGGGGCGGCGGGACGACCGGCCCCGGCTGGTCGTCAAGGTGCCCCGCCTCCCCGACGACGGCGCCGGGATCGCGCGGGAGGCGGCCGCCCTCGAGGCGCTCCAGGGGGCGCGTCCGGAGGGCTACGCCACCGCCCCCCGCGTGGTGGCCCTCGAGCGCCTGGCCGATCGCGCTCTGCTCGTCGAGACGGCGCTGGTCGGGCGCCCGCTCGACCCGGCGACCGTCCGGCGCGAGCCGAGCCGGACGCTCGAGAGCGTGCTGGCCTGGTTGACCGAGTTGCCGCGATCCGACGGGGACGCCACCGCGAGCGGCTGGTACGAGCGGCTGCTCGGCGTGCCGCTCCAGCGCTTCGCCGCGGCGTTCCCCGACGGGGGCGAGGAGGCCGGGCTCGTCGCGCGGACCGTGGAGCTCGTGGCGCCGCTCCGCGAGGCGGCTTTCCCGCTCGTCTTCGAGCACGGCGACCTGAGCCACCCCAACCTTCTGCGCCTGCCCGGAGGCGAGGTCGGCGTCGTCGACTGGGAGCTCGCGGAGCCGCGCGGGCTGCCGGCCCACGACCTCTTCTTCTTCCTGGCCTACGTCGCCTTCGCCCGTCGCGCCGCCCGGACGACCCAGGAGCAGCGGGCCGCCGTGCGCGAGGCGTTCCACGGACCCGGCGCATGGGCCGCGCCATCGGTGCGCCGCTATGCCGAGCGGATCGGGCTCGAGCCCTCGCTGGTGGGCCCGCTCCAGGTCGCCTGCTGGGCGCGCTACGCGACGGGGCTGCTGGACCGTCTCCTGGGGGAGGCGGACGGCGTCGCCCCTGGGCCGGTTGCCGTCACGAAGCTCGGACCGGAGACCGCGGCCTGGCTCCGCGCGAACCGCTACCACGCCATCTGGCGCGACGCCGTCGCCCACGCCGGTGATGCGGACCGGGCGCTCCCGCTACGGGGCCGAAGCGCCGGGCGTGTACGATGACGGCGGCGGACCGAGCGCCGGCCAGCGGATCCGGGATGCGCATCCTCTACGTCACCAACGGCTTCCCCTACCCCCTCACCAGCGGCTACCTGCGCCACTACTTCCTGATCCGGGAGCTCTCGCGACGTCACGCGGTGAGCCTCCTCTCCATCATCGGGGCCGACTTCCGGCAGGAACACGCCTCGGCACTGGCGCCCTTCACCAGCGCCATCCTGACGTTCGCCTCGACTGCACGCTCCCGCTCGCTCCGCCGCAAGGCGGTCGCCCGGCTACGCACGCTCGTGCTGGGCCGGGGCACGGACGATGCGGTCCGGCAGCTCGTCGCGGCCGCCCGCGCTCTCCACCGCGAAGCCCCGTTCGACCTGCTGCTGGTGAGCGGCAAGCGGACCTACCCGGTCGTCCCGGCGCTGGCGGGGATCCCGGTCGTGGCCGACCTCTGCGACGCGACCTCGAGCCGGATCAGGGGCAGTCTGCGCTATGCGCACCGGCTGCAGCGGCCACTCCTGTGGCTCGACTACGCGGCGGTGCGGCGCGCGGAGCGATCGCTCATGGCCGAGGCCGACGCGCTCCTCTTCGCCTCGGCACGCGACCTCCAGGAGTTGCTGGGGAGCGGCGCGGCGGCGACGGCCGGGGAACCGCGAGCGACCGTCGTGCCGAACGGTGTCGACCTCGCCTACTGGGTGCGCGGGAGCCCGGAGCTCGGCCGCGACGCGATCGTCTTCACCGGGGCCATGGACTACCCGCCCAACGAGGATGCCGCCCTCTTCCTGGTCGAGACGATCCTGCCGCTCGTTTGGGCGCGCGAGCCACGGGCGCAGCTGTGGATCGTCGGCCGCGATCCGACGCGGCGGCTGCTGGCCGCGGGCGGGCGCGTCGGGGTCACCGTCACCGGCTTCGTCGACGACGTGCGGCCCTACCTGGAGCGGGCGGCGGTCTTCGCCGCGCCGCTCCGCTTCGGGGCTGGGATCCAGAACAAGGTGCTCGAGGCGATGGCGATGGAAGTGCCCGTCGTCGCCTCGCCGATCGCCGCCGACGGGCTGCGAACGGAGGACGGGCGGGACCCTCCGGTCGCGATCGGCCGCACCGCGGAGGAGCTGGCGGGCCTGCTCGCCGCCCGGCTGGCGGCGGTCCGCGGCGACCCGACGCCGGATCGGACGGCGCGCGCCTTCGTCGAGGCGCACTTCGACTGGGCACGCAGCGCCGGGCGGCTCGAGCGCGTGCTGCAGACGGTCGCGCGAGGCTGAGCCGTGTTCACCGTCGCCCTCATCGGACCCGACGGGGCGGGCAAGACGACCGTGGCGCGCCGGCTCGAGCGCGCGTTGGGGCTCCCGGTCCGCTACCTCTACATGGGCGTCAACCCGACTTCGAGCAACCGCCTGCTCCCCACGACGCGGCTCGTCCGGGCGATCCGGCGGGCGCGCGGCAGGGCGCCCGAGGCGGGGCCCCCGGATCCGGCCCGCGCCGCCAGGCGCCCGAAGGGTGCGCTCGGGCGGGCGAGCGCCGAGGCGCGGGCGTGGCTCCGTCTCCTCAACCGCCTGGCCGAGGAAACGTACCGCCAGGCCCTGGCGTGGGTCTACCTGCGCCGCGGCGCGATCGTGCTCTTCGACCGCCACTTCCTCGTCGACTACTACGCCACCGACGTGGTCGGCGTGGGGCGCCCGCTCACGCGCCGGATCCACGGCCTCTTCCTCTCGCGGATCTACCCCCGTCCCGACCTGGTGATCTACCTCGACGCCCCACCCGAGATGCTCCTGGCCCGCAAGGGCGAGGGGACGCTCGAGACGCTCGCGCGACGGCGCCGGGAGTACCTCGACCTGGCCGACCGGATGCCGGAGTTCGCCGTCGTCGATGCGGGCCTTCCGGCCGACGACGTGACCGCCGCCGTGGGCGAGCTGATCCGCGACTTCGCGGCCTCCCGGGCGGCGCGCCGCGGGAGCGCGGCGACTCCGCGTGGCTGACCGTCGCGCGCCGCGCGTCCTCGTCACCGACGCGGGGCGGGGCAGCGCGATCGCCGTCATCCGCTCACTGGGGCGGCGTGGGTGGCACGTCATCGCCGCCGACGCGGATCCGCGCAGCCCCGGCTTCTACAGCCGCTTCACGAGCGAGCGGCTCCGCTACCCGCGGCCACAACGCGACCCGCAAGAGGTCGTCGAGGCGCTCCTGGTCGCCACCCGTGAACGCGGCGTCGACCTGCTCGTGCCGGTCACGGACGAGATCGTCCTGCCCCTCTCCGCGGCCCGTGAGCGCTTCGCCGGTCTCACCACGCTGGCCCTGCCGGACGCGGCCGCGCTCGCCGCCACGGGCGACAAGCTGGCCACGCTCCAGCTTGCCGAGCGGCTCGGCGTACCGACCCCGCGCACCCGGCTGGTGGAAACGGTCGGCGCGGCGGTCTCGGCGGGGGCGGAGATCGGCTTCCCGGTCGTCCTCAAGCCCCGCGCATCGCGCGCCCGCCACGCCGATGGGCTGCGGGCCTTCGAGGTCGCCTACGCCGCCGACGAGGCGGAGCTGAGGGCCCGCATGAGGCGCCTGGAGGGCCGCAGCCCGGTCCTCCTCCAGGAGCTCTGCCGCGGCGAGGGGCACGGCGTCGAGTTGCTGCTTCACCGCGGGCGCCCGCTGGCCGCCTTCCAGCACCGCCGGCTGCGCGAGGTACCGCTCACCGGCGGGGCGAGCGCCTACCGCGAGAGCGTGCCGCTCGACCCGCTTCTCTACGGGCAGGCCGTGCGGCTGCTCGCGGCGCTCGAGTGGAGCGGCCTGGCCATGGTGGAGTTCAAGGTCGGGCCCGACGGCCCGCGCCTGATGGAGATCAACGGCCGGATCTGGGGCTCGCTCCCCCTGGCCGTGGCGAGCGGGATGGACTTCCCGGCGCGCATGGCCGACCTCTACCTCTCGGGGCCCCCCGATGACGCCGCGGCGCCCGCCACGACCTACAGGATCGGGGTACGCGCGCACAACCTGGAGCTCGAGGTCGTCTGGATCGGCTCCGTCCTCGCCGGCCGGCGCCGCCAACGCTCCCTGCCGCGCCCGCGCCGGCGCGACGCGCTCGCTGCGGCGGCCAGCCTCGTTTCGCCGTCGGCACGCTACGACATCCTGGCCTGCGACGACCCGCGGCCGGGGGCGGCCGAGATCCTGAAGATCGCCGCCAGGGTGACCAGGAAGCTTGGCCGTGGGGGCTGATCGGCTGACCGCCGCGCTCATGTCCTTCGCCGCGCAGAGCCGGGCCTTCGCCCGGCTGGTCGAGCTTCTCGAGCGACTCGACGGCGGCCGCGACGACCTGCTGCCCGTCCTGACCTACCACCGCGTCGCCCATCCGGACGACCCGTCCGGTCGCTACCCCGGCCTGGTCAGCGCCACCCCCGCCGCTTTCGCGACGCAGATGCGCCACCTGGCCGGCGCGCGGCGAGCCCTCTCGCTGGGGGAACTCCTCGAGGTTCGCGCCGGGCGAGCGCGGCTGCCCCGGCGCGCCGTCATGGTCACCTTCGACGACGCCTACCGCGACTTCGGGAAACACGCCTGGCCGGTCCTGGAGAGCCTGGGGGCGCCGGTCACCCTCTTCGTGCCCACGGCCTACCCCGACCACCCGGAGCGGCGCTTCTGGTGGGACCGTCTGTACCGCGCCCTCACGGCGGCGAGCGCCACGGTCATCGAGACGCCGCTCGGCGCGCTGCCGCTCGGCGGCGAGGGTGAGCGGCGACACGCCTTCCGACGGCTGCGAGACCACCTGAAGGCCCTGCCACACGCGCAGGCGATGGCCATCGTCGATGACCTCACCGGGGACCTGCAGCCACCGCCCGAGCCGGACGTCCTGGGCTGGGACGAGCTGCGCGACCTGGCGGCCCGCGGCGTCGCGCTGGCGGCGCACGCTCGCTCGCACGCGCTCCTGGATCGGATCCCCGTCGCCGAAGCCCGCGACGAGCTGGCCGGCTCGCTGGCGGACCTGCGCCGCGAGATCGGCGCGGCGCCCCCCGTCTTCGCCTATCCCGGCGGGGCCCACGACCCGGCCGTGATCGACATGCTCCGCGCCGAGGGCGTACTGATCGCCTTCACGACCGAGCGGGGCACCAACGAGCTGCGGCGCGCCGAGTGGCTGCGTCTGCGGCGCATCAACGTCGGCGGCCGCTCCACGCTGCCGGCGATCCGGGCCCAGCTCCTCCCGCTCGCCCGGCACCTGGCACCGCCCGCCCGGCGCGCCGGCGGCTGAGCCGTCCCGCCGCGGCCCGCGACGATCGGCCGCCGTGTACTATCCGGCAGCGACACCGTGTCTCCCTTTGCTGAAGCGCTCCTGGCCGTTCTCCTCCTGGGCGGACCCACCGTCGCCTGGGTCATCTACCGGCGCATCCGCAGCCCGGAGTACGGGCGCCAGCGCTGGGCCCGGCAGACCGGGGCGCCGGCCGCGCTGCCGATCGGCTTGAGCGGCGAGATGAGCCAGCGGACCGCCCCCTTCGAGTTGGGGGGCGACTACCTGGTGACCTGGGCGATCGCCGCGCGGGGACAGGAGTCCGGCCACGTGGGGGCGTTCCTCGAGTCTGTCGACGGTGGGCGCGGCTACCCGCTCGCCATCGGCGTCACGCCGCCCGGCAAGCTGACCACCCAGGAGCTCGAGATCGAGGGCCTGCCCCCGGGGCAGTACTATCTGCAGGTCGCCGCCAACTGCCGCTGGACGATCAACCTG